>Ga0163163_10002096_pt1 | contig 16835 bp, 16 predicted proteins | sample S65metaG_FD_119766 | JGI IMG/M metagenome (GOLD analysis project Ga0163163, IMG submission 119766) | Switchgrass rhizosphere microbial communities from Kellogg Biological Station, Michigan, USA - S6-5 metaG | ecosystem: Host-associated > Plants > Roots > Rhizosphere > Soil | place: USA... | reverse complement strand
GGCGTCGAGTATCGTCGCAGCGGCGAGTCGGCGTGGCATCGCGCGCTGCCGCTCTTTCGGCTCCAGAACGAGCAGGTGAACGGCCGCGTGGGCGGACCGAGCTTCGTCGATGCAGCGAACGCGGCCGAGAGCGCTGCTGCGCTCGCGCGCTCGAATCCCGCCGTCGCAGCTGCGAATGCGGCGGCCACCACCGGTGCGTTTGCGTTCAGCCCGTTCTCATATGTCGCGCCGAACATGTTCTCGGGCAGCGTCTTCGATCTCGCGCCCGACACCGACTACGAGCTCAGGCTGACGTTGACCGATCCGGACGGAGTTGCGGGCGAGGCGCGGCGAGTGCTGCGCGCGCGCACGCGCGCGGAGCCTAAGCCCGCGGCAGGCGGCAAGACCTATCACGTGTATCCCGTCGGCTGGTCGGGGTCGAAGCAGGAGCCCGCGTTCACTGGGCTGATGGCGGCGTACTACATGGCCGCCGCGCACTTCGACTATCAGAACGCGTATCCGCCGCGCGTGCAGCCCGGCGACACGATCGTCGTGCACGCGGGCACATACTTGAGCGACCGCCATCACTACATGAACCGTGCTCCGGCGCCCGGCTATCTCGCGCTCGCAACCGTATTCGACGGCACTTACTACCTCACGCAGAGCGGCACGGCCGAGCGGCCGATCGTGATCAAGGCGGCGGGCGACGGGGAGGCGATCTTCGACGGCGACGGGGCCGAGAACCTGTTCAACTTGATGGCCGCGAACTACCACTACTTCGAGGGGCTAACGGTCCGCAACACGAACGTGGCGTTCCTGCTCGGGATCAAGAACATCGCCGGCGCTTCCGGCTTCACGCTGAAGCGCTCGCGGATCGAGAACGTCGGGCGGGGCGTGCACGACGACTGGAGCGGCTCGAAGAATTTCTACATCGCGGACAACGTGTTCATCGGCCGGCACGACCGCGACAAGATGATGGGCTGGAACGGCGCGCCCTGGGACAAGCTGCCGGGCTTCCCCGAGCCGCTCGACTCCGAGTACGCGATCAAGGTCTACGGACAAGGCCACGTGGTCGCGCATAACTACATCGCGAACTGGCACGACGGCGTCGACATGGCGACGTACGGCAATCCGGACGGCACGCCTCGGCCGATCGCGGACCGTTTCCCGATGTCGGTCGACTTCTACGAGAACGACATCACGAACATGGGCGATAACTGCATCGAGACCGACGGAGGCGGCCGCAACATGCGCGTGTTCCGCAACCGCTGCGCGAACACCGCGGCGCAGGGGTTGAGCGCGCAGCCGATCTTCGGCGGCCCCGTCTACTTCATCCGCAACATCGTCTACAACGGCCCGGGCTCGGGCTCGCTCAAGCTCGTGTCGACGCCGAGCGGAATACTGGCCTACAACAACACGTTCGTCGGCGAGATCGCGGCACCCGGTCCCGCGGCGAACGAGCACTTCCGCAACAACCTGATCCTCGCGCAAGGCGCGGCGGGACCCGTGTTCGCGGTGGGCACGTTCACGAACTACTCGTCGTCGGACTACAACGGTTTTGCGCCGAACGCGGGCGCCGAGGTGTCGTTTCAGTGGTCGTCGCCGCCTTTCGACAAGCGCGCGGACTACGCCGCAGCACCCGTGGCGCGAAGCTTCCGCACGCTCGCCGAGTATCAGAAGGCGACGGGACAGGACTTGCACAGCCGGCTCGTCGGCTACGACGTGCTCGTGAACGCGCCGAAGCCCGACGCGAAGGATCCGCAGCGGATCTACGACGTGCGCCCGCTCGACTTCGGACTGCGCAAGCGCTCCGCGGCGGTCGACGCGGGCACGGTGCTGCCGAACGTGACGGACGGATTCACGGGCCGCGCGCCCGATCTCGGCGCACTCGAGCTCGGGCAAGCCGTTCGGCACTATGGCCCGCCGGCGGACGTTACTCGGCCCTGAGCGTCTCCATCGGATCGATCGTCGCCGCGCGGCGCGCGGGAATATAGCTCGCGCAAAGCGCCGCCCCGGCCAAGAACGCGGCAGCCGCCGCGTACGTGGGCGCGTCGAGCGGGGTGACGCCGAACAACAGCGACGACATCAATCGCGTCAACCCGGCTGCCGCGACGGACCCCGAAACGATTCCGATGCCCGATAGAATCATTCCCCGACGGACGAACATCCTTTTCACCGTGCGGGGCGCGGCGCCTAGTGCAACTCGAATTCCAACCTCGCGCCGACGCTGCGTAACGGCATAGGCGAGCACGCCGTAGATGCCGACGATGCTGAGCAGGAGCGCCGTCGCACCGGCGATTGCGAGCAGCGCCAGCGAAAACGCGCTTCGCGCCATCGAGGGGTGGCCGCGATAGGTTTGCTCCAACGTGCCGACCCGGGCGATCGGAAGATCCGGAGCCACTTGCGCCACGGCGCGTCGAATGTCGGCGAGCATGCTCTCCGTGCCCGTTCTCGTACTGCGCAGCGCGAACGTAATCGATGCGGGAAGGTAAATTCCGAGGTTGGTCATCAACGTCTGATCGCGAGCCGGCCAGTAGACGGTGGGTGGCGCAGGCCGATCGACTCCTGCGTCGTAGACGTCGGCGACCACGCCGATCACCTCTTGCCAGGACCCGTCATTGCCCACGTCGATGCGCTTCCCTACGGCAGCCTCGACGGAATTCCACGACTCGCGGGCGAAGCTCGCGGATACCATGGCCACGTCCCGCTGCTCGCGTACCTCCGTCCAATCGAAGTCGCGCCCGGCGAGCAACGGCGTCCCCAGAGTCCGCAGCAGTCCGGGTGAGATCCAGCCGATTCTCCGCGAGGGCGGGAGCTTTTCGCTTGGGTATATCGCGCCTTCGGCGGCGACGATCATGTTGGTCGCAGGCTCCATCGGCAGCGACCCCGTATAGGCTGCCGACGTGACGCCGGGGATCGCCGTCAGCCGCTCGAGAATCAGCTCGGACATGTGCGCCAATGTCGTGATTCCCGTCGCTCCCGTTCCTTGCATCGAGAGCCGCACCGTTTGTACGGTCTCGGGATCGCTGAACCCAGGCGCCACGCTGCGCAGGTTCTGAAACGTGCGGATCATCAAGCCGGAGCTGACCAGCAGAACCAAGGCCAGGGCGACCTGAATAACCACCAAGACGTTCTGCGAGCGATACTGGTGCTTGCCGGCACTCGCCCATCGACCCCCGACGTTCGACAAGCGCTGGCGTGCGATTCGTAGGATCGGCACGAGCCCGAACAGCAATCCCGCAACGACCGAGACGCCCAAGGCAAAGCCGAGCACCGGCAGATCGAGCGCGATCTCGTTCAGTCGGGGCAAGTTCGCCGGGGGGAAAGCCCGCAGCGCCCGTAAGCCCCCGTAGGCGAACGCCACGCCGATTAGCCCGCCGATCAGGCTGAGCGTCACGCTTTCCACCAGCAACACACGCGCCAAGCGGCCCGGTCCGGCGCCGAGCGACGTGCGCAGCGCAAGCTCGTTTGCGCGCGTTTCCGCGCGCACGAGCAACAGATTGGCGACGTTGGCACAGGCGATCAGCAGAAGGAAACTGATGCTTCCGAGCAGAACCCACAGACGCTCACCCACGTTGCCGATTACGTCGGCTTTGAGGAGACGCACGGCCGCCTTGAGCTGCAGGGCATCCGCTCCGGCAAAGTTCGGACGCATGTACCGTTCGAGATAGATAGGCAGCATGCGGTCGACATCGGCATTGGCGTCGACCACCGTGATGCCCGGCTTCAGTCGAGCTAGTCCGGTGCAGCAGAAGTTCGCGGGAGGCTGGGCCATGTTGAAGCGCTCGGGCAGAATCAGATCCATGGGAAGCCCGCGCAGCGTGAAGCGGGCGGGCATCACACCGATCACCTCGCGCGGTCTGCCGTCGACCGTGATCGTGCGTCCGATCACATTCGGATCGCCGCCGAAGCGGCGGTGCCAATAGCCTTCGCTCAAGATCGCGGTCTCCACCGCACCGGGCTGATCGTCGTCGCGCGAAAACCACCGGCCGAGCGTGGGTTGAACCTTCAATGCCCACAGCGTGCCTGCAGTCACCAGCAGCGTGTTCGCTTGCTCCGGATTTCCGAGCCCGGTGATTGCCGATTGGCCGGACCTGTACGTCCCCAATTCCTCGAACGACCGGCCATTGGCGGCAAGGATCTCCAACATCTGCGGATCGAAAGAGAAGTCGTTGCGCACGTTCCCGATCAGAGCCGAGGGCATCACCGTCACGACGGCTTCCGATTCCGGGTATGGCAGGGGTTTGATGACGACTCCGTCGACGACGGTGAACACGGCGGTCGTCGCGCCGACCCCCAGCGCGAGCGTCAACACGACGGCCAGCGTGAACGTAGGTCGTCGCCGGAGACCGCGCAGCGTCTGACGCAGGTCGCGACCGACGGAATCGAGGAGCGCGTTGAGCTTCATTCGAATGGATCTCCGAGCCAATACGTCGCTGCGGAACAGCCGATGGCGCAAAGCGATAAGCGTGCCAACGGCTGACCGATGACAACTAATTGATTCGACTAGAACCCGGTGATCGAGCCTCGAGGGATCGTCCCACATTGTGCACGGCTCATCCCGCACGTGGGACGGGGGCCGCGCGGTACACTGCGTCCGCGGATCCGCGCCGAGCACCATCATGTCCACCGCCGAAACCATCAATTTCACCCGTGGCGTGCCCGCGAACGAATCCTTTCCCACCGAGGAGATCGCTGCCGCCAGCCAGCGCGCGCTGCAAAAGCATGCCGCGGCGATGCTCCAGTACGGCCCGGCGGCCGGCCTGGGCGCCTTGCGCGAGTGGCTCGCGCAATGGCAGCAAGTGCCCATCGAGAGCGTGCTGACCGGCAACGGCTCGCTCGAGATCGTCGAGTTCCTGTGCATCGCGATGCTCGAGAGAGGCGACTTTGTGCTGACCGAGTCGCCCTCCTACGACCGCGCGATCACCCTGTTCCGCCGCAATGGCGCCGACGTCCAGGGGGTGCCTCTCGAGAGCGACGGCCCGAACATCGAGGCGCTCGAGAAGATTCTCGCGCGCCGCGTGCCCAAGCTCTTTTACGTGATTCCTGACTTCCAGAATCCTTCGGGGACCACTTGCTCGGCGCGCAAGCGTAGGCGCCTGGTCGATCTGGCGGAGAAGCACGACTTTCTGCTGCTGGAAGACGCGCCGTACCGACTGCTGCGCTACCGCGGCAAGGACGAGGCGACGCTCTATTCGCTCGCGCCGCATCGAGTTCTGCACATGAGCTCGTTCACGAAGCTGATCGCACCGGGCGTACGCACCGGCTTCATGCTGGGTGAGCCGGCCACGCTCGCGAAGATCGGCAAAGTCGCGGAGGACACCTACATCTCGCCCGGCTACTTCGCGCACGGCGTTACCGCCGAGTGGTGCCTGGAGGGAAAGCTCGGTCCGCAGATCGAGCGGCTGAAGCGGCTCTATGCGCCGCGCCTCGACGCAACACTCGCCGCCATCGACAAGCACATGCCCGATGCCACGGCCATTCGGCCGGACGGCGGGTTTTTTCTGTCGGTAACCCTGCCCGCCGGGACCTCGACAACCGCCGTGCGCAGTGCCGCCGCCAAGCACAATCTCAACCTCGCCGATGGGCTCGCGTTTTTCCCCAACGGTGGCGGCGAGCGTTTCCTGCGTCTACCGTTTTGCGCGCTGACTCCGGCGCAGATCGACGAGGGCGTCAGGCGGCTGGCGGTCGCCGTTCGCGAAGTGCGTGGCTGAGTCTGTGCCGAAACGAGAAAGCTCTGTGCAAGAGAAGTCCAATCGCATCATCGTGACCGTGATCGGCAAGGACACGGTCGGCATCATCGCGGCCGTGGCGACCGTGCTCGCGGAGGCGCGCGTGAACATCGTCGACATCTCGCAGACCACTCTGCGCGAGTTCTTCACGATGATCTTGATGGCCGACCTGGAGAAGGCCAACGTGCCGTTCGACGAGCTCAAGCGCCGGCTGAATGCCAAAGGCGAGCAGATGGGCTTGAAGATCGACGCGCAGCACGAGGACGTATTCAAGTTCATGCACCGAATTTAGTCCGGGCCTGAGCGAGGACGCCTCGCTCGGTCGCGCGAGTCAGGCCCTCGGCGCGCGAAAGAACTCCACGTAGAAGCGAACGGGCCCGAGTGGCTCGACGTGATGCACGGCCTCGGGCATAACGACGCCGGGCGCGTCGGGCGTCAGGTCGAGCTGCCGCCCTAGCGACGGGACGTGATATCGCAGCACGCCATCGAGCACGCGGATCTGCGCCCACACGCCCGCCTTCGTCGAGTGATCGCGGAGCAACCCTTGCGGCACGGTGGCCTCCGTGAACTCCGGCGTGCGCTTGTAGGCGACGAAGTCCCTCGGCATCTCGAACCGATCGCAGAGCGGGCACGTCCATTCCTTGCCGAGCTGCTCGCCACGCCCCTCTTCCGTCGCGACCCAAGGCCGATTCGTGAACGGCGGATCGTGGCGCGCGTGCTGCCGATGGCCGCAATCGAGCGACGCGATCCAGTCACCGTGCTCGTCGCGAAGAAATCCCGTGACTCGGCGTTTCATGCGAGTATCCCGCGAATGGCCATCCAATTCTCGCCGCAAGAGATCCTCGAGACCATCCGCATGGTGCAGATGGAGAATCTCGACGTGCGCACGATCACAATGGGCATCAGCCTGCGCGATTGCGCGCATCCCGACCTCGCCCAGTCCGCGCAGAGGGCTTACGACAAGATCTGCCGGCTCGCGGCACGCCTCGTCGCGGCCGGCGACGAGATCGAGCGCGAGTACGGCATCCCGATCATCAACAAGCGGATCTCGGTGACGCCCGTCGCGCTCGTCGCGGAAGCGTCGGCGAGCGACGATTACGTCTTGTTCGCCGCGCAGCTCGACCGCGCGGCCGCCGAGGTCGGCGTCAACTTCATAGGCGGCTTCTCGGCGCTCGTGCACAAGGGCGCGACGCGCGGCGACGAGGCGCTGATCGCGTCGATCCCCGAGGCGCTGAGCTCCACGGAGCGTGTCTGCTCGTCGGTGAACATCGGCACGACGCGCGCGGGCATCAACATGGACGCCGTCGCGCGCATGGGCGAGGTGATCCGTGAAACCGCACGGCTCACGTCGCAGCGCGACGGCATCGGCTGCGCGAAGCTCGTCGTGTTCTGCAACGCGGTCGAGGACAACCCGTTCATGGCAGGCGCGTTTCACGGCATCGGCGAGCCCGAGTGCGTATTGAACGTCGGCGTGAGCGGACCGGGCGTCGTCGCGACCGCGATCGAGGCGGAGCCGGACGCGGACTTCGGCGAGCTCGCGAGCGTGATCAAGCGCACCGCGTTCAAGGTCACGCGAATGGGCGAGCTCGTCGGCCGCGCGGCGTCCGCGAAGCTCGGCGTGCCCTTCGGTATCGTCGATGTATCGCTCGCGCCGACGCCCGCGCCCGGCGACAGCGTCGGCCGAATCCTCCAGTCGATGGGACTCGAGCGCGTCGGCACGCACGGCTCGACGGCAGCGCTCGCGCTGCTCAACGACGCAGTGAAGAAAGGCGGAGCGATGGCGTCGAGCTACGTTGGCGGATTGTCGGGCGCGTTCATCCCGGTATCCGAGGACGCGGTGATGATCGACGCGGCCGCGTGCGGCGCGATCACATTCGATAAGCTCGAGGCAATGACGGCCGTCTGCTCGGTCGGACTCGACATGATTGCCGTGCCCGGCGACACACCGGCGTCGACGATCGCCGCGATCATCGCGGACGAAGCCGCGATTGGCATGATCAACGGCAAGACCACGGCGGTGCGCGTGATCCCGGCCCCAGGCAAAAAGGTCGGTGACGTCGTGTCGTACGGCGGATTGCTGGGCTCCGCGCCCGTGATCGCGCTGCACCGCGAGTCGAGCGAAAAGTTCGTGCGTCGTGGGGGGCGCATCCCCGCACCCGTCCAGGGCCTCAGCAACTAGCCCGGTCTAGATACCTCGAACTGCGAGGTTGACATACCTTTAACTGAAAGGTATGTTGTAGCCGTCCTTGAGAATGTTCGATAGGACCGCCCCGCGGGGCGGCGGGTCATCGAGCTCAAAGGGGGCAACCATGCACGCGCTGAGATTTCCGCTCGCGGCCGGCTTGGGCCTGTTCGTATCGCTCGCGGTATTCACACTGCTCTGGACCTTCATTGGCCGAGCGCCGCCAGTCGGCCAGGTCGTGGTGTCGCATGACGTCAAGTTCACGCGGCAGCTCGTCGACACACCGATTCAGCCGAAACCCAGGGAGGAGAAGATCCTTCGGCCCACCGAGCTGCCGCTGCCAACGACACCGACGCTCGGCCCGAACGACAAGACCGACGTCCGGCCGGACCGCGCCACCTATAAAGCCGCGCGCTACGAACCCTACAACGCCGTTGTCGACCTGCGTCGAGTCGAGCGCACGGCGATGGGACAGGATCGCGAGGTGATCCCGATCGTGCGCATCGCACCCGACTATCCGCCGAAGCCGCTAGCTGACCAGATCGAAGGATGGGTCAAGGTGCAGTTCACGATCACACCGACCGGCACCGTGCACGACGCGTTCGTCGTCGACTCGAGCCCGAAGAACGTGTTCGACGCCGCCGCGCTCAAGTCGATAGCGCGTTGGCGTTACAACCCGAAGGTCGAGGATGGCGTTCCGGTTGAGCGCGTCGGCGTGCAAACCGTGATCCGTTTCCAGCTCCAGTAGCGCCGCTCGAGGCGGCAACCACTCAACACACGCCCGCGAGCCCGGCTTTTGGCGGAGCTGGCTCGCGGGCGGGAGGCACCCATGTGTCTGCGTAAAGGCGTCGCCGAGGTCGCGACCCGAGCCCTGCGGCTGGCCGCGATCGTGATTCCGCTCGTTGCAACGACCGCGACTCTCGCGCAATCGTCCGGCTCGCGCACCAACGGTCAGAGCACCAACACCCCGGCACCGCCTGTCGACGTGGCGACCGCCAAGGCGCTCAACGCGGCGATCGACGCTCTCAACATGAGCAACTATGACGATGCGCGAGCCGCACTGGCGCCGCTCAAGGTCGACAAGCTGAGCCCGTACGAGCGCAGCAGGCTCGAGCAGATCCTTTCCAACATCGCGGCGGCGCAGGAGAAGTACGACGAAGCCCGCGCGCACATCGAGGCGGCGATCAAAGCCGGCGGCCTCAACGAGCAAGAGGCCCTGGACCTCAGGTTTCAGATCGGACAACTGTTCATGGCGGAAGGGAAGTGGAAGGAAGGCGCGGCCGCGCTCGAGGAATGGTTCAAGGTGGCGCCGAACCCGAACTCGGCGGCATGGTACTTGCTCGCGGGGGCGTACTACCAAAGTGAAGACTACGAACACGCGTTGGCACCCGCGAAGAAAGCCGTCGAGCTCATGACCACGCCGCAAGAGAACTGGATCACGATGCTGCTGTCGCTGTACCTCCAGCGCGAGCAATTCAAGGACGCGATCCCGCTCCTGCTGCGGCTCATCGAGCTCGCACCGACCAACAAAAGCTACTGGCTGCAACTGTCCGCGATTTACGGGCAGGTCGACGATTACGCGAACGCGCTCGCGATTACGCAGCTCGCATATGGCGCGAACCTGCTGACGGAAGACGCGGAGATCCGCCGGCTCGCCGACCTCCAGCTCTTCAACGGCATTCCCTATCGGTGCGGCCAGACTCTCGAGGCCGCCATCGAGCATGGCACCGTCAAGATCGACGAGAAGCTCTACGACAAATTGTCGAATTGCTGGATCGCAGCGGGCGAGCTCGACAAGGCGCTGGCGCCGCTATCGCGCGCAGGTGAGCTCGCGAGCAACGGCGATGAGTTCGTGCGGCTCGCGGAAGTGCAATTGCAGCGCGCGGACTGGCCCGCGATGCAGGCGGCGCTCGAGCGCGCGCTCGGCAAAGGACAGCTCAAGGACGCCGCGAACGCCCATCTCTTGCTCGGCCTGGCGCTCTTGAATCAGCACAAGCTCACGGACGCGCGGCCATGGTTCGAGCGCGCGCTGCAATCCGAGAAGACACGACAGAACGCGAGAAGTTATCTACAACTGATCGCCTCGCAGCAGCCAGCCGCGCCGACAGCCAAGTGATCGGCGGGCCGTCTGGCGGCGACGTGGACTATTGGCATGAGGCCGCTACGAGCCTATCGTTAGTTCCTGAGGAAAATATGGCGCAGACGAATCCACCGTTCATGACCGGCGTGCCCGAGCTGCTCGTGCTGAGAATGCTTGCGAATCGGGAAATGTATGGCTACGAGATAGTCAAAGCCGTCCGGCTCGTGACGGCCGAAGCTATCGGGCTCGGCGAGGGGGTTATCTATCCCGTGCTGCACGGCCTCGAGGAAAGCGGCTCCCTGAAGCCGAAGCGCAAGAGTGTGAACGGCCGCGAGCGCGTCTATTACTCGGTCACCGCGAAAGGCCGTCGCCGGCTCGAGCATTTGAGCGACGAATGGAAACGTGTGAGCGCCGGTGTCAACCAGGCGCTCGGGGAGCCGGGCCATGCCTGACCGGGCCGAGTTCGAGGCCTTGAGGCTCGAGCTACTGCGCGGCGGGATCGCCAGTCTCTACGTCGAACGAACGCTCCGCGAGCTGGCGGACCACTACGAGGATCTCGAGCGCGCCTCGCTCGCCTCCGGTTGCTCCCGCGAGGAGGCCGCGCAGCGCGCGCGCGCTCAGCTCGGCCGGCCCGACCTCATCGCGGCCGCGGTTCTCGCGCGTCCGGAGCTCAAGAGCTGGACCCGGCGGTGGCCCATGGTGGCGCTGTGCGCGCGCTCGGCCGCGGCGCTCGGGGTGCTGCCGGCGCTACCGGTTCTGTACGTCGCGGGCCGAAGCGACGGGATCGCGCGCTGGGGCGGCGCGATCGGAGCCGCGTTGCTGCTTGTGGGCTCGCTCTACTCCGCGCTCGACTGGATCATCATGGTCCACTGACTCAGCGGTCGACGCACTCGTACGGGTGCACAGTCATCTCCGGCTTCCACACCCAATAGCGCGTGAGCTCGAACGGCTTCTCGTAGTAGACGGGATCCGTCGTCGTGAGCGTGTAGTCGATGCGGTCGTAGCTTGCGCTCGGTTTGAAGCGCTCGACGACCTTGCTCTGGTCGCTCTGCGGCGCGCCTTCGTGATCGAAGTACTGCGCCTTGATGTGGTCGGTCTCCACTACGAGCGTCGTGCCTTCCCAGTGCCCGCGTGAAAATCCGAACTGCGTGTGCTCCGCCGGCGCGACCGCGTTCGGCGCCATGTGAATCACACGCCGCGTGTCGTATTCCTCGATGCTCATCAGAATGTCGTCGCCCTGCTTCTTCAGCTCCATCGGCAGCGGCGAGATCATGATCAGCGGCGTGCCCTTGTGGCCGCACTTCAAAAGCTCGTTCTCGCGCGGGTTCCACTGCGCGAGCTTGGCCTTGCCCGCAGCGTTGAGCGGGTAGCCGCCCTTGAACATCGGGAACGCGGCAGGATCGGCCATGTTCGTCGCCCAGACGCGGAACAACCCGTCTGCCGAAGCCTTGGCCTTCGAGACGTCGGCATCGAGGTTCGCCTTGCCGACGAGCTTGCCCGCTTTGCCCTCCGGGAAGTAGGCGGTCGCCGAGCCGAACGTGAACTCGTAGCCGCTCGGCAGCAGCACGCTATTCGCGAGGATCTGCGTCATCTCGCGACGCGGCGGCGAGCCCGCGATCGTGATCTTGTCGCCGACGTTGATGAGCCCTGAGGCGTCCGCACCGCGGTTGCGCAGGATGCTGATCGACGCGGTCTCCGCGTCCCAGTCCGTCATCGTGCCTTTGTCGTCGGTGACCGTGACCACGATGTGGCCGTGCGGATTCGACCACGACACGGACTTGACCACGCCCGTGACCTCGACCGTGCGGTTGCTGTCGAACAATCCCGCCTGACTGTGGTGAGCGCTCGCGCTACCGGCGAGCGCAACGCAGACGAACGCGAAGAGCAAATTGAGGCGCGACATTGGCGAATTCCCCCCGACGCAGATGGCGCGTGGCTATTGTGCAGCAGGAACCCGATCGGGGCATCCGTGGCGGGCCGCAACGATATTGGTTGCCGTACCCCCCGAGGAGGTCGAGGCTAACGTTTCGCCGCGACCACCACGTCGGTATGTTCGGCGGCCGCGGCGCGCAGCAGCTCCAGCACGGGCATCGCGCGGTTGCGCAGCGACACGGGACCTTGCGTCGCATCCTCGTGCGGGCTGCCCGCGGGCTTCGCCTCCGACGCGGCCGGCGCCGAATCCCCGAACGCGGCCCGATGTGCGCCGAGCGCCTGCTCGAGTGTCGCCAGCCTACCCGGCACGTCGTCCGCAAGAATCGCCGTCGGCACGCTACCCGTCATGCCGGCGAGCTTGAGCAGCTCGACCGCGATGTTGCCGAACATCGTGATGTCCGCATGCGCTTTGGTCTTAAACGTAACGAGCATAAGACCACCTTCGTTATCACTGACCGAGCCACTGTATCGTGCTCACGGCGGTGCGGCGCGCTTTTTCGTGACCAAGTCGCCGCAGCCTTTCCCGCCTTTGGGACTATGAATCAACCGCGGCGGCGAACGCATCTACCACCTTCCCGGCACGCGCGGCTATGCCGAGACGAAGATCGATCCGTCCAGCGGCGAAGGTTGGTTCTGCACCGAAGAAGACGCGATCGCTGCCGGCTGGCGCGCCCCGCGAGGGCGATAGCTAGCGCGCGAGGCCGCGCAGCAGCGTCTTCGTCGCGTCGTGCTGGGGCGAGCTCAGAACTTCTCGAGGGTCGCCGCGCTCGACGACCTCGCCTTCGGCGAGGATCAGCACTTCGGTCGCGAAGTCGCGCACGAAGTCGTCGTCGTGCGAGGTCACGAGCAGCGCGCGCCCGGACTTCGCGAGCTCCGCGAGCGATTCGCCGAGCGCGCGCCGGCGTGCGGGATCGAGCGACGCCGTCGGCTCGTCGAGCAGAAGCAGCGGCGGATCCATCGCGAGCGCACGCGCGATCGCGACGCGCTGCGCCTCGCCGCCGGAAAGCTCGCGCGGCAGCGCCGCCGCGCGCTGCCCCACTCCGAGCTGATCGAGCAGCGCCATCGCGCGGGCCCGCACGTTGCTCGTCGGCTCGCGCCGGACGCAGCATGGCGCGAGACAGACGTTGTCGAGCGCGGACAAGTGCTCGAACAGGCAGTGGAACTGAAACACCATTCCGACTTGCTCGCGCAGCGGATCGGGGCTCGGCGGCCTTCGCAACCCCGGCCTGAGCTCGACGTCGCCGACGCGGATCTCGCCCCCGTCGAACGGCTCGAGGGCCGCAACCGAGCGCAGCAGCGTCGACTTGCCCGATCCGGACAGGCCCATCAGCGCGACGAGGCTTCGGCTCGCGACGGAGAAGGACACGCCGCGCAGGATGTCGCGCGTGCCGCGCCGCACGCGCAAGGCGTCGACCTCGAGCGGCGCGTTCGCCGAGCGCTCGACCGGCGCAGCGCCGGCGGTCGCGAGCGGCGCGCTCACGAGGCGCCCGGCGCGCTCCAGCGCGCCTCGAGCCGCCGCGCGACTTGCGCGAGCGGCAGCGACATCGCGAGATACAGCGCCGCGCAGAGCGCGCCCGGCAGAACCCAGCTGCCGAGATTCGTCGCGAAGATCTGCGTCTGCTTCGTGAGCTCCATCACCGTGAGCACGGACACGAGCGACGAGTCCTTCAGCATCGCGACGAAATCGTTCGTCGTCGGCGCTAGCGCGAACCGGAACGCCTGCGGCGCACGCACGAGACGCAGCGTCTGCCAGTCGCTCAAGCCGAGCACGCGCGCCGCCTCGAGCTGGCCGCGCTGCACGGCCTCGAGCGCGCCGCGGTAGATCTCGCTCTCGTACGCGGCGTAATTGAGGCCGAGCCCGATCAGCGCGGCGACGAACGCGGGCAGCCGCACGACCGACGCGAGCCCGTAATAGATCACGAACAGCTGGAGCAGTATCGGCGTGCCGCGGGTTACCTCGACGTACGCGGTGAGCAACACGCGCACCACGCGGTTCCCGTAGACGCGGCCGATCGCGATCACCGATCCGAACGCGACCGCGAGCGCCATCGACAAGCACGAGAGCACGAGCGTCATCGCTGCGGCCGAGAGCAACGACGGGAAATACTGGCGCGCCATCGTCCAACTCGACGGGCGCGGCGTTCCGCCGCTGTCCGGAACGAGGGACACCGAACCGTCGCCTGGCACGGCTTCGGGCGACTGCGCGAGCCGCGCGTAGAGCCTTGGCTGGTCGTCGTTCCAGACGAGCCAGCGGCGCATGATCGCTTCGAGCCGGCCGTCGGCCATTGCTGCGCGCAGGATTGTGTTGATCCGATCGCGCAAGTCCGTCCGCGCCGGCGCGAGGATGCCGACGTAGTGCCCGACGGCGACCGCGTCCGGCTGGATGCTAAGCCCCGGCATGCGGCGCATCGAGCGCTCTGCGATTACGTTGTCGAGCAGCACCGCGTCGACGCGGCCGTTCAGGAGATCCTCGTACGGATGCACGTCGTCGTCGTACGAGATCGCGTCGACGCCGTGTTCGCGTGCCGCGGCGAGCAGCAGCTCGTACGCCGTGGTGCCGCCGAGCGTCGCGACGCGACGGCCGCGCAAGTCCGCTAGCGAGCGGAAGCGTGTGGCGTCGGCGGCGCGCACGGTGAGCACCTCGCGAAACTCGTAGTACGGCAAGGTCACGGCCAGCGACGCGCGCCGCGCCGGCGTGTCTTCGATGCCGTCGAGCGCGATGTCGAAGTCACCGCGCGAAGCGGACTGGTCGAGCGACGTGAATGCGATCTGGACGAATTCCGACGGGCGACCGAGCTCCTTCGCGATGAGCTCCGCGATCTCGACGTCGAGGCCCTGCACGCGCTGCGGATGCTGCGGGTCGGCTTCGACGTAAGGCGCGCCGCCCTCCGAGTCCCCTGCCCACCTGAGCACCGGCGGCTGTTGAGCTTCGGCTCGCCCGGGCCCGAGCGAAATGGCTACCGCGACTGAGACCGCGACAGCCACGAGCCATCCGGCCAATCGCAGGCGGGGCGTAGATCCTCGGATGGAAGGCACCGCGCGATTCTATGTGCTCCCGACTCGCCGGCGAAGCCTGAGCCAGAGTTCATCAGAATCGCGCCGCTCGCGGCCACGATTCGGCCGCGCGACGCCCGATCGCGCATGCGAAATCACTGCCGTCCAAGGGATGGGAGCTACGCCGATGGTGAGACGCAGAATTCCGCCGGGCGTGATCGAGGCCCTCGAGCGCGTCGTGGCCGCGCTCTGGTTCGCCGCCGTGCTCGCGCTGCTCTACCTAACGCTCCAGGCGCAGCTCATGCGCTGAGGAGCCCAAGCGGTCCGCCGCGCCGGGGAGCCGCAGCACCAGGCCGGTCGCGGCGCGATTGGTCTCGTCCGCGCTCCGGCGCATAATTAAAGAAAACCAATGGGGGGAATCTCAGATGATCGTGTCTCGCTCGGTCGGCGTGGCGCTCGCGTTGCTTGCGTTACCCGCTTTCGCCCAAGTCTCCGGATCCCAACCCGCTTCCAGCGCCAATCCGCCGACGCTCGACTTCGACTTCTTCAAAGCGCGGATCGAGCCGATCTTCACGACCAAGCGCGGCAGCAACGCGCGCTGCATCTCGTGCCACGGCTCCGGCACGCCGATGCGTCTGAAGCCGCTGCCCGACGGCGCGGCGACCTGGAGCGACGCGGATGCGCGTGCGAACTTCGACGTGATCCGCGCGCGCGTGATCCCGGGCGATCCCGATAACAGCCGGTTGCTCCGCCACCCTCTCGCCGAAGCCGCGGGCGGCGATCCGCAGCACGACGGCGGCAAGCACTGGACGTCGAAAGACGATCCCGAATGGCAGACGCTCGCGGCTTGGGCCCGCGGCGCGACGCTCGCGACCGCGCCGTCGATCGGTCAGCTGCACGCGCGCGTCATCCAGACGAACAGCGCGGGTGACAACGTGAGCATCATCGACCCCGCGACCAACAAGGTCGTCGGCGAGATTCGCGGCATCGAGGTCAACCACGGCGCGGCCGCGGCGCCCGACGGCAGTCGCATCTACGTCAGCAACGAGGCGAACTCGACGCTCGACGTCGTCGACGCTCGCACCTTGCGAGTGATGACGCGGATTCCGCTCAGCGGGCATCCGAACAACATCGCGGCGAGCAAGGACGGCAAGCGCGTCTACATCGCGATCCGCGAGGAGCCCGGCGTCGTCGACGTCGTCGACACGGTCGGCCTCGTGCGCGCGAAGAGCATCCCGATCAAGGGCGCGGGCCACAACGCGTACGTGACGCCCGACGGGCGCTACGTCGTCGCCGGGTCGGTCGTGGGCAAGAGCATGACGGTGATCGACGCGCAGACCGAGGAGCCGCTCTGGGACATCGTGTTCGACTTGGGCGTGCGGCCGATCGCGTTCGAGCAGAATGCGGACGGCTCGACGAAGCGCGCGTTCGTTCAGCTCACGGACTACAACGGTTTCGCGGTCGTCGACTTCAAGACTCACAAGGAGACGCAGCGGATCGCGCTGCCGAAGCTTTCGGCCGACAAGAAGCCCGTGCTCGAGGGTGGCAACACGTCGCACGGCATGGCGGTGACCGCCGACAACAAGCGGCTGATCGTGAACAGCCGGCTCAACAGCGCCGTGTACATCTACTCGTTGCCAGACCTCAAGCTCGTGGGCGGTGTGGACGTCGGCATCGCGCCGGATTGGGTCACGCTGACGCCGGACGGCAAGATGGCGTACGTGGCGAATGCGGGCTCGAACAACGTATCGGTCGTCGACATGGGCGGCGTGAAAGAAGTCACGCGCATTCCGGTGGGCCAGGTACCGAAGCGCAACATCACGGCGATGCTGCCGTAAGAAAAAAGCGCTGGAGGAGTCGGAGATGACGAGCGAAGCGAGCGGCGCGCGGCTGCGCCGATGGGTTGCGGCAACCGCCGCGGTGTTGGTGACAACGG
>Ga0163163_10002094_pt1 | contig 16852 bp, 17 predicted proteins | sample S65metaG_FD_119766 | JGI IMG/M metagenome (GOLD analysis project Ga0163163, IMG submission 119766) | Switchgrass rhizosphere microbial communities from Kellogg Biological Station, Michigan, USA - S6-5 metaG | ecosystem: Host-associated > Plants > Roots > Rhizosphere > Soil | place: USA... | reverse complement strand
GTAATTGCCCTCCTGAGTCAGGAGGGCAGCGGGATCGCGAAGCGGATCCCGCGAGGGGTGGTTTCCCATGGAACCACCCCGGCGCTTCGCGCCACCCCTCCTGACTCAGGAGAGGATTTTTCTTCTCAGCTGAATCATCCATGTCCTCGATCCCCCCACACCCCATCATCACCATTGTCGGACCGACGGCCAGCGGGAAGTCCGATCTGGCGCTTTCCATCGCCGAAGCGTTCAACGGTGAGATTGTCAATTACGATTCCGTTCAGATCTTTCGCCATATGGATATCGGTACGGCGAAGCCGAGCGCCGAAGAACGTCGGCGCGTGCAGCACCACATGATCGACATTCGGGAGCCGCACGAAGAATTCAACGCCGGGGATTATCAGCGCGAGGCGCGCGCCGTACTTGAGGATTTGCGCCAGCGAAGCCGGCTTCCCGTTCTTGTCGGAGGAACCGGACTCTATCTTCGTGCGTTGACGGAAGGGCTCTTTGCAGGCCCGAAGCGATCTGTCCATTTGAGAAGCCGGCTGGAGCTGCTTTCAGAGCGCCATGGTCGTGAGTACCTGCATCGCCTTCTTCAGAAACTGGATCCTGTTGCGGCCGCACGAATCATGGCGCGTGATTCGCCAAAAATCATCAGGGCGCTGGAAGTCCGCCTGGAGACCGGAAAGTCTCTGTCCGAACACCTGGCTATTGAACCTCGCCAGCCATTGGCTGGGTATGATATCCATACAATCGGATTGAACCCGCCTCGCGAAGCATCTGTTCAGCGTATCGAAGAGCGAGTGCATCGCATGTTTGACTCGGGATTTGTCGATGAAGTGCATGCTCTTATCGGACTTGGCGTGCAGCCTTCCGCCAAGCCGATGGGGGCTATCGGTTATCGTCATATTGTGGAAAACGCAGAGAGCGGTAGCACATGGGACGAAACTATCGGTATGATCCAGCGGGACACAAGGCGTTATGCAAAACGCCAGATGACCTGGTTCCGGAAACTGCCGGGTACTATTTGGTTCGATGGATTTGGAGACAACCCACAGATCAAGGAAGCGGTCCATCGACGGATTCAACTTTTAATTCCCCGTTGGTCCCAAAGGACAACGGCCTTTTAAGGAGATTTGCAATGGAGAACAAGCTGCCTGCACAGAGCATTCAGGATGTGTACCTCAACACAATGCGTCGCGACAAAATACTCGTCACCATTTTCCTGCTTGGAGGAGTTCGCCTCATGGGAAAGATCAAGGGATTCGACAAGTACTCTGTCGTGCTCGAAGCGAATAACCAGGAACAGTTGATCTTCAAGCATGCCATTTCGACGGTAACCACTGCCAGACCGGTTGGCTCCTCGGCTCCGCAAGCTCCTCAAGCCGCCTCGACGGACAAGAGTTGAAGAAAGAAGCCGCGATCTTAATCGGCACGGACGATGCGACGATGCCGGAATTGCGCGAACTGGCGATTACCGCCGGTGCGCGGATTGTTACCGAAACCATTCAGCATCGTACGCGGCCGGATCCAGCAACGTATATCGGCAAGGGTAAGATCGAGGAACTACGACTTTCCGTTCTCGCAGACGACGTGAGCGTCGTGATCGTGGATGATGAACTGACTCCCGGACAGGCCCGAAATATAGAGGAGGCTGTCGATGCCCGGGTCGTGGATCGCACTGGTCTCATTCTCGATATTTTCGCCGCTCGCGCCCGTACCAAAGAAGGCAAGCTGCAGGTCGAACTGGCCTTGCTCAACTATCAACTGACTCGGCTCTCGGGATCCAGCGTTCATCTGTCTCGTCTCGGCGGAGGCATTGGGACGCGCGGCCCTGGCGAAACGAAGCTGGAGATGGACCGCCGCGGCATTCGAACCCGCATCGCGGTTCTTAAGCGAGAAATAGAACAGATTCGAAAGCACCGCAGTCTTCACCGAGAACGCCGCAAGAAGGACCGGCTGCCGCTGGTGTCGCTGGTTGGTTATACGAACGCCGGCAAATCGACACTGTTCGCCGCGTTGTCAAAGGAAGACACGCTCGTATCCAGCCGTTTGTTTTCGACGCTCGATACCTTGATTCGCAGAATAAAACTCGGCGGAGAGTGCCCGGTTCTGATTTCAGACACGGTAGGATTCATCCGCAAACTTCCGCACCAGCTCGTTTCGGCATTTCGCGCCACACTGGAAGAAGTCGTCGAAGCGGACCTGATTCTTCATGTGATCGACGCTTCAGATCCGGACCGTGTCGAAAAACGGCGAGTCGTGCTGGAAGTTCTGGAGGAAATTGGCGCCGGCGATCATCCTCGCCTGACTGTCTACAATAAAGTCGATTTGGTAAACCCCGATGATGCGCTGCCCGCATTGCAGTCCAACGAACTTTGCGTCTCCGCTGTGACGGGGCAGGGCCTCCCCGAACTTGTAGCGGAAATCGAAAGGGAAGTCGGAGACTCTCCAGTTTCTCCTCATTTCATGTCGCGCAGGCCGAAATGATGAAGCCGTCCGGACGAAGAGGCTAGCGGGTGGAATAAGACGAGTCCATCAGACACTCTGGAAGCACTCCAGCGGCCTCCGCAGACCAGGAATGAACTCTGCCTGGGCCTAAGCGCCCGAACGAGCTGGAAGCGGCGTCCTGTGCTCAAACAGGGCACGTCAGGCTGCTTTCGCACGCTTGACGAAGCAGAGGAACCACGTCCATTCAGCGAGAGCAACCGGATCCGCTTATGGTGCCGCATTTTCCACAAATTGATGAGCTTCGGCCCCGTTTCTGTTCGCTGAACCTACGCCGAAAAACACGGCCGAAGTCGAAGACACAAGCGGTATCCAATCTCGCAATCCCAGACGCACAGGCCAATCTCACGTTCCATTCGCGCAGGATCGTGACTCACACGGAGTTTGAGACGGCTGTACCTGGTCCAGCCCTTACTGCGAGCGGAACTCCGAAGAGAGATCGCCGGATCGCCACGTCTGATGCCGGTTCCAGCAATGCCACCAGCCAGGATGTACAGCTGGCCTTGAGCTACGCCTTGCGATCTCCGGACAGGTGCGGAAAGTTTGGTGCTGACGAGTCCGTTACCGGCAAAATTGCCGTCCATGCTGGGTTGCAACGCATCCGATTTCTGCAAAGTTTTCAACAGGCACCCGCCTGCCCGTAATCGGTGCAAAGTGCTCTAAGCCCCAGCTTTGCAGGGCGCTTATGGTTCATGAATTGGGCTTTTGCACAGGCTTTTCCACAGCTTCTGTGGATCGAGAAGTTGGAAGGGTTCGGCATGTTGAAGAATCGTCACCTGGCGGGATACTGACACGGGAAAAACATCCACGAATGCTGTCCCGACGCCTCACGGATTCCCGATAAAAATTACGGTTCTGGCTCCGTCCAGACAGCCGACGGAAGTGTGGGAAGACAGTGCGAACTTACAAATGGCGGTTATTGTTTTTCCACAGCCGTGATTCGTGCTTCCAGCGGTTCGCCGGACGAAGACCCTCTCTGTTTTCGCTATGCCAATGCGTAAGCTGCCGATATTATCCGCGACGACCATTCAATTTCTGGAGGCGCAACGCGAGACCAACAATCAGACCGCAATCCGGGTCCTTTTCGTATTGTTCTGGATCTTTATTCCTGCCGCCGCCTTTGCTCAGGAAGCGTTTGGCATCATTTATTTTCGGTTTTCCATGGACCCTTTTGACGTTCCTGATCGTAACGGATAGTGGAGGTAGGGCGGCATACAGCTTCCGACAGCAGGCGATGATAACGATTCGGAATAAGGAGCCCCATGAGAATAGATTCGTCCATGACGACTACGGCATTTACCCTCGATGGCTGTCGAATCACCAGGACTTTCGGTATTGTTCGAGGAATCGTCGTGCGTTCCCGATCGATATTCGGGACGATCGGGGGCTCGCTGCAGACCCTGGTCGGCGGCAACATCACACTGTTTACCAATCTTTGTGAGAAGACTCGAGAAGACGCGTTTGAAATGATGCTCGATCACGCCGCAGAGCGAGGCGCCAACGCGGTTATCGGCGTTCGGTACGATGCGACTGAACTCCTGCAGGGTGTCACCGAAGTCCTCTGCTACGGGACTGCCGTCTTTGTGGAAAAGAATCCGTAGTGGTTAACTGTTAGATCGTTTTCAACCACTGTCTGGCATTCTGATAGTCGGAGAAGTTCTTCTCGTCTGCGCGAAATTCAGGAGTGTGGACCAGGATCCTGCAGCCGCGAATGCAGGACTGGTGCTTGACATGGAGCATTTCGTGGAACATCACGTAGTCCACGACAAATGGCGGGACGCCAGGCGTATCAAAGACCCTGCTGATATAGATGCAGTGGCGTGTGGCGTCGTACCTTCCCAGTGTGCGACGAGATCTCCGTTCCGACCAGGTGATTCTGGGTTTGCTCAGGCTGCCTCCGAAGTATCTGCCGTTCAGCCGGTCGAAGCAGACATCAAGGTCTATGTAACGCCCCGCTGGTCCCCTTGCCGCACGCGTCCTGCCTCGTGAACAGCGAGCGATGCGGGCGCGTTCCTGGATATCCGCAGTGAGAATGAAGCCGCGATACGTCGCATGAACATCGCTTGCGAGTTTCCTCCGATACAGTTTCGCCAGCAATATCAGTGCAAGTGCGTGAATGACCGGTCGAGGAGCATCGACAAATAAATCGCTGACCCTAACCTTCAGGTGGTTCTCACGAAATTGCGCGGTGTGATTCAGCCCTGCGAACGGGAAGTACTCAATTGTGACCGTGGGTAGCGGAGTGCGTGGCTTGAGTTCGGAATGCGCCGCCATGAAAATTGGCTCAAGATGGGCGGCCGGCACTCTCATGGCCTGGTGCTCTTTTCAGTCTTTGGAACTTTCTTTAGTGCGTCCTGTGCATCGTCGAGCGACTCCTCGGTTGCGGATTTCGCGTCCAGGATGGCCTCAAATTCGTCGTTACCCCTGGCCTGGAATCGGCGAAGCAGCGGATTCGATTCCCTCAGGAATTTCTCAAATTGCTCGAGGACTCCGCGAACGTCCTGTTTATCCCGGTATGCGTTATCAATGTCGGACTTGATTTCTTCGAGAGCTTCAATGTAACCGCGCACAAGCTCCGTTCTCGAAAGGTCGTTCAGGTAAGGACGCGAGACGTCTTTGGCCGGCTCCCGCGGCTTGTCTCCCGGCTTCGGAGCCGGAGGAGGCGGTGTCGGCTTTGCTGCCGGCCTGCCAGTCAGTTCGTCATGAATTTCGGCGATTCTTTTCTCGAGTTCCTTGTCTTCCTTCGATTTCTCCTTCATCGAAAGCGATACCAGCCGGATGTTGGCGAGTCTCAGAAGCGCAGGTATTCGTTGGGCAATTCCCTGGGCATCTCGAAGGTATTCGATTTCCTCATCAACGAAGTATTCCCGGGATGCCGCAGGCGCTAGTAACGGACCCGCGCGCATCGCTGAGGTGAAACTGCAAATCATGACCGCAGTCGCAGTGAGGGAAAGGAACCGAATTGTGAGGCGCCTGTTATTTGCCTGCATTGGGATCCTTCAGGAGCATGGTCTTCACAAGCTGGTCGCTGATGTCGGAGGCCTGTTTCCTGACTTTGTCGACGGCATCGCGACTGTCGACATCCATCAGTTTCCCGGCATCGGACAGCCGGCTTTGTTGTTTTCGCAGTGAGATCTCAAGATCCTTGAAACCTTCGGGGTGCTTGTGTGCATCCTTCCCTGTCTTCATGATCGTGAGATGGGCATCGGAAATCGTATTGGAATAGTCGTTGAGATACTGTTCCGCTTTCTTGTCTTCTCCGGCACGTGCGGCATCGGCCATCAATGTGATCAGGAGATCCGAAATCCGGATTTCAATCTTTGTTCGGCTTACAGGATCCGTTGTCCGCGTGAGGTTTGAGCGCTCCTTCCTGAGTTGCTCTTCCGCCTTCGATTGTGCGATGGAAAAGCTGCTGAGAGCGATGAACAGAACGGTAGTTACGATCTTGTAACGCTTTCGCATCTCCGGTGACCCGAAGATTATTATAGCCCGGGTGCGGTGGGTCCTATGGCTTCAATACTGTCGCAAGGAACTTCCCGGTCAGCGAATGCTCGTTGGCTGCGATCTGATCCGGCGTACCCACTGCCACGACATGGCCCCCACCGCTTCCCCCTTCCGGGCCAAGGTCGATGACCCAATCCGCGGATTTGATCACGTCGAGATTGTGCTCAATGATCAGGACTGTTCCACCGGCTTCGATCAGGCGTTTAAACGCAGTAAGCAATTTGTTGATGTCGTCGAAATGAAGACCCGTCGTCGGCTCATCAAAAATGAATAGAGTTTTCAGGCTCACATCTCTGGACATGAAGGTTGCCAGCTTGATGCGTTGCGCCTCTCCGCCGGACAGTGTCGTCGCGGACTGACCGAGCCGCAGATAGCCCAGGCCCACTTCTTCGAGCACTTTGAGTTTCTTTGTGACTCTCGGAACGCTGGAGAAAAAGCTCACGGCCTCGCGAACCGTCATCTGAAGCACTTCGTAGATGTTCTTCCCCTTGAATAGAATTTCCAGCACAGCGCTTTTGTATCGAGTGCCCTTGCATTCTTCGCAGATCAACTCGACATCGGCAAGGAATTGCATCTCCACTGTGACAGTGCCATCGCCTTCGCAGACTTCGCACCGACCGCCGGGAATGTTGAACGAAAAACTTCCCGCGTTGTATCCGCGAGCCTGAGCATCCCGCGTGGACGCAAAGACTTCGCGGATCTGATCAAAAGCCTTGATGTAGGTTACAGGGTTGGATCGCGGCGTTCTTCCAATCGGGCTCTGGTCCACAAGAACGGCGTCGGAAATCCATTTCAATCCGCTTTCGAGGTGACCGGACCCGGGTTCAGGTTCCGCATTGCCCAGTGCGGCTTTCATGGCTTCATAAAGACACTCATGAACCAGGGTGGACTTTCCGGAACCGGAAACTCCGGTAATACAGGTCATGAGTCCAACAGGAATTTCGATACTCACATCCTTCAGGTTGTGACGCGACGCGCCGGTAAGCCGGATCGCTTTGGGTGTTGGCTTGCGGCGTTCTTTGGGAATGGGCACTCTCAGTTCGCCGAAAAGATATTTTCCGGTAAGTGACCCGGTGCTGTGCCGCAATCCGTCGATGGAGCCCTGGTACACCAGATGCCCGCCGTTCTCTCCTGCCCCGGGGCCCAGATCCAGAATATGGTCGGCAGATCGCATGATTTCAGCATCGTGTTCGACGACAAGTACGGTATTCCCAATATCCCGCAGCCGCAGCAGGATCTGAATCAGACGCTGAGCATCGCGAGGATGCAGACCGATCGACGGTTCATCGAGAACATACAACGCGCCCACCAGCGACGAACCCAGCGATGTGGCGAGTTGGATGCGCTGCGTTTCACCTCCGGAGAGTGTCGACGCCAGTCGGTCCAGCGTGAGGTACTGCAGTCCGACGTCGTTGAGGAATCGCAGGCGAGAGCGAATTTCCCACAGGATGCGTTCGGCAATAGTAGTTTGCGATTCCGTCAGGTGAATGATGGAGAAAAATTCGGCGGCCCGTTGGATCGTCATGGCAACGACGTCCGCGATATTTTTGGCGCCGTCCGCGGAATCGATGAATATGTTTCTTGCTTCCTGACGGAGCCGGCTGCCGTTGCAATCCGGGCAGACGCTGAATCCTCGATAGCGGCTCAGGAATACGCGAACGTGCAGCTTGTATTTCCGGGTCTCCAGGTAATCAAAAAACTTCCGGACCTCTTCCAGCACAAATGCGGTTTCACCCGCTTCCAAAGTTCGGAATGGAACGTCCATCCGGACGCCGGTCTGCCGTGCGTTTTTCTTGAATTCCGCCAGGTATGCCCGGTAGCGAGGCTTTGTCCACGGTTCAACGGCGCCTTGATTCAAGGAGAGATTCCTGTCGGGAATGACAAGTCCCATATCCAGGTCGATGGTGTTTCCAAATCCCTGACAGCGCGGGCAGGCTCCAAACGGACTGTTGAATGAAAACAAGCGTGGCTCCGGATCTTCATACCGTATGCCACAGTTCTTGCATTCGAATGCTTCACTGAACCTGTAGCGCCGGTTGACCGGGCTCTCGAGAGCTTCGAGAACGACTTCGCCGTTGTTTTCGCGGAAGCATATTTCAACGGAATCGATCAGCCGCTGGCGCATCCCTGGCTCTGCTTTCAGCCTGTCGACCAGCACAAACGCAGGTTTGCCGAAATTGACATCCAGGAGAGACTCCGGATCGGAATATTCGAAGACACGGCCATCCTGATAAATCCTTGCGAAACCCCGCCGTTTGAGATCGCCCAGCTGCGCTGCGAGCTCCGCTTCCGTTTGTCCTGCCTTCAGGGGATAGAGAACATAGAACCGCGTACCTTCGGGCCACTGCATGACGACGTCTGCAATGCGATCGACGGTGTCCTTCTGAACGACCGCGCCGCACTTGCGGCAGTGGGTAACTCCGACGCGGGCAAAAAGCAGCCGCAGATAATCATAGATCTCGGTGGAAGTGCCCACGGTGGACCGCGGTGTTCGTGAAGTGTTGCGCTGCCGGATTGCGATTGCCGGCGCGATGCCGATTACTTCGTCGATCTCCGGTTTCTCAATTCGTTCCAGAAACTGGCGTGCGTATGCGGAAAGCGATTCAATATACCGCCGCTGTCCCTCCGCGTAGATCGTGTCAAATGCGAGCGAGGATTTTCCGGAACCGCTGACGCCAGTGACAATTGTGAGCGCGTTATGAGGGATTTCGAAATCGATGTTCTTGAGGTTGTGAACCCGCACCCCGCGAACAACGATGCTCTCCTGATCGGTGACCTTCCCAGGCACTACCATAAACGATTGAGTATAGCAGGGGCTGAGACCCTGTGCGAAGCGGCGGGTGAGGGGGCTGTTTGAAATACATTGAATAAATACTTGCTACCCTTACCAACCCCCCCGGCGCGGGCCAGCTTCTTCCGCTGGGAGAGCGACTGAGCCCCACTTTCAATCCAGGTCCCCGGTCGAAAATGTGATCTGTAACTCAATTTGCAAATGGTATATAAGAGAAAGTACTTCCTCCGGATTGCCATATGCTGAAAAAACTACTTGTCGCACTACCGGTATTACTTTCGATTTCGCTGCCTGCATTCAGCCAGACCACGACGAACCTCAACCGGACTTCGGCCATCGATGGCAGCATTATTCTGCCGACGAATCAGCCCATGGAACGGTACGAAATCCTTCTGCTTTCGAAAGATGGCGAACAGGTGATCTCCCGCACGTATACGGATCTTTCCGGCCGATATCACTTTAACAACCTTACGGCGGACGCAGCAGACGTCGTCGTCCGGATTGAAGGGTTTGATGAGGCGCGTGTGCCCGTCAAGCTGACGCCGGGACGCATTGCCAGTGTGAACATGATCCTGACCGTGAAAGCCAGAACCGTTGTCGACGCGGAAACGTGGGATTCGACTGTTGTCCAGGTCGACGAACTCAGCAGGAAGTTTCCCAGGAAGGCCGTGGACGATTTTCAAAAGGCCCTGGAAAGCAAGCGCAAGGGCGATTTGGCGAAGTCGCAGGATTTGCTCGAAGGAGTCGTAAAGCTTGCCCCGGACTTTCCAGATGCACACAATCTTCTCGGGGCGGTCTATCAGGCAATGGATCGATATCGCGACGCTGAAAAGCAGTACAACCTGACGCGTAACCTGAGCCCCGGATCTGTGGCGCCTTTGATCAACCTCGGGGTTCTGTACCTTCAGGAAGCCGAAGCCAACGAAAAAGAAGGTCCGTTCGTGACCGGAGTGATGTATGACGACTCGCTTCATAGCCTTCAGGCTGCGAACAAAGTCGATCCACGCAACCCCACAGTTTATTACCTGCTCGGCGTACTCTTTTATCGAGCACATTCCTATCGATTTGCCGAAGCCAGTTTCAACGAAGCCATATCCATTGATGTCCATGTGGGACCCGCCCGGCTGGCGCTGGCCAATGTTTATATTCGGCAACAGAAGTGGAAGGAAGCTCTCGATCAATTCGACAAGTACCTGGCAGAAAATCCCAAGGCTCCCGACAGGTCACTGGTGGAAGCCGTCCGCACCAAGGTGGTTCAGCAGCTTTAGTCGAACTCTATCGGACTTCGAGCGACGCTGCCGAAGTTGTTGGAGTGATCGTGATATTTCGGACCTGTCCGGTACGTCCCAGTGAAGATACCGGCTGCGCATTCACTCGAATTGCGACTCCCGCGGCATTACCGATACTGACATTCATGGAATTTGCTGCCGTGTACCGGCGATTAGTTCCCGGCGGCAAGACTTCGCTGGTTACTACATCACTGCCATCTGAAGAGAGCTTGAACCAGGATTCCTCCCGCACTTCCAGTTCGATCACAACGGATGCATTCGAAGGCGATGGCGCTTGAACAGATGCTGGTTTTGCCGGCGGAGTTTCGGTAGCCGGAGCGGAAACCAAACTGGCAGCTGCAACCGTTTCCGTTGCGGGAACTTCAGTGGGAGGCGGTGCCGGTGGAGCAACGGCAATTGGCTCCGCGATAGCCGGCTTTGCCACGGTCAATGGAGGTTCCTTATGTCGTGTGAGGAAATAAAATACGACGACAAGAATCAGCAGGGCTGCCAGTGCAACATAGTAAACCGGTATTTTCGTCGTCTTCCCGCGGACGCGTTCGGGATCCTGTTGAACAGGCTCTGCTTCTGCCGCGCGGAATAGTTTTTCATATCCCTGGATCGCTTCTTCCGCATCGAGTCCCAGGCGCACAGCGTATGCGCGAATAAAGCCCCGATTAAAAATTCCCCCGGGAAGAAGATCGAATCTCTCATTCTCGATGGCTTCGAGAAAGCGTGGATTGATACGTGTTTCAGCAGCAATTTTATCGATGGAAAGACTGAGTGATTCTCGTGATTTGCGGAAGCTTGTGCCTAGTTCCAACATCTGTAACTTGCGATGAATGATAAGGAAAGGGTAAAACCCCGTCAATTGCTTTTATACAGGTATTCTGGTAGGTTGCGGACTTCGTGGAAGCACTCGGAATGATCGAAACACTTGGCCTGGTCGGTGCGATTGAGGCGTCTGACGCAATGGTCAAGACGGCCAACGTCGTACTTGTTGGAAAGGAATACCTCCTTAACGGCTACGTTGCAGTACTTGTTCGCGGAGATGTTGGCTCCGTCAATGCCGCACTCGATGCAGGTTCGGCGGCAGCACGTCGCGTCGGAGAACTCGTTGCCGTTCACGTTATCCCGCGTCCGTTCGAGGAAACGGAAAAACTTTTGCGCCACTGGCATGTATAAGGACCTCGAATCCATACAGGAAGCACGCGACCTTACCGAGGCTGCACACGCCGCATTTCTGAAATTCGAGCACTTCACCGCTGAACAGGTCGAAAGCATCCTCAAAGCGCTTTCTGAAACAGGAATTGCACACGCTGCTGCATTGGCGAAGCAGGCCGTGGATGAAACCGGTTATGGAAACGCCGAACACAAGACGCTGAAGAACCTGTTTTGCGCGCGCGACGTCTACAACGCCATTCGGCCCATGAAGACAGTCGGGATTGTTCATGAAGATGCCGAAAAAAAGATTCTGGAAGTTGCCAGTCCCATCGGCGTAATTGCGGCGATTATTCCTTCGACGAATCCGACGTCAACCGCGATCTATAAAGCACTCATCGCGCTCAAAGGCCGGAATGCCATCGTCTTCAGTCCACATCCATCAGCAGCAAAATGCATCCTCGAAACGAGCCGCGTGCTTGCCGACGCCGCGGAACGAGCCGGAGCTCCTCGCGGAGTCATTTCCTGCATGACTACCTCCAGCCTGGAAGGCACGGATACGCTGATGAAGCATCCGCGCACGGCTCTCATCCTGGCTACCGGTGGGTCCGCGATGGTAAAAGCGGCATACAGCGCTGGAAAGCCGGCTTTTGGAGTCGGTCCCGGAAATGTTCCAACATACATCGATCGCACCGCCGATGTACCCAAAGCGGTTCGCGACATCCTGACCGGTAAGACTTTCGATAACGGAACGCTGTGCTCGTCAGAACAATCCATTGTGTGTGACGAAGTCGTAAAGAACGCCGTTCTGGATGAGCTTCGAAAGCAGGGCGCCTATCTCTGCTCGCCGTCGGAAAAATCACTGCTGGAAAAAATAATACAAACTCCCCGGCGAACTTTGAATACGAAGATTGTCGGACAATCTGCAGACAAGATTGCAAAGATGGCTGGGATTACCGTGCCGGAAGGAACACGGGCCATCGTGGCTCATGCCGAAGGAGTCGGATTGGATCATCCCATCTCGATGGAAAAGCTTTCTCCGCTGTTGGGATTCTTTACCGTTCGCGACTGGCGTGAGGGTTGTGAGCGTTGCATCGAGATTCTCAAATTCGGAGGTCTTGGACATACTCTGAGTCTTCATTGCGGTGATGAAAAGGTCGTCCGGGAATTTGGTCTCCGCAAGCCGGCCTTCCGCATCTGCGTCAATACTCCAGCGGCCCTTGGCGCAGTGGGATACACCACGAACCTTTTTCCGGCGATGACCCTGGGCTGTGGCGCGCAGGGCAACAACATCACTTCGGACAATATCTCGCCGCTGCACCTGATCAATTTGAAACGTGTGGCATACGGAGTCCGTGACGTTGCGGATGCTCCGGCGATGCCGATGCCCCGCTCAATCCCGGCGACAGCAAAGACGGTCGCAACCTCGAACGCTCGATCAGTGGTCGAGAATGTCGTGGACCAGTGGCTCGGCAGGAAATCCAAGCCCGCAATCCATGATCATGTTCCGCTGTCGGAAGTGAAGCCAATGGTTCGCGACACTGCCAGTTCACCAAAGCAACCCCCGCTTTCGACCTACCGCGAACTTCAACCAGGAGCCCCGAAGCCTGTGACGCCTTCGGCGCCTTCAAAGCCTGTTCCGTTTGTCTGTGAGGATGATGTGCGCACGGCGATGAAGGGGCACGCCCGCATCCTGGTTGGCAAGAAGACCATCATCACGCCATCGGCGCGCGATCTTGGCGAAGGGAATCAAGTCTTCGTATTCTCCGAATAGCGAACTGGCGCTAACGTGGAGACTCTGCAGCTGGGTAAACAGCGACCGGCAGTCCCTTCATTTTTTCCCGATACTCCGGATACATCGTCTCCGGGCCCCCAAGGGTCACGGCCTGCGGGAGGTTATGTTCCGCGGCATATTGAGACACATAGGGATTTTCGCCCGCAAGATAGCTCGGAACTGTTCCACGTTCGAATTCACCTTCATCCGCTGGTTCGCATGGATAGAAGGGATTGAAATTGTTCGGATCGGGAACAAGGTTGAATTCCTCACTCTTGATCAGCGGCTCGGCGAGGAATATGGGATCTTCAGCAATGCTGATATGGGTGAGAAGCGAACCGTTTCGGATGTAATGCTCGATGACGGTCACTTCGTCGCTGGCCGGAATGTTCTCGCGCCGGTGCCAGCCCTGTTTTACATGAGTGGTTGTCACCGTTAGCATGTTTCCTTCCCACACGCCGGTTGAGAACCCCATGAACGTATGCGGTGCGTACTCGGACGGATGTGGCCGGCCATCCATCCAGATCGTGCGGCTCTGTTCGTAGTTGCTGATGAATTCGTGGATCGCGATCAATTTGAACGTGACAGGGTCTCTTTCTTCCCATAAGCGCATCGCCCAGGGACCGCGGTGGATGTACTCGACAACGTGGACCTGGCACTGGTGCTCCGGCAAAGAGAGGCGAGAAGGCTTATAGGACAGACCCCAGACACGGGCCTGATCGTTAATTGGCAGTCCGACGAATTCGATCAGGGACGGACCTGCAAGGCGCTCCGGCGCATCCTCGTCCGTCAGGTTCGGATCCCAGACTCCCGTCAGATCGATTTGCGCAAACGCAGGGATGCTCAGAATGAGCATTGCGCATACCAGTAGCAGTGTCATCACTCCAACTCGTCGGATGTTGAGCATGAGATCCTCGCAAGACAGCCAACTGCGCGCTGTTTATAGCATATCCCGGGTCTGACGCTGGCTCGCTTCGCTGCTGATCAATCCGACGGCTTTTTCCACTTCGCAATTGACCGCCGCGCCAAAGAGCAGCGAAATGCCGAGGAAATAAAACCACAACAGTAGAATGATCACGGCGCCAATCGAACCGTAGATGACTGTGTAGTTATTGAAAAACGTCAAGTAGACCCGGAACGCTATGGAAACCGTCAGCCACATCACGACGGCAATAACGGTCCCGGGCATCAGCCAGTTCCATCGCCGATGGCGAACGTTCGGCGCATAAACGTAAAAAATATTGAAGACAACGAAGGCCAGCACCAGAAACAAAGCCCATCCGAGCAGCTGCCAGATCTTTCCGATAAATCCACTGAAACCGATTTGGTGGATAAGAAACGCGCTGAAGCGCCCGCCGTAGGAGAGCACCAGAAGCCCAAAAATAATGAGTCCCATGGTCACCACCGTCAGAATCGACGCCACGATGTACTTTTTCCACCAGGGGCGCTGCTCGCGAACTCCATAGGCCGTGTTCAATCCCTGAATCGTTGCCAGCACTCCCTGGGATGCGGACCACCAGAGGAACAATATTGCAAACGAAAACCGGAATGTTCCGGGCTCCTGATGGATTTCCCCAAGTGTGCGACTGATCAATTCTGCGGCGGGTCCTGGAACGACACCCTGGATGTATTTCTCGATGGCCTGCTCCGCATAGTGAGACTGAATAAAAACTCCCATCATGGGAATCAGAATGAGCAGCAGAGGGAAAAGCGCGAGCAGGAAGTAGAACGCGAGCATCGCGGAATGGTCCGGAATCCCATCCTCCACAAACTGCGTGCAGGACTTGCGAATGAGTTTCTTCCAGTTCAGCCGATACAGCTTTTGGATCGATGGCATTCCAGCGTCGTTTCTCTACACATCGATGACGCGGCCAGGAGGTAATGACACCGGAATGGCGGCTTGCCGGCGTTTGCGGGTGGCTACAACGAGAAACACGCATCCAGTCCAGGTCGGGAGCATATCGGCGACGGGAAGAAACTCGAGGACGAACGTGGGAAGCAGCAGTGGATGGAATCCGATGAGCCGCCAGATCAGAATCATCGCCGAAACATCGAGCAGTTCGTCCGCAAAGGCCCATCCAATCGGGCCCAGCAGAAACTGAAGCACGTCGGCCACCACAGCGATCGCATAGGCACATCCGACGCGATATCGCGTCAGGATCGGCACCTGGAACAGCTGCTGAAAGACGTTGGACATTTGGTGACGAGTATACCCCTGGCGGTAACTTTTTGAGAGTCGATGTATACGCAAGGCGAGGAATCTCAAGCAGATCTGCCTGATTTCAGAATAACGAAAGGGCTCTGCGGCTATACTTGCTGTAATGCGATTGCAGAGGATGGGCACTTACCGCCTGGTTCGCATCCTGAGGGCGGTTCTTCCAGTTATCGTTCTGGTACTCATCGGGATTCCAGCGCGAAATTACTGGAAAAGCCGCGACCTCACCATGTCTGCCGAACCCAGCACTATCCCTTCGAGTCCGGATCTCTCCGTCCATACTCTGGACCTTACGTTTTCGCGTTTCGATGGACGGCCTGTGCTCCGCGTCACGGCCAAGGAACAGTTTTACTTCAAGGACAACACGTACAAGCTGCGCGATGTCAATCTTGTGATCTCCGGCGACAAGCCCGGAGATTTCGATCGAGTCATAAGCGGAGACCAGTGTCTCTATAATCAGGCTACTGGCTACGTTCACTTCACCGGAAACGTGAAAGCACAACTCGATGCAACGACGTCCGCTCGAACCGAAGAACTGATCTATACCCCCGAGGATCGGGTGATTGCCTCGCCGGTGAGAACTCACATTGAACAACCCGGCGAAATGATGGGGGATGTCGATCAGTTGAAATATTGGATCGGGACGGAACTGCTCCTGCTCACTGGAAATGTTGCCATGCAGATGTCCAATGGTGAGTCGCTTCATACCGACGTTGCCGAATTTCAGAAGAAAGAAAACTGGACATCGGTTAAGGGCGGCGTATTTCTGGAAGCATCCAACGGTTGGCTGCGCGGAAACAGCGGTCGTGCGGACCTGCAGCCGGGCACGTATCGGCCTTTGAACGTCAATATCGATGGTGACGTGACATCCGAATCTCGCAACGTTCGATCTGCGGACATCCTGAAAACGCATTCCAACGCCTTGACAAGTGTTCTTACACCCGAGGGTGTGATCCAGCATGTTCTGGCACGCGGTGACGTTCGGGCGGATCAATTGACAGCGGCGGCGACCAAGACGATCACCGGCGCCGAAGTGGAAGCGTGGCTGAATGACCATGGACAATTGGACCGGATGGAGGCCAGGCAAGTCGTTGCCCCTTACGCGAAGATGGTCGAATCCGGGCGCAGTCTGGTTTCTGAACTCATTCAAATAAATTCAGATGGCAGTTCCATGGATCGATCGAGGGTGACGACTTCGGAAAATTCGACACTTGATGCCAGTGGATCCGTCATCACCGGTCGTGCGTTTAATATCGTCCAGTCCGAAAATATCGCCTTCGATACGAAATCGCCCGCGACCATCACATCAAAGACAAAAAATGGCGTTGAACGGGTGACGTCCGGCAACACGACGCAGGTTGACATCAACAGCAAAACCAATGCGCTCGAAAGATTGACGCAAACCGGAAACTTTACGTTCAAGGAAGGCAAAACGCGATCCGGTAATGCCGACAAAGGTGTCATTACCGAGGGAGGAAACCGAATTGAGCTGATCGGAAACTTTTCGTTCACGGAAGGCACGCGGTCCGGGAAGGCGGGACACGCTCTCTTTACCGATAACGGAGACACAGTCGAAATGTGGGATTCGGTCTCGTTCAAGGACACTTCCCGCCGGGGATCTGCGGCATATGTGAAGTTCCGAGATGGCG
>Ga0163163_10002093_pt1 | contig 16852 bp, 12 predicted proteins | sample S65metaG_FD_119766 | JGI IMG/M metagenome (GOLD analysis project Ga0163163, IMG submission 119766) | Switchgrass rhizosphere microbial communities from Kellogg Biological Station, Michigan, USA - S6-5 metaG | ecosystem: Host-associated > Plants > Roots > Rhizosphere > Soil | place: USA... | reverse complement strand
TGACGCTCTCGACGGGAATCGGTGGCGGGATCCTGCTGGCCGATGGCAGTCTGCATCGCGGCGCGGACTCCTACGGCGGGGAAATCGGGCACTTGACGATTCGGCCTGATGGACCGGACTGCTTGTGCGGATCGCGCGGCTGTTTTGAGCGTATGTGTTGCGGGCTTTGGCTCGAGCGCGGCCATGGCAAGACCGCGGAAGAGTTGATGAAGGATGCGGACTTCGTCGATCGCTACGTGATCAATCTCGCGATGGGATTGAAGGCGTGCATCATGCTGTTAAATCCGGCGCGTATCGTGATCGGCGGAGGCATCAGCAAGGCGGGCGACCGCTTGTTCGTGCCTTTGCGTCGCGAGTTGCGGAGTCAAGTGACGGAGTGGTCGCGCGCGAGGATCGATGTGGTGCCCGCGGAGTTGGGCGATGATAGCGTGCTGTACGGGGCGCTGGCGCTAGCTCGCCAAGTTTAGGGTTTCGCGTAAGGGAACTGATAAGACACGAAGGCGATCCTCCGGCCGTCGGGTGACCAGGACGGCGAGTCGATCGTTCCAAGTCCGCCTTTTAGGATGCGCGCCATCACTTGGAACTTTTTGGTGTCGAGCGAGAAGACACGCAGTAGCACCTCGTGGTCTTCAGGCGGACCTTTCAAGTCCTTGGGCGATGACAGCACAAGGATCCGCTTGCCGTCCGGTGACGAGTGCGGGTACCAGTTATTGAAGTCGTCCGCCGTGATTTGTTCGGGCGTGCCGGCGCCATTGACGGGCATCTTCCAAACCTGCATCGTGCCGGTCTTGTCGGAGTTGAAGTAAATCGACTTGCCATCGTGCGAGAACTCCGGGCTGGAACTCACGCCGTTGCTGGTGATGCGGATTTCCCTGCCTCCGCCAGCTGATGGGATGCGTGCGAAATCGCGCCTACCCTTGCGCTCCCAACCATAGAGGAACGATTGGCTGTCGGGTGACCAACTCTGCCAAATCGTTGGGATTTTGTGAGTAATTCGCTTGGCCTCGAGGTGCGCGGCGTCGAGCGCAACTGTGTAGACGGAAGGCTTCGCTCCGCAGGAGATGGCGAGGCGTTTGCCGTCCGGTGAGACGCCCTGGAAACTGTCGCAAGGCGCGGGTGCGTTGCCGATATTCAAAGGATCGGCTTTGCCGGTGGCAGCTGGCACGCGCTCGAGGCGGCCATCGTGGCTGACGATTAGAGACGCACCGTCGCGCATCCAAGTCGGACCGCGGAGCGCTCCGGCTGTTGCGTAGATCGCGCGGCGATCACCGGTAGGGTAGGGGACCGTCTCGAGCGTACTGAAGCGTGTGGACTTTCCAGCGTCCACATGCGCGATATGGACGTGATCGAACGCGACGTCGACTGTGGCGTCCGGATCATGCGCGCAGGCTCCGATGCCGATGTAGAAGGGCTGATTCCACCTCATCTGCATCGAGCCACCGGAGAACTTCAAATCCGCAGGCGAATTGCCTACCCAGAGGTACGCGTAGTCGCCCTGCCGTACTAGGCGCAGGACACGCGGCGTGGAGACGTTCGATTGCACTTCGTACGTATTGCCGCCCTTATCCGGACGCGATTGGATCGACGCGAGCCCGTCGCCGTGCAGCGCCGCGCTGACGTAAGCGGAATCGGAATCCAGGTTCTGGCGCATCATGATGACGCCCTTGCGATGACTGTTTCCCGTCGGACTCAGGATCGAGATTCCCGCGGTGATCGAGATGTCGCGCGGCATGACCTTCTTCCACACGAAGTGGAACTCGTCGAAATTGGCCCACATATTCGCGCCGCTGGCGGTAATGCGGTAGGTGGCGGTGGCAGGATCGTGTTGAGCGCTACCCGCGTGCGCGACTGCACCGATATCCGATTCTCCTTCGAAAATTCCCAAGGGAGACTGGGCTACAACAAGGCGTAGGGCGACGAGGCCGCAAAACAAACAACGCGATATTGTCACTGTCCTGTAGTGTAACTAGGAGTCGAGAGGCTCGGCGTGGACTGTAACATCGGAGTTAGGGATGGCGGACTGGATGGCAAGCTCCACTTGATCGGTTAACGCGTGGGCATCACGGAGCGACTGGTTGCCATCAATCAACACGTGTATGTCCGCGAACAGGCGTGCGCCGACGTAGCGCATGCGGACCTGATGGCAATCCGCAATGCCGGGGATGGTCATGGCAGTGTCGCGAATGGTTTGCTCGAGTCCTTCAGGCGCGGCGTCGAGGAGAGCCTGAACCGAACGCAGGGTCAACTGAGCAGTCACGCTGAGGATGATGACCGCTACCAGGAGGGCAGCGACGGCGTCCGCGCGGTGCAGCCAGCGGACCTCAGGATAGACACTCGCGAGCTTCACGCAAATCAGGCCGAAGAGGACTACGGCGGAGCTCCAAATGTCGGTCTCGAAGTGAATCGCGTCGGCTTCGAGGGCCTGGCTGTGATGCTTGCGCGCGGTGCGCCGCAGTAAGCGGGAACGTGATACGTCGACAATAATCGACAGGACGATGACGGCGAAGGACCACCATGTGACTTGGATCTGGCTGGTCCCCTTCCTCAACCTTTCGATCGCTTCATAGCCGATCCAGAAGCAAGTGATCACGAGCAGGCCGGCCTCAAAAAGCGAGGAGAGGTTTTCGATCTTGCCGTGGCCGTAGAGATGGGTGCGATCCGCGGGACGGCTGGAGACACGGACTGCAATAAACGTGATCAGCGCGGCCACGAGATCGAGCCCTGAATGGACGGCTTCGGCGAGGATCCCAAGGCTCCCAGTGAGCGCCCCTGCGACGAGCTTCGTGATCGTCAGCAGCAGCGCGGCGGTCACCGAGGTTGCGGCCACGCTTTGCTTTTCCTGATCGGCTGAGGTGCTCGACATGCGTGGCGGTGCCGTAGTCAGGATAACAGCCGCACGCTATAAGCTGATAGAACATGAAGCGGACTTTCCTGATCGACACCGATACGGCATCCGATGACGCGGTGGCGCTTATCATGGCTTTGCGCGCGGATGACGTGTACGTGGTAGGCATCACGACAGTGGCGGGGAACGTGGACGTCGAACAAGCCACGCGCAACGCGTTATACACGGTTGGACTTTGCGGCGAGCGGGTGCCGGTTTTTGTGGGCGCCAGCCAGCCGTTGGTACGTCCGCACGAGAGCGCTACATGGTTTCACGGTGCGGATGGATTGGGCGATCACGGATTCTCGCAATCCGAATTGAAGGCTGAGCCGACTCCGGCGGTGGACGCGCTCATCTCGCTGATCCACGACAATCCGGGGATTGTGCTGGTGACGCTCGGACCATTGACGAACATCGCGCTCGCGGTGCAAAGCGATCCAACGATCGCGAAGAATGTGAGCCGCTGCGTGGTGATGGGAGGCGCGCCGTGCTGCGAGGGCAACGTGACTCCGGCGGCGGAGTACAACATTTGGGTCGATCCGGAAGCGGCGCGTGTCGTGATGCGCTCCGGCTTGCCTTTGGAATTGATCGGATGGCAACTGTGCCGCGGCGAGGCGATCATCAACGATGCAGAGATCGCCGAGTTGATGGCCATGGGAACGGCGGCGGCGCAATTTACGGTGGACTGCAATCGCACGGCGATTGAAGCGATCCGCAAACAAACCGGCGAGTTGGGGATTTCACTGCCGGATCCTGTGGCAATGGGGATTGCAATCGATCCTTCGTTAGTCACTGAAGCGTCTTCGCACCTGGTCGAGATCGAAACCGAAAGCGACCTGACGCGGGGAATGACGGTAGTCGACAGGCTGAATGCAGCGCGAAACAGGCGCAATCACGCCATCTGGGCAGACGCGATTCAAAGCGAAGCCTATGCGCGGATCGTCTGGAAAATGGACGTCCCGAGGTGGAAGGCACAGCTCTTTGGAGCGTTGCGAAAGAGTTAGTCGAACGTTCCGCGGAGCCACGCTACGCCGAGCGTGAGCTCACGCTTGACGGTGGCGAGCGAGATCGACATCGCTTCGGCGATTTCCTCGAGCTTCAATCCGCCAAAGTAGCGAAGCTCGACAACTTGCGCGACCCGTGGATCGTGCGCTTGCAGCTTGTCGAGCGCTTCGTGGATCGCGAGGAAGTCCGCGCCCTTTGAGGATCCGGGGATCTCGAGTTTGGTATCGAGCTGAACGTTGTTGCCGGAACCGCGCTTCTCGGCCAACCGCTGGCGCGCGGCATCCACCAGAATCTGGCGCATCATGCGGGCCGCCAACGCGTAGAAGTGGGACCGATCCTGAAAATTCGCCGAGTCGTGCTTGACCAAACGCATGTACGCCTCATTTACTAAGGCGGTTGGTTGGAGAGTGTGATCCGGACGCTGGCGGCGCAAGTACGCGGTGGCGATGACGTGCAGTTCGCGGTAGACGATCGGGGTGAGCGCCTCAACGACGGACTGCCGGTCGGTGTCCCAACGCTGGAGAATCATCGTGATGTCACCACCGGAGGGCGTCATGAATTCCAATTTTATCATCCGGCAGGTTGAGGACGCCTATAATAGCGGATTGGCGATGCTCCGAAGCAACATTCGTTTCGCGGCACGGGCGATGGTGGCAAGTCCCGGCACGACAGTGGCAGCGATCATTGCGCTGGCGTTAGGAATCGGCGGGAGTGCCTCGATTTTCAGCATCCTCAATACGATCCTGTTGCGGCCGTTGCCCTATCCGAACGCGGACCGCCTGGTGGTCGCGTGGGCCGCGAATCCGGGAAAGAAGATCCCGCAGTTCCGCGTGAGTCCGCTGAACTATCTGGACTACAAGAATCTCAACCGCAGTTTGCGGCTTGGGTCATTCCGGGAAGGCTCCGTCGTGCTGACGGGGCGCGACCTGCCCGAGAAGCTCGAGTCGTCGACGGTGTCGCCAGATCTCTTCGAGATCCTGGGAGTCGCACCAAGGATCGGTACAAACTTCCGCACGGAGAATGGCGTCGCAGGCAAAGATCACGTCGCCCTGCTGGCGGACGCGCTGTGGAAAGGCAAGTTCGGCGGCGATGAGCGGATTATCGGAAAGCCAATCGTGCTCGATGGCGAGCCCTACACGGTTGTCGGAGTGATGCCCGCGGGCTTCCGGTTGCTCGATCAGAAGGCCGAGATTTTCATCCCGCACGCGCTCAGCGTGGATGAAGCGAGTGCGCGCGGACGCGGCTTCAGCACGCTGTTCCTCGCAGGACGTTTGAACGATGGCGTGTCGATTGAACAAGGGCGATCGGATGTTGAGGCGATCGCGGCCAGGCTCGCGGAGCAGTACGCGGTCCTCAACAACGGCTGGACTCTACGGTTGATCCCGCTCGCGGAACAAATGTCCGGCGACACGCGGGGAACGTTGTTCGCGTTGCTCGGCGCGGTGTGTTTCGTGTTGTTGATCGCGTGCGCGAACGTGGCGAGTCTGTTGCTCGCACGCGCCGGCGGCAGGCAGAAGGAGATCGCGGTGCGCGCGGCGCTGGGCGCGAGTCCGTGGGCCGTGGTGAGCCAACTCCTGGTGGAAAGTGTGGTGTTGAGCTTGACCGGTGGATTGTTCGGCTTAGGTATCGCGTGGATTGCGATCCGCGCGCTTGAGCGCTTCGGACCTGCCAATCTGCCGCGGCTGAGCGAGATCTCAATCGATCCGTGGGTCGTGGGTTTTACTTTAGGAGTCGCGATTGCGACAGGCATCCTGTTTGGTCTGGCGCCTGCCTTGACCTTCGCGCGGATCGACTTGAATTCAGTGCTTCGCTCGTCCGGCCGCAGTTCTTCGGGCGATGCTAAGCGGACGCTCCTCAGGAACGCGCTGGTTGTAGGCGAGGTCGCCTTGACGATGGTGCTACTCACCGGATGCGGACTCTTGCTGCGCAGCTTATGGGCACTCGAGCAAGTGGACCGCGGCTATCAGGTCGGCCACCTGCTGACATTCAAGATCGCGCTCCCCGAGACGCGCTACAAAGAACTTGCGATCGCGCGATTCTACCAGCGTTTGCTCGAAAACATTCATACTTTGCCCGGTGTGGAGTTGGCAGGCATGACTCGCGACGTTCCGCTTAGCGGATCGAATCCGACATTGAATTTCACGATCGAGGGCGCGCCGCCTCTCTTGCCCGCCGACCAGCCGCGCGCACGATTCCGCCTCGCCAGCGCGGACTACTTCAAAGCCCTGCAGATCCCGCTGATTCGCGGGCGCTACTTCGAGACATCGGACAGCGAAAATTCGCAGCCGGTGGTCGTGATCAACGAGGCGGTGGCCGCGCAAATGTTCCCCAATGTCGATCCGTTGGGACGGCGGATCCAATGTGGGTTCGAGGGCAGTCCTTACGCGACCATCATCGGGATCGTGAAGAATACGCGTTCGGTCGGGCTCGACTCCGAGCCTGGGCCGGAGACGTTTTATCCCTATCTACAAGTAGTCCCGTCGCTGATGTACTTCGTCGAAAGCACGGCGACGATTGTGGTCCGCGCGAAGGGCGATCCGGACTCGCTCATCAATTCCACGCGTGAGGCGGTACGGCGAATGGATCCGGATCTGGCGGTATTTCAAGCCAAAACGATGGAAGAAATGTTGGCCACATCGGTTGCGCAGCCGCGCTTCCGCACACTGCTGATCGTCGCGTTCGCGGGTGCGGCGCTGGTGTTGGCGATGATCGGACTGTATTCTGTGCTCGCGTTCTCGGTGTCGCAACGCACGCAGGAGATCGGGGTCCGCGTAGCGCTCGGCGCGACTGCGAGCGAGGTGTTGAAACTGGTCATCGGCCAAGGCCTACGCTTAGCCGTGATTGGCGTGGTCCTCGGACTTGCGGCATCGTTCTTCCTCGCTCGTTTGATCGAGAAATTGCTCTTCGGAGTGAAGCCGTGGGACGCGGAAGCATTCGTCGTGATGCCCTTGCTATTGCTTGTAGTCGCGTTCTTCGCGACGTACTTGCCAGCGCGCCGGGCCTTGAAGATCGACCCGCTGATCGCTTTGCGTAGCGAGTAGATCCGGTATCCTCAATCTGAATGGCCCGTATATTGATGGTGACCTCCGAGGCGGCTCCCTTCGCCAAAACAGGAGGACTTGCCGATGTGCTCGGCTCTCTTCCACCGGCGCTGGTCGAAAAAGGAGAGGAGGTTGCCGTTGTCCTGCCAGCATACGACGCGATCGATCTACGCGGCGCGGAACGCATCTACAATGAGCTGCCCGTATGGATGGACGGCGCCCGTTACGATTGCTCGATCGAGCGATTCATGCGCCACGGCGTCCATTACCTGTTCGTCACGTGCCCGGCTCTTTATGGCAGGCCGGGGATCTATGGCGACCAGCGCGGCGACTTCGGGGACAATCCTGTTCGCTTTGCTGTCCTGTGCCGCGCGGCGCTGGGCGTCGCGAGCCGGATCTTCCGTCCCGACGTGATTCACTGCCACGACTGGCAAGCGTCGCTGGTGCCGGTGTATTTGAAGTCCACTTTCCGCCACGATCCGGTGTTCTACGGCATCAAGACGCTACTGACGATTCACAATCTTGGATATCAAGGCCGCTACAGCGCGTCGGTGTTGCGCGACATTGCGGTGCCTATTCCGGAAGTGATGCATCCTGAGGGCATTGAATACTTCGGCGACGTCAACTATCTCAAGGGCGGCATCGTGTACTCGGACTACATCACCACGGTGAGTCCGCGATATGCGCAGGAGATTCAAACGCCGGAGTTCGGATTTGGACTCGATGCGCTGCTGCGCTCGCGGCGGTTCTTCCTCGCGGGAATCCTCAACGGCGTCGATTACGATGAGTGGAATCCTGAGGACGACCGGTACCTTCCCAATCACTACAGCGCCAAAGATCTCGCAGGAAAGCTCGCGTGCAAGAAGGCGCTCCTCGAAGAGTTCAACATGCCCGTGGACGCGCTCGATACGCGGCCGCTACTGGGCATCGTGTCGCGCTTCGCCCATCAGAAAGGGCTGGACCTGGTTGCCGAGTGCATCCAAGGGATCGCCGATTTGGGCGTGCAGATGGTCGTGCTCGGCTCGGGCGATGCGCAACTGGAGCGCACCTTCGGCGACATCGCGCGAGCGCGTCCTGAGCAGTTCGCCTTCCGTGGCGGCTACAACGAAGGGCTGGCGCACCGCATCGAAGCGGGGTCCGATATGTTCATCATGCCGAGCCGTTACGAGCCGTGCGGACTGAATCAGATTTACAGTCTGAAGTACGGCACCGTCCCGGTCGTGCGCGCGACCGGGGGCTTGGACGATACGGTCACGGGCGACACGGGCTTCAAATTCTTCGCTTCCACGGCGCACGATTTGTACAACTGCATCCGCTACGCGACAATGCAGTTCGCCGACCGTGAGGCTTGGGAGACGCGTATGCGCCTGGGGATGGCCGAGGACTTCTCGTGGGCCGTGTCGGCCACGCGCTATATGGAATTGTACAGACGTCTACGGCAGGCTGCTCTATAATTGCAGTTGCCATGAAACTCCGCCCGAAGTGGGTTCTGCTTACCATCCTGCTGGTGCTGGTGCTACCCGTGCTTGTCATCAGCGCGTGGACCTGGACGACGCTGCACGTCTCCTACTCGACTGGCGAGCGTACCGGCTACGTCCAGAAGATCTCGAGGCGGGGCTGGATCTGTAAGACTTGGGAAGGCGAGTTGGCCATGACAGCGATGCCAGGCTCGACTCCGCAGTACTTCCTGTTCTCAGTGCCCGACGATAAAGTCGCCGATCTGATCACCAAGAGCAGCGGACGCCAAGTCAACCTGATGTATGAGCAGCACAGGGGCGTGCCGTCTGCTTGCTTCGGTGAAACCGAGTACTTCGTCACCAGCGTAAAACCTGTGGGACAATAAGTCTCCTGTCACGGCGTTGTAAACTAAGAGTGTAAGCCTGTATGACACATTCTGCGGATCGGCGAAGGACGGAGATTCTTCATTCCATCGTCCGCTCGTTCATTGAAACGGGCGAACCAGTGGCGAGCCGAAGCGTGTCCAGGCAACACCCCGGCACGCTGAGTCCGGCAACCATTCGTAACGTCATGATGGATTTGGCCGATGACGGCTATCTGGAGCAGCCACACGCGTCGGCGGGACGCATCCCGACCGCCAAAGCGTTCGCGAATTACGTTCAATCGCTGCCCTTCCGGAAGGCTTCTTTTTCTGAAGTCCAACAGATGCGCGTGCGTTTGAACCGGGCTACGACTTTGGAAGAACGCGTCGAGCGATCTTCCTCTTTGCTCACGGAACTGACACGCGTCATGGCGATTGCGGCCTCGATTCCGGCAGCCTCGCAAACGCTCGATCACGTCGAACTGGCGTCGCTCGGCGGAGCGCGTGTCCTGATGATCGTCGTCACGAACGACCAGATGGTGCGCAATCGCGTAGTCGTGCTCGATCGCCCGGTCACGCAGGACGAGCTCAATTCGATTCGCAATTATTTAAACGGCGAGTTCGCCGGATGGCAGATCCAGGCCGTCAAGACAGAGCTCGAGCGCCGGTTCCAGGAAGAGCGCGCGGCTTATGACGAGATCCTGGGACGCTTGACGATCCTCTATTCGAACGGCTTGCTGGATGTCGGACTGGCGCCGGAAGTCCACGCAGATGGAGCCAGCAATCTGGTTGGCATCGATTTCCAATTGACGCGCGAAAAGATGCGCGACCTGTTCCGGACGCTCGAAGAAAAGAAGCGTTTGTTGATGCTGCTCGAGCGTTTCCTCGAAACGCCGGCGGGCGAGTTGGCAGTCCACGTCGGGTTGGGCGAGGCGCATCCGGGCATGGCGCAGCTTTCATTCATCGGGATGAATGTCGTGCTGCCGAGTGGATTCTCCGCGAAGATCGCCGTACTGGGGCCGCTGCGCATGAATTATGAACGCGTCATGACAATTGTCAGCCAGGTTGGCGGCGCCTTCCAGCTCACCGAAAGCTAACGAAAATCTCTATTGAGCCCGTGGAAATTGAATGTTATACTCGGGGCGGATGAGATTCCTGCCTCCGCGCTCGCGGATGTTTCGGGTTCCTGTCTTCCGCAATTCCGCGGAGCCGCTGTTTTACGCCTTCCCGTCTGTGAAGTTTACGGCCCTTCGCTGTTTCTCCAACGAATGACTCACAGAACCAACTGCGAATTCGTTGCGGCCTCGGTTCTCTTTGATCGCATCTCTCTGTCCGCCTATCAAATGCTTCGGGAGGAATATTGCCTACAAGTGAATTGACTCGAGTGACAGTGCCGCTGGCGCGCGGCATCGAATCGCTGTTCGGTACGCGCGATGAGAACATCCGCTTGCTCGAAGATGCTTTGCGGATCAAGACTCGTCTGCTGCCTGACAGTTTGGAACTGGAGGGCGAGCCTGAAGGGGTCGCGCGCGCGAACGGAATCCTCGATGACTACTTCTCGCTGATTCGCGAGGGGCAGGTCTTCACGAACGGCGATCTGAACAGCTACCTGAGAGTCGTCACCGGCGACTCCGGCACGACCCTGCGCGGACTCGTCACGAGTGGAAAACAGCGCTCTTTCGGCAAGAAAGTGCTCACGCCCAAGAACGTGAATCAGCGGCGGTATATCGATGCGATTGAGCGCAACGATCTGGTGTTCGGAATCGGACCGGCGGGCACGGGCAAGACCTATCTCGCCGTCGCAATGGCCGTATCGGCGTTGCTTTCAAAGCGCGTCAGCCGCATTGTCCTCACGCGTCCCGCTGTGGAAGCGGGCGAGAAGCTCGGCTATTTGCCCGGCACTCTGCAGGAAAAGATCGACCCATATTTGCGCCCGCTCTACGACGCGCTATACGATATGGTCGAAGCGGAGAAAGTGGAAAAGTTGATCGAACGCGCGGTCATTGAAGTCGCGCCGCTCGCCTTTATGCGCGGGCGTACGCTGAACGACTGTTTCATCATTCTCGACGAGGCGCAAAACACGACCGCTGAGCAGATGAAAATGGTCCTCACGCGCCAGGGCTTCAATTCAAAGATGGTCGTCACCGGCGATTCCACACAAATCGATTTGCCCAGCGGACGGCGCTGCGGCCTGCTCGAAGCGATCGATGTACTGCGTGGCGTCGAAGGCATTTCGTTCGTCCAATTCGACGACAAAGACGTGGTCCGCCACGCGCTGGTGCAGCGCATCGTGAGGGCTTACGAACGCTATCAGGAATTCAATGGCGCAGGACGCCAGATGAACTTGAAGCTCGCTGAAAATGAACTCCCCGCCATTCCCCGTTCGAGTGAGCCTGAAAGTCCGGACCCTGTGCCGGCGCTTACTTCCTGATCCATGGGCCCTCCTATAATTTTCGATGCTGGTAGTCGCGCGGCGCTCGGACGCCGCGTGACACAACGTGGGCTCAATGAATTTGCCGCGACTCTTCAGAAGCGCGTTGCCAAGGGACTCCCCTTCAATTGCATGATCACGGGAGACGATGAACTGCGGCGTCTCAATAAGCAATTCCGCAGGAAGAACCAAGCGACGGATGTACTGTCGTTTCCCGCAGACCGCAGCATTGCGAAAGAAAATTTGCTCGGTGAACTGGCGATTTCGGCCGATCGCGCGCTCGAGCAATCGCGCGAGTACGGCCATTCGATCGGTGACGAAATCAAGATTCTTATGTTGCACGGCGTGCTGCATCTGACTGGCCTCGATCATGAAGTGGATGCCGGAGAAATGGCGCGCACCGAGACTCGCTGGCGCAAGACGTTGGGCCTGCCTACCGGATTGCTCGAGCGTACGCGGTCATGACTCTGGTATTGATCCTGATCATAGTTGCCGCTGTCATGGCGGCGCTCATGGTGCTGACATCTCTGGTACAGACGATGTACCAGGAGTCCATGAAGCTGCGCATGCGCGCGGTGCCGTCCTTCGACTTCTTCAAAACAACTCTCGAAAACAAGCTGGGACAGACCCCTGAACACGGATTCCTTGCCTTCTCCTTATCGAAACAGATCGTAGTGGTATTGTTTGGACTCGAAGTCCTGTTCCTGTTCGATGCCATGGGCGGCCGCTTCTGGGAGTCCGCACTCGAGGCATGCGGGATCTCGGTGGCCGTGCTCATTACGGCTTGCCATCTGGTCCCCACAATTCTCTTCCGCAAAACGGAATGCAAGTGGCTCCTGCCTTTGGTCCCCGGCCTTCGGGTCCTAATCCTGGCGACGCGTCCGATTACAGGGCTGCTGTCCTTCCTGCTTTCGCTGTCGGCACTCTCGGCCGCTGAGGCAGACAAGGAAGAGGCACCCACTTCATCGGAGCAGATCGAGGCGCTCATCGACGCCAGCGCGGAAGAAGGAATCATCGAAGAAGACGACCGCAAACTTCTGCAATCCGCCGCGTCCTTCGGCGACAAGACCGTGCGCGAGGTGATGACTCCGCGGCCCAATATCGTCGCGATTCAGCAGGACAGGTCGCTCGAAGAACTGCGCCAATTGGTGGTCAAGGAGCAGTACTCGCGCATCCTGGTATTCGAGAAAACGATCGACGAGATCACCGGTTTCGTGCACGTCCGCGACATGTTCGAGATCGACGATCAGGAAGAACGCGAGCGCCGCACAGTGAAAGAACTGATGCGGCCTTTGCGGCCTGTTCCCGAGACCAAGCTCGCGCCCGACCTGATGCGCGAAATGCAGAAAGAAGGCGCCCACATCGCGGTGGTGGTCGACGAGTATGGCAACACAGCCGGAGTCGTCTCCATGGAAGATCTGGTCGAGCAGATCGTTGGCGAGATCCAGGACGAACACGATCCTGGGCGCGATTTCGACAAGCAGGCCGACGGCAGCTACATCCTCGCGGGCAACTTCGACATCGACCGGCTGGACGATCTGGTCAAGTTCAAGCCCGATGAAGAGCTCGAATCCACCACAGTGGGCGGATTAGTCACAGAGTGGCTCGGCCACGTCCCGGAGCGCGGGGAAACCGCTGAGCGCGACGGAATTCGCATCGAAGTGCTGGCCAGCAGCGACCGGCGCGTCGAACAGGTCAAGGTCCTGAGGCTCGATCAGGCATAGTCAGGCAGGCCACAAGCTCCGGCACTACGCGTGCTACAGAAGTTTGTTAAAAGAGTCGCAAGCGCGGTACACTGGAGCGCAGCGTTCTACGTCCATCGTTTTCCACATTATGCGCAACCGGTATTTCCCTCTGATCGCAATTCCTTTGTTTTCAATTGCTAGCGCCCTTGCGCAAGATTTGGCGACACTCACTATTACGGTGGCGGACCCTAGCGGGGCCGTCGTTCCCGGCGCGACAATCGTGCTACTGGACCTCCATCGCGGCAACATCAAGAGAGGCGAGACCGGCTCCTCCGGATTCCTTTCCTATGACTCGCTTCCCGCCGGCGAATACTCGCTCGAAGTCGAGAAGACCGGCTTCAACAAATACCAGTTGAAGACCTTCAACCTCGCCTTGCGCGACCGGCAGACGTTGCGCGTGGAGTTGAACATTGCTCCCTCGACGGGCGCCACGATCTTCGTCGCGGACCGGCCGGGCATCATTTCGAATGACTCCACGTCGGGCGTCAGCTTGAGCCAGGATTTCGTTGAGAATCTGCCAGTCAATGGACGCAGCGCGGAGAATCTCATCCTCCTTGCTCCCGGCGTGAGTTCCGTGACGGGCAGCGCGAGCGGCGGATTCAACACCAACGGACTTCGTTCGAATGCCAACTACTACACGCTCGACGGAGTCAGCGTCAATCGCTCGGTGAGCGTGAATGGCGGAGCTGTGGAAGGCGGCATGCGCGGAGCGTTCGGCGATCCTGGATCGGCGGCGGCTGTCGCCGGCGGCTCGGTTTCGACTGAGTTGATCACCATCGACGCGATGCAGGAAATGCGCGTGCAGACTTCTTCTTTCGCTCCCGAATTCGGACGTTCGCCCGGCGCGCAAGTCGTGATGAGCAGCCGCAATGGCGCCAACGGCTATCACGGATCGCTCTACGAATACATCAGGAACGACAACTTTGACGCGAACGACTGGTTCGCCAACGCTAGCGGATTCCAACGCGCGAAGGAGCGTCAGAATCGCGCCGGCGGCACGTTCGGCGGCCAGCTTCAGAAGGACAAGATGTTCTTCTTCGTGGCTTTCGAGCATTTGAATTTGGACGCGCCGAACTCCATCATCGTAAGCGTGCCGAATGCGGCGACGCGCTTAAACGCCTCGAGTGCACTGCGCCCTTTCTTCAATGCGTTCCCGATTGCCAATGGACCTGCGCTTGATGCGTTCACCTCGCAGTTCCGCACGGTCGTTTCCAATCCATCAAGCAGTAATTTCGGAAGCCTCCGCCTCGACCGCATCATCAACGCGACCACAACAGCGTTCGTGCGCGCCAGCTACACGCCCTCGAAAAGCCAACAGCGCGGCGCCGACCTGATTACGCCGAACGTCGTGACAACTGACAACTCGCGCTCGGAAATCGCGACTGCGGGACTTACCAAGTCCTTCCACAACGGCAACGTCAACGATCTTCGCTTCAACTATTCGAAGTATGTGAACCAGGCGGATTCCCAAATGGACTCCTACGGCGGAGCCGTTCCCTTGAATGACGCTGTGGTGTTTCCGAGAGGCACGACCGCGGCCGTGGGATCCTTTACGTTCAACGCGCTCGGCGTCGCCGGCTATACATATGCGAATCGCAGCGAGAACGATCAGCAGCAGTTCAACGTCGTCGACAGTTTGAGCCGGACGATGGGAGCGCATCAATTCAAGGTAGGCGGCGATTATCGCCGGCTGAACGCGACCAACGTGTACAAGCCGTATTCGGAAAGCATCATCTTCAATGGACTCGCCGGCGGGGTCGACTCGCTGCTCAGCGGCATCGCGTTGAACGCGCAGGTTGGCACGCATACGACGAGCGTCTATCCGACGTACAACAACATCTCGGCCTATGCGCAGGACGTCTGGCGCGTCACGCAGTGGACCACCATCACCTACGGCTTGCGGTACGACATTAACCCCGCGCCCACGGCTCGCAACGGCCAGCAGCCGTTCGCGCTCGCATCCTCGAACATCGCGGGAGTGACGCAAAACGAGCCGCTGTACAAGACCCGCTATTACGATGTTGCGCCGCGCTTCGGTATCGCTTACAACATGGACGAGCGGCGTGGCCGGGAGATGACTCTGCGCGCCGGTATCGGACTGTATTACGATCTCGGCTACGGCGCCACTTCGAGCGCATTCAACGGCGCTCCTTACGCGAACATCCGCACCATCTCGAGCGTCACTTTTCCTTTGACTGTGGCGAACCTTGCGGCCCCCGGATTGCCGCCCGTGCGTCCTTATGGCCAGGTGTTCTCCGCCGATACCAATCTGCAATCGCCGATGGTCACGGAATGGAATTTGACGCTTGATCGTAATGTCGGCATCGGACAGACCCTGAGCATCGGCTACACAGGCACACGTGGACGGCGACTGAGCCGCATCGAGACGCGGCCGACGTTTTCCGCCGCCTACGATATTTTGACAGCCGCGACGAGCGGCGCGACGTCCAGCTATAACGGCATCCAGGTTCAATTCCGTAAGCGCCTCAGCAACTCGCTGCAAGCCCAGTTGAGCTACACCTACTCGCACTCGATCGACACTGCATCGAGCGACACCGGCTTCACCGGAGGGTTCGCGAGCCTCTTCGGCGCAGGTGAGCGTGGATCGTCCGACTACGACATCCGCCACAACGTAAATTTCTCGGGATCGTATCAGTTGCCCGCTCCGAAGAAAGGTGCGATGTACACGCCTTTGCGCGATTGGTTTCTGGACTTCTACGCGACCGCGCGCACCGGTCTGCCTTTCGATATCCAAGGCGTGAGCACCGCGACCAGTACGTCCGGGACTAACGGAGTCGTTGGATTGTTCGCGCAGGTCCGCCCCAATTACCTCGGCCAATCCGTCTACATCGACGATCCGAAAGCGCCCGGCGGACGGCGCATCAACATCGCGACATTCACGATTCCGACCGGCTACCAACAGGGGAATCTGGGGCGCAACGCACTACGCGGATTTGGCGCGGCTCAGCTCGACCTGGCGCTGCGCAAGACGATCAACTTTCGCGAAAAAGTGAAGATTCATCTTGCCGCGCAGGGCTACAACATCACCAATCATCCGAACTTTGCGAACGTCTCGAACTTTGAAGGCGGGAACATGTCGAGCCCCAATTTCGGCGTCGTGACGCGCATGCAGAATCAGTCCTTCGGGGCCGGCGGCATCAGTCCGCTGTATCGCCTCGGTGGACCCCGGTCGATGGAACTTTCGATCCGCATCCAGTTTTAAACGAATACGATTATCATGAAGCATCTCTTTTTTGCCGCAGCCGCCTGCGTTCTGGTGACGCCTTGTTTCGCTCAGGACAGCCTCGATAACGATAGCCGCCGATTCAACTTCGGAATCCGGGTCGATTACATCACTCCGTTCAAGATGTTCAACACTTCCACCACGACGGCGTCGACCACGAAGCCGATCGCGGATTACACCTACATCGGCTCGTCGAGTTCATCGAAGTTCGCCGGTGGTCCGGTGTTTGAGATGCGCGTGACCAAGCACATCTGGGTTGGCGCGGAGTTGTCGTTCCATCACGCGTCCTACGGAGTGCTGCAGCAAATCCGGACCGGCAGGAAAGATCCCAATGCGGGCACCGATCTTCGGCCGCTCACAACGATCACCGATAGCACGGAAGCCAGCTACTGGGACTTCCCTATTTTGGTCCGCTATCACAATATCCGCGACTCTGGGATACTGAAACGGTTTTATCCCTTGGTGGGGATTACGTATCGGCATGTGGGAGCAGTCAAGACCGGCAACGCAATCGTGAACGCGGACGCGACGACCGATTACAACGAGGTTCCGGATCCGGTGGCCAAGCGCCATCAGATCGGATACACCGGCGGCATCGGCTATCGTCTGGTCGACGAATTGGGCGTGAAGGTTATTCCTGAGATCCGTTTTACCCGCTGGACAGGTCATACGCTGCAAGGGCC
>Ga0163163_10002092_pt1 | contig 16855 bp, 8 predicted proteins | sample S65metaG_FD_119766 | JGI IMG/M metagenome (GOLD analysis project Ga0163163, IMG submission 119766) | Switchgrass rhizosphere microbial communities from Kellogg Biological Station, Michigan, USA - S6-5 metaG | ecosystem: Host-associated > Plants > Roots > Rhizosphere > Soil | place: USA: Michigan... | reverse complement strand
TTCATGGTCGACGATTTTCACGGCACTCGCGAATGGGCGATATTCATCCAGAGCATGCAGCGAGTTTTCCCGGATCGGCAGATCGTCGACATTCCAGACGAAGACCCAATTTTCCATTCGATTTACGACTTGGATAGCCGCTATCAGGTCCCGGGAGCACAGTATTTGCGCAGCGGCCGCACCTACGAACAAGATGGGATCACGCCGCGCTGGCGCGGCATCTACGACGACAAAGGCCGCCTGGTTGTAGCGATCTGCCACAACATGGATCTCGGAGACGCGTGGGAGTACGCGGACTGGCCGGAATATGACGAGAAGTTCTCCGGCCTGGCATTCCGCATCGTATCGAATTACATCGTGTATTCGATGACGCATTGAAGCCAAGTCTTAAAAGCTGACGCGTTTAGATCTAGTGTCAACCCGTCGGTAGCTGCGAGCCCGCGCCTCACTTGCGCCCGTTAAGAACTAATTTCGGAAAAAAGGGTCGCATTTGAGACGGAATGGGAACTCGCGAGTTCGTTGCGGCGTCTAATCGCAAGTATTCTTGTATATCCAGCTCGGGGGAAATCATGCGACGGCGCTTCACGTTGCAGCAGCCTCTGCTTGCATTCGCGATTGTCAGTTACGCAGCCCAATCCGTTTCTGGTCAATCGCCGGAGTCCACGCCCTCTGATATCCACTTCAGCGTTCGAACTCGCGGCGGGCAACTAGTCTTTCGAGTCGGTGAGGTTATCCCGCTGGAATTGTCATTTTCCAGCGCGGCGCCTAAGATCTATCAGCTTGATATGGCGACCTACGACCGCAGCGGCCGGCTAAACGCCGAAAGGTTCACTGTCCAGCCATCTTCCGGATGGAAGGATCCCCTGAGCCTCTATTTTCATTCCCTTGGTGCAATCATCGTCGGCGGATTGCGGGGCTCCCGTGTTCTATCCGCTGAGCCAATCGTCATCCCGCTGGAACTCAACGAATGGGTGCAGTTCAACGCGCCGGGAGATACAGTGTTGGAATCGCGTCGAGTCGCGTTTCCAAATTGGATGCGCCGTTCGGAGATCGGGTAGGGACTGTCGTATCAAATACACTATCCCTGGTTATCACTTCTCCAACGGAAGCTTGGCAGGGTGAAGCCCTGAACCATGCCTTGGCGGCGCTAGGCGAACCCAAACCCACAGCGGCAGTGGCAAATCAGCCCAATCCGCGCCGCGATGCGATCAAAGCGCTGCGCTATCTTGGCACCAATGCGGCCGCCAGCGAGATGGCGCGTCGATTGCGCGAACCAGACTCTGCTTTCGATTTCATGTTCGGCCTGGTGAGTTCGCGCGCGCGCGAAGCGGCATTAACAGCATTGAAGGCACTGCTGATAGCGCCGGATTTCCCGGTGGATGGTCGGTTCCTCACGACTATGTCCATCGTTGCCCTACCTGAAAATATGACGGGTAACATCATCGTCCAGCGAGAAGAGAATGAGGCCGAGTTCCGCAAGGATCTTGGTTCGGCTTTAGGAATAAAACGGGACGAGGCATTGGCCATCAGCGCGACCACTCTCTTAGAAAGTGACGCCGGATCGCAAAGTCTGTCGGCCGACGTGAAGCGCCAGGCCACTCAACAGATGGTTGCAAACTTCCAGAAACTTCCGGTGCCGAAGCAAGCGGAAATTCTGCAACTCCGCTGGAAAACCATGGATCACACCTTAATGGTGCCGCTCCTGCGCGAAGTCGCGAAGCGCTACCAGGATTTTGCGCAAATGCGCGAGATGAATGCTTACGAATTTAACAACGCTAGCGCCGCGGCACTCCAACACTGGTACGAAATGGAGCCTGATATGGCTCGCCCAGCGATCCTGGAAGAGATCCTGCGGCCTAGACCTCGCTTCAGCGCCGCTGTACTCGGTATTCTTCCAGATAGCGATCTGGTTGAGGTCGAGCAGCCACTGCTACAGCATCTGAGAGACACGCACGACTTTGACGTAGCCGGCAACCTTGCGTCGCTCATTCTCCGGTACGCTACCGGCGCGGCTGAACCGCAGGTGCGAGGCTTTCTTGACCCTCAGCTCGGGAAACTTGCGTGCGCGGTCCAAGCTCCTCTTCTGGCCTATCTGTTGAAGCATGATCCCGCAAGCGCGCAGCCATGGATCGAAAGGGCGATGGCAGCACGCGGGCGAGGCTTCTCTGCCTGCAACCACTCTTTATTGCAAGACGTGAGCCAGGTCCAGAACGATCATCTACTCGAGGGCGTCGCCCGGTCAGCCCTCGACGACACCGATCCCCAAATCGTCTCCAGCGCCGCGGATTATCTGGGGAAGTACGGCTCTGCCTCCGCGGAGGAGGCATTATGGGCTCATCTTGACGCTTGGAGCCAACGCTGGACAGGACGTGAAGCTGAACTCAGATATATTTCAGGAGAGAAAATGGATGGAGTTTATCAAGCAGGCGCCGGAACAAAGATGATTCAGGCTCTCGCGACGGGCCGAAGCTGGATGACCGATGAACCCAAGCTGCGCCGTCTCGTTAGACTGAGCGTAGATCCGCAGCAGCGGCAAGAAGTAGAACGCTATCTAGAGATGTGGAGACAGCGTCCGTGGACCATTCAGTTCATCCCTTTTGATCATGGGCAATTCGAGATAGCGCAGTACCATGCGAGTTCGCTGCAAGGTGCGAAAGACAAGGTGGAGCAATTCCCTAAAGGCAGTAAATTCCGATGGTTCGGAGACCCCGCGCAGGAGGGAGAGGCAGAAGCTTTTCGTGATCTCTCACATTTCGCGGCCGAGCGCGGGATCGAAATCGTCCGCGCCGTCAAGTAGCTTTCGCAGGCATCCGGTTGAAACACGTCAACGCGTATAGGGAAGACAAAGCCTGTTGACACGGGCCGGGGTTGCATTGCGCCAGGTCGACGGAGCGCTATATAGTGGGCCGTGGGGAAAGGAGCCTTGATCATGAAATCGAGAGCTTTTTGTTTGGGTGTGTTGAGTGTCGTTACCTGGGGGACCGCGTTGGTTCAGGGACAGGAGAAAAAAGGTGGTCCGCCCGTGCAGAAGCCAGCCACCGAAACCGTCGCTCCTGCGATTCCTGGAGTGGTGGCCGGCGGGACGAAAGTCGTCGTGATTAAGAACGGCTTCGAGAACACCGAAGGCCCGGTGGCTTTGCCCGACGGCAGCCTGATCTTCACGGAGACGCGCGCCAGCAGGATTACCAAGATCGACAAGGACAACAACATCTCGACGTTCCTCGAGAACGCGAACCATTCGAATGGCCTGGGATTCGATTCGAAGGGCCGGCTGATTTCGGTTCAGGGAAATAGCGTGGGCATCGTCTATCCCAAAGGCAGCGAGGCGGTGCTGGCCGGTCCCTACGAGACACGACCCAATGATCTGGTGGTGTCCAAGAAGGATCACATCTACTTCACGCTGCCGTCTCACAAGCCGCCGGCGGTGTTTCACATTGCTCCCGGTGGGAAAGCGGAATTTGCTGCCGAAGCGGGAAGCCCTCACGGCATCCAACTGAGTCCGGATGAGAAGACGATGTACGTGGCGGATTCGCACAGCGATGCTCTGGTGGTGTTCGATGTAAAGCCGGACGGCACGCTCACTAATCGCCGCAATTTCGGCAAGTATGTGGGCGTGGCCAAGGGCGACAACGGCTTCTTCGACAGCAACGCCGATGGCATTGCGGTGGACTCCGAATCTCGAATATACGTGGGCACCCTGCAGGGCGTCCAGGTTCTCAGTCCCCAAGGCGAGAACCTCGGGCTGATCCCGGTCTCGCAGCGTCCGCAAAATCTGGCGTTCGCGGGGCCGGACAAGAGGACTCTATACATCGCCGGACAAGGCGCTATGTACAGCGTGAAGATGCTGGCTCAAGGATATAAGGGGCGGCCTAAATAGGCTTCCGGAAAGTTGCGCTGTGGTGCCAACAGCGCTCTAACGCACTTAACGGCAGCAACCGCTGCAGCCACGTTCGATCAGTCGCACATCAACGTCCATGAACTGAATTCATCCTTTGAGTGAGCTCTAAATAGTTCCATTCCTCGGTACCTGGTACTCACCGGACCGTACCTGGGAAAACGTAGGTACTCGTCCAGATGTGTGATAGACTCGATTTCTCGATTTTAGAGTAAAGAACGGATTGCGCCGTAGCGATGCCGGATAAGTTCATGCCGTTTTAGTTGGGAACGCATTCGGTTGGTCTTCGCGCAGCGGTTCATTTTCTTGGGAGGTTATTCGCTTGCTTCTCCAACACACACGTTCTCGAAATCTAGCCGTTATCCTCGGATACCTGTTGGTATGTAGTTTGGGGCAAGCGGCCGACATTCAAATTAACCAGACCACATCCGGAACCGTGAACACCGCGACCGGAAATCAATATCTAAAATTCACCGATTACGTTGTTCCCGGCAAGGGTCTGCGATTCGCGTTCATCCGGTCCTATAACGACCAGGACTCGTATAGCGGCCCTTTAGGCCGCGGATGGACACACTCGTATAACATCCTGCTGACCGTGGACTCCGGTTCCGGCGCCGTGACGATAAAAGAAGGAGATGGGCATCAGAACGTGTTTCAGCCGGGGGCGGCCGGATCGTTCATCGCCCCTCCCGGCGATTTTGACGTGCTAGTCAGCAGTGTCCCGAATACGTTTACGGTGACTCGTCCCGATCAGACCGTTTTGGCATTCGGTCCAATTCCGCTAAATCCAACGATCATTCGGCTGCTTTCGATTACCGATAAGAATGGCAACACTCAGGCCCTTAGCTACGACGTGTCCGGCAATCTCGTCGTGTTTACCGACTTGGGCGGCGGTGCGTTCACCTTCGCTTACAGCGCGAACAATCGCCTGATTTCGTTGCACGACGTAGCACAGGGCCGGAGCCTCACTTACAGTTTCGACGCCGGTGATCTGGTGACCTATACGGATGCCGCCGGCGGTGTGAGTCATTACAGCTACGACGCGAACGATCGCCTCGTAGCAGCGACTGATCCGCTTAGCCACACCCAGATCAGCGATGCTTTCGATGCGCTGGGCCGTGTGACTCAGACTACGCGCACGGGGTGCACTACGACCTACGGCTACGATGACGCGAATCATATTACGACCATCACGGATCCTCTGGGCGGAGTCACGAAACACTATTACGACGCCTCCCAGCGGCTGGTCGCGATTGTCAATGCGCTCGGTTTTCCAACCACCTTTGCGTACGACTCGAATAACGACGTATTAACCGCCACAAATCCGCTTGGGAAAACAACTTCGTACACGTATGATGCTCATGGGAATCGTACCAGCACAGTAGATCCTTTGGGGAACACGACCACATTCGCCTACGACGGCAAAAACAATTTGATAACCAAAACGGACGCCAATCTCCTCAGTACGGCGTTTTCATACGATGCTAATGGCAATTTGACGCAGGTGTCTGATGCGCTGGGGGGCGTGACGAAATATAACTACGACGCCCGTGGCAACAAGACCGTCACCACCAATGCCAAGGGCAACCAGATCACCGACACATACGACCTGGCCAATCACCTGTTGTCGATAACCGACCCGGCGTTGAAGCAGATCGCGAATACTTACGATTCCGGTGGCCGGCTGACTAGCCAGACCGAGCCCGCGGGCAACACCAAAACACTGGCGTACGACAGCCTCGGAAGGCTTACCAATGTCTCCTACGCCGTGGGTGAGTCATCTTTATCTCCGGCCGGATCGGTTACCTACACCTACAACGCCAATGGCAACCGTATCAGCATGACCGATCCAACTGGAACCACGAGCTACGTCTACGACACGCTTAATCGCCTTACCTCGGTGGTCTTTCCGGGCGGCAGAACGGTCAGTTATACATACGACTGCAACGACAACCGCACCTCGATGACGTACGCCGGCAAGACCGTCAATTATAGCTACGATGCAATCAACCGGCTCACATCGGTTGCGGACGGAGCTAAAGTAACCACCTACACATACGATGCCGCGAACAACCTCCTAAGAACCGCGTATCCGAACGGCGCTGCTGTCGGCTACACCTATGACGCGGCGAACCGAATTACACAGGTGCGCAACTCGTATACCGGCAGCGATTCGGCTCCGATCAGCAGCTTCAGCTATGTTCTCGACAAGATCGGGACGCGGCTCCAGGTAACAGATGGGAGCGGGAACGTCACGGCGTTTACGTACGACAAACTGTACCGGCTGACCGGCACGACTGTGGTGCAGAAATCGACGACATACAGTTATGATGCGGTGGGAAACCGTTTGACGCAGAATGGCCCCAGTCTCTCGCTTGGCTACACTTACGATGCTGCGGACAAACTGCAGTTGGCTGGACCTGCCACATTCGTCTACGACAGTAACGGGAACCAAATTAGCCGGAAGACGGGAAAGACAACGATCACTTACGGGTACGACGCAGCCGACCGGCTGATATCAGTCTCCGGAGGTAGTGGTCCGGCTAGCAGCTTTACCTATGATGGGGATGGGAATCGCATCAGCCAAAAGGTCGGTGGAGGCACCTACGCCTATCTGAATGATGTTGCGAATGGATTCACCACGGTTCTCGACGAAATCGGTCCGGATGGCGATATTCACTATGTGAGGGGCCGCGGTCTGATTTCCGCCGACGGTCCTGCGTTCACGTACTTCTATCACTACGACGCGCAATCTACCGTCGCTGGCGTTACCGACAGCACCGGGCATCTGGCCGGTCGATACGTTACCGACGTCTGGGGCCAGCGACAGCTCAGCGTGCCCAATCCGGGAATTGGTACGCAAAACAAGTTCAGCTATACCGGCGAAGCGCTCGACCCAGGTACTGGGCTCACGTATCTGCGGGCGCGATATTACGATTCTACTCTGGGCCGTTTCATTTCGCGCGACACCTTCGGCGGTTTCGAGCGGTCGCCGCAGACCCTCAACCGCTTCATATACGTGCGCAACAATCCGGCAACGCTGACCGATAGAACCGGGCTGTGCGAGGACGATCCCGACCTGGAACCGCTGTGGCCCTGCGCACCGCCCTTGCCATAAGTGGTTCCTGAAAGTCTGATGCCTGCGCCGAGGCACCGGTGTCCGGATTGTCGGGCACCGGACTCAGGCGGTGAAAATGGCGCTTCCTTATGGAACCGAGTTGCGCCTATGGGCGGCGATGCGCCGGTGCCCCAGCATGCCGCGTGTCTGCGAAGGGACTCCGAGACTCACAGCACCTTCATGCGGGATCTATAATGTTGAACGATTCCCCACGTAAGGAGGGAGAAGCCATGAATAAGAAACTCTTGTTGGCGATCGCCGGGTGCTTTGCGATGACCGCCTGCTCACTTATCAGCCCCGATGCCCAGTCCGTGTTGCAGGATTCCCAAAAGGCGATGGGCAGCGTGAAGTCGATCCAATATTCCGGCACCGGAATGAATGCGTTCTACGGCCAGGCCCTCACCGCCGGAAAGGAATGGCCGCGGCGGCCCATGACCAGCTACACCCGGACGATCAACTACGACCAGAAGTCCGCGAGCGAAGATATTATGTTCGCGAATCCCGTCTTCGGAGGGCAACATCAGAACACGCAGGTCAGCGGCGACAAAGCATGGACCGTGAGTCCCAATGGACCTGCGCCGCAGCTTGCGCAAGCCGAAGCGCGACAACTCCAGATCTGGCTCACTCCGCATGGCTTTGTGAAGGGCGCTCTGGACTCCGGCAATGCTACTTTGAAAACCGACGGCGCCAAGGTGGTTACCTTCACGGCGCTTGGAAAGTACAAGGTGTCCGGCACCATTGACGGCCAGAATATGGTGACCAAAGTGGAGACCACAGTGGCCGACCCGGTGCTCGGTGATGTGCCCGTGGTTGCCAATTATTCCGATTACAAGGACTTCAACGGCGTCAAGTTCCCCACCAAGATTGTCCAGACGCAGGGTGAATTTCCGGTCTGGGAACTCACCATCGCCAGCGTTCAGCCGAATGCGGCAGCCGACCTTCCTGTTCCTGAGGCCGTCCAGTCGGCCTCCATTCCTCCGGTAAAAGTAGAAAGCAAGAAGCTGGCCGATGGAGTGTGGTTCCTGGGCGGCGGCAGCCATCACAGCCTGGTGGTGGAATTCAAGGATTACATCGCGTTGATAGAGGCGCCTCAAAACGAAGCGCGGTCGATGGCGGTCATAGAGGAGGCCAAGAAGCTGGTTCCCAACAAACCCATCAAGTATTTGTTGAGCACACATCACCATTTCGACCACTCCGGCGGCCTTCGCACGTATGTGGCTCAAGGCGCCACCATCGTCACTCATCAGTCCAACGTCCCTTATTTCGAGAAGACCTTCCAGGCGCAGGCCACCATATCTCCTGATGCTCAGTCGAAAAATCCGAAACCGGCCACGTTGCAGGGTGTGACGGATAAGTACGTCCTCACCGACGGCACGCAAACCATCGAAGCCTACGCCACCCAGGGGGATATCCACACCGATGAGCTGCTGGTATTTTATCTTCCGAAACCGAAGATCCTCGTGGAAGCCGACAGCTACAGTCCCGGGCCGCCCAACACTCCGCCGCCGTCGCCGGTGCCGCCCAATGCCGTGGCTCTAAACGACAACATCCAACGGCTGAAACTGAACGTCATCACGATTGCGCCCATCCATGGACGCGGGCCTGTTCCAATCTCGGAATTCAGGAAGTTCGTCGCCAAGCGTTCTTAGGGCATTACGGGAGACATGAAACCTTTCCATTGGTAATCTTCTCTATGATGTAGATAGACGTCGGCGGGTTCTTCCGCAGGTGAAGTTGCCGTCCGAACTTAAGGCTGAATCGCTCAAGGTGCACGGCGATCCGCTAACCCTCCGAAGAATGCGCCGCGACGAAAGAAGGGGAAGTGAATGCCGAAGAAGAAAGAAGCCGTTGACGCACCGAATGAAGCAGCTGCGCCTGAGCGAGCTGAACCTGCTAAGTCTCAGAAAGTTCCAAAGCTAGCGAAAAAGAACAAGAGTAAATTGCCCCGACGAGAAAAGAAGGCCTTACAAAAAAGCTCCAAATGAGCACGCCCCAAGACCCTCCGTATCCGATGCCGCCTCCGCCGTTCCCGTTGCCGGACCCGGACGCGCCGCCTGATCCCGATGAGGATCAGCCGCCACCAGTCCCGCTGCCATCGCTGACTGGCCGCGATCCTCGAACCGATCCGCAACCCGGCGACGAAGTGCGCGCTGGCGGCCAGCTACGCACTGTGATTCGTCGCGAAGGGGACACGCTTTGGTGTAAGGACGGAGCGATCAGCTACAAAACCACAGTGCAGCGGTGGCAGGAATGGTGCGGGAAAAGCGCGGAAGAATAACCCGCCATCCCACACATCGACGATTTCAACCAAGATAGAACCCGACCAGGGCCGGCGCTGGGAACCGAGCGCCGGTCGCCCAGCGGCCCCGGGGCCCCACTCCTCCGAAGCAGGGTCTACTAAATGGGATCGAGCCGCAGGAGGGGGGGTTTCACAATGAAGAAATCTCGGTACTGCGTAATGGGCGTACCACTCTGATCCGAAGGCGCCATCGTATAACTGTTTTCAACCACTTCGCCGATTCTCAAAAACGGTGATGGCGGTCACTCGGGCAACCGCGAGAACACCGGACCCTCCGCGGGGAAAACTCAGTCTGTTGCAATTCAGCGACGGTCGGCCCGCGGGAGCCTCCTGCCTACGCTAAACTAGACGCTGCCCGACGAAGGAGCCCTCATGAAAGCCATCGATGAGCACACCATAACCGACGCCGTGATCGAGCAGATGTCCGGCACTCCCAACCCCCGCCTGAAACAAATTATGGAAATCCTGGTAAAGCACCTGCACGCCTTCGCGCGTGAAGCCGACCTCACTCCCGACGAATGGATTCAGGGCATCGGTTTCCTGACATCGGTGGGTCAAAAGTGCACCGAGTTCCGGCAGGAGTTCATCCTTTTGTCCGACACGCTAGGCCTCAGCGCCCTCGTCAACTCGCTGAACGACAAGCGCGGCACCGACATTGACGCGGTCACCAAGAGCAGCCTCCTTGGCCCTTTCTATCGCAAGGATTCCCCGGTACTGGAAGCCGGCGCCACCATCGTTACCAAACCCACTAACGGCATGGAAACCTGCGTGTATGGAAAAGTCACCGACACCAAGGGCCATCCCATCGCACATGCTTCCGTCGAAGTCTGGCAGCCCGACGAACGCGGCGATTACGACATGCAAAAATTGGATCCCTCAGAAATGGATCTACGCGGCCGCTTCTACACCGACGCAGAAGGCCGCTACCATCTGCGCACCATTTGCCCCGTCGGTTACAAAATTCCTTTGGATGGACCCGTGGGAGATATGATCCGCGCGCAAGCCCGCCACGGCTGGCGCCCCTCGCACATCCACTTTCTGATCAGCGCTCCCGGCTATCGCGAGGCGGTGACGGCTCTCTATATCGATGGCGATGCGCACATCGAATCCGACACCGTCTTTGGCGCCAGCGATTCGCTGGTGGTGGGCGTGAAGAAGAACGATTCGGCTTCGCCTATCGCGGGCCTGCCGGCCATCAGTTACGATTTCCATCTGGCCCCTGTGTCTACTGGCGAAGGCTCCGGGCGGGTCGGCGCGGATCCTTCAGAGCTCGTGCGCGCCTCCCATTAAGTTGGCTTTACACCCCAACTCCGCCCGCACCATCTCGGCCGCCTCCACCATCGACTTCAACTTCCCGAACGCCGACGCCCGCGGCAAATATTTCATCCCGCAATCGGGTGCCAGCACCAGTCGTTCCGCGTCGATGAACGGCAGCGCGCGCCGGATCCGCGCCGCTACGGTCGCTGCTGTCTCTACTTCATGCGTTGACAAATCCAGCACCCCGAGAATAATGCTCTTCCCCAGCAGCCGTGCCAGCACCGCGCAATCGAGCGAACACTGCGCTGTCTCAATCGAAATCTGCTGTACCGGCGAATCCGCAAGATGCTCCAGGAATCGGTACGCTGCCGGACGGCCGGGAACCAGGGCCGCGTATCCGAAGCAGATGTGCAGAGCCGTCGTCCCGTGGACACCTTCGAGCGCGCGCTCCAACGCTGCGAGTCCAAATTCCCGAGCCTTTTCCGGATTCGCCTCCATCCACGGCTCGTCGATCTGCACCACATCCGCGCCCGCCGCGAACAAGTCCTTGATCTCTTCGTTCACCGCCGCCGCGTAATCCATCGCCATCTCCGCATCGCTCGCATAGAAATTATTCTGCGCCTGCTGAGACATGGTGAACGGACCGGGCAGCGTGACTTTCACCTTGCGGTCCGTGTTCGCGCGGAGGAACTTCACGCCGCGCGCTTCCACCGAGTGCTTGCGCCGGATCTTACCGACGATCCGGGGCACCGTGATCAGATGCCCGCTCCGACTGGTGATCGCGCCCGGAACGTCCAGGTCGATTCCATCCAAGGCTGTGGCAAAACGGTTCGAGTAGCTCTCGCGCCGCACCTCGCCGTCGGTGACAATATCCAGACCGGCTCGCTCCTGATCCCGAATCGCAATCAGCGACGCGTCGTCCTGGGCTTGCTCCAGGAATTCGGGAGCCACGCGCCACAAAGCCTGCGCTCGCACACGGGGAGGCATCTGGTGGGCGAGTTTGTCGCGGTCGATCAACCAGTCGGGCTGAGGATAGGAACCAACAAGCGAAGTCGGTAACAGCAAAGCGCTTTTGACTTTAGCGTGGTGTGGCAGTTTAATCAACTATCTGCCGAACTGGTCTTCCTTCTTTCTTCTTTCCTTCAAGCTTCCTTCGAGGGCCCTCTCATGGCGGCATTAACCCGTGAAGCCTGCTGTGAGTGACGCACAACGTTGATAAGACGCTGTACGCTCATTTCGCAAGCCCGGCGATTTGGAAGAGACCACCTACCGTGCGGGACGGAGTTCCAGTTCTCCGCTACTACCTCACCGCTGCTACGCTTCGCGGAAGGGTCTAGAATTCCGCTCACGTGGTCCTTGGCCCCCGGTGGGTGGGACGGACTCTCACGACTGCAAGGTAACGCGGAGGGGCGCGTGGGATGAAAAGGCAAAGCGGGAAGTGATGGATATCACTGTAGAAAGAATTGCGGGGGACGATGGGAACGCAATTCTTCACGGGATGGAATGGCCACTTTACGTCTGAGTGAACGCCAGCAGGGCCCGGCGTGGATTGGCGGTGGCTAGTCGGGTTTTCGGAGATAGCGGACGACCTAACCATTCGCCACAAGGGCAACGAATAACGGAATGTGTCTGCTACAATCGCCGTGACGGGTTCTTCCTCCGAGACCCGCCGAGGGGCGGGGGTGGCTTCTGTTTCTGGAGTGCTCCCGCCCTTTCTCTTAGCGACCCCTCTTTCGCGAGCGATGCCCCAGGAGTTGATGATCTGCTAATATGCGAGGCCGAAAGGTACATTCTTTGGTCGGGGTGGAACTAGCCCACCGAGTCCAGGACGCGCCGTCGGACGTGGGATGCGCGTCGCGGCTAGCATGCCGCCGCAGAGGTGACGGATGAAAAGGCTACGAGTCCTGTTGGCCGATGACCATCGCATGTTCCTGGCTGGGTTGCGGCGACTTCTCGAACCCACGTTCGAGGTCGTGGACGCTGTGGAGGACGGAAGGGCTTTGATCGCCGCCGCAGCCAAATGGAATCCCGATGTCATTGTTACGGACATCTCAATGCCGTTGCTCAATGGCGTCGAAGCGGCGCGAGCGCTCGTTGCCGCGGGTTGTCGAGCGCAGTTGATCTTCCTCACGATGCATGGAGATGCGCTATACGTCAAACAGGCTATGAACGCCGGAGCATCCGATTACGTTCTGAAACGGGATGCCCCGGACAAACTCCTGGCGGCGATCCACAAGGCTGGTAAGAGAAAGCGTCAACATTCATCCGCGCCGTCCGAGCCCCAGCTCCCGAAGAGCAACCTCCAAAATGCCCAGCTCGGTGAGATCACACCTCGTCACCGCGAAATTTGGCAGTTACTGGCGGAAGGCCGCACGCCCAAAGAGATCGCTCACCTTCTCCGCATTTCAACGCGGACTGTGGAGTTCCACAAGTATCGGCTGATGAAGCGGCTTGGTGTTCGGTCCAGTGCAGAGTTGGCCAGTTTGGCCATTCGCCACGGGCTCACCGAGTGACTATGGATTCCGGCTGGTCAAATTTCAGTACGGAGGCACTCGAATGGCAACCGAGCCAGGACATCACGGAAGGATGCATTTGGGAGGTACCCTCCGAGAGGCACCCCCCTATACTGCTATGCCCTTCATGGAAAATGTAGATACTCAATGAAGTTTATCCTTTTAGCTTCCGAATGCCCATCTCGCAAATTTACTAGATGTGCCTAATAACGCTGATACCGCTTAGTCGCCCCCCGTTAAGCAGCTTCCCTCAGCTGCACAGATAATTTCCGCAGGTGAATTCGGCGCTCGGCTCCGACCGGGCCAAATCTGCGGCCATCAAACGGGCTGCTGTCGAAGGGATCCGAGCGGGGCAATGGATCCGAGGGCGTTCATAAGCCGACCTGCAAAGGAATTTCCAGGGTAATTTGAGTACCGTGAGCCGGCTGTGCCGTGATCGTTAATTTTCCCTGTACCAAGCGCGCTCGTTCGTCCATTCCAATTAAACCGAGCCCTTTGCGGCCCTTGACTGCCCTAAGATCGAAACCAACGCCGTCGTCTCCGATGGTTAACACGACAGCGCCATTCTCCAAGCCGAGAGCGATTGAAACGTTCTTGGCATTCGCGTGTTTCGCTATGTTCTGCAGACTCTCCTGGGCAACGCGAAAAATACAGCTTGCCACTTCACGTGGCATCGCGGCGGGCAGACCAGCGTTCTTCAGGTCCAGCGGGATATCCGGATATTGCTCGGAAAACTTTCGGTGCAGGTCCTCCAGCGCAATCATCAGGCCCAGCTCATCGAGGATCGGTGAATGCACCTGGTACGCAAGATCTCGGGCCTCTTCCGCCGCCTTGAATATACTGGCCTGGATTGCCTTAAGCCGCGTCTGCGCTTCCTTCGGTGGCGGAGGCTTGCTTGCCAGCGCGGCAACTTGCATGCCCAGACCGACGAGGTTCTGGCAGACTTGATCGTGCAGTTCGCGGGATAAATTGCGGCGCTCCTCTTCCTGAACAGTAAGGAGACGGGCAGCCAAGGCGCGTATTTCGTCGCGGCTAGCCGCCAAGTCCGCTGCGAGCTGATTTTCGATTTCCCGGGCGCGCTTGACCCCGGTGATGTCGTGAACCGATCCAACCAGATGGGTGCAAGTGCCTGTCTTGTCAAAGACAGGCGCGATGCTGACTTCACCGGTCAAACGCCCGGCAGGGTAATCAGATGTTTCTTCCCAGCGCACGACGGTACCTTCTTCGATCGCCCGCCGGTAATTTCCCAGAACCATCCTTAGGGACGGCTCTGGGATGACCTCGTTCACGGTTTTGCCGATCACGTTTTCTTGTTTCAGTCCGGTGACCCTTAGAAAAGCCGCGTTGACAGAAACGATGCGGAATTGCCCCTCGGGTTCGATAGCTAGATGGAAGATGATGTCTTCGACGGTGTTGTAGATCGAGACAAGACGCTGCTGGCCTTCACGCAGCGCAGCCTCGTCCCGCTTGCGCTGGGTAAGATCCTGCATTGCCCCGATCACACGCCGGGCACTCCCGCACGGATCGCGAGCAATGTAGGCGCGGTCATGGATGTACGCCCACGCGCCATCGACCTGCTGGAAACGGTACTCGCAGGTCCAGGTCGATTCGCGGCCTTCAATCGCGGTTCGAAGCCCTCCGCTCGCACGCTCGCGGTCCTCGGGGTGAATGCGGTCGATCCACCATTGCCAAGACTTGGACGTCTCGGGCGGCCTGCCGTAGAGCGTTGCGTAGGTTTCATTCCAGCTTACCGTTCCGGTGTCCAAATCGATGTCCCAGATAGCGTCGTTCGTGGCCTGGACTGCAAGCCGAAATCGTTCCTCACTTTGGCGCAGCGCCTCCTCCATATATTTGCGATCGGTCACGTCCATGTTGACGCCCATCATGCGTAGCGGCTTGCCCGCCGCATTCTTGAACACCTGCCACCGTCCGAAGATCCAACGGACCCGGCCATCGAACAAGATGGTGCGCCATTCTGCCTCTACAGGCATTCCCGTCTCGAAGGCCTCCTTTTCTTTCTGCACACTAAGCGCCCGGTCATCCGGATGGACCAGGTCTTCCCAGGCCGAATGCGTCCCTGGAAAACCGCCCCGGGGGAGCCCGTATATTGCCTCAAGTTCCGGCGTCCACCTGCTGACGTCGGTCTCGACATCCCAATCAAACGTGCCGATACTTGCCGCTTGCTGGGCGAATCGCAGCCGCTCTTCGCTTTCCCGCAGCACGACTTCAGCCCGCTTCCGTTGCCTCAGAGAGCTGGCCTGCCAAAGGGTCACGCCCAGGGCGAAAACCAGGCCGCCAATGGCCCAAGTCAACCATTCCCGTCTTCTCTCCGCCTCCATCTGCTTATAAGAAGCCCAAGTATCGTCCAGCCCGAAATAGGAGTACTTTGCGATCAAAGTCGCCAGGATTCCGGCTCGGAACATGTTGTCGATTTCGCCCTGGATCCGATCAGCTGCCGCCGCCGATTCGAACGTCGAAGCTAATCCGGCGTTAAATACCAGTCCAGGAACTGTCTGGACGCGAAGAACCATGGAGTGGCATTCCTGGGACCTCTCTCGTAGCAGAGTCAAAGCTACACGGGCGTCGAGAAAGCCCGCATCGGTCCCCTTGCAGACTTGCTTCACGACGTCCTCGGTTTCAGAGACCTCCACAATTTGCGCTTGCGGAAATAGTTCCCGCGCTACCCTAACGTGAAGCGGCATCTTGAAAACTGCGATGTGGCCCTTAAAGCGGCGGTCCGGATTCGGCGAGCCATCGCGGATCAGCACAACGTCGCTGCTGTGCATCCACGGCCGGGCAAAATGTAGGCGCTTTCGACGGTCCGGAAAATCGACCATTAATGGCCAAAGGTCCACCAGCCCCTTTCGGAAAGCTTCATCGGAACTGGTCCCCGTTTCAACCCATTGCAGGTTGATTCCGGCTCGTTTCGCTGCTTCGCTCACGGTTTCCACAGCCAGACCGGCAAGACCGTTTTGGGTGCGAATCTGGACTGGAGGATCGCTCTCAAACCCGATGCGAAGCGTACGCTGCGGGACAGGCGGCAGGCGAGTCGAAAAGTACGAAAACGCTATAACGGCCGCACTCGCGCCCAGGGCGAGGATCAAGCTCACTCTTCTCCATCTCGGTGAAACTGAAAACAGGTCCATAATTCGGTTCGCTAGTGGCCGCAGCCGCCTACATTCAGCACAGATCGCTCGGACAGACTCCAATTGAGTATATTAATCCCAAGTGATTGAATCTTGGTGGGGATGATCCCGTGCGCTTAGAGACGGCTTACGCGCTGACCACGGATCGAATTAACGTGCCTGGTGAATGTGCGCTAAATACAACGATACCGCTTGGTCCCGCGCCCGCGTTATTATTCAGGTGCATGTGGAAGAAAGTCATGGCGCTGCTCATAGCCACTGCGGCGTCCCGCGCTGCCGGTCTGCCCACGGGCCAGATTGTCGACAGCGTTGAGTGTGCCTTGGACCATAGCCAGCACTATGCGCTATATCTGCCTTCGAATTACACGCCTTCCCGGCAATGGAGCGTGATTCTCGCATTCGACTCGGGCGCGCGAGGGCGAGTGCCGGTGGAGCGCTATCAGGAAGCCGCCGAAAAGTACGGCTACATTGTGGCTGCTTCGCTCAATTCGCGCAACGGTCCTTGGGAACCGGCGATGGATGCGGCGAAAGCCATGACGGCGGACGTGAAGGCGCGATTTTCCATCGATCCCAAGCGCGTGTACACGGCAGGTATGTCCGGAGGGGCGCGCGTGGCGATGAAGATCG
>Ga0163163_10002090_pt1 | contig 16863 bp, 16 predicted proteins | sample S65metaG_FD_119766 | JGI IMG/M metagenome (GOLD analysis project Ga0163163, IMG submission 119766) | Switchgrass rhizosphere microbial communities from Kellogg Biological Station, Michigan, USA - S6-5 metaG | ecosystem: Host-associated > Plants > Roots > Rhizosphere > Soil | place: USA... | reverse complement strand
GGCGCAACCTGCATGGCCCTCAACTTCTTCGCCATGCTCTGGGCCCTCTCCATCGTCGACCTCTCGCTCGCCGCCCCCGCCATTGCCTCGCTCACCTACATCGGCAACGCCATTTGCGCCAAACTCGTCCTCGGCGAGAACGTTGATCGTCGCCGATGGCTCGCAGTCCTCTTCGTCTGCATCGGTGTCGTGCTTATCTCAAAGTAGGGAGGGCAAACACCTGTCAATACCCTTCGGTTGAGGAAATCGCCACAACCAGCAGATACACAATCGTTTACGTCCAACGGCCGCAGTGCCGATTAATTCCATTCAGTTCAGTAGAATGGAAATGAGTGGAAAAAATAGTTTCTCGGCTCTGCGCCTCTAGCCACCGAAAGTCTTTGTTTGCTATATTTTGGGAATCAACCGCCCTGTTTTCAATATTTTGACCCATGCAAATCGCATATATAGCTCAAAATAAACCCCTTGCCGCTAAATAAGGGGGAGGGGGGGGGTGCCTCAGAACAGCTTCATCAATCCGGTGGCAGGCAGCTCGGGAGCCATGAATTTCATCCTGTCTCCTGCAACTGAACCCGCAGCAAGACGCCCGCTTCGCACCGCGCCTTCCATCGTCGAAGGCCACTCCGTCGCCGTCCAGTCCCCGGCGATGTAGAGTCCCTTCCACTCGGTCTCCTGCAGCGGCCGGAAGTGGTCAAGACCCGGAATTACCGAGAAGGTCGCGCGAGCCTCCTTTAGCACACCGCTCTTCAGCAGCTTCGCCTGCCGCGCAGCCGGGAAGAACATCTCGAACTCGGCGATGGCCGAGGAGAGTATCTCTTCCCTGCCCATCTCGAGTTCCGGCCACGAGGCGCTGATGACCAACTCGAGATAGCAACCCCGTTCCAAGGGCCAGCGTCGGATGCGCGACTTCACAAAGACCCACTGGATCCGCGTATCCAAAAGCACGGCGTGATCAAGCCCCGTAACGTCGCGGTCGTACCAGAGGTGGATTGTCGTGATCGGCGAGGGAACAAAACGACTGAAGGCCTCTTCCAGAAGAGCCTTCTCTTCGGCCGATGGCTCCAAAGCCGCAAGCAGCGAACGCGTCTGTTTGAAGTCGGTAGCCAGAACGACGTGGTCAGCCGTGTAGGATTGCGGGCCACAGAGCGCAGTCCAGCGCCCATCCGCGGTCTGCTTCAATCCTTCGATCCCCGACTTGAGCCGCACATCGACGCTATGCTTCTCCGCCAAAGCCGCAATGGGCGAGAAGAACTCGCTCAGCGGAGCCGCCGGAATGCCGAGTCTTCCCGCCTCAGGCGAGCGCAGGAACGATTCATGAAATACCTTGCCCGCATACTTCACGGAGCAGCGGTCGAACGTGTCATTTAGCGCGCCCACCACAACCGGCTCCCAGAAATGCCGGATCGCCTTCTCGGTCTGTCCAGTCCTCTTCAGCCACGATTCAAAGCTCTCCGAGTCGTCCTGAGGGTAGCCATGGAGAAAACGCAGCAGACCGCCAGCAATCGCTGCCTTGTCCCGCAGGCCGAGCATCGGAGCTCGTAGAAAGCTCACCGTCTGGTGCATCGGCGCCGGAAGCGATCCTGGACGAAGCAGGCTGCGGTTTCCGTTCGGCTCCATGAACACCAGCTCGTCGTACCAGCGGATCGAATCCGCCATTCCGGCCTGCCGCGCAAGGTCCAGCAAATTCGTGCAGCAACCGACGACTACGTGCTGCGAATCGATCGTCTCCTCAAGCGCAGGATGTTCGTACGAGTAGGCTCGGCCACCGATGTACGGCCTGCGTTCCAACAGCGTCACACGCGCCCCAGCCTGCGCCAGCGCCACTGCAGCCGAGAGACCCGCTACTCCCGCTCCCGCGACGATGACGTCAGAGTGTGTTGCCTCGCTCACGCAAGCACCCTGTTGGCAAGCGACATGGCGGCTCCCTGCGTCAGGATCCAGACCTTTTCATGGGTTGGCACGCTGATGCGCTCGTGGAAGACCTCGTATCTGCTCAGCACGATGCGCTGCAGCAGGCCGTGATAGATCGTAACCAGCACCCACAACGCAGCGCGGCTATCGGCATCAATCAGAGGCAGAAGTTGATTCGCCGAACGGTAGTAATGCTCGGCCTTCTGGCCTAGCTCCCCCAGCAGTCTGCGCTCGTCTTCCGTAATGGTTGCAAGCAATCCAAGCTCGCGGACCCGCTCCATCGGCACATGGTGCTCCCGCAGCATGTCCAGCGGCAGGTAGATTCGCCCCCGCTCGGCATCCTCTTTCACGTCGCGCAGGATGTTGGTGAGCTGAAACGCAACGCCCGTCTCTTCGGCGAGCTTCTCCGCACGCGAGTCTTTGTATCCAAATACCTTGATGCACACCAAGCCGACGACAGAAGCTACCAGATAGCAATAACGATAGAGGTCCTGAAACGTCGCAAAGGTCTGAACTCCATTCGCGTCCGCCGGGAGCGGCTCCAGGTCCATCGTGGTTCCCTGCACCAGTTCTTCCAGCAGCTGATCGGGAATCTCAAATCTGCGCTGGGTATCGTTGAGCGCAAGAAAGATCGGATCGTCGGTCGGTGCGCCGTTGCGCGAAGCACGCCAGGCTTCGGTCCACTGCGCCATGGTGATGCGGCGTTGCTCGATGGGAAGCGTCTCGTCGTCGGCGATATCATCGGCGCGGCGCATGAAGGCATAGATTGCGCACATGCCATCGCTCTTGTGCTTGGGCAGTACGCGAAAGGCGTAGTAGAAGTTCTTTGCCTCGCGCTTGGCAATCTCGCGACAGACCGCGTATGCCTCGGGAATGGTCACCGCTTCGTCCCCACCCGCAGCTTTTCCAACAGAGAGCCACCCAGCAGACTCAGCTTCTTCACTTTTGTCACGACAGGTCGTCCTCGTAAAACGTCGTAGTCCTGCGCGACAATGCCGTCAAGGATGGCGTCGCCGCCTTTCCGGAAGAGGTTCAGCGTGACGGCAAGCTCGCGGTCGACGTGCTTGCTGATCTCGCCACCTTCCGCAAGCATGGTCCGAGTCCGAACCACCAGATCTTTGACCATAGCGCCAAACTCCGGAGTGAAAACCCGACCTTCAATCTGTCCGTCCTCTACACCGAAACGCACCATGGATTCGGCAGGAAGGTAACGGCGGCCACGCTCCTTGTCTTCCACAACGTCCTGCCAGAAGTTCGCCAGCTGCAGCGCCGTGCACACCTTGTCAGAGAGCAATGCAATTCTCTCGTCACGATAGCCGCAGACCCAAAGAACGAGCCGCCCAACCGGATTCGCTGAGTAGTGAGAGTAGTGGAGCAACTCCTCCCAAGTCTCGTACTCAGTCTTGACCTGGTCCATCTTGAAGGCAGTCACGAGATCAAGAAAGAGCTGCCGCGGCAGATCGCAGGCGCGAATCGTCTCATGAAGCGCCACGAAGACCGGATGCATGGAACGCTCGGGAAAGTCGTAGCACTCATCGAGCATCGATCCCCACGAGTCGAGAAGGCGAGTTGCGACCACGGGATCGTCGACTTCGTCACCCAGATCATCGGCCACCCGGCAATAGGCGTAGATGCTCTCGAAGTGGGGACGCACCTTGCTGGGCAGAAAGAATGTCGCTACGTGGAAGTTCTCGTAATGGGTCTTTGTCAGGTGTGCGCACCATTCCTGCGCCTCCGCCAACGTCGGCCGATCCAGCGGTGTCAGGTATTGGTGAGGGGCGCCCAGCAGGGCATGCTCGGTCGAACTCAGCTCGCTCACCGCGGTGCTCCTTCAGGAAACACTGCTGTCTTGATCTCGCGGGAGCCTCCAGTCCGTGTCATCATGCGGGCGAAGAGATCGGGCACCTGCTGAAGCGAGACGCGATCCGTAATTGCTTCAGCAGATTTGAATCGGCCGCTGGCGATCAACTCGAACGCCGTCCGACAGGTTGCCGGAGTGTGATGGAAGCTGGCCTTCATCGTGATGTCGCCGTAGTGGAGGCGATTGGTGTCAAAGGAAACCCTGCTTCCGCTGGGCGGACCGCCGAAGAAGTTGACGACGCCGCCCTTACGGACCATGTCAACGCACCACTCCCAGGTCTCAGGCACGGCGACAGCCTCCACGACTGCATCGGCGCCGCGCTCCTCGCACGTTAGCGCACGGACTGCCGCGATCACATCTTCTACAGCAGTGGTCTGCACTACTTCGCTTGCCCCGAAGAGCTTCGCTGTAGCCACCTGGTCGTCACGCTTGACGACCGCGATGACGCGTAGTCCCGCCAACTCCGCGACGTCCATGAACATCAAACCGATTGGCCCCGCTCCTATGACCACCATCGTGTCACCGCGTTGCGCTCCGGTTTCTTCAAGCCCGCGTACGACACAAGCGAGCGGCTCCGTCAGTGCAGCGTGTTCGAAGGGAACGCCCGCAGGAATCAGCAACGTGTTCCTAGACACGATTCGTGCCGGGATGCGGATGTATTCGGCATAAGCTCCATTGTTGAAGAGAAGGTCTTCGCACAAGTTCTGCTGGCCCTTGCGACAGAAGAAGCAGACATCGCAGGGTGCAGAGTTCATTGCCACGACCCGGTCTCCTTCGCGGAAGGCCGTAACGCCCTCGCCCACCTCGGCGACAATACCAGCCACTTCATGCCCGAACGGGATCGGCGGCGTAAGCATCATGGCGTGGTACCCGCGCCGATAGACCTTCAGGTCGGTCCCGCAGGTTAGCGCTGCGCCTACGCGGACGACGAGCTCTCCGGCCGCAGCCCGAGGCGTGGCTACGCGCTCCAGGCGCAAATCCTCCTTGCCGTACAACACCGCCGCCGTCATCTCAGAAACCATCATTTCTATCTTCTCATCTCGGGCGGTACATGCCTATCCCCTTACCCCGAAGAGGATCAATAACATGCACTCTCCTCGTTAGCCGCTGCATCTGATACTCTGAGCCACAGACACGACATGCCCTTCGTTTCCCCAGAGGACTTCGCAAAACAGAAGGTGACGGCCATTCAGGACTACGCGATCCTGTCGTGGCAGGCTATCGTCAATCTGTTCTCCCGCCCGCGTTACTGGTCCGACATCTTCACGCAGATGGACCTGATCGGCGTTGGCTCCCTTCCGACGATCGCGCTGACAGGATTTTTCACCGGCTCCGTGCTTGCTCTGCAGTCCGCTACATCGCTTAAAGCCTTCGGCGCCGCCAGCATGACCGGAAACCTTGTGGCGTTGTCCATGGTAAAGGAGCTTGGTCCCGTTCTGACAGGCCTCATGCTGGCAGGACGCAACGCTTCGGGTATGGCGTCGGAGATCGGGTCGATGCGGGTGACGGAACAGATCGACGCCATGCGTGCCCTGGGAACCGATCCTGTCCGAAAGCTGGTTACGCCGCGACTTTACGCCACAATGTTTATGCTTTTTTTCCTCACCATTATGGCTGATGCGGTGGGCATCGCCGGTGGCGCTCTGATCAGCGTAACCATGCTGGGGATGAACACATCGACATACTTCCATAACTCGTACCGGTCGCTCGAGTACGCGGACATCGTCCAAGGCCTTACCAAGCCGCTCTTTTCCGCGTTTATCATCGCTACCGTGGGTTGCTACTTCGGCATGACCACCAAGGGCGGCACGCAGGGTGTAGGACGCTCAACAACCCAGGCCGTCGTGGTCTCGTCGGTCTTCATTATCATCGTGGACTTTATCGTCAGCCGAGCCATGATCGGCATATTTGGCAGATAGGGCGAGCTATGGCTGAAGACCTCCTGATCCGCGAGAACGCACAGCAGCCTCAGCCGGAAGATCAAGGCCCGGTCGTCACCTTCAACAATATCTCGATCGCATTCGACCTGAAGCCGGTTCTCGAGAACGTCTCATTTTCCGTATCTCATGGGGAGACCCGGATCATCCTGGGCCCAGCCGGCGGGGGCAAGTCGGTGCTGATGAAGCTAACCGACGGTCTGCTTCGGCCAGATTCCGGCGTTATAACGGTCTTCGGAAACGAAATTACGGCGATGTCGGAGACCGAATTGTTCAAGCTGCGAGGCCGTATCGGGATGGTCTTTCAGGAATCCGCGCTTTTTGACTCTCTTTCTGTGGAAGACAACGTGGCTTATCGCCTCCACGAAGAGGGGGTTCCGGAGAAGGAGGCACATGAGCGTGTCTTCGAAGCATTAAAATTTGTCGGGCTGGAACAGGCGATCGCGAAGTTCCCGTCGGAGCTTTCGGGGGGTATGCGACGGCGCGTCTCTATCGCGCGCGCGATCGTCTCAGAACCGGACCTGATTCTTTATGATTCGCCAACAGGCGGTCTTGATCCGATCACATCGACAACGATCATAGAGCTGGTCATGAAGCAGCGAGACGTCAGTCACACAACGTCGCTGATGATCACCCATCGGCTGCAGGATGCCTTCACGATGGCAATGAACCGCTTCAATCCCGAGACAGAAAAGATGGAACCTCTGCCTGGTGGAGGCGTCGATGAGAGCACAAAATTTCTCGTCCTAAACGAAGGCAAGGTCGTCTTCGACGGCAACACTCATGAATTGGTAAGCAGCACCGATCCATGGCTACGCCAGTATCTCTCCTAGTCCTATTCCCCGTCGCCATGAGTCTTCTTCCACTCCGCGTAAGGTATGCGCGGAATCGACATAAAGCTGTCACGTGTGCGGACGTAGTTGCCCAGACCGTTCATCCTTCCAATCGCGTGCAACTCGTCGGCGCGAACATAAGGACCTGCCGGATCGACGAACTGGTCTTCCACAAAGATCGAGACGACCCGGCCAAGGATGATGCGCGACCTACCTATTTCCATGGTCGTATATTCGCGGCACTCTAGCGCGGCATGTGCTTGAGCGATGCGCGGCACGCTGACGACGGACGACCGAGCTGTGCTCAGCTTGGCTATATCAAGCTCGGAGATCTCTGCCGGAAAGTCGGTAGCACAGATGTTCATCTGTTGCGCGATGTCCTCGGTAACGACGTTGACAACAAATTCACCCGTGCGACGGATGTTCCTAGCTGTGTCCTTGGGAACGAATCTGTTGGCAGGCCGGTCGGTTACACCGATTCCAACGATCGGAGGATCGGTGCAGAGGTAGTTGTAGGCGCTAAAGGGAGCTGCGTTCAGGCCACCCTGCTCATTCATGCTCGTCACCAACGCAATGGGCCGCGGCGCCACCAAACCAATCAGCAGGTTGTAAATCTCGCGAGGAGTGGCTTTCTCGGTGTCGAACTCCATGGTCGCTCCCTCTTCCTCTGAAGCCTATAAGAAAGAGGATGCTCCGTGCGAGGCACATTAGCTTGAGATTGTTATTTGCGCGCAGGGGCGTTCTTACCTGATGAGGAAGGCGCCGCCGGAAGCGTATAGATCACCTCGCCGGGACGCGTGTAGTGAAGCTCCTCACGGGCCTGGTGCTCGATGGCATTGGGATCGTTCTGTAGACGCTCGACGTGGCCTTTCAGCAGCTCGTTCTCTCGCTGCAGGCTCTTTAGCTGATCGTCCAGCATCTTTGCATCACGGTTCTTCTGCTGATAAGCGGTCAGCCCATTCTGTCCGAAGACAACATGATAGCCAACCCCAATAGCCAGCCCCGCCGCAGCGACTGTGGCTACCCGTCTCCAGCCGGTATGCGCCCTGCTGAAAACACGCACAAAGACGCTGGAACGTACTGCGCCGGCGCCGTTAGTGACGTGGTGACCCATAGTTAGAAGTACAAAGTTCTATGCAGAACACCGTCAAGTGGAAAACAAACCTATCCGCGAAACGAACCAAGTTCGTACCCGCTCAGGGAACAAAGCATTGGAAGCGGATCTGGCAGTCCGCCTGGTGAAGGACTCCCCAAATGCGCGTGCACCTTGATATCCTTTTGATGGTGCAAATCCTCTTTGCCATTTCGGTTACCTGCCTCATGGTTCTGGTCGGGGCAGCAGTTGCTATCGTTAGGCATGTGCGCACCAGCCATCAGAACAACCGTACTCCGGCCCCTCCCGAGCCCAGTTTCGGCCAGCACTTCAACGCGGCCGCCCAGTATGGTTCTGTTCGCACTCCCCGACTTGTTCCGCATCAGAGCCTTCAGGCCATTACGGCGAAGAAGGGCTGGAACACGCCGTCCCAGGTTGTTGAGATTCACCCCGCTCCTCCCGAGTTGAACCCTGCGCTCGGGGCACGTAAGGCTCCTCAGCCGGCACGTCCTGTTTCTGGCACCTCCGAACGAGTAGACTGGGCTCACTTCAACAAAGATTTCGGCGACCTGACCGACCCGTACACCTCACGCCCGCGCAAGATCTCCGGAGTACGGACAGAAGCCTCAAAACGTTTTTAGCGCGAAAGGAACTCTTTCAATGCAATCCGCTCTTTCCTCCTCGCAAGGTCTTGCCCAGAACACTCCTCGCGCGTTCACCGATTCCCTTTCGGGTCGCATCGTTCTGGCCATCGGCGCCGCTGTCTTTGTCGCCCTCTGCGCGCGTATCTCGGTACCTCTGCCCTTCACACCGGTTCCCCTCACTCTGCAGAACTTTGCGGTGCTGCTTGTAGGCCTCGCCCTCGGCCCGGCTGCAGGGTTCGCGGCTATGGCTCTGTATCTCGCCGAAGGCGCCGTAGGTATGCCGGTCTTCAATCCGCACGGCGCGGGCGGTATGTTGCAGCTCTTCGGCGCCACCGGGGGGTTTCTCCTCTCCTATCCCTTTGCTGCCGCATCAGCTGGATGGGCTGTCCGCTCCCTTCGTGCTGGCTCGCTGTATGTTCGCTCTGCTATTGCGTGCATGTTGGCCACCCTCGTAATCTTTACCTTCGGCACCATCTGGTTTTCCCAGTTTCTTCACCTTGGCGTAACTGCCGTTTGGAACATGGCCATATCCCCTTTCCTCCCGGGGGAGATCGTAAAAATCGCCGCAGCCGCCGGTATCTACAGCTCCCTCAGCCGCTGGCACCGCGCCTAATTTTGCTTTTGACTTTCGCGTGCCGACACAAAGGCGCGTCTTATTCTCCTTTCATCACTGGCCAAAGGAACACCGCATCATGACAGCCGCACAGACAGCAATTCAAACGATTAGCATCGCCCACAGTCCCGACTCCGACGACGCATTTATGTTCTATGGACTTGCCACCAACAAGGTCCGTGTTCCCGGCTACAAGTTCACCCATGTCCTGACCGACATTGAAACCCTGAACCACAAGGCCATCAATGAGGCGTTTTACGACGTTACGGCGATCTCGTTCCACGCATATCCGTACTTGCAAGACAACTACACCCTGATGGCTTGCGGTGGCTCGGTAGGCGAGGGCTACGGCCCCATGATCGTTGCCAACCCGAAGCTGACGCTCGCTGAGGCGAAGAAGGCCCGTATTGCTGTTCCGGGCACCCTAACGACAGCCTTCCTCTCCCTCAGGCTCTTCCACCCAGATATCGAATACACCGTCATTCCCTTTGACCAGATTATTCCTTCGGTAAAAGCGGGCGAGTTCGACGCTGGCTTGATCATTCACGAGGGTCAGCTTACCTACGCAAACGACGGGCTGGTGAAGCTGCTCGATCTCGGCCAGTGGTGGCGCGAACAAACCGGTCTTCCGCTTCCGCTTGGCGGCAACGCGATCCGCCGCTCTCTAGGTAACGAAACGATGCTCACGGCGACCGATGCGCTTCGCGACAGCATTCAGCACGCTCTCGATCACCGCGAAGAAGCTCTTTCTTACGCCATGCAGTTTGCTCGCGACCTTGATCCGACGCTCGCGAATCGTTTCATCGGCATGTACGTCAATGATCGCACCCTCAACTATGGCGAGGACGGACGCGAAGCGATCCGTAAACTGCTCGACATGGGCTACGACCGCGGCATCATTCCGCACCGCGCCAACGTCGATTTCGTCGGCTAAATTTCTTAGGGTGAGATCAGCTTGCAGGGGCTCAAATCTCGGCAAGCTGTGTTATCCTTAATTAGTTGATTGATTGCAGCCTACGCATGTATTTGCAATGGCTCTCACCCGACGCTCCTCTTCCTGAGGACAGCAACAACCTTGGACGCGTAGCTCAACTGGCAGAGCATTCGACTCTTAATCGACAGGTTGAAGGTTCGATTCCTTCCGCGTCCACCATTCTTTTCAAGCAAAATCAACAACTTATGAGACGGCCAATTCTCTCGGAATCCCCCTTCTGGGTCTAGTGGCTGTTCTGATGGCTGTTTTGCCAAAACTTCACCGGATGTGGCCTGCTGTGGGTTTCATCTTCCGATGCGAACTTCGATGTTCATCGCATGAGTCAACAGAGGCGGAATCGATTTTCCGTCCTCTTCATCTCTTCAATCCAAAGATCGATCCCCTCGCGGCTTTTCGGTTGCCGATAACAGGGCAATGCGCTCATCGAGCAGGCGATTTAATAGGTGATGTCGCAAATCGTGAATTTGATCCTTCAAGAAGATTGGAAGAACTATTCAAAACACCGTTTCTAGGAAAAGACCCTAATAACCAGGCCCTCCGAACCTCGAAGCTCGACAGAGTTGTCTACCCGTTCTGTGTCACGACGAGAGTCGATGCTCGCGAGAACGATCCCGGATTCTGCAGCCACCTCCATAGGGCTGTCACCAAAATTGAGAAATATCACAAAGCGCTCGTTCTCTGCGGCCCGTTCGTAACGTAATAGGTTGCCTAACGTTGTGAGGGAACGCAACTGACCGAGTGCCAGCATTGGGTGCGCACGCCTAAGAGCGATCAACCTGCGATACAGATTCAAGATGGATTCTCGGTCTGGCTCCTCAACTTCAACATTCACTGCCCGGTGATCAGATCCGAGAGGCAACCAGGGCTGGCCGTGCGTGAAACCGGCCATCGTTGAACAATCCCATGGCATAGGACTGCGTTCTGGATCTCGTCCCATCCCTATCTCGGGCTGCCTCTTTTCCGCTGGATCTTGCACATCTTCCGGACGAATTAGCGCATTGGTCATGCCGATCTCTTCGCCGTAGTAGATTGTCAATGTTCCAGGAAGAGTGAGCAGCAGCATAGCTGCTATTGCGGCTTGCGAAACGCCCACTCTGGTCGAAATACGCGCATTGTCATGATTTCCTAATACCCAATTTGGCCATGCTCCCTGCGGCAACACTGTCATATATTCGGAGATAACCTGCGCTACGGCTTGCGCGTTCCATTGACATTGGAGCAGCAGAAAGTTGAACGGCAAATTTGCACCCTTCAAATCCCGTCCGTAATAAGTCATCAGATCCTTTAGGGGAAGGTATATCTCTCCTATCAGGATTCGTCCGGGATAGCGGTCAATCACGGCCCGCATTTCTGCCACAACCTCGTGCACCTCCGGACGATTGGAGTTGTATACCGGTAGCAAGCTGTTACCGGAGGATTGCGCCGGGTTGAAGTCAGGATTCGGTGGGTTATCGCGATACTGATCGTCCTTGATAATCAGCCACATGACATCTACGCGAAATCCGTCGACACCCCTGTCCAGCCAGAACCGTAGAGCATCGTACATGGCCGCCCGAACTGCGGGGTTGCGCCAATTCAGGTCTGGCTGTTCTTTCAGGAACGAGTGATAGTAGTACTGGTTCGTAACGTCATCCCATTCCCAAGCCGGACCCCCAAAGTTGCTCATCCAATTGTTCGGCTCATCGCGCCACAAATACCAATCGCGTTTGGCATTTTCACGCGAAGAGCGACTTTCCAAAAACCATGGGTGTTGATCAGAGGAATGGTTAGGAACAAAATCTAGAATCAGCCTTAGATCTCGACGGTGAGCTTCTTTGAGCAGACGGTCGAAGTCCTGGATGGATCCGAAGATTGGATCGATGTCGCAATAATCAGCGACGTCATATCCGAAGTCGGCCATAGGGGACCGAAACATTGGAGCCACCCAAATAGCATCCACCCCGAGGCTCACTAGATAGTCGAGTCGCTGGATAATGCCATCTAAATCTCCGATGCCGTCTCCGTTGCTGTCCTGAAACGACCGGGGATAAACCTCGTAAATCACCGCGGATCGCCACCAATCGAGATTGCGCATCTAACTTGCTCCAAGAAGAGTCTCGACCGGAAGACAGCCCACATGATCAATGACCTCTGGTACAAGAACGCAGTGATCTATTGCCTCTCAGTCGCAACTTATATGGATGCAAACGGAGACGGCAGTGGCGACTTTCAAGGCTTAATGCGACGCCTGGATTACCTGCAGGGAATGGGCATTACGGCGATTTGGCTAATGCCGTTTCAACCGTCTCCAGGTAAGGATGACGGCTACGATGTCGCAGACTACTACGGCGTCGACCCTCGCTACGGCACCCTCGGCGATTTCGTTGAGTTCACCCATAGCTGCAAGCAGCGCGGATTGCGCGTGCTGATCGACCTGGTGGTCAACCATACCTCTAATGAACATCCCTGGTTCCAGGCCGCACGTCGCGATCCACAATCCAAATATCGCGACTGGTATGTGTGGTCAAAGAAGAAACCGAAAAATGCCGCTTCAGGTGTAGTGTTTCCTGGGGTACAGAAGTCAACATGGGACTACGACCAGGTTGCCAAGGCCTACTACTTCCATCGCTTTTACGATTTTCAACCGGACCTCAATACTTCCAATCCTGAAGTTCAAGCCGAGATTCTCAAGATCATGGGCTTCTGGCTGCAACTTGGAGTCTCAGGCTTTCGCATGGACGCTGTTCCATTTGTCATTTCGCAGAAGGGCGCAAAGGTCGCCAAACCTGAAGAGCAATACGACATGCTCCGCACCTTCAGCCAGTTCCTTACCTGGAGAGAGGGAGAAGCAATCATTCTGGCCGAAGCGAACGTGCTTCCAGGTACCGACATGAAATACTTCGGTTCCGCTGGTGAGCGCGTGCAGATGATGTTCAACTTCGAAGTGAACCAGCACCTTTTCTATGCGCTCGCCACCGGTGATTCTCGACCACTCATCAAGGCAATGCGGTGGACGAAATCGAGACCCGCTACGGCGCAGTGGGGGCAATTTCTGAGAAATCATGATGAACTCGATCTCGGACGTCTCGAAGTCAAGCAGAGAAAGGCCGTTTTTAGTAATTTTGGTCCCGATCCGGACATGCAGCTCTACCAACGTGGTATCAGACGTCGCCTCGCTCCCATGTTGCAAGGCGATCGTCGCCGACTTGAACTTTCCTACAGTTTGATGATGACATTACCGGGCACACCCGTGATTCGTTATGGCGACGAGATTGGTATGGGAGACAATCTCGCTCTGCCTGAAAGAAACTGTGCCCGAACACCTATGCAATGGTCTACAGAGCCGCAGGCGGGATTCACGAAAAGTGATCAACCGGCACTGCCTGTTATTAGCGATGGCCCCTACGGTTTTCAACACGTCAACGTCGCTGATCAGCGCCGGGATCCAAACTCACTTCTCAACTGGATGGAACGTATTATCCGCATGCGGAAAGAAGTCCCGGAGATAGGTTGGGGCGACTTTTCTTTTATTTCGGCAGGTAGTCCAGAGGTCCTGGTTATGCAGTACATTTGGCGAAATAATTCCGTACTATGTGTACACAACCTAAGCGGCGAGCCGCGAGAGATTCGATTCTCGATTCAAGCCGAAGAAGAGAAATGCCTATTGGCCAATCTATTATCCAACGATCACAGTAAACCCGACGCGCGTGGCCTACACTCCATGCTGCTTGAACCGTACGGCTATCGCTGGTTTAGGGTTTGTGGCTTGGACTACCTGCTCAAACGATCAGACATTTAAGGGCGCAATATTTCGTTGAGCGCATCTCGGCTGGCTGAATAACGTCAATGAGTGCACTGGCGATTTATCACCAATTGACCTCGGGTAAAGCATCGCTAAACTGCCGACCCGCGATAAGGTCAAGTTGTTCCTACGGTCTGTTCCAAAAAGATGCTCAACACAATCGCCTTGATAAACCTTTTGAGACACAGCAAGTTCTCTAGAAACTGTATTCTCCGTCCCAGAAGGCTCGCTGAAACTTGGTTGCACCCCAATGAAAAATAGACCACGAAAGGGGCCGGAATCATCGTTCCAGAAGGTGTGGCTCGGAAACAACGGTAGATGGACATAGCCACGCGCCAGATCTATGGCAGGGTCAGTTCATTAGAACGTGCGATTCTCCAACAATCAGGATGCACCGATAACTCAACATATGCGGTTTACCAGGACTAATCACAGAGATAAGGAGTTACAAAGCCTGCCCGTCGCAGGCTCCAATCAAGTCTGGACTACGCTAGGGGAAAGAAGCATAATGTCGTGGTCAAGAAAGGCTGGCGCGACGACACCGTTGAAATTCGCGTCTCTGAGATAAGATGGCGGACGATCTGAATCGATTCTTCGCAGATATTGGAACAAATAGGGAGGCTGATCCCTGCCGAAGGCTCGTTCGCAGACGCGATGTTGAGGTTCGGGACGATAAGCATTACACGAAGCGGCAGCCGACTATCGTGTACTGTTGGTCCCCATCGTGGTTGCGTTTGAAGCGCGGGTGGGATCTAGGCGCGACGGGCTTCCGATCTGGCTGTTCGGCGGAATTGCCAGACGGGAAAATGGGTCTTGGTTCGCAAGATTCACGGCGCCAGGGAAATCTGGGCGTGGAGGGAAAGGGCCATGGAATATAAGGTTAAGCGCATTTCGACAGCAGGGATCGCTGAGGCCATCGCGAAGGCGACACTCTATCGCTCGCTCAACGAACCGGAAGAGGCAGAGTCGATCTGTCGCGACATCTTGACTATCGAACCGCAGCATCAGCTCGCATTGCGTTTACTTGGTCTCGCTCTCACAGATCAGTTTACCGGCGGTGTGTCCGATCATCACCGAGAAACCGAAGAGATTTTCCGACAGCTGAAGGATCCGTACGAGCGGCTCTACTACACTGGGATACTGCACGAGCGACGCGCGAAAGCGCAGCTCAAGGCCGGGCAACTACCTCATTCACTGGCTGCGCTCATCGACCAGGCTCTACACCTTTTCGCGGAGGCGGAGAAAATCCGTCCGGCAGGAAACGACGATGCCATCCTTCGCTGGAATCGTTGCGTGCGGCTGCTTCAAAATCCAGCCTATGATTGGGGTGAATTGGAACAAGAATTGGTTCCGTTCGACGCCCAGGAAACCCCGCCAAGATAGCAGACCTCCGCGGTATTGGGGAACTAAGATTGAATCAGAGGATGCGGAACAACCGCTTCAGGGGATCGAAGTAACGATCCGCCACGCGCTCTTTGAGGGGAATAATCGCGTTCTCGGTAATCGTTATCGACTCCGGACACACCTGCCGGCAACAAGTAGTAATGTTGCAGTAACCGATGTTGTGCAGGTACCTCAAATCGCTGACCCGGTCTTCGGTATCGAGCGGATGCATTTCGAGTGCGGCGGCATAGACGAGCAGACGCGGACCGATAAATTCGTCGTGCTTGTGGTGTTCTCGCAACACGTGGCACACGTCCTGGCAGAGAAAACATTCGATGCACTTACGAAACTCCTGCACTCGCTCGACGTCGGCCTGCTGGATGCGCCATGTACCGTCGGCCGCGTCGGGTGGGCGGGCCTTGAATTGCTTGATCGTTTTCTTGGCCCTGTAATTCCAAGAAACATCCGTGACCAGATCGCGTATGACCGGAAACGCATGCATTGGCTCCACAATGACCGGCATATTCAGGTCGATGGCACTTAGCCGGGTCATGCACATGAGCCTAGGCATGCCGTTAATTTCGGCAGAACACGATCCACACTTGCCGGCCTTGCAGTTCCATCTCACCGCCAGGTCGGGTGAATGCTGCGCCTGGATGCGGTGCACCGCGTCCAGAACCACCATGCCCTCCTCCACGGGTGTTGTGTAATCCTGGCATGCGCCGCCGGCCGGGTCTCCGCGCCAGATGCGAAATGTCGCTGGTGTGGCCATCTATTTCGTCTCCTGCTACTTCATCTCTTCAATCACCTTCTTCAACTCATCCGGCATCGGCGTAAGTGCGCGCTTCTCGACTTGCATCTCACCGTCTGCGCTGCGACTGATTACGATGTTGTACTTTCCCCATTCCGAGTCTTTGGCCGGGAAGTCTTCGCGGAACTGCGCGCCTCGGCTTTCTTTTCGCAGCACCGCAGCACGGGTAATTGCTTCAGACACGACTATCATGTTTCCAAGATCAATCGCTGTGTGCCAGCCATTGTTGTATTCACGATTGCCTGCTGTGCCTGCCCGTTCCGCCCGCGCGCGTAATTGCCCGATCGCGTCGAGAGCCTGTTGCATTTCACTCTCGACTCGCACTATCCCGACGAGGTCTTGCATTGTCTCCTGCAGATCGTATTGAATCTGATACGGGTTCTCACCCGAAAGGCCGCGGTCGAAGGGACCGAGGGCCGCTGTTGCCGTAGCCTGAAGCTCCGTCTCGTTAATAGTTACTGGGCCGTTGGCATTGGCGAACGCCGCGGCAAAGCGTCCTGCCCGCCGTCCAAAAACGACGAGATCAGACAGGGAATTTCCGCCCAGCCGATTCGCGCCATGCAATCCTGCCGCCACTTCCCCAGCTGCGAAAAGCCCGGGCACAGTGGACATCTGCGAATCGCCATCGACCCGGATTCCGCCCATCATGTAATGAGTCGTGGGACCGACCTCCATCGGCTCTTTCGTAATGTCCAGGTCGGCAAGTTGCTTGAATTGGTGGTACATGCTCGGGAGTTTGCGTTTGATGTACTCCCCTGATTTCGGCATTCGCTCCTTGATCCATGAAATATCGAGGAAAACGCCCCCGTGAGGCGAGCCTCGGCCTGTCTTTACTTCGCGATTGATGCACCGCGCAACATGATCCCGGGTGAGCAGTTCAGGCGGACGGCGCGCATTCTTGTCTCCTTGCGTATACCGCCAGCCCTCTTCTTCAGAGTCCGCAGTCTGCTCTTTGTACAGGTCAGGAATGTCGTCGAACATGAACCGGCGGCCTTCGCTGTT
>Ga0163163_10002086_pt1 | contig 16878 bp, 13 predicted proteins | sample S65metaG_FD_119766 | JGI IMG/M metagenome (GOLD analysis project Ga0163163, IMG submission 119766) | Switchgrass rhizosphere microbial communities from Kellogg Biological Station, Michigan, USA - S6-5 metaG | ecosystem: Host-associated > Plants > Roots > Rhizosphere > Soil | place: USA... | reverse complement strand
TCTACCAGTCTAACGACTCGTCTTCCTTGCGCGGGACGCTGCGGAACAATTCGATTAGTCTCTGGCTAGCGCGACTGTGACGCTCTCAAATCTCTTTTGGCTCGCGGCCAACTCTCGTTCAACGGACTTCTCTGCATTCGACTTTCTGATCTGACGACCGTTGGTTTCACCCTGGATCCAGACTTCTGCTAGGAAGTAAGTATTTCCGTAACGGTGAAATACCAGCTTGGACTCTGTTGCCGGGTTGGTTCGAACCAGGTTGTTTGAAAGTTTGATCGCCGATTGTGAATTCTCAGTGCCTCTTACACAAATCGCGTCGCCATTAGAGGTCATCCGGCTTACTTGATATCGTCCAGCGGTCATCTCTGTGTCACCGGTCACGAAGTCAAACGGGATATTGGCGTATTCGCTATGTGATCCTTGTGCGGAAACTGAAGCAGTAACAAGCGACAGAGCTACGAGCAACATCAGCATCGTTATAGCGTTGAGCATTTGTCTAACCATGGGGTTCCTCCTCTTTCGTCTTTTCAAAATTTTTGGTCTTGGCTTCTTTGGTCTTGGTTTCGTTGGGCCAGACTATGCTCTTGCTAAGTTCGTGCCACGCCTAAGTATTCACCGTAAGTTCCAACCAAGTGCGAATACCTTAAGGATTTCGTACATCTCCTCGGTCTTGGTGCAATGCGAGACTGCGTCGGACTATCCTTTTGGATAGTCGGTACTATCCAGTCGGATAGAGATAAGTCGCGAAGATTCAAACTGTTGATCGAAAACCTTTAGGCGGGTAGACTGAACCACTAACCCTGACCACTCATATCACCTATGCAGCCGCGACTTGCAGCAATAACAGGCAGACTCAAGGGTGGGACCTTCACTATCGATGAGGCATCGCTTGTTATTGGACGCGAGACCGCCGCGAATCTGTGCATAGCCGACGCTTCAGTCTCTCGGCGACATTCAGTTATCGAAAAGAACGAGAACGCTTTTGTCATTACCGATCTCGAAAGTCTCAACGGGACTTTTGTAAACGACGTTCCAGTCAAGACACGACAGTTGGAGCACGGTGACCGTATTCGAATCGGCGAGTCGCAATTCCTCTTTCTGGTTGACGAAGGCGGTTCGATCTCAAAATCGAGTCAGGTGAGGCTTGACGAAGGACACGTGCTGAGTGGTTCCACTGTTCAGCTGCGGTTCGATGATGCCCTTTACATTATGGCGCGTGACCTCAGTGCTCTGATGAAGGTCAGCACCACGATTAATGCGATCAGGGGCCTCGAGGAGTTACAGCAACAATTGCTTCAACTGCTGTTCGAAGTGGTGCCTGCTCAACACGCCGCTATTCTATTAACAGTTAACGAAGAGTTTGACGACAACTCAGTCTTTGCGCTCGATCGGACCGAGGGAAAGGATCAATCGGTCACTGTTAGTAAAACGATCGCGCAACAAGTCTTGCGTGATGGAGTTTCGTTGTTGACCAATGACGTAGCCAGAGACCAGGAGTTGACGACAGCAAGTATGGTTGCCTCACGCGCAGCATCCGTTTTGTGCGTGCCTCTTATGATGATGGAACGAAAACTGGGCGTGCTATACCTCGACACGTCTGTGAAGGGTGACAATTTCAACCGGGACCACCTGCAGCTTGTTACTGCCATTTCCGGAATAGCGTCAGTTGCCATCGAGAACGCGCGTCACTTTGAATGGCTCGTGAGTGAAAATCGCCGGCTCATGGAGGATGTGAACATCGAGCACAATATGGTCGGTGAAAGTCCGGCCATGCAGCGCGTCTATCACTTTATCAAGAAGGTCTCGCCGACAGATTCTACGGTTCTGATTGCAGGTGAAAGCGGGACGGGCAAGGAACTTGCGGCGCGCGCTATTCATCGGAATAGCAATCGAGCACAAAAGCCGTTCATAGCGGTTAACTGTGCTGCGCTAACCGAGACGTTGCTTGAGAGTGAACTATTTGGTCATGAGAAAGGTGCATTCACCGGGGCCATTGCCCGGAAAAAAGGCCGCCTCGAAATCGCCGAAGGAGGCACCTTGTTTCTCGACGAAATCGGTGAGATCTCGTCAGGCTTACAGGTAAAACTTTTGCGTGTTCTGCAGGAACGCGAGTTTGAAAGAGTTGGCGGTACGCAAACAATAAAAGTTGATATTCGATTGTTGGCGGCAACAAATAAAAACCTGGAAGAGGCTATCGAAGCCAATGAATTCCGACAGGACCTCTTTTATCGATTGAACGTGGTCTCCTTTGAAATGCCACGACTTCGCGATCGCAGGGAAGACATCCCGCTGCTCGTAAATTATTTTGCACAAAAGTACAGCGCCAAGTGTAATCGCCGAGTGACTGGGATTTCACCGGACGTGCGAACCTATTTGACTGGATACGACTGGCCGGGAAATGTTCGCGAATTGGAGAACGCAATTGAACGTGCGGTGGTGCTGGGGACTACGGAAGTTATACTGCCTGAAGACTTGCCGGAGGTTATTTTAGAAAGAGAGCTGTCGCCTTCGACGGCATCAGCGTGGAAGTATCATGAAGCCGTAACGCAAACGAAGAAGCAAATTATTCTAGACGCTGTGGGTAAGGTGAATGGAAATTACACCGAGGCAGCCCGACTGTTAGGCGTTCACCCAAATTATCTCCATCGATTGATCAGGCAACTAAACATCAAAGACCAGATGAAAAAGATCTAATCCAAAAAACTACTCGACTCTTCGATCTTTCCGCAAAAGGGTGAAACTGAGATATGGCCGATGGACAGTTGACTGAAGCAAGTTTCAACGAAAACTTGAATACAAAGTTTTCTATCACAGTGAATGAAAAGGTGGTGGAGTTGGAGTTGGTTGAAATCAAACCCTACCGTAAAGAACCGGATTCATCAATGGAGCGATTCTCGATTTACTTTGAGGGCCCAGCACAACCGCAACTTGCCCAGCAAACTTATCAAATGGATCACGAACTAATGGGCAGAGTCGAAATTTTCATTGTTCCAATTGCAGGCGACGAGAAAGTTGTTCGGTATGAGGCGGTTTTCAACTACTTCAAGTAAGCGTATTGCGGTTGGTCGCAGCTCACGCACGAAACTCCATGTGTTTATAGGCTCCCAGATCTTCAATTACAAAAAATCCTAGTCGTTCATAAAACCGATGTGCGTCGTTGTTATGCACAAAGACCATGTGTCGCAGGCGCTTATTCGCTCGAGTCGCCTCCTCAATAAGCAAACGCAGAAGCCTCGTTCCCACACCCTGATTTTGAAATTCCGGCAATAGTGCAATATCGAGCAAGCGGATTTCGTCATCATCGGTTCCAATCCAAATTCTTCCAGCTGGTTTGTCATCGACGAGGATCACATCGTATTCGGCATGCGGAAATCTTGAGTCGTACTCACGTCGTTGCAATTCAAACTGCCAGCGCACGAAGAATTCTTTTTGTCCCGGCTCCCAAGCCGCCTGAGCAAGTTCCTCATCGCGCGTACTGTAGTAAACGCTCAGTAGAAACTCATCATCGGCAGCTGAGACGGTTCGGAGTGTTATTGTGCGGCCGTTATCGAGCGTGAGCTTGGAGTTTTCAGTTAAGGTCAAGTGATCGTTATGCGGAAGAGTCTGGCCTGGAAAGCGGGATCAGCTGTTGGTCTCTCTCAGGCTGCGCCAATCTAGCGAGCACGATTAAAAACCGCTTGATAGTAGATTTCCCCGTTAGGTCCATCGCTGCGGGTTAGAAACAGCGTGAATTCGCCAAGAGCCCCGTGTGTGATCGTTTGCATACTTGAAAATAGCGGTAATGCTTCCGAAGCACTAAACAAGAGGGAAAACGAGTCGGTCGCGATCGTTCTGCCAGTGGAAAGCTTCGTGTTCTGCTTGGGCGAGTACGATTCCGCCTTCAACAACTTCAGGCTTACCATTTCGCCGCGCGCATTTGGAGCTTGAAAGTAACCACCTACGTAAGGATCAAACGTTGCGCGTGTGAACATGAAAACAGGGTCACGTTGCGCTTCAGTAGGAATCTCGCTCGCGGGTCTACTAATGACCTCCACACGTCCTCGACCTTTTTGAGCAAAGCCTAAGTGGGCGGCGCCTAGCGCCAACGCTGCGGACCCAGCGAGCTGGATACTGGTTTTTAGAAAGTTACGTCGTGCGAGAGTCATTTTTTATCTCCTTCTAGAAGGGGTGTCACTGGGCCTTCGTGAGCTTAACTAGTTTATTTGAGTTTGCCGTTCATCGTCGAGCAAATAAGTTTGCAAAGGAACTTCGGTCTACTTCTGTGCCTCCTAATGATTTCAAGTAGGTCCAAACATGGGCCTAATAGTTCAAATGAGAGAGGAGTTAACTACGCTATTAAAAGAAAATCTTGGATTTGGCAGGGCCTTCGGCTAAAATCCATATTGCCTCGCGTGCTTACAGGCGGCGGAATTGAACTTGAATTAAACGATTAAGGAGAGTCCTTTTCCATAGAATTCCGACCGTCGATCCTCATTCGAAACCTGTTTCTGTTAGAAGTTTCAAGTAAAACCAATTTAAGAAGGAGCTATTAAATGGCGGAACCTTTTCTGTCCGAAATCAAAATCCTGAGCTTCAACTTTGCTCCCAAGGGTTGGGCGATGTGTAATGGGCAGCTCCTCCCGATAAATCAGAACCAAGCGCTGTTTTCATTACTTGGCACTACTTTTGGCGGTGACGGACGAGTGAATTTTGCACTGCCCGATCAGCGCGGAAGGATCCCGATTCACGCTGGCAGTGGACGCACGCTCGGAGAAAGAGCGGGGGAGCAGGCACACACGCTTTCAATTGGGGAACTGCCGACCCATACTCACTTTTTGCAGGCTACAAATACTAATGCTACGACGAACGATGCCACTAACGCGGTCTTAGCAAACGCCACTGCGAGTTACCACGCACCCACTCACTTGACAGCTCTTAACCCGGGATCAGTAACCAACATAGGTGGTAGTCAGGCTCACCTTAATATGCAGCCATTCCTGACCCTGACTTTCTGTATTGCCCTGCAAGGCATCTTCCCATCGCAAAATTAAGGAGAACGTAGATGTCACAACCCTACTATGGTGAGATCAGAATGTTTGCAGGCAACTTCGCGCCTGCGGGATGGATGTTCTGTGAGGGCCAGTTATTACCGATCTCTGAATTTGACACCCTTTTTAATTTGATTGGCACCACGTACGGAGGCGATGGAGAAAGTACGTTCGCGCTGCCTGACCTGCGTGGTCGAGTTCCCATTCATCAGGGGAATGTCTTCGTCATCGGTCAGCAAGGCGGAGTCGAGGATGTCACCCTTACTGTCAATCAGATACCTGGGCATAGTCACGCATTGTTTGCGTCCGGAGACTTGGGAAACCAACTCACTACCACGGGTAACTTGCTCAGCAATTCTCAAGGCGCGATTCCCTATATTGAGGACGTTACAACCCTAAATATGAATTCGTCGGCAATCACACCAGTTGGCGGTAGTCAGCCGCATACAAATTTTCAACCGTACCTGTGCGTGAATTTTATTATTTCCCTATTTGGGATTTTCCCATCGCAGACGTAGCGAAGGGATTGAAGAGCTTTCAGTCCAACTGTCGTTGGTCTTCTTAAACCACTTAACCGAAGGAAAGATTGTCATGTCAGACCCGTTTGTCGCTGAAATCCGCATTTTCCCATTCAACTTTGCGCCAAAGGGATGGGCCTGGTGCAATGGGCAGTTCTTGCCGATCTCGCAAAACACCGCATTGTTTTCCTTGCTGGGCACGACTTATGGAGGGAATGGCCAATCGAATTTCGCGTTGCCCAATCTGCAAGGTCTCGTGCCGATGCATCCGGGGCAGGGGCCTGGCCTTTCGTTGCATGACCTGGGAGAGGTGGGTGGTTCAGAGAACGTCACGCTACTGCAATCAGAAATTCCGGCTCACTCACACACCCTTCAAGCTTCATTAGATGATGCCGATTTGGCAATCCCAACATCGGGGCGGAGTTTGGCGAAGTCGTCCAGCAATCTCTACGCGAACGTTAACCCTAATACGCTAATGGCCGATCAAGCGTTCTCCCCGGTGGGGGGTGATCAGCCGCACAACAACATGATGCCGTACCTAACTTACTACTTCAATATTGCTCTACAAGGCATCTTTCCACCGCGAAGCTAATGTGATTCCTGTCGACTGCCGTTGGGGTGCACTCGTTCAGAAAACGACGTGCTATTTCAGGATAAGAATAGAAACGTCTTAGGTCTCACCACCAATGTCATAAACCAACCAAGCCGTGTATTACCGCAAGGTTGGTCCATTCAAACATTGGTTGTTCGAAATGCTGATCTGTTCTAAGCAGTAAAACTTAGCGCTGTCATAAGGAGACTCCATGTCCACGTCCCTGTCTCAGAATTCTAGTCTGCTGCGAATTTTTACTGCCTGTTTACTCGCCTCTATGACATTGCTTGGTCCAATCGTTCCTGTTGGTGCAGCGACGATCAGCGCTACCACGCCCAGAAGTCCGGGTTCAATAACACTCAATTCTAAAGAGGAATCCATCCCCCTCGCCCCAGCGGTCCCTAATATAACGGCCACGAAGGTCGACTCATTTCCGGATCTAAACAGCGATGGCAAGGCCGATCCGGGTGAGACGATCACCTATGACGTCAACATAAACAACAGCGGCGGCGCTGATGCTACAGGTGTGAACTTTTTGGACACGATTGATGCCAACACTACGCTGGTCGGCGGTTCCCTAAAAGTTTCTCCTTTAGCTTTCGCCGATACTTTCACAACGGCCAAGAATACGCCGTTAAGTGTAGGCAGCCCTGGTGTGCTTACGAATGACACAGGTCTTCCTGCACCGACTGCGGTTCCCATCGCCGGCGGTGCTACTACCCAAGGCGGAACAGTTACTCTTAGTGCCGACGGCAGTTTTACTTACAACCCGCCCGTCGGTTTTGAGGGAGCAGACACCTTCACGTACACAGCAACAAACGGGTTAACACCAAACGATACTGCACAAGTAACAATCAATGTCGATGCTGCGCCAAGCGTTCTCAGCACAACTCCTGCCAATGCTTCAATCGGCGTCCTGCAAAATTCCACAATAACTATTAACTTTAGTGAGAACGTCAACGTCGCGGCATCGGGAGTAACTATCGACTGCGGTGGAGGACCTTTAGGCTTCTTGCCGGCATTACCACAGAACAATCTTACTGCTCTCGTACTGACTCCTGGTGCTCTTCTACCGGCCGGTAGCACCTGCACGGTTACCGTCGATAAGACGAAGATCACGGACACTGATACCAGTGATCCACCAGACAACATGGTGAATGACTTTGTCTTCAGCTTTAAGGTCAACCCTGACGCCGTGGACGACACCTATCCGGTCACGCTCGTGGGTAATGTCTCGACTAATTCTTTCTTGATTCCGTTTAGCTCAACCGGAAACGACGTTTCTGCTACGCCCTCCACGATTACCGCTGTTCAGGGAAACAACACCGTAGTGTCGAATACCATTACCACCACGTCAGTAAACGGCGGCAATGTCGTGATGACTGTTTCCGGGGCGGACATGGGCAAGTTCACTTACGACCCGCCTGCTGGTTTCGAAGGTTCAGATTCATTTACTTACACGATCAGCCGAACAGATGGTGGCGGCAGCGACACGGCCACTATCAGCATTCCAATCAGTGGCATGGTTTGGTTCATCAACAGCAGCGGAGCTTCCTGCACGGTTGCGGGCTGCGGGCGTCTTTCATCTCCATTTTCGACCCTCGCTGCATTCAATAGTCTTAACAATGGGAGCGGAAACAATCCTGCAGCCAACGACAACATTTTCATTTTCACAGGTGCTGGCAACTACACCGGGCCGCTAAGTCTGCTCAACCTTCAAAGAGTGATAGGTCAAGGAGCGACGACGAGTCTTAGTGCTATCACTGGTCTAACACCGCCGGCCGGTAGTCCTTCATTCCCATCGACAGGTGGGAGCAAGCCGGGCATTACCACGATTGTAACGAGCGGACAGAACGGTATTAACCTCGCGAGCGGCAACCAGCTCTTTGGTTTGGCCTTCAGCAATACCGACGGTGCTGCGATTCGAGGTTCAGTCAACATCGGTACGGCTGCGATGACTGATATCGTAATTAACAACACCGGTGGTGGTGGCATCATCCTGACTAACGGTGGCTCGATTACGATTTCCGGCATCAACACGATTGCTACTACCACCGGAACAGCGCTCAATGTCTCAAACACGACGATTGGTGCCGCAGGCATCAACTTCCAAAGCATCTCGTCGAATGGCGGTAGCGGCGCTGGAATCATTCTCGATACTACCGGGGCTACCGGTGGTCTAACTGTGAATGGTGACGGCTTAGATACCTCTGTAGGTGGCAACAGCAGCGGCGGTACGATTGGAAACAAGTCCGGCGGTGATGCCGCCGTGAACGGCAATGGTATCTACTTGAACAGCACATCTAATGTCGTTCTGCGACGCATGACGATTAACGGTACGAACCAGAACTTCGGTATTCGGGGCACTAACGTAAACAACTTCACGCTCGAATTCTCAACAGTCACCGGGACTAATGGAGACAACATAGCACTCGATGAGGGCAGCATTAATTTCGATAATCTCACGGGCTCAGCGGCGATTACAGCCTGCCTGATTGATGGCGGTCTGGAAGACAATCTGAATGTCGTCAATACCTCTGGAACACTTAACCGGCTGACAGTCAGTAGCAGTACTTTTGGCTTCAACAGCACTGCAAACGGCAACAACAACATTCTGATCGAATCGCAGAATCCCGGCACTACACTAAATTTCACACTTCAGTCGTCGCTCATCAAAGGCTCGCGCGCCGATTGGCTCACTGTAAACAACAACTCGGGATCAACCGGCGACACGGTGATTAACGGAAATTCTTTCGATAATCTTGGAGCGAATGCGCATCCGGGCGCTGCAGCTGGGGGAAATAGAATTGTATTCGGTGGCGTTGGTAATTCCACCGTTGATATCAACAACAACACGACGAAAGGTTCAAAGGGCGAGGCGATTCGTGTCCGTTCGACAGCCGTCGGTGCTGTAACTGGCATAGTCAACGCTCGCGTCCGCAACAATATTATTGGCGTTGCGGCGACCGCGAACTCTGGATCGTCGGAGAGCAGTGGCATCTTCGCGTTTGGTGATGGTGGCAGTGACATGACCATCGCCATCACTAGCAACAGCGTCTTTCAATACAACAACCATGGTATCCGTTTGGATTTTGGCGACGAGATCAATAATGGTTCGGCCTTCAACGTCACCGTGACGGGCAACACGGTGAGCAATCCAGGAAACCTCCTTAGCAACTTCAATGGAATCCAACTCAACAACGGAACTGTGCTTGCTACCGATGATTTCACTTCGTGTGTGGACATTGGAGGCGCGGGCGGTTTAGCTAACAGCGTTGCTGCAAGCGGCAGTGGTGCGGTCTCACCAAACAACGTCGACATTCGTCTACGTCAGCGTCAGTCCACAACTGTGCGGCTTCCTGGCTATGGCGGAGCCAATAACGATAACGCGGCCGTACAAGCGTATCTAGCGGCTCGGAACACGTTGGCTACTTCCAATGCTTCGAACACCGTACCAACGGGTGGGGGCTTCATCGGCGGCGTCCCGTGCACTGCACCATCGTTTGCTTTGTTCAAGCCAGAAGTAACAAACCAGCAAGACTACGTGGTTCTCGCTTCTCAAACCACGAAGCCCGTTGAGATCGCTTTTGCACCAACCGCAGGATCCGGTGCCGACTCGAACGCCGCTTCAAATGATGACGAGCAAACTCTCGTAAACTCCAAGGCAGTTTCTCAACTCGTCTTTAACCACGCACAGATTGCTAAGCGCAGCATCGTCTCCGCGACTGCTCCAGTCAGCAATGTTGGAACTGCTCATTCAGCAGTTCGGACCACAAAAGTCAACACAAACGTGAACCGGCAACAGCTCAACGCGGTCCAGGATAAGAAGACTCGCCGCGGTATTAGGGTGAAGCCCGAGGGGGTTCTGCCGGGAGGTGAAACAGTAAACCAATCAATCGGTACTTTGGCAGCAGGCAAGACTGTGCACATCCAGTTCCAGGTGACGGTTAATACGCCGTACCTGGGTGGAGCAAACGTTTCGAACCAGGGAACCGTTTCCGGCTCCAACTTCTCATCAGTCCCGACCGACGATCCAGCAGTTGGTGGAACCAATGATCCGACGTTGACTCCGATTCTCCTGAGTCCAACTGTCTCGGTCGCGGACGCTCAGGCAAATGAGCCATCGACTGGCTCGGCGCCAATGCTCTTCACCATCTCGCTCTTGGCTCCGGCTGGAGCGTCGGGTGCTTCGATCCATTACGCGACTGCAGACCAGGCGCCTGGCGTCGGCCATGCAGTCGCCGGAGTTGATTACACAGCAGTGCCAGACACGGTTCTTAATTTCGCCGCCGGCGAACAATTCAAGACCGTGTCGGTCAACGTCCTCGCTGATGCAATCGCAGGTGAACCTGACGAGACGTTCCTTCTCAACTTGTCGAACCCGACTAATATTGTAATCGGTGACGGACAGGCCGTAGGTACGATCAAACAAGGGAACGCCGAGGGAACCTTCCTGATTTCTGAGTTGCGTACATCAGGACCCGGAGGTGCTGGGGACGACTTTGTTGAGCTATATAACAACACTGATACGCCGCTAACAGTCGCAGCCTCGGATGCATCTGGTGGCTATGGATTATTCAAGATGGGCGCTACGTGTGGTGATACGCCGGTGCTCATCGGAACGATTCCAAATGGAACTGTCATCCCAGCACGAGGGCATTACTTGTTTGTAGGTTCAGCCTACAGCCTTGCTGCCTATGCTGCAGGTGATCAGACATTGTCCTTGGATATTGAGAGTGATAGGAACGTCGCTATCTTCAATACTGCGGCGGTTGCCAACCTTTCATCCGTTACTCGTCAGGATGCCGTTGGCTTTGGGAATGTAGGCGGCAATTGTGATCTATTGCGAGAAGGACAAGGGCTGACGCCACTTGGCGGAAGCTCCTTGGATTACACCTACGTCCGCGATGGCTGTGGCAAGAAAGGCAATCCGGCAATCATGGGTACGTGTCCAACAATCGCCGTCATCGACACGAACAATAACAGCGACGACTTCGTCTTCGCCGATACTTCAGCAGCGAATACCGTTGCCGGACAACGTCTCGGTGCGCCGGGCCCCCAAAATTTGAGCAGTCCGCTTACGCGTACAAGCACATTTGGGGTTTCTCTCCTCGACTCGAACTTCCCTGCAACTTCACCACCGAACAGAGCTCGTGATTTGACGGCTGTGCCGAATGGTGCAAACGGGACGCTCGTCCTCAGACGACGGTTCGTAAATAACACCGGTGCGCCCGTCACTCAGTTACGCTTGCGAGTTATAGACATCAGTTCACTTGCCGTACCGCCAGGCGTTGCGGACTTAAGAACACTGACATCCACAAGCGTAGTTATTAATGGCATAACCGACGCAGCTACATGCCTCGCCGCGAATGGAGTTGCCACGACGCCATGCTCAGTAAACGTTGTGGGGACCACATTAGAGCAACCGCCTAATCAACCTTTGGGTGGCGGACTTAACAGCACCGTGGGAGTAGGAACGGTTACGGTTGCCACGCCTCTCGCGCCGGGAGCGAGCATCAACGTGCAAGTCATCCTTGGGGTACAGCAGTCGGGTGCCTTCAAGTTCTTTGTGAACGTAGAAGCATTGCCATAGAAGCGAAGCTTTGAATAACAAACGAGGTCACCAAGTTATTTGGTGACCTCGTTTTCTTTTGGGCGACTTGAGGAAGTGAACTAGCTTCCTTTTACTGAGAGCGGTTCAGACTGTCCACTTCGTGAGCCATCGCTGACGATCGGAGGAGGCGGAGGATTTGCCACTAACATTTCGAGTGCAGCATCGACTACCTCATTGATTCGCGATACGAATATGATCTGAAGTTCCTTGCGAACATCCTCGGGTATGTCGTCAACGTCTGCTTCATTCCGACTTGGTAACAGGATGCGACGGATGCCGGCGCGATATGCTGCAAGCACCTTCTCCTTCACCCCGCCAATAGGAAACACCAAACCCGACAGTGTTATCTCACCTGTCATTGCCGTGTCGGGTCTGACTCTTCTTCCCGTGTACAACGAAGCCAACGCTGAAGTGATAGTAACACCGGCGCTGGGACCATCTTTTGGAATTGCTCCCGCAGGTACGTGAAGATGAACGCCGTATTCTTGGAATATCTCCGGATCAATTCCGAAGTCTGCAGCGTGTGACCACAAATAAGATTGAGCAGCTCGCGCTGACTCCTGCATCACTTCGCCCAATTGACCCGTTATCGTTAGACCGCGTCCGCCAGGTAGCAACGTGGCTTCGATAAAGAGAACTTCACCACCCATTTCCGTCCATGCCATGCCGGTCGCGACGCCTGCCGGCAGTTCTTTCCTGGCGAGTTCGGGATAGAAACGTGGCGGTCCCAGTAGTTCGCGAACATCGCTTTCATTGACACTGACGGTCTCGGCCTGTGCTTGTGCAATTTTGAGTGCAGCTTTACGCGCAATGCTGCCGACATTTCTCTCAAGCTGTCTAACGCCTGCTTCACGTGTGTAACGAGTAGCGATCAATTCGACTGCATCATCTGTGATCTTTAGCTGGGCCGGATTCAAACCGTTTTCGTGGATTTGCCGGGGCACCAGATAACGTTTGGCGATCTCAAGTTTCTCACGATCGCTATAACCAGCGAGACGAATAGTCTCCATTCGATCGCGTAACGGCGTGGGAATGGGTCCCAGCTGGTTCGCAGTGGCGATGAAAAAGATCCGCGAGAGATCAAACGGCAAGTCGAGATAGTGGTCCCGAAACGAATTGTTCTGCTGGGGATCAAGAATCTCCAGCAAAGCAGCTGACGGATCGCCGCGATAATCATTGCCGAGCTTATCGATCTCGTCCAACATCATGACAGGATTATTTACGCCAGCTCTTCTTACCGCCTGGATAATTCGGCCTGGCAGCGCACCGATATACGTACGACGGTGACCACGCAACTCAGCTTCGTCACGAACACCGCCCAGGGACATTCGTTCGAATTCCCTGCCTAACGCACGCGCAATAGAACGACCCAGCGAAGTCTTGCCCACGCCCGGTGGTCCGACAAATAGCAGGATCGGACTCTTCGTATCAGGTCGCAGCTTGATTACAGCAAGAAACTCAAGGATCCGTTCTTTCACATCCTCAAGGCCGTAGTGATCCTCGTCAAGAATTTTTCGTGCTTCAGCCAGATCCAGTTTATCGGTCGACGATTTCAACCACGGCAGCTCAAGGATGTATTCGATGTAGGTTCGACTGACGTGATAGTCAGGAGCGGCTGAAGGCAAACGTTCAAGTCGTTTCAGTTCACGCTCTGCCTCCTCACGGACTTCCTCCGGCAACTCAGCCTTTGCTAGTCGTTCACGCAGGAGTTCTGCTTCAGCTGCTTCACCGCTCTCTCCTTCGCCGAGTTCCTTTTGAATGGCCCGCATCTGCTGGCGCAGGACGTAGTCGCGCTGCGCTTTATCCATTTCGGACTGCGCTTCAGAGGCAATCTTCGAACGCAACTGCAGAATCTCGAGTTCACGCGCTACGTCTGCGTGGGCCAATCGTAATAACTCATCGGCCGTTTCGGCCTCGAGCATCTTTTGTTCTTCCTCGACACCCAGCGTCAAAATCGAGCCGAGGAAATACGCCAATCTCACAGCCTCAACCGAACCGAGCACGGCGACACGTACCTCTGGCGGAACACTGGGCAGCAGTGAAAGTGCTTCTTGAATCATCTGCTGCAAATTCCGTTTGGCGGCTTCAACCTCCTCAGGATCGACGGTACGAGGCTCGGGTAGTATTTGAACTACAGCTCGCATGTACGGGTCTTGCTGTTTCCACTCAACGATTTTTATGCGCTCTGTGCCCTGGACCACGATGCGCATTGCATCTCCGGCACGTTCCATTCGCTTGATCATTACAAGCGTCCCTATCTGGTAGAGGTCATCCGTTTTTGCATCAGTATCGTCGGCTCGATCGGGACGAACTGTGACGCAACCAAGTAGTTTCTCCTGGGTGGAAAGCGCTGCCTCAACTGCCGACATTGAACGTGGTCGTCCGACGGCGAGTGGAATGACGGTTTCGGGAAACAGCGTAAGATTCTGAAGCGCCAGTATGGCGATTTCGAATGGTAGTCCCGCAGAAGCTCCCGGATCAGTTACGGGCAGTGCTTCTGTAGGTTCGGCCGGTGGTTTTGTGTCAGAAGTTTGCGACATGGCAGTAGGCCCGGAAGAGCATCATTCACTACGCAGTTTGATGACGAGGAACCCATCGTTGTAATCGCGAACAATCGATGCGCCTTCAATTGTCGCCGGAAACTCGATCTGCTTCTCAAAGCGACTGTAAGTGATTTCCATCTGGTGATAGACGAAGCCTTCGCGATAATGAGTATCTCGTCGGCAACCGCGAATCGTTAACAGAGTATCGCGCATTTCAATTTCCAACTCGTCTGAGCATATGCCCGCAAGATCTAACTTCACGATCCATCCCTCCTGGGAGCGATACACATCGGCAGAAGGGTTCCAAAGTCGACCGGCTGGTCTGACACGCCGCTCTGTCGAGAGGAGCGAGAGATCACGTTCAGGATTTCGCATATCAACAGAATAAGTGAAAAGGGCCAGTGGTGAAAAGGGTCTATAAGTTCAGCCGCAGCTGATCACTGATGACTACAAATCTTGGAACGACAGTTTCTCAATTTGCGTTCATCAGCGAAAACCTGCGGCTGAAAGTCACCTGCTAGCCAAATATACGGCTCCAGAATGACGAACCTTTGGAGATCTCTTCGATCGCTTCCGCCAATTCGTAATCCTCGTGCGTTTCGACCGCGATGTCGGCCATCGAAATCATTCCTACCAGATAGCCGTTTTCATTCGTGACCGGTATCCGGCGAACTTGTTTGTCGCCCATCTTTCGAATGACGTCGACTACTCGATCATTTGGTCGAGTAGTGTGGATGTCCGTGGACATGACGTCCTCAATCCTTGTTTGCGTGCAGTCTTTGCCTTCAGCAACTGCTCGTACAGCAATATCACGATCAGTAATCAGGCCCACTAGTTTGCCTCGCGAGTACTGCCGCGTTTCGTGGTTTTTGTCGTCTCTCTCATCAGGACGCACTTTAGTTTCGCGTCCATTGCCGTCGTAGTCGACCACGGGAATGACACCGGTGTCTTCCTGCTTCATCATAAGCGCCACTTCTCTAAGCGTCGTGTCACGCGTAGCCACAGCAAGATCGCGCGTCATGATGTCTCTACATCGCAATCTTGATCTTGGGTGCGCCTGCGGTCGGGTTGAGTAACGCGATGAAAGGTCGCCTCTCACGTCATAAAGAGAACTGCGTCGTCCACCGTCGTCGCGGAAACGATCACGACTTTCGCTGTAACGCGGTTCGTCGTAGTTGTACTCAGCGCGTTCTCCATAACGGTTCATGTAAGGACGTCTTTCTTCCTCCAGACGTCGGCCGGAGTACGGTTCGTCATAACTGCCGAGGTTCTCGCGTCGTAGCCGCGCCTCGCGAGAATACCGGTCTTTCTCTTCCTCAAAGTCGTCTCTGTATCTCGACATTAGTTCGCCTCCTTGAAATAAAACAAAACCGGGCGCGCCGAGAACAACGCGCCACCTAAAGTAAAAGTGCGTGGGGGGCGTAAGCGAAGACTGGATATTTTCTTCGCTTGAAAACTTAGGGGATTGTCAAAACTCAATCAGGGGTTCAGGTCGATTTCAGCAACCAACTGCACACGCGAATGTACATCTAATGAGCCCACCTCAATTGGCGTCGCCGCCGGCTGGGCTCTCGCCATCGCGAATTCGCCCTGATAAATCGGCTGTGGTCGCTGGAATCCTTCTTCCTGGACCTCAACGATGCGCGCAACTCGTCCACCCAGGGCCTGCGCAATTACCTGCGCCTTGCTCATGGCTTCGCGTGTAGCATCGCTCAAAGCTTTGTCACGCGCAGGTCGATCTTGTCGCAAAGTAAATGTGACTCCGCCGACGTCGTTCGCTCCAGACTGACCGGCCGCATCGATGACCGCACCCACCTTGGTAAGATCGCTCAACGTAACAGTCACGGTGTTACGAGCTTCGTAGCCTGTGATTGTTGGAGATTGTCCTTCTTTATAGACGCGCTGAGGTTGGAGGCTGTAACCGCTGGTTTTCACTTCTGATCCTGATCCGGCGGCCGCTTTGACAGCTCGCAATGTCGCTTCGGTCCTGGTTGCGTTCTGCTGCTGGGCATCGAGCGCCTGTTTTGACTGGGTCACAACTGAAATAAGGAGTACTGCGGTATCAGGTTGCGCTTGAACCACCGAGTCCCCAGATACCATGACACGCGTTACTTTCCTCGAATCATCCGTTGGTTTTGTGGTGCCCTGTTCCGTCGGGCGCACAGTGCGAGCTTCGAATGGCGTACCTTCCATGTAGGTCGTCATCACGTCTTTAGTTTCACCAGTCGCCTCAACATCTGTACTTTCCTTAAACCACGCTTCACGCTGAAACTTGTTTGCGTTAATGAGTAAATATTTTGCTTTGCCGACGATCAGCCAACCGCCTGACTCGACAGTTTTTTGTAGTTTGCCGGTTACGGTGATCTCATTCGCCAGGATTGCACCGGCAGTCGCAAGGACAATGGTCATTGCTAGCATCGTTAGAAGTAGTCGTTTCATGTCGCTCTCCTTATCCAGTTATCTCGAGGACAGCCAGTCATAGGAGAGAGTATCCGACTGTAGACGAAATAAGGAACGCATGAAATGCTCGATTCTTGCTTCATGACTACAAACGAATGAGTACGCCTCAATTTTATAGAACGAG
>Ga0163163_10002085_pt1 | contig 16880 bp, 9 predicted proteins | sample S65metaG_FD_119766 | JGI IMG/M metagenome (GOLD analysis project Ga0163163, IMG submission 119766) | Switchgrass rhizosphere microbial communities from Kellogg Biological Station, Michigan, USA - S6-5 metaG | ecosystem: Host-associated > Plants > Roots > Rhizosphere > Soil | place: USA: Michigan... | reverse complement strand
GTACCAGACGCGTGAAATGCATCTCGATCTTTTTCAACCAAAAGGGAGCGGCACTTTTCCTGCCGTGATCCTCGTGCATGGGGGCGCCTGGATTACCGGCAATCATTCGATGGAGAACCCGTTTGCAATAGAGTTGGCGCGACGTGGTTACGTTGCAGCTACAGTCGAGTACAGGCTTTCGAACGAAGCAAAGTACCCGGCGCAAATTTACGATCTCAAAGCTGCTGTGCGCTGGCTTCGCGCGAACGCCGCGCGCTTTCACGTGGATCCAAACCGTATCGCTGCTGTTGGCGCATCGGCCGGCGGACACTTGGTTGCATTATTGGGGGCGACTAATGAGTCGCCTAACTTTGAGGGCAATGGCGACAATCGTAACGTCTCCAGCATTGTTCAATCCGTGGTCGACATAGATGGCCCTGTAACATTTATCGATCCCGGCAACATCGAAAAAGAAAAGAAGGGACCATACGACACAAACACTCGTTTGATAGGTGGTACCTTCGAAGAGAAACCGGATGTTTGGCGCGAGGCATCGCCAATCACTCACGTAAATTCAAAAAGCGCGCCAGTTCTTTTCATCAACAGCAGTTCCTATCGTCCATTTCAACAACGAGAGGAAATGCGAGACAAGTTGAAGGCGCTCGGTATTGTTTCGGAGATAGTGGTGATTCCTGATACGCCGCATCCATTTTGGCTTTTTCATCCATGGTTTGATTCGACGGTCGAATACGTCGATGAATTTTTACAGCGAACGATGAAAAGAGTTCGGCGATGAAACTTATCGTATTCAAGTGTTCTGTTGTTGTGTTGCTCTGCTCGGTAGCGGGTCTTTCACAAAGATCTCAAAGTTCACTTACCTGGAAGATCGATAACCTGGGCAAGATTAGTGGTAACGCGGTGAGTCTCGTCGGACATCCGCAGGTGATCGATGCTCCAGGAGGGAAGGCGATAGCTTTCGACGGAGTGGGGGATAGTTTGTTGCTAAATACCAACCCACTTGCCGGTGCTGAAGCGTTTACTGTGGAGGCGGTTTTTCGTCCCGAAGCTGGTGGCGCCAAAGAGCAGCGTTGGTTTCATATTCAGGAGGACAACAGCGAGAACAGGGTCCTGCTCGAAACGCGCCTTGTTGGGGATGAATGGTTTCTCGATACGTACATCAGGTCAGGCGAAAACAATCGGACCTTGTATGCGGAAAAGTTTAAGCATCCGCTCGGTGCCTGGTATCACGTGGCCTTAGTCTTCGACGGCAAGGAGATGCGGCATTATGTTGAAGGACTAGAGGAGATGTCTGGACCACTGACTGTCTCACCTCTTACTGCGGGCAAGACATCGATTGGCGTGCGAATGAATCGTGTCTACTGGTTTAAGGGAGCAGTACAGAAGGTACGTTTCACATTTCGCGCGCTGCAGCCTAGTAGTTTCATGAAGAAGAATTGAGGAGGAACCATCCACAGATTACGCAGATTGCGCAGATTCCTTCTTTGAGCGGTTTGTGCCGTACATTTTTCTCAAGAAAATCTGTGTAATCTGCGTAATCTGCGGATGAGAGGTTTTCATAAAACACCGAATGAAAAATTTCATCTTTCTAGTTCTGCTGGTCCTCAGTGTTCAGCCTTTATGTTTTGGCGACGGCGCCGAACCAGGACTCCTATTCTATCTGTCAGGCGATCATCAGTTCGAAGCTGACTTTGCCTCTGGTGATCCAAAGCCGACCTTTTTGCGCGACGTCAAGATCATTCCCAATGGCGCCAAGGGGGCAGGTTTTGAATGCGCCAACACGCAACTGATGGCCTACAAGGCGCCCGGTAATATTTATGCGGAGCGCGGCACGTTGTCTTTTTACTGGCGTTCACGTTATGCAGTCGGGCCAACACCTTTTCCAATTTTTCGCATTGGCTATGCAGACCACTCGAGCTGGGACATGGTCTGGCTGCGAATTGACTACAACGGCCAGGGCGGCTTTGATGCTTTCGTTACCGACATCAACCTCGCCCGCATTCGCGTCTCTTATCGACTTGCTGAGTTTCCGAAACCAAATGAGTGGGTTCACCTCGGACTCACGTGGGATGAAACGCGTGGTATCCGCTTCTATGTCAACGGACAACTAGCTGCAAAACAAGAAACTAAAGCGGTCCTATACGCGGGACTGGATCAGTTTGGCCCCCACTCGCGAATTATTAGTCCGATGCAGGTGCAAAGTGCCTACAACTTCATTCGCGGTGGAGACATTGATGAGATTCGAATCTATGACCGAATGCTCTCGGATTCGAATGTTGGGTCACTTGCTAAAGGAGTAGCGCCCTCTCAAATTCCGCCGCTATCGCGAGATTTAAGCACAGCGGAATGGCGTGATGAGTGGTGGCTCCGCTATGGCTGGAACCGAAAAGGCGATTTGCCTCCCTATCTCAGTTCACTGCAAACCTCGGTGCGTAAAGTTGAGATACACGACGCATTTGATCTAAAGCGTTGGTGGTGGAAAGCCAACGATGGGATTCGCGAAACGACCTGGCCAGGTGTTTACAACCGCTCGCGACTAGCCGGTCGCAACGACTACTTCCAACTTCCGGACTGGGACTGTTACTCACTCTCAGGCAAGTCAATCACTTTCAACATGCCCGACGAGCAATGGAATCATCTCGAGATTTCCGGAGCAGCCTGGGGAAAGATCTATCTTAAAGGCGCGAGTGAAAGACTTCTCTGGCAACGTCCACAGGGCCAGGAGAAAACCTTCTATCGTTTGCCGGATTCAATTCGCGGTCAGCAGATTCGTTTTGAGAACGTCGAGCAGGAGGAACCGATCGGGGAACTGTCAGCTTACAACGTGACTTCCGAGGCGGAGCCGCAAGGGAGGGCCCGACTCTCTTACACGTTGCGGTTACAGAATCCATCCACTGACCCGAGTTTTGACTCGATCGCTAAGTTCATTAGTGGTCGTTACACGAATGACGAACGCTCCACGATTATAGGCGTCCGTGATGGTGATGACTCAATCGCAAAGCCGAATGAAGTCCAAGTCGTGCCTAACGGAGCGCTGCCGGTGGTTCACATTCTGATTCCGGCTGACGGTTGGCAGAATATTACTGACGGACTGGACGGAATTGCGCTCGATCTTCCAGCAATGCATGTCAAACCGATCAGCGACGGACTCTATCCCTTAAACGTTCAGATTAAAGATCCGTTATGGCCGCAAAGAAATCTGGCGGACTTTAGCTTTTCGATCAAGCCTGAAGAACCTCGCACTATCTGGTTCGACACGCGCGACCGCATTCTGCCTGACGGCAAGGCCCTATACCTTACGCTCGCAGCCGCGGGGGCTGACTTCGGTCCTGTGTTGCTAAACGGAGCGCACGTTCGCCTGATCTTCAAACCGCGCGCCGAAGCTCGGAAAGAACACGAGATCGATCGCTTCACACAGGCACGCGATAGCTTTGCGATGATGGTTGAAGAGCGGCCCAACGATCCGCGTTTCGATCTCTACAATCGTTTCGCCGCGGACATCCAGGATCTTCTACGCATAAATCCAGATCATTGGCTGGCGAAAACCTACTGGTATGACGTAGACCGCAGACACCCAAGACCTGCCCTCACTCAACCGGCACCTCCACCGGACGTTCCGCTCTGGGCGTTCCGGCAGGTCGAACAACTGCGCAATCTCAGAAATTTCGTTCTGTGGTACATCGACAAGCGCCAGATCGCGGACGGCGAGTTTGGTGGAGGTCTGTCTGATGATGGAGATCTAACCAACGTTTGGCCCGCGACTGCGTTGATGGGTGTCGAGCCAGAGAAAATCAAAGTCTCGCTGCTTCGCGAACTCGATGCTTTCTATCAACAGGGAATGTTTACTGCCGGCTTTCCAACGATCCAAGCTGACGACCTGCACAGTTATGAAGAAGGTGTCTCCACGCTCGGGCAAGCGCTCCTGCTCGACTATGGTTCTCCGAAACAATTGGAGCGGGCGATGGAAACTGCCCGCTCGTTGAAAACTCTGACGGGCATTAACATCGCTGGACATCGTCATATTCGTTCTTCCTATTTCAACGGAAAAAAACTGGCTGAAGAGGAGCCGTGGGGTTGGGCTAGGACGAACTCGTATTTGATCACTCATCCCGCAGTAATGCTGGTTGAATACAACGGCAATCCGGAAACGAAGAAACTCCTTCTGGAACTCGCCGATGGTTTGCTGGCTCACCGAAGGATTGAAGGTGGTCGGTATCGATTACACGCCACAGTTGGATTTAAGACTGACGAAGATGTGGTCTCAACCCTGGATCGTGTCTGGCCAATTCTTTGGGCAGCGTGGCGATGGAGCGGGGATCAAAAATACCTTCAACCACTTCTCGACGAAGGGCCACGAAGTTTGGACATGATCAGCTCTGATGCACTCGATCAGATCAATGTGCGTGAGCAGTGGCGCGACGCAATCGTCGCCGCCGCCAACGCGGCACAGGCAAACGACGCGGCGAAACATCTCGGGTGGCAAATGACCGGCAACAAAAAGTATTTAGAGTCGATGTACGCTTCCCAGATCGAAGCGAGTCGCCTGCGTGAATACATCAACACCGAAGGCAGCCTGTGGATCGATCGCGTGGGGGTTCCATACAGTGAATTACAAAGGGAACGTCTCGGAGGCATCGCCCTGGTTAGAAACTCCTTCTATCCAGGTAACAGCATTAGCTGGACATTTCATTCGCCGGCGAATGAAGAGAGCGCAGCGATCCTGGTTCGTGAAGCGACGCCAACTTCGATCAAGATTGTTGTCAACAATCTCAGTTCAGTATCCATCAAGACCACCATGACTGCCTGGGACGTTGAGCCGGGTCGTTGGCAGTTGGCAACGGGCGTTGACCGCAACGGCGACGACGAAGCTGACGGCGAAATGCAAACCACCTCATTAGATTTGGAACGAGGTACCAGCGTCGTCCTCACGTTTGTCCCGCACGTCAGCACGGTTTTGCGTTTTAAGTTGATCGAAAAGGGAGCGACTTATTGGAGTCGGCCTGATTTAGGTATTGGCAACGATGATGTCGTTGTCAAAGACCGGACGATCACCGTGACTGTGCACAGCCTGGGCGCAATCGATTCACCGCCGGTGGAACTCGCCTGGTTGGACGACAATGGAAAGACATTGGCTTCGACGACCATACCGCAATTGAAAGCTCCAACCGATCTGTTGCCGAAGAGAGTCACGATCACGATGACAGCGCCGCCCGGTCGTAACCTGGTTGGCAGCAGTCTGATGATTGATCCTGAACGTAAAGTAAAGGAAATTACGCGACTCAATAATAGTGTGACCGTACGGTAAGTTGATGAAAGGCGACCTTACCACTCTTCTTATCATTGTGAGCAGTGCGATCCTTAGTGTGCATGATGTGCATGGCCAGGCAACCGTTCCCAGCCAAAGTCGCAGTCGCCCGGATACTGTTCTGCGTGAACAGCAACGTCAGGTCGAAATGCAAATGGTCGAGCAGGCGTTAACGACCGAAGGTCGTGCGCCACGCATAAAACGGTATGCACCGGCGGTCCTGGATCAGATTCGAAGTGACTTCTTAAAGATCCAGATTGCTGATCGCCGGTTGATGAATGCAAATCAGGCCAACGTTGTCCTCGAGTTGAGACTAGTCGGTGAGTTGACCGGGGAGATTCGTACCCGCAGCCGTCGTCTCAAAGAAAATCTGGCGTTACCAGAGCCAGCGCAACAGGCTTCCTCTTCACGTACAACGGTAGCTGAAGAGCCTACTAACGAAAGATTGAAGATGTCTCTCGCGGATCTTAGTGATTTGATTGAATCGTTTGTCAGTAACCCTATGTTTGAACACACCAGGCTGTTTGATCCGAAACTGTCTGACAAAGCGCTGTTAGATCTCGAAGCGATTATTCGGTTGAGTGATGAGATAAAACGCAACAGCGAGAAGTTGCAGAGGTTGCAAAACAAATAAGTCTGCGCTCGCGACCTCTGTGTTCTCTGCGTTTTCTTAGTAACTTGTTGGAAAGTCCCTTTGAAATCAGTTTGGTTTTTCTCTGGGCGTCTCTGTCTTCGTGACTCTGTGGTAAAGAACTGGTCTTGCCCCACCACAGAGTCATGGAGACACGGAGATCCGCAGAGATCAAGAACCAGCCAGCGCCGCTTTCAAAGTTTCATCTCGTTAACTGCTGGTCCAAAACAAGCAGTGATGCTCTGCGGTTTTTGAGCATACTAATCTCTTGACTCTAGAGTCGCAGAAAACGCGAAGGATAAACTGAGAAGAATCCGACACAAGGTGATGAAACTCAAACTAATAACACTACTCCTCCTCGCAATTGTTTTACTCACATCCGCTCGTTCCACACCCAAGCTCGCTGTCCCGGCTAATGTCCCAGCTTTTCCGGATGCCGAAGGTTTTGGCACTAATACACCGGGTGGTCGTGGCGGTCGAGTCATTTTCGTCAGTAACTTGAACGACGCGGGACCGGGAAGTCTGCGTGCTGCCTGTGATGCAGAAGGTCCACGCATCGTCATCTTTCGAGTGTCTGGTCTAATCACTCTCGCTTCACCCATCACTGTCAAGAACCCTTTTATTACTATCGCGGGGCAGACGGCACCCGGCGACGGCATTTGTCTTCGTAACTTCACTTTCAATATCGCGACTCACGATGTTGTTGTTCGTTACCTGCGAAGTCGCCTGGGCGATGTTAGCTCACAAGAAGCTGACAGTATCACTCTCTTGTCAGGCGCTCACGACGTAGTGCTTGACCATTGTTCGGCTACCTGGTCTATCGACGAATCGCTTTCACTGGCCGGAAATGTTTCCAACGTTACGATCCAGTGGTGCTTGATTGGCAACGCACTGAATCACAGTAAACACTCCAAAGGCGACCACGGCTATGGCTCTCTGTCACGCGCGAATGGCCCGGTGACCTGGCATCACAATCTCTGGGCCCATAACAATTCACGCAATCCACGCCTCGGCGACAACTATGGACGGCCGCCTTTTCCCACGTTCGATGTTCGCAACAACGTGATGTATGACTACGGCGAGATTTGCTCAGGCTTGACGCAGGGCGTGCTCAAAGTGAATTACGTCGCGAACTATATTCGTCCCGGTCCGAGTAGCAAGGCTCTTACTCCTATTCACGTCGGTGGTCCTTCTGAACTTAGTTTCTACATTCGCGACAACGTCTTTGAAGGGCACGATGATTTCACTGCCGACAATTCGACGTTTCTCGATCCGCTTGTGATAAACGGCAAGCGTCAATGGGAAATCGTGCCGAAACCATTTGACGCTCCACTGGTTCACACTTCATCTGCGCACAGCGCCTACCTGGCAGTGCTGGCGAGTGTTGGCGCGACGCTGCCGCATCGTGACTCAGTCGATACTCGCATCATCAACGAAGTGAGAAGTGGTACCGGATCGATCATCGACTCGCAGGAACAAGTTGGTGGCTGGCCTGAGCTGAAGTCAAGCACGCCGCCTGTCGACACAGATGAAGATGGAATGCCCGACGCATGGGAACTCCGGTATGGGTTAAATCCGCGTGATCCGTCTGACGGAGCGGCTGACAAAGATCACGATGGTTACACCAACCTCGAGGAGTATCTCAACAACACAAATCCAAAGAAGTGAGAAAGATCGTCCACAGATTGCGCTGATTGCTCAGATTTATTTTAGAACGGTTGCGGCCATACTCTTTTGAAAAGAAATCTGTGTAGCAAATGATCAACTTCTTGTTTTCCTGGCAAGATTTCTGGTTTGCGTGCAGTCTGGTTCTGTGCCCGCGAAGCGGGCAAAGAACCCTTGCGGCCTGAGCCGCGCTACGGAATCTGCGTAATCTGTGGATGAGATCTTCAGTTTTACCCTCAAGAATGGAGACACCAGATGTATCCAGATCAACAAAGAGTCGGTCGCCGGACTTTCGTCAAAGGCGTTGCGATTGTCAGTAGTGCGTTGCTTCTTGATCGCGCAACTTTCGCAACAACCCTAGTCGCCGATGCACCGCTCGCAACTACCAAAGCGGGTCGAGTGCGTGGCTACACTGACAATGGCATCAACGTTTTCAAGGGCATTCGCTACGGCGCTGAAACAACCGGACGGCGCTTCATGCCACCACTCGCACCAGAACCATGGTCTGACATACGTGATGCACTCGCTTATGGACCATCTGCGCCACAACAGTCGCGACCTAACGAACGCACCAGTGAAGACTGTCTTTTCTTAAACGTCTGGACTCCCGGACTCCGCGATGGGCGCAAACGCACGGTCATGTTCTACATTCATGGCGGTGCTTACTCGAATGGCTCCGGCTCAAGCGCACTCTATGATGGAGTGCGTCTCTGTCGTCGTGGAGATGTAGTGTTGGTGACGGTCAATCATCGTCTCAATGCATTTGGGTATCTGTATCTCGCTCGTTTTGGTGGACCGGAGTTTGCCGACTCCGGTAATGCAGGACAACTTGACCTGGTGCTCGCGCTGCGATGGGTGAAGGAGAACATTGCTGAGTTTGGCGGTGATCCCAATCGGGTGATGGTCTTTGGACAATCGGGTGGTGGAGCAAAGATCGCTACACTGATGGCGATGCCCTCAGCTGAAGGTCTGTTTCATCGCGCGGCTACACTGAGCGGACAACAGGTCACAGCTTCAGGTGCGCTGAATGCAACCCTCCGCACGAGGACGATCCTCGAGGCGTTGAAGCTGACATCCGAACGCGCCGGTGAGATCAAGAGTGTGCCTGCGGAACGCATTGTCGAAGCGCTCGGCACACGCGATCCTGTGCTGCCGTTTGGAGGTGTATCGTTTGCCCCCGTGTTAGATGAGCGTACGTTGAGCCGCCATCCGTTCTATCCCGACGCACCGTCACAATCCGCACGCATCCCAATGATTATCGGTAACACGCATGACGAAACACGGGCCTTCCTCGGCGGCGATGCGAGCAACTTCACACTTACCTGGGAACAGTTGCCCGAGAAGTTGATCCCCAACATGCGCGTTGATATTCAACCAGAGATAGTGATCGCGGAGTATCGCCGGTTGTATCCAAACTACTCACCAAGCGATGTCTTCTTTGCGGCGACCACTGCGGGACGTTCCTGGAGAGGCGCAGTGATTGAAGCAGAAGAACGTGCCAAGTCTGGATCCTCGGCGTATGTGTATCAACTAAATTGGGCCAGTCCGAGAGATGGTGGGAAGTTCGGTGCACCGCACGCTTCAGACATTCAGTTGGTGTTTGACAACATCGACAAACCCGGCGCCACAGCCACTGGTCCCACAGCTCAATCGATGGCCGATCAAATGAGTGAAACCTTTATTGCGTTTGCCCGCACCGGAAATCCGAACCAGAAGTTAGTCCCACGATGGACGCCTTACACGCTGCAACGCCGCGAGACAATGATCTTCGACGTGCCGTCGCGTATGGAGAATGATCCGCGCGGTGATGAACGTCGATTGTTTGCCAAGGTGCCTTACATCCAACCAGGAACTTAATCAAAGAGCGATTGCCGAGTGAGGCTTTATAGCGTCGTCGCGCAAAAGGGCCACACCGGCGAGAGGCTTAGTTCCAGCAAACTATCCTATTCCAAAAGATCTACCTGTTGGCATGTGCATTGCTCAGCATAACTGTTAGGTGAAATGAACGATTCTGGAGGACGGTGACGATCGTTCATTAGATCGAGCAGGGTAGCCGCGAGCGACTCGGACGTTTCGGTAGACGTACTGAAGTCGCTCGCGGAAGGGATGTGATCAATCTGAGTCCGTGGAAATTCCGAAACGCTCAATCATCCGATACAGAGTGCGACGATCGACACCCAAAATCTCAGCCGCACGTGTTCGATTGCCGGCGGCGACATCCAATATATAAAGCAGATAACGACGCTCTAATTCGTCAATCGACGGCAGGTCCTCAAAGAGGGCGGACAATGGTGAGCGCGCAGCCGCTCGTACCTGCGGAGATTGCAGTTTTTCAGGCAAGTCTTCCGGCACAACGTTGTGGCCACGTGCGTGCAGCACTGCATACTCAATCGTCGACTCGAGCTCACGCACGTTTCCCGGCCATGAATAAGCAACCAGCGTCCTAACGGTTTCCTCCGACAAGCTCAAAGGACCACGCCCATTTCGCTCTATTGCCAGATGTAAAAATCGATCCGCCAGCAGAGGAATGTCAGTGCGACGATCGCTCAATGTTGGAACGCAAAGGGTTACGACGCTGAGACGATAATAGAGATCTTCACGAAACCTTCCTGCCTTGACCTCGTCTTCGAGATTTCGATTAGTGGCAGCAACGACGCGAGCATCTACTCGCATTGTGCGTGTCGCGCCGACGCGTCTGATCTCTCCTTCCTGAAGTGCCCGCAGTAATTTGACCTGCAAGCTCGGACTCATCTCGCCCACCTCATCAAGAAAAAGTGTTCCTCCCTCTGCCTCTTCCCAAAGCCCTTTACGGTCGCCTATCGCCCCGGTAAATGAGCCACGTACGTGACCAAACAATTCGGCCTCTAAAAGAGTTTCAGTAAGCACGCCGCAATTTACTGCGACAAAAGAGCCCGACGAGCGGGTGCTGTGCTGATGGATGGATTTTGCAACAAGTTCTTTACCTGTGCCCGACTCACCCATTATCAGAACCGTGGATCGCGTAGGTGCAACGCGCGCGATCTCTTTGTAGAGCTCGATCATTACCGGAGATCGTCCAACGAGTCCTCCTTGTTCATAAGGAGCTGATAGCTGTTCGGCTTTTAGAGATTCTGTTTGGGGTGTCTTGTTTTGCGCGAGCGCCCGGCGGGCAATAGCAACTACCTCCTCGACTTTGAAAGGTTTGGAGATGAAGTCCCAAGCCCCTTCCTTCGCAGCCTCCACCGCAGAGTCGAGCGTGCCAAATCCGGTTACCAGGATTACCGGACACTGGGCCCGCAAGTCTTTCAGTAGATCGAGTCCCGACTGCTCTGACTCGAGGTTTATATCACTTACAACGAGATCAATTTTCTCCTGCTCAGCAACGCTCAGAGCTTGAACGGGATCGAGAGCCGTGTGAACATTCCATCCTTCAACGCTAAATATCTCACGCAAAAGGTCACATGAGTCCTGATCATCATCGACAACAAGGATGTGGTTCATTAATTCCTATCTAATACCAAACTCCATCGCTGGCTCGCGCACTTCGACCGCTCGCGAAGGTTCATTTGGGATCGCCGAAAAGCTCAACCGGAAACGTGTTCCTTGCCCAAGCTCGCTTGCGACATCAATAACGCCTCCATGTTCAGCGACGATTTGACTGACGATGACCAGTCCCAATCCGGTTCCATGACCGCGCTCTTTAGTCGTGTAGAGGGGATCAAAAATGTGACTCATTACGTCAGCTGTCATTCCAGATCCGGTGTCTGCGAAATCAACCACTACCTGCTCAGGTCTTCCTGGCTTAGCTGGCTCGATGCCGGTCGATATGTAAACCTCTCCGCCGTTCGGCATTGCGTCAAGGCTGTTGTTGATAAGATTCAAAAACAGTTGTTGCAACCGATCTGAAGAACCCGCTATGGGCGGAAGGGTATCGGCCAACGATTCGACGACTCGAATATCACGTCTATCAAACGCAGGCGACATTGCGTCACAAAGTCTGTGAAGCAGGCCGTTCAAGTCCAGCGGTGATAGCTCCGTTTCAAACCTGGTCTTATCCAGCATCTTCCGAACAATACGTTCAATGCGTTCGATCTGAGCACTAATCGTCCTGATACGTGATTCAGCGTCATGTGGATCTCGCTCGAGATCTGATCTGAGCAGTTGAACGTGACCGCTGATCAAGTTGAGTGGGGTACCGACTTCATGGGCAAACTGAGCAGCGGTTTGACCCGCTGCAGCGAGTCGACCAAGTTCGTTCGCGCGTCTCGTTGTGCGCCACAGTTCCAGATTTGTCTGTTGTAGTTGTTGGTTCCGTTTTTCCAATTCAAGAGTGGCTTCGTGCACACGATCACGAAGCACAACTTGCTGAGCTTCGCGCTGACTTGTCATGTCTCTCACCCGCTCGATCATATTGTTGAATTCTTGCGTGAGGAGACCCAACTCATCGTACGTTTGGACAGGAACCTGTGCATCCAAATCACCTTCCTTTGCTCGCGACATGGCAGTCAAAAGTTTCTCGATGGGCTTATAAACAAGTTGACGAAACAGAAGATAGGTACCTGCCAGGATCAGAACAATCGCGATCAAAGACATCCAGATGACATTTTTGACGTAGCGAAAGGCCACTACCCAAATACTGTCGAGGTGCTGAACAATTTCGACTGCTCCACTAGGGTGGCCCCGATCAAACGTGGTGGCGAAAACACGGTAGAGTGACGAATCGGGCGGATTAGCACTGCCTACTTTTGAAGCTCGACCGTTGTGTATCGCGTCTTTAATATCCGGGGGCACGGGCGACGCTGCGGTACTTCCGTCCGCTGCGGTTTTCTCCACAAATTCCCCGTTTGCCAGCTCCCAAAACCTTACGCTCACAATACTAGGACGCGATCCCTTGATCAGATTTGCCGCACGTGCGAGCGCTTCGGGATCCCGAAAGATACCCATGTCACTGATGTGCTGCGCGAGTTGGGTGGCCTGAATTTCCGCTACGGCTTCGTCGTCAGTCCGCTCAAGATTTGCTATCGCTGCACTGGTTAGTACGAGCGCTGCCGCTAACATCACTACGAGAATGGCAGAACTTAGGAGTGTTGTTTTGGTATGGAGTTTAAATGTATGCATATTCGGCGATCCATTATGACCCTTACATCTTGCGCTCGCCAGTTACAGCGCAATCAGTAACCCGCGCCGTACCAAGTTGGAGATCGAGTTGCAGATTCGTTCGCCGAAACTTTCTTAGTAGAGCCACTCCCGCCAAAACAGGGACGACGCCTGCCTCCAGGAGCGTAGCGAAAAAAACAGCTAGAATTCCGTACGTATTAAATCTGTCCCCACAATGAGACTGGTCGGCAAGGTTCATGCCGCGTTGGTTGCGTAAGAACTGGTCCCGGCAGTCCGCGATCAGCCAAACGACTGCGCATCGCCCCGTTGTGACTCATCGGGGCTGGGAAATCGTCCTGAAGCGCGCATAGTCCCTGAAGCGGTTGAGTGAACGAAGGCCAGCCCAAATTGTTTTAAGTTCGTTCGGATCAGTCCGAGTAGAGAGTGTCGAGCGCTGTCGGAGGGCTCACCAGCCCCGAAGCGGACGACCGAGTGTGGCATTCTTGCTCGTAAAACAAACAGGTCACAGTCAAAGATTCCCTATAGAGTTCCTCCAAAATCAAAGCTCGAGGTGTCATTCCGAACGCGTAGAAGCGGAGTTCTATCGAGATCTGGATCACGAACCTTTTATTTTGAGACGATGATAGCTTGAGTCAGTCTGGTAGTTTGGCGAAGAAGTGAGTTCTGGTCTGTCGTTCTTGACGTAACTCGACGATCCAATTCTTGACTGTCATGGCAATCTCGCGCTTACTTCGCGCGCCGGCCTTTTTGGTTCCACCTTTTTTAGCGCTGTTTGAGCTCACGTTCTGATTGCGCTTAATGACTTTTATTGATGACTTCAATTTCTCATACCTCAACGGCAATTCGGGATTGCGATCAATTTGTTTTTCTCGGTGATTCTGTAGCTGCGACAGAAAAGTTCTTTACAACACGCGTGCCACGGGTCGGCAAAAGGGCAACGGGGCGGTAGCCCGACTGTCAAGGAGGGTCTCTTCGTGTTTGACGAGACGCTAAGCCCTCCTTCACAGTCGGGCTACTGCACCGGGAACAAAAGATTTTTAAAAGCCAATCGTTAGTAAGGACGGGTGAATCCAGATCGCTCTTGCGGAAGTGAGAGGTGGGTTGTTTTCACGCAGCTACACAATGAGAGCGTCTTCCTGATTGCGAAACTGTAAGTCGTGTAAGTGAGCATACAAACCACCGGCGGCCAACAATGCGGAGTGAGTTCCATGTTCGACAATCTTGCCTTGATCAAGCACGAAGATAACATCGGCCTTTTGCACGGTGGCCAGCCGGTGAGCAATCACGATCGATGTTCTGCCCTTCATTAATCTCGCCAACGCCTCGAACACTAGCTCCTCCGAAGCCGCGTCAAGAGCGGAAGTGGGCTCATCGAGGATAAGGATTGGAGCGTTGCGAATTACCGCTCGGGCGATCGCTATTCGTTGTCGTTGACCTCCAGAAAGAGTCACTCCCTTTTCACCAACCATCGTGTCGTACTGCTCCGGCATCTTGCTGATGAATTCATCGGCGTTCGCTAACTTCGCGGCCTCTATAATCTCCTCGCGTGATGCCTCTGGCTTGCCATAAGCGATGTTCTGCCAGATTGGCGCTCGAAACAGAAGATTCTCTTGCAATACAAAACTCATTTGTCGTCGGAGGGATTTCAGTTTGTATTTGCGTATATCCTGGCCATCGATTGTTATCTGGCCCTTTAGCGGATCATAAAACCGTCCGATTAAACTTGCGATCGTGCTCTTGCCCGCGCCCGTTGGACCTACGAACGCTGCGATTTGTCCAGGCTTAATCTCAAAGCTCACGTCAGTCAGTGTGGGTTGATCTTCGCTGTAGCCGAAATTTACATGATTGAATTTAATGTCACCCCGAAATTCGGGAGCGCGCCGGGCACCCGGCAAAGACCGTACGTCGGCTTCAGTAACAATCACCTCACGAATCCGCTCATAACCCACCGCCGCTTTAGATATCGTGTCGGTCATCTTGGAAAGATCCCGCATCGGCTTATACATGTTGCCGAGGTATAGAAAAAAGACCAGGAGTGATCCAGAGGTCATATGTCCGGCCACTACACTCTTTGCGCCGTACCAGAGGACCAGGCCTGTTCCCGCTGCCACGATTACTTCCACTACAGGCGAGAGCTTTGCTTTAAGACTGCGCGCTCGTAACGCGGTCTCCACACTTTCCAAACTTTGTTGCTCAAAACGTTCCTGTTCGTAGTCTTCACGGGCAAAAGCTTTTACGACTCGAATCGACGAAAAGACTTCCTGGACAATGGAAACTACTTCTCCTTCTTTCTTTCTAAGCGCGCGAGATGCTTTCTTAATTCGGTGCGTGTAGCTGTAGACAACCACAAAAAGCAATGGTGCTACTGACAGGGCAATCAGGGTAAAACGCCAGTCGAGGTAGAACATGACCAGTAGCATTCCAAGCAATGTCAGCACGTCAACCACTATTCCGAGAAGTGCTTGCGAGACGAAGTCCTGAATCGCATCAATATCACCCGTGACAGTTGCGATTAGTTCTCCAGTTCGTTTTTGATCATGATAGGAGAGAGACAAACGTTGAATGTGGTGATAGAGAGCGCGGCGAAGATCGTGCATCACCCATTGTCCGACCGAAGTGGTGAAATACTTTTCTACATATGTGCTGATAGCACCTACGACGGCGATAATAATTAAAGAGAAAACGGCGACATGGAGGATCGACATTTTTGATAACCCTACAGTTGAGCTGAACGCGTCAGACATCCATTTGGGCATCGATTTAGTTGCAAGCACATAGTCGAATACGACCTTGAGTGGCCACGGCGCGAGTAGATCGGTTGCGGTCTCGCCAAGCACCGCTATGAAAGCGATGGTGAGCATCATCCAGTGAGGCTTAAGAAGATAGGTAAACCTGATTCCTTTTTTGGGCATAAGGACTACCGCTTAGTAAATGTCTGGGGACTCGTTCACCACACTTATACTTCAGCGGCGAAACCGATTGGATCAACGAGGGGCTGAAAGGGTAAAGCTAAGATCCTTGATTGCTGGGGGGACCAGCCGAAATGATCTTTACCACATATGGGGTGCGACGACTGACGCCGGACTGAACAAGGGGTTCCAGTTGAATTCAGAATAACATGAGGGACGCCAAGAAACTCGGCGTCCCCCTGTGAAATGCTTACGACAAGCGATTATTAAGAATCAACGCGCAGGTTGCCTTAGGATTTCCGCCAGCGCCTTTAATCGGGTGGAGTCTGCTTCACTCTTCGCCGTGGCGGCGGTTTTTTCCAACGACGGAGCAAGGTTCTTGAGTTTTGTGAGCTCACTTTGCTTCATCTTTGAGGTCTCCGCTTTGGTAATTGCCATCCGCAGATTTGCAATTTGATCAGCCGGCAATGCCTGCGATCGCTCCAACTGATCGACGTAAGCTTTGGCTACGATCAGCTGTCTGGGCCACTCAATCCTTTCCTGGTTCTGCACATTGAGCTCAGCAACGTGTACCGTGTTCGCAGCGTCAATCTCATTCTTAGTCAGGAACCTCGTCGGTGTCAGTTCAAAGACGTCGAGACCGCGCGCGATCTCGGAAGCGTAGACGTGACCGTTGTACCAGTAGGCGGACCAGTCACCACCAAGGACTAGCATCTTTGGATCAATCGGTCCTCGATCGAAATAGGCGATTTCAACTGGATGGTCAGCGTCTGTGAAGTCCATCACGGAGACGCCACCTTGGTACCAGGCCTGTACTTCAATGTCGCGGCCCGGAACCGGTACAAGCGAGCCGTTGTGGGCCACACAGTTTTCGCTGTCGGACTGGGCTGCCGGCAACTTGTAGTAGCTCGCGAAGTTGAGCTTGTTGTCCTTCAAATGGAAAACCGCATCGGCGCCCCATTTGTTTGGATCGTTTGCTCGACATCGTGCGCCAAGTCCTCCGCCCCATTCGTCAGTGAACACGACTTTTGTCCCGTCGTTAGAAAACGAAGCCGAGTGCCAGTATGAATAGTTTGGATCGTTTACCGCGTCGAGCCGCTTCGGGTGTACAGGATCTTTAATGTCCAACAAGATTCCATTTCCAGAGCACGCGCCCGCCGCCAATCCAATCTTCGAGTACACGGTAATGTCGTGACACTGATTGGTATCCGATGGCTTCTCGAGTCCGTCCTTGCCATGGGTGCCGCCATTATTCAGGCCGTTGACGGCGCCGGTC
>Ga0163163_10002084_pt1 | contig 16888 bp, 16 predicted proteins | sample S65metaG_FD_119766 | JGI IMG/M metagenome (GOLD analysis project Ga0163163, IMG submission 119766) | Switchgrass rhizosphere microbial communities from Kellogg Biological Station, Michigan, USA - S6-5 metaG | ecosystem: Host-associated > Plants > Roots > Rhizosphere > Soil | place: USA... | reverse complement strand
GTCCCACCAGTTCGCTTATCCGCAGACCACACCCATACAGCAGTTCGAACAGCGCGACATCGCGCTCCGGGTGCGGGCGTTCAAATTGGTCCTTTCCAACTCCGTCGACCAACGTATTGGTCTGTTCGGCAGTCGGGACGAGTGGCACTCGCTTGGGCGCTTTGGGAGTCCGCAAGAGACGCGCCACATTGGTGGGCACGGATTTTTCGCGCAACAGAAATTGGAAAAATGACCGCACGGCGGCGAGCTTGCGGCGGACCGAGATGGGGTCAAGCTTGCGGTCGTAAAGGCTGGTGAGCCATTCGCGCAGCAGCGGAGCGTCGATGGCAGCAGGCGCGGGCGGCTGGGCTCCGGGCGGCGAGAAGTATTCGAGGAATTGCTCCAAGTCTGAGGCGTAGTTTCGAATGGTGTGCGCGGATGCGTTCTCACGGCCTAGCTCTCCCAGATAGCGTTCAATCGCGAGAGCCAGTTCAGACATGGGCGCACAAGTATTCTTCGAGAGCGGCCAGCGCGCGTCGGCACACTTCGGCGTAACGCACTTTCTTATCGCGCGGCGGATTTTCGAGCTTGGGAAGCAGATCAAATGTGATATTCGCAGGCTGGTAATTAAGGGGATCAGCTCCCGACACGTAGGCGGCGAGCGATCCCATGGCCGTCTCGCGCGGGAACACGCGAGGCGCGTCTCCCATAGCCAGTGCCGCCGCGCCACGCCCAGCGATCAGCCCGGTCGCGATAGATTCGACATAACCTTCCACGCCCGAGATCTGTCCGGCGAAAAAGACATTGGGGCGCGTGCGCATCTGGAGTGTGGGCGCGAGCAGCGCGGGACCGTTGATATAAGTGTTGCGATGCACTTGGCCGAAGCGCAGGAATTCGGCGCGTTCCAGGCCCGGAATCATGCGCAGTACACGCTGCTGATCGCCGAAACGCATGTGATTCTGAAAGCCCACCAGGTTGTAGCTACCCGCGCGCGCGTCTTCCTGACGGAGTTGAACCACCGCATAAGGGCGGCGGCCGGTGCGTGGATCACTCAGCCCCATCGGCTTCATGGGGCCGAAGCGCAGGGTGTCACGCCCGCGCCTCGCGATTTCTTCGATTGGCAGGCAGGCCTCGAAGTAGCGGGTGTTATCCGGGCCGGGACGATCCTCCGCGATGTGAGCCGGGACGCTCTCGGCCGCGAGCAGGGCGTCGAGGAACGCCTCGTATTGCGCCTTGTCGAAGGGACAGTTCAAATAGTCGGCTGTGCCGTCGAGCGATTTATCGTAGCGTGACGCGCGAAAAGCGATGGAGGTATCGATCGACTCGGCGTCGACGATCGGGCTGATACTGTCGTAGAAAAACAAGCGGCCGGAGCCGGTTACGCGTGCGATCTCCTCGGCGAAAGCGTCCGAAGTCAGCGGCCCGCTCGCGATAATCCAAATGCTATCGGGCTCGCTCCCCGAATTGAGCGTTGTCACTTCCTCACGGCGGATTTCGATAGCGGGCTCCGCTTCGATAGTGCGCGTGATCTCGGCGGCAAAGGTTTCCCGATCTACCGTGAGCGCATGCCCCGCGGGAACTCGCACCCGCGGCGCAATCTCGCCAATCAATAGCGAGCTTAGCCGGCGCAGTTCCTCCTTGAGCAACCAGGGAGCGCTATTCTGCTGTTCGCTCTTGAGTGAATTACTGCACACCAGCTCGGCCAGGTCGCCGGTCTTGTGCGCCGGCGTTTGCAGGATCGGACGCATTTCGTGGAGCACAGCACGGCAGCCGGCCCGAGCCACTTGCCACGCCGCCTCGCATCCTGCCAGCCCACCGCCTACGATATGAATTTCCCGCACTCTTTATCATTATCGGGTAGGCCAAGTCTCCCGCGCGCCGTATTTCAACAGCTCTTGGCTCACTTCCCGGCAGCGGCCGCGCGCGCGACTTCCAGTTCTCCCTGAAAGCTCGCTTGCAGAGTTTCGGCCGCTTCCGTCAAGGATCGGCGAAGGGGATCGCTCTCTCCAAACGATGCTGCCGCCCGCTTGAGACTGGAGACAGCGTCCACGCAATGGCGTTCGCTCGCATCGAAATCCCGCATCTGCATGTGCAGCCTTGCGGCGGTGGCATGCAACCGCCAGGCAACCGAAGGCAGGTCGTGATTCGCAAGACTCGCGAAGGCCTGTTCCATGCATTCGAGAGCCCGCGTAACCTCACGTTTCTGAGCGGCGGCCTGGGCCATCGCATTCCAGGCTGGCGCGCGCAGGGCAGGATCATTCGTGGTGAGCGCGTCCTCCAGAAATTGTTCAGCCGCCGTGTTGGCTTGATCCAGGTTTCCTAATTCCAGATACGCGCCCACCAGCCCGAACTCCGAGATGATGCGCCAATACCATTGCAGGAAAAACTTGGGAGTGCGCTGCCGGTCGCGGACCTTCAGGAAAAGTTGCAGGGCATTTTCGGGTTGCCCGCTGGCCAAGTCCGCGTAGGCGATGGTCAGATTGGCCATGGTTCGAACTTGGCCGGCCGGCTCCTCGGCGTGGCTTTGGATCAAACCTTCCGCGATTTGCCGGGCGCCCGTAAAATCGAATGCTTGAACATGCAACCACGCCAGCATCGCCGCAAACAGTTCCCGCCACGGCTCATTGCCGTTCTTCTCGGCCAACTCCATGCCGCTCTCGACCGCTCCCCGCAACTCACCCCACCACCCCAGATGCATTAGAGCCAAGGCCAGTGACGACAGCGACGACAAGTACACCACCAGGCTGCGCGTTTCGGTGGCTCTTTCGAGGCCCGAGCGAGCGATCTCGTAAGCGTCGCGATATTCGCCATGCAGGGCCTGGACGTGGGCATAGAGGACTTCGTAGTACGCGGGCTTCTCCGGACCCAGCGCATCTGCAATCTTCTTCCGCGCCGCGGCGCAGCGGTCTGCTTGCTGCGTGCTCCAGCCGTTGGTAATGATCTGCCAGGTCCCTGCCAGCATCTCTGTACGCGCCTGCAGCAGCGGGTCGTCATGCATGCCGCAAACCCGAACCGCCCGCTCGCACACGGTCACACAGGCGTCGGGATCGGAGAACGCCAGCACCCGTGCCAGACGCGTCAGCGCGTTCACTTGCGCCACCTTCAACCCGCGCTCTTCAGCTAATGCGATGACCGCTCCATCCGCTTCGGCCGAGCCATCCAGATCGCCTACCGCGTAGCGCGCATCGCTGATACGCTCCAGAATTTCGATTTGGAGAACGCGGGCGGTATCGGGCGCGATTCCGGACAACAATCCTGAAGCGTGTTCCAGAATGGCGGCTGCGTCGCGATGCGCGTAGCGGCGGCCGGCATTCTCGGCGCTTAGAAGCAGGTAACGCACCGCGCGCTCGAAATCACGCCCCTGCTCGAAGTGCAGGGCAAGTTCGGAAGCCAGTTCCAAAGCGTTGTCGGACGCCGTCGTTCCGTTCGATTCGGGCAACAGTTCCTCGGCGCGTTCCGCAAGCCGCCGATGCCAGCGCGCGCGCTGTCCCTCAGGGATTCGGCGATATAACGCCTCCCGGTACAGCGAATGCCGAAATTCATAATGCGTCGATTGGGCGGCGCCCAGCGCTCCAGCCGCGCGGCCCGGCCGCAAGAATTGCTGGCGCTGGGTGAGGTTATCGCAAATATCTTCGGCGTCCGCGACATTCGAATCGAGCATCGCCGCCACCGACCAGGCCGAAAATCGGCGCCCCGCGGCGCTGGCGCTTTTTAGAACCCGCTGTTCCTTTTCACTCAGGCGCTCGACTTGAATCTCCAGCATCTGTTGGAGCGTCTCCGGCACGCCCGGAACAATCTGCGTGAGGCCTGCAGCAAGCCGCCAGGCGCCATCTTCTTGCAGCAGCAGTCCACTCTTCACCAGATCGCTGACGATAGCGGTCATGAACAACGGATTCCCCTCGGAGTGGCGGTATACTAACTCCGCCAAGCCCGCCGGGAGATCGCCCGGAAATTCCGCGGCCACGTAACCAGCGACGTCGGGTTCCGTAAGGCGTTCCAGGGCAATTTCGAAGCACAACTTGTGCATGACCAAGTCCTGGCGCAACGCTTTCAAGGGACTCTGCAGCAGAATGACGTCCACCGGGCGGTAAGTTCCGAGCAGTAGTAGCTTGCATGGACCGCGGCGGCGCGCCAACGCCGAAATCAAGTCCAGCGTCGACGGATCCGCCCAATGCAGATCTTCCAGAACTAGCGCCAGCGGATCCGTGGCAGTCAGCACTTCCAGAGCCTCACAGATTTCGCGGACCATGCGCTCGCGCGTCGCCCCCAGGATTTCGCGTTGCAGCGCCTCGCGCTGCTCGGCCTTTAGCAGTGAGGGAAACTGGATCAGCCAGGTGGGCGCCTGCGAGGCCAGGATCTGGATGATCCCTTCGGCGCCTGGGCCGCGTATCAGTTGGCCGAATGCATCCAGGATTGGATAGTAGGCTTCCTTTCCGCCAAATCCCTCCACGCACTGCCCGCGCGCGATGCGCATCCCGTCGTAGCCCGCCAGCCGCCGCTCAAACGCATCGAGCAGAGTGCTCTTGCCGACGCCCGCTTCGCCTGTTACCAGTACCAGCTGCCGCTGGCGCTGGAGCGCCTTGCGGAAGTGCCCTTCCAACCCCGCTAGCTCATGGTCGCGCCCCACCAGACTGGGTGCGCCCGGCGGCAAGGGTGTGAGCGGAGATTCCTCCAGTACCGCCAAAAACCGGTACCCACGTTTCGGCAGGGTTTCGATATAGCGCGGTGACTTGGGATCGTCACCCAGGACTTTGCGCAACTCCAGGATGTATTTCCGCAAAATTTCAGGCTGAACGTAGGTTTCCGGCCAAACGGCTTGGAGCAGTTCTTCTTGCGTCACCAGTCGCCCGGGGTGATCCACCAAATGGCGCAGTACGGCAAACACTTTGGGGGTCAAAGGGATGCGGGCGTCTTCACGCCACAGGCACTGTTCCCCAGTATCGAGGCGGAAAGAACCAAATGCTTTCATTTGAGACCTTTACGCACGGACTTAGATTATACAGCCTGGAAAGATGACACGCGATTCAATTATGTTTCGGAGATTTCACGGGAACTCCACGGTTTCTTCACGCTGTATTTTTGGTCCTGCCGTAAGCTGAAGTTGGTCATGCAGGGAGCTTTTGTAGTATGCCTTGGAAGCCAAGGCGAACAGAGCCAAAAAGAGCTCGAAGGACGCATTGAAGAGGTGGATTCCGGAAAGTCTCTTCGCTTCCACTCGGGGGAAGAGCTGATTGAATTCCTGCGTGACTGGCAAAAGGACGCACTGACCGAACGAGAGAAAAAAAGACCAGCAACAACCGGCGTCGTCACTGGACCGGCGGCGCCGCCAGTATAGGATATCGGAGGGTCGGAGCCGGGCAAGGTGGATTACTCCACCTTGCCTTTTTTCGCGTTTGCCGTTGAGCCCACCCGGCTTGGCGGCACTTCATCGCGGATACCTTCGCGATGAGCAAAACGAGGGTGGCATCGAGTCCACCCTTTTTTGTTTCCTGCCGATGATTCCAAGTCAGCATGTTACGCTCGACTGAATGAGACGCGGGCAAGCCCTCCAAATCGCGCAATAACACCAATGCGCGAGTCCGGATCAGCAAACATAACCATGCGCTGGATTGGAACCTGGCTGGCGCTTCTCGCCGCCACTCTCGCACCGGCGACCGCTCACGATCTTTTCCGCAGCGAATCGCGCCTGGTCGTACAGGGGCGCGAGGTGTCCGCGCAGCTCACCTTCAACCTGCTCGACTTTCCGGGCGTGGACCAAAACGGCGACAAGGTTGTAACCGCAGAAGAATTCGCGCCAGCCTTCGAGCGGGTTTACGCCACGATCCTGCAGCATTTCACGCTAAGCAGCTCGGGGTCCCCGGTCCGCATTACACGCGATAAGTACGAGCTGTTCGACCAGCATGTACTGCTGCTGGATCTTACCTATGTATTTCCTCAACAGGTGCTCGCGCTGCAAATGACGTCGACGCTCCCGGACGTCCTCGGACCGGGGCATTTGCATCTGGTGAACCTCAGGATGAACGGACGGCTCCAGGAGCAGATTCTCGACAACAGCAAGCGCACTGCGTTTTTCACCCAGAACAGCGGCGCATGGTGGCAGACGCTGGGACGCTTTGTGTGGCTTGGCATCCAGCACATCGCGACCGGTTACGACCATTTGGCGTTCCTGCTCGGGCTGCTGATCGCGACCGGTTCGCTGCGGTCGCTGATCAAAACCATCACTTCGTTCACGGTGGCGCACAGCATCACGCTGGCGCTGGCGACTTTTAACCTTGTAGTGCTGCCTTCGCGCTTTACCGAAAGTATGATCGCGCTCAGCATTCTGTATGTGGCCGTCGAAAACCTCGTTCGGCGCCGAAACATCGATCGCTGGAAAATTACGTTCCTGTTCGGCTTGGTGCATGGCTTTGGGTTTTCAAACGTACTGCGTGAAATGCAGCTGCCGCGCGCAGATCTTGCGCTGTCGTTGTTCTCCTTCAACCTGGGCGTCGAGATCGGGCAGCTGGTATTCGTAGTGCTGTTGTTCCCGGCCATCGAGGATCTGATTCGCTCCGGTTGGACCAGACTGCGCCCCGCGGTATCAATCGTGATCGGACTGCTGGCGGCTTATTGGCTCATCCAGCGGGCGTTCTTTGGATGAGATCTTAGCGCGGGAATGCAGCCAGTCTCGGAGCGGTGCTTCCCGGCTGCCCCGGCGCACGCGCGACGTTCAGAATCATGGCGAGAGTGGAGTAATAACCCACCAGTCCGGTGGTATCGATCACCCCCTGCTCGCCAAACTTCGCCATCATACACGCGTAGGTGGGATCGCTCACGCTCTTATTTAGCAACAGCTCCGCCACGAAGTTGTACGCCACTACTTCGTCGTCCGCCAGACTTTCCGGCCGGCGACCAGCGGCGATGGCATTGGCCGTATCGGCGGCCAAACCAGCCTTGAGGGCCAGCGGATAGTGCGCGTCCCATTCGTACTGCTGGGCGAACTGGCGAGCCGCCATAATGGTCGCCATCTCCACCACTTTCTGGGGCACGGAGTTATGGAAGCGCAGATATTCCCCCACCGCTTGTAAGCGGTTCATCAGTTCCGGGCTACGCAGCAGGGGGATGAACGGGCCTGTTGGCCCAGCGGCCCCGCGGGGCGTGGCGACCAGCAGTTCGACCGCCTTCTTCTGGGCGGGAGTGAGCTTGTCGGCGGGAATGGGAGGCATCCGGTCTTGCGCGAGTGCCGCAACGGGCAAGATCACCAACAGGAAGGCGTTGTAGTACAAGTTCATGGGTGGAGTATAAAACAAAAAGGCGGCGGCGGCTCCCCCCAGGCGTTTTTTTGTAACACCAGTATTCACAGGCCTATCTAACTATCGACTTGGGGAGTATGCCGTAGCGCTGTACGCGGAGTGCGGAGGCTAAAAGGATGAGGTAGAATCCAGAGACGGCATACCGATCAAGGTCGATGGCAGGCGCGCAGTAGGATCGGACGAGCAGCAACTAGACGAAGGAAACATTAAAGGTGACCACTATGCGAAGAATCTATAGCTTTACCCTCATTGCTGTTGGGCTCAGCGCTGGCCTTCTGCTCGCGCAAAGCGACAGTGACTATCAAGCCTGGATGAAGACCGTAGGCGCAACCAACGGCAGTCTGCAGAAGAACATTGCGGCTAAGGATGGGGCGGCTGCTTCCGCGGATGCGGCGAAGCTTGCCGACACCTTCAAACAGGTGGCGAGCTACTGGGAAGCGAAAAGCGCTCCCGATGCCGTCGGTTTCGCGAAAGGCGCCCAGAGCGGGTTCGAGATGGTGGGGAAAGACGCCGCGGCGGGCGATTTCGATAAGGCTGCCGCCGATGCCAAGGCCGTCGGTCGGAATTGTGGCGGATGTCACATGGCCCACCGCGAAAAGACCGACGCCGGGTTCAAAATAAAGTAGCTCTACACCCTCTCGTTTCCAGTAGACGCGCGAAGGTCCTCGGATTGCTCTCGTTTAGAGCATGGGTGCCTTCGCAGCGTTACTTTTTCTTCTGGCTGTACCGTCGAACGTGAAGACGCAGGTGCCGCGTGCCCGGCCAAGTTATTTGCGCCTGCAGGTTTTGCTGGACCGTGCGCACTTTTCGCCCGGTGAGATCGACGGCGTTGCCGGGGAGAACACGCGTCAGGCCCTTCGCGCATTTCGGGCTTCCCACGCGCTGCATGAGCGGTCCGACTTCGGTCCAAGAACACTGAAAGCATTGGAGGGTCCCGAGCCGGCCCCCACTCTGGTTCCTTATACCGTGACGGAAGACGACACTCGCGGTCCGTTCGTAGCCATTCCCAATGAGCTGATGGACCAAGCCGCGTTGCCGGCCTTGGGTTATCAGTCTGCACTCGAGGCGCTGGCGGAGAAATTTCACATTAAGCCGGCACTGCTGAGCCGTCTGAACCAGGGCAAGGATTTATCCAGCCCTGGCGTCGAGATTCAAATCCCTAACGTCAGCGACGCCCCGCCGCCAAAGGCGGTCAAGATCGTCGTATCCAAGACCCGGCACACATTGGAGGCCCTTAACGCCGCGGGACGTGTGATCGCGGAATATCCGGTTACCAGCGGCAGCCAGCACGATCCCCTGCCGATCGGAAACTGGAAAGTAACGGTCATTAGTCCGCATCCGGTCTTTCACTACAATCCGGATCTTTTCTGGAACGCACCCGAAGCGGATGAGAAGGCTAAAATTCAACCGGGACCGAACAATCCGGTCGGCGTGGTCTGGATCGGCATTTCCAAGGAACACTACGGCATTCACGGTACGCCCGAGCCATCCCTGGTCGGCCACGCGGAATCGCACGGTTGCGTCCGGCTCACGAACTGGGACGCGGCGGAACTGGCAAAAATCATAACCGTCGGCGCGCCCGTCATTTTTAAGCAGTAGCTTATTCGAATGCGTCTTCTATTCGCGGTCGGCGGTCTCGTGGTCTTTCTGGACGCACCTGCGTATCTGGTTGCCGCCGATGATTTTGGGGCGGGCGACGACTATCAGTTGCTCGCCCAGCGCAAGCTGACTCTGCCGATTCAGGGGCTCCAAGCTCGCGATATCCAGGACACTTTCGCGCAAGGCCGACCCGAAGGGAAGCTGCATGAGGCAACGGATATTCTGGCAGCGCGTGGTACGGAGATCGTTGCAGTGGAGGATGGCGTCATCCAAAAGCTCTTTCTCAGCAAACCTGGAGGCATCACAATTTACGAGTTCGACCACACCGGCGTGTTCTGCTACTACTACGCGCATTTGGAGCGTTATGCAGCGGGGTTGACCGAAGGGATGACCGTGAAGCGCGGCGATGTAATCGGGTACGTGGGAACTACCGGCAATGCGCCACCGCAAACGCCTCACCTGCACTTTGCGATATTCAGATTGGGTCCCGAAAAACATTGGTGGCACGGGACGGCGATCGATCCCTACCCGGTGCTCATGAAATTAATAAAGTGACGCTCCGACGTCGCTGACTCGCTTCAACGCACCACTCCCGCCAAGGGGCTGCTGGCCGAGGCGTACAGCTTCTTCGGCATGCGCCCAGCCAGAAACGCGTGGCGGCCGGCCTGCACGCCCAGATTCATGGCAGTCGCCATAGTCACCGCGTCCTCGGCTTCCGCGATGGCAGTATTCATCAGGACTCCCTCGTACCCCAGTTCCATGGCGATCGCGGCGTCCGATGCGGTGCCGACGCCAGCATCCACAATGAGCGGAACTTCCGTAATCATCTCGCGCATGATGCGCAAATTCGTCAAGTTCTGAATCCCCAGGCCGCTGCCGATGGGCGCGCCCAGAGGCATCACCGCAGCGGCGCCGGCGTCGATCAAGCGTTTCGCATTCACCAGATCATCGTTGGTGTAGGGCAGCACCACAAAGCCTTCTTTGCTCAAAACGCGAGTGGCTTCGACTAGTCCCTGGTTGTCGGGGAACAGTGTCTTCTGGTCGCCAATCACCTCCAGTTTTACCCAGTGCGACAGCCCCACTTCGCGGGCTAGCCGAGCCGTGCGAATCGCCTCGTCGGCGGTGTAGCAAGCGGCGGTATTGGGCAGAATAAAAAACTTGGACCGATCGATATAGTCCAGCAGAGATTCCTTGGATTTGTCGGTTAAGTTCACCCGCCGCACCGCCACCGTCACCACCTCGGCCCCCGACGCCTGATGACAGCGGGCCATTTCGGCGAAGCTTCGGTACTTACCGGTGCCCACGAACAGGCGGGAATTGAACTCGCGGCCAGCGATAGTAAGCTTGTCCATGCCTCTATTTTAGGGCTAATGCCCTAGCGAGGCGTAACATCGCCCTGTAGAAAATTCCTGAGCGAGCCGATATTTCTACGTAGGGAGAGCCATGAAGACAAACAATATGGGCAAGTTGCTGGGGGTGGCACTGGTGGTGGCCATCATGTGCACTGGCCTCTTTTACATGATGTTCGCGATGAAGGCCAATAGCCAGACTGGCACTCCGATGGTAGTGGCCGCCAAGGCTCTAAAGGCGGGCACAGTGCTGAAGGCCGAGGATCTTAAGACCATTAACTGGCCGGTTTCACAGCTTCCTCCCGGCGCCCACCACAACCCGGAGGAAGTCATCGGGAATACGGTATTTGACCCCATGGCGTCCGAAGAACCCGTCCTGAACGCGCGCCTGGCAAACTCGCAATCCGCGGGCGGATCCGGCGTTCCGGTCGGCATGCGGGCAGTTTCGGTTCACTTAACGGATTCTACCGGTGTTCTAGCCCTGCTCCACAGCGGGCAGAAAGTGGACGTACAAGTGGTGGGGGGCCGGGGGACAAAAGCGGATGATGTCCAGGTGCGCACGGCGCTCGAGAATTTGACCGTCCTTTCGGTCAACCCCGTGCCGGAGCCAGGATCCCAGGGGCAGAACCTGCCCGTGGTGACGCTGCTGGCGAAACCTTCCGAGGTGGATGTATTGGCGGCAGCCGATTCCGGTGGCCGCGTGCGGCTCGCTCTGCGGAACCCGCTCGACACAGCAAGCACGCGCAAGCGCGGCTCCTTGTCGTTTGGCAGTGTAATTCGCGGCGGCTCCGAAGGCGACTTCGCCGAAAATCGTTAATCGATTCGAGAGTATCCCCGAGAGTGTCCAATGATCCTAGCTAGTTCGCTCGTCTTCTTCCTGGTTATTTTCCTGCTCGCGTCGATTCTGACGGCCATCGCCTACCTGGCGTTTCTGAAGATGAAGGCGGACCAGTCGGATGCCGAGCGAAGCGACTTCACGCTCTCCAAGCCCTCGGATAATCGCGCGGAACTCGAATCCGAAGGCCGCGAAGAACTGGGATTCCGGATCGAATCCTCGCCGATATTGCAGAGCGGCCGCCTCAGCAGCATTACGTTTTGGGACTCGATGCTCGCCCGCTTCGATTTCGTGGCTCTTTTACAGACCCGCCTGGATCAGGCGGACCTGCGCTGGTCGGTAGGCCGCATCACCAGCATGATGCTGCTGGTGGGCATTATTGTGTTGGCCGTGCTGATGCGTCTGCTACCGTTATGGGCGGCGTTTCTAGGTGCGGCTGCGTCCATGCTCGCGCCCTACAGCTATGTTCTGCATCTCCGCAACAAGCGCTTCATGAAATTTCGCGAGAATTTTCCCGACGCGCTGGATTCTCTCTCGCGCGCGCTGCGCGCGGGCTATCCGCTTTCGGCCGGCATGGAAATGATCGCGAACGAAACGGCGGCGCCAGTAGCAGGTGAAATTCGCCGGACTTCGGCCGAGGCCAATCTGGGCCGCGGCTGGCCGCACGCGCTCGAAAACCTGGGACAGCGGATTCCGCTGCTTGAAGTCAACCTGTTCATCGCGGCGGTGCAATTGCACGCGCGCACCGGCGGCAAGCTGAGTGAAGTGATGAGCGGCCTCGCCGAGAACATGCGCGAATCGAACGCCCTGCAGGGCGAGGTAAGAGCGCTCGCCGCATACGGCAAACTCACCGGATTGACTCTCACCATCCTCCCCATCGGCATCGCTGTCATGATGCTGATCGTCAGCCCCGGGTACATGCAGGTGCTGTTCAACGATCCTACCGGCAAAAACTTAATTGCCGCCGCGATCGGCTGTCTGATCCTGGCGCATTTCGTCATCCGCAAGATTGTGGACATAAAGGTATGAGCTTCGGAGTCCTGGCAGGGCTGTTCTTCTTGATCCTAGCCGCAGTAAGCGCCGCCGGGTATGTTTTTGTATTGCGGCCGTCCAAGTCTGAAAGCGTCGCCCTCGACATCCCGCAGGCGCTTTCCCTGAATCAAGATCTGCCACCCGCGCAGGCGGCGATCCTGGATGCGTTCCGCACGTTGGGGGATTCCCTGCCCCTGCCGGGCGACCGCGAGGCCTTTCGAAGCCAGTTGATCATGGCGGGTTATCGGTGGCCCGCGGCAGTCGCCATTTTCCTCGGTCTCAAAGCGGCCTCGGCGATTATGTTTGGTGTCGCCGCTGGCTGGGCTGCATTGATAAATGAGGTCGGGCCGTCCGCGGTGTTTCTCGGCGTAGCTTGCGGTCTGGGCTTCGGCTATCTGATTCCGGATCGGATATTGGATCGGCTGGGAGCCGCCCGCGTGGCTCGATTGCGCCGGGCTCTGCCTGCCGCACTCGATCTGTTGGTGCTGGCGGTGGAAGCGGGACAGGGCCTGGATGCAGCCATCCTCGACACCGGCCGCGGGCTGCGTTCCACTCATCCCGAGCTCGCTTCTGAATTCACTCTTCTCCATCTGGAGCTGAAGGCCAACGCCTCGCGGTCGGACGCCTTGCGAAATTTTGCCACGCGGAGCCATGACATGGAACTCCGCAAGTTCGCCAACCTGCTGATTGATACCGATCGTTTTGGCACCAGCGTGGGACCGGCGCTGAAAACTCACGCGCGTTATCTGCGCATCCGCTTCCGCCAGATCGCGCAAGAGAAGGCTCGCAAAGTTGGCATCAAGCTGATTTTCCCGGTGTTCTTCCTGATCTTTCCCTCCGTGATTCTAGTGACGCTGGGACCGGCTCTGATCCTGCTCTTCTCGCAGATGAAAACCCTGATGGGACAGTAGACTCTACGATCGGCCCGGTGCGGTCGAAGGCTCCCGATGTACAATTCCCGGTATGGCCAGGCCAGAAGGTGTGCCCAAAGTAGACCGCCGTACAGTGGATCTCTCCGCGTATCCTGATCTGGTGGTGGTGTATCTGGGAATGCGCGTGAATGCATTCGCTGGAGTGAAGCGACTCTTAGGATTGGGTCCTCAAATTGCCGACTCGGTCAAAGCCAAGCCGGACGGGCTGTTGCTGCATGAGGATATACTTTTCTCGTTGTTTCCTCTGCATCCCGGTATGCGGCAGTATTGGCGTGATTTTGAATCGCTGGAACGGTGGACGCGCTCCGAACCACATCGCCAGTGGTGGAAGACTTTTCTGCGCGACTCCGGAGGCACTGGTTTCTGGCACGAAACTTACGCGCTTCGCGGCGGCTTCGAAGCAATCTACGATGACATGCCGCGGCCTATCGGAATGATGAAATTCGCGCCGATGCAACCGGCACGCGGTGGCATTTTTTCAGCGCGCCAAAGGCTCCGCCGCGAAGGCTCAGAAAGCTCGCCGGCTCCGCCGGAAACCGATCTGTATCGCGAGTGACGCCGTGTCTATCCCGAAGCGCTGGGGTCCCCCCGATCGACACGGGCTGCCCGGCTTGTCCCCGGCGGCCCCTAGACTCCTGAGGCCAAGGCCGCGCGGGCGTGCAACTCGTCGGCTTCCTGGGCGGAGGTCACCGTGACATTCAGATCGCGCAGCCGCCCATCGGCAAGATCGTAGATCCAGCCATGCAGAGCGATTTCGCGCCCGGCCGCCCAGGATCCACGAACGATGCTGGTCTGCGACACAGCAATCGCCTGCTCGATGACGTTCAACTCGCATAGCCGGTCCCAGCGCGCCTTTGCTGTAGGAAGCCGCGCCAGGGCTTCCTGATTACGGCAGCGGATTCTGCGCACCGGCGCCAGCCAATGGTCGATCATTCCCAAGCCGCCATCTTCGAGGGCCTGCTTCACGCCGCCACAACCGTAGTGCCCCACCACAATCACGTGGCGGACGCCCAGGATTTCCACCGCGTATTGCAGCACCGACAGGCAATTCATGTCGCTGGCATGCACGACGTTCGCGACGTTGCGGTGGACGAATACTTCTCCTGGCAGCAGGTCCACGATTTCGTTGGCCGGAACCCGGCTATCGGAACAGCCGATCCACAGGTACTGCGGGTTCTGCTGCTCAGTCAGACGTTCAAAAAACTTCGGGTCGCGGACCTGCATCCGCGCCGCCCACTGCCGGTTCTTTTCAAACAGGACTTCGAGGAAACGCATGAAAGCTGTCGATACTTAGAGAGCGGTCTAAGAACGAACTTTGCGGATCACTCCGCCTACCTTCGCGTGCTCATTTGGAGTACCGCGGACATAGTCCTTGGTCGAGGCGGCGGGAATTCGCTGGCCTTCACTAACGGCAACCTTTTCGTCGATCGCGCGATTCTGCCGAATCCGCGCCGTGGTTCGTTCGTCCGGAGTCATCAGATGATACGGTTTGCTGGTTGAGTCGTCCATACCCTATCATCGCCTATTTAGCCCTGTCGTCGCCTATTTCTTCCGAGCCGCTTCGGCTATCGGCGCAAACCACTTTAAATCAACAGCGTTGGCCATAGCCTGATAGCCGGCGCGATTGGGATGCAGCCCATCGCCGGGGCCTCCGAGCGCGCTGTCGGGCCGGAATTCGGGGCGTAGCCCGCCGCTGGAAGGATCAATGGTGGCTGTATCGAAATCCGCGACTGCATCGAACAGCCCACCGTGGCGGATGAATTCGTTGACCGCTTTACGGCGCTGGTCCACGCTCGCTGACCCGGCCGCCGCGTTGGTGCTATGGAGGCTAGAGGTAACCGTCGCGCCCATCACCTTAATACCGCGGGCACGCAGGCGGCCCACGACATCTTTGTATCCGGCAATCACGGTTTCGGGAGTCACATCAGGACCACCTTGCGCGAAATCGTTGATGCCCTCGAGCCAAATCACATGCGTCAAACCCGCCACCGAAAGCACCTCACGCTCCAACCGTTCAACCGCGGTGGGTCCTCCGGGCACCGGCTTCGCAGCGGAATATGTCGGCCCCGCCACGCGATTGCCGCCGATCCCCAGGTTCACAACCGATACTCGTGTTCCGTACTGCGCATGCAGGCGGCGCGCGAGTGCGTCGGGCCAGCGGTCGTCGCCATTCAGCGTGGAACCGGTGCCATCGGTGATGGAATCGCCGAAAGCCGCGACTACTTCAGTGCCGGCCGGGGCAAACACTTCCACAGCGTTCAGAAAATACCAAGAGGTGGTGGAGTAAAGAAACGCTTCGCCGGATTCTTCGCGCGAGTGCGCACCCGCTTTCGGCGCCGTAACGTAGGACGTCGCCATAGCCTTGGCGTGCCAGGTCATCGGACCTGATTCCGCCATCACGTGAAAACTGACCGACAGTTTCCGCCCCAGGGTCTCCCAGGACGCGATGTTCTGCAGAAAGTCCAGGTCAATCGCATCGCTGTAAACGGATTCGCCCGCGGGGATGTTCAGAACGTCGCCCCCGGCAAACGTCACGCGCCGGTTGGTGCTGCGCACGATGGATGCCCCGCTCTCCTGAAGGCCGACGAAGACGTTATCGAAGCTCACCGTCCGCGCGCCGAATACGTTTGAGAAACGCAAGCGGACGCGGCGCGCCAATAAGTCCGGCCGTACGATCAAGCGGAAGGTCTGGTCATTCGCCGACGGCTCCGGGAAAGCGAAATGCAAATCGGGCTGCCCTACGGCATTGCCCGATGGGTACGGGCCATGCAAGGCGGCGGTCCACGACGCCACCCAGCCGGGGTCCGCTGCAGCCGCGAAGCCGGCGAACAGAAGAAACGCTGCGATTGTCGTTGCGAGTGTCGTTCCGAATGTCGTCCGGCGAAGCATGCTCAGTCGTGGGCCACCGTTTTGCCTGTGCTGGAATCCACTGCAACCGAGTACTCGGCCGACGATAGCGTACCGCCCCACAACACGTGCCACACGGGATTGGGAAAGCGAGTCGCGGCTTGGAAATCCAGCAGATAATCAACAGGCGGACGCTGGCCTGGTTTGCTCAGGTAGGCGACGCTGGTGTCGGATTTGCTCGCCGCGTCGAGCGCCTCGGGAGTATCCACTTTCAGCAGAGCCGGCGAAAACGGTTGATTCGGGCCGCCGGCATGCCACGTCTCCTGCGGTCCCGGGAACACGCCTTTGTGCAAACCCTCCGCTTCCACGGCGGACCAAGTATAGGTACGCGCCTTGGCATTCGCTGACGAAACGAATACGACTTCCCAAGCTCCCGCCGTTCCTTTCCCGCCGGTAACACCGGGGGCATGCAAGCTACGGATCGTGAGCGGCATACTATCGGGAGCCCAAATGCGAGAGGATCCGTATAAATACTGGAAAGCCTGCCGGCCCGTGACCGGTGCAGGCGTAGGTTCGGCGGGTCGGGCGGCCGGAGGAGGACTGTCGGAACAACCCGCGAGCAGAGCCACCGCCGAGATGGCGAAACATATTCGCACACAATGCATATAGAACCAATGTCAGACGGCGGGGTCGCGGCTGTCAACTACGGGAGCTCACGCGCGTAGGCTAGAATCAAAGAGCAGCAAATGTCGGGGCGTAGCGCAGCCTGGTAGCGCACCTGCCTTGGGCGCATAGCGACCCGCTCCAAAACTTCTTTTGGTTTCCCTCTACTTTCAAGATTTTCAACAACTTGGGGAATCTGCTTTTCGCTCAAAGCTAACCCAAGTGGGCTCAACGGGAGGGGTTTTGGCACGGTTTTGCCACGGTGGTGTGGGGTGACCCCCTCCCCTGAGACAAACTGCAATGGCACACCTGCCGTTTCATGATTTTTCCTACTCAAACAGCCTCTTGTCCTTCAGAATG
>Ga0163163_10002082_pt1 | contig 16891 bp, 20 predicted proteins | sample S65metaG_FD_119766 | JGI IMG/M metagenome (GOLD analysis project Ga0163163, IMG submission 119766) | Switchgrass rhizosphere microbial communities from Kellogg Biological Station, Michigan, USA - S6-5 metaG | ecosystem: Host-associated > Plants > Roots > Rhizosphere > Soil | place: USA... | reverse complement strand
GTCTGAAACCGGGTGCCGGGCGACGTCGGTTTGAGTTTGCGAAATGGCATGATTACGCGCCTTCCAGGAATTCAGGCATCTTCGCGCCTTCGCGCAGCTTCACGTAGGCCTTCTTCCAGTCCGAACGGCGGCCGGCGAACCGTCCCTGCCGCTTGACCTTGCCGTGCGAAATGCTCGTCCGGATGCTTTCGACCTTTGCGCCGAGCAGCTGCTCGATCGCGTGCTTGACCTCGATCTTGTTCGCGCCGGTCGCCACCTCGAACACGATCGTCCGGCCGTCCTCGCGCAGGAGCGACGTCTTCTCGGTGATGAGCGGGCGGCGGATCACGTCTGTTAGCTTCATAATTAGCCCAGCGCCTCCGCGAGTTTTTCGAGGGCGCTTCTGGTGGCCACCACACGGCCGGCACCGATCACCTCGCGCGCGGTGAGCCGCGCGCTGGCCACGAGCGACACGCCCGGGATGTTGCGCACCGAGCGCGACAGCTTCTCGTCGGCGGCGACGTCGACGAGGACCGCCTTGCCGGTGATGCCGAGCCGTTTGAGCAGCTCGACCGCCGCCTTGGTCTTGATCTCGCTCACGCCGAGCGCGTCGACGACGATGACCTCGCCGGCCTTGAGCTTCTCGGCAAGCGCCGAGCGCAGCGCGCCGAGCTCGACTTTCTTCGACAGCTTGAAGTCGTAGCTGCGCGGACGCGGCGGGTGAACGGTCCCGCCATGGCGCCACAGCGGCGTCCGGCTGGAGCCGACCTGCGCGCGCCCGGTGCCCTTCTGCTTCCACGGCTTCTTGCCGGTGCCGCTGACGAAGGCGCGCGTCTTCGCGGCATGCGTGCCGCTCCGGTCTGCCGCGTTCGCGTGGACGACCGACTCCCACATCAGATCGCCGTTGATGCGGCCGCCGAACACCTCGTCGTTGACGTCGACGGTGCCGACCTTCTGGTTCTCGTTGTTGACGACATCTAGCTGCATAAGTGTCTCGCCGCAGGGTCTGGGTGCTGGGAGCCAGGGGCTCGCTGTCGCTGACGGCTAGCGCCTAACACCTAGTACCTAGCTCCTACTTCTTCCCCTTCTTGGGCTTCTCGACCTGCGCGACCTTCAGCTTCTTGAGCGTGACCGCTTTGCGGATGATCACGTAGCTGCTCGGCGCACCCGGGATGCCGCCCTCGACGATCAGCAGGTGGTTCTCCGGATCGACGCGCAGGACCTTCAGGTTGTGAATCGTGATGCGTTTGCCGCCCATGCGCCCCGCGGCGCGCATGCCCTTGACGACGCGCGACGGAAACGACGAGGCGCCGATCGAGCCCGGCGCCCTGTGGAACATCGATCCATGTGTCGCCGCGCCGCCCGCGAAATGGTGCCGCTTGACGACGCCCTGGAATCCCTTGCCGCGGCCGGTGCCGACGATGTCGACCCGCTCGCCGTCGGCGAAGATCGAGGCCAGCACCTGATCGCCGACGTTCGGCTTCTCGGCGCCAGCGGCGAGCCCCACTTCGCGTCTCATGCGCGTCGGCGGGACGTTCGCCTTCTTGAAGTGCCCCGCGGTCGGTTTGTTCGACTTCGCAGGTGTCTCCTCGACGAAGCCGATCTGCACCGCCTCGTAGCCGTCCTTCTGCGAATCCTTGGCCTGGACGACGACGCACGGACCGGCCTTGATCACGGTGGCCGGATGAACCGTGCCGTCCGCGTCGAAGATCTGGGTCATGCCCACTTTTCTGCCGATGATGCCTGTAACCATAAGGGTGCTCGCTCGATTGCTCATTGCTCAATGCTGATTGCAAAATTCAATTTGCAATTAGCAATCTGCAATGTGCATTTACTTATGTTCCTTCCCGAACGCCTTAATCTCGACGTCGACGCCGGCCGGCAGGTCGAGCTTCATCAGCGCGTCCACCGTCTGCGGCGTCGGCTCGAAGATGTCGATCAGCCGCTTGTGCGTCCGGATCTCGAACTGCTCGCGCGACTTCTTGTCGACGTGCGGCGAGCGCAGCACCGTCCACTTGTTCTTCGACGTCGGCAGCGGGATCGGCCCGGCCAGCCGCGCGCCGGTGCGCTTGGCCGTTTCGACGATTTCGGTCGTCGACTGGTCGAGCACGCGGTAGTCGTACGCCTTGAGACGGATGCGGATCTTCTCGTTGAAGGATGCGGTGGCCATCGTTATTTACCCTGCATGCGAGCGACGACTTCCTCGCTCACGTTCGGCGGCGCCTGCTCGTAGCGATCGAAGTGCATCGAGTAGGTCGCGCGCCCCTGCGTGCGTGAGCGGAGGTCGGTGGAATAACCGAACATCTCCGAGAGCGGCACGCGCGCGTTGATGATCTGCGTGCCGCCGCGGTCTTCCTGCGACTGAATCTGGCCGCGCCGGCTCGACAGGTTGCCCATGACGTCGCCCATGTGTTCCTTGGGCACGACGACCTCGACGCGCATGATCGGCTCGAGCAGCACCGGCCGCGCCTTCTTGGCCGCGTCCTGGAACGCCATCGAGCCGGCGATCTTGAACGCCATTTCCGACGAGTCGACGTCGTGGTACGAGCCGTCGTACAGCTCGATGCGGACGTCGTCGATCGGGAAGCCGGCGAGGATGCCGCGCGTGAGCGCTTCCTTGATGCCTTCGTCGATCGGCTTGATGAACTCCTTCGGGATCGAGCCGCCGGTCGTCTCGTTCTCGAAGATATAGCCGCTGCCCGGTTCGCCCGGGAACAGGTGAATCTTGACGTGGCCAAACTGGCCGCGCCCGCCGGTCTGCTTCGAGTACTTCATCTCGCCGTCGGCCGGACGTGTCAGCGTTTCCTTGTAGGCGACCTGCGGCTTGCCGACGGTGGCTTCGACCGCGAACTCGCGCTTCAGCCGGTCGACGATGATCTCGAGGTGGAGCTCGCCCATGCCGGCGATGATGACCTGGCCGGTCTGGACGTCGGTCTGCACATGGAACGTCGGATCTTCGGCCCGCAACTTCTGCAGGCCGACGCCGAGCTTCTCCTGATCCGACTTGGTCTTCGGCTCGATCGCGAGCGAGATGACCGGCTTGGGGAAATCCATCGCTTCGAGCACGATGGCGTGCTTCTCGTCGCACAGCGTGTCGCCGGTCGACACGCTCTTCAGGCCGACCGCCGCGGCGATGTCGCCGGCGTAGACTTCCTTGATTTCCTCGCGCTTGTTGGCGTGCATCTTGAGGAGACGCCCGATGCGCTCGGTGCGCTGCTTCGTCGAGTTGAACACCGACGAACCGGCAGTGAGCACGCCTGAATACACGCGGAAGAACGCGAGCTGGCCGACGAAGGGGTCGGTCATGATCTTGAACGCCAGAGCGCTGAACGGCGCCTCGTCGGTCGCCGGGCGCTCGATCGCGTTCGCGTCCGGGTTTTCCGCGTCGGCCTTCTTGTCGGGATCGATGCCCTTGATCGACGGCACGTCGAGCGGCGAGGGCAGGAAGTCGACGACCGCGTCGAGCAGCGGCTGCACACCCTTGTTCTTGAACGCCGAGCCGCAGATGACCGGCACGAACGCGCCTTCCTTGCCGGCGCGCACGGAGCTGTTGACGCGCCTGCGGATGGCCCCCTTGATCTCGTCCTCGGTGATCTGGTCGGCGTGGCCACTCAGGTACTTCTCGAGGACGGTGTCGTCGACTTCGCTGACCTTCTCGAGCAGCTGCTCGCGGTACTGCTTCGCTTCCTCGAGCATGTCGTCGGGAATGTCGCCGACGACGTAGTCGGCGCCCATCGTCTCGTCCTTGTAAGTGATCGACTTCATCTTGATGATGTCGACCACGCCGAGGAACCGGTCTTCCGAGCCGATCGGAATCTGGATCGCGACGGGATTGGCTTCGAGCTTGGAGATGATCTGATCGAAGGTCCGCTTGAAGTCGGCGCCGATGCGGTCCATCTTGTTGACGAAGCAGATGCGCGGCACGCGGTACTTGTCGGCCTGGCGCCACACGGTCTCGGACTGCGGCTCGACGCCGGCGACCGAGTCGAACACGGCGACCGCGCCGTCGAGGACGCGCAGCGAGCGCTCGACTTCCGCCGTGAAGTCGACGTGCCCCGGCGTGTCGATGATGTTGATGCGGTGGTCGCGCCAGAAACAGGTCGTCGCCGCGGAGGTGATCGTGATGCCGCGCTCCTGTTCCTGCTCCATCCAGTCCATCACGGCGGTGCCTTCGTGCACTTCGCCGATCTTGTACGTGATGCCCGTATAGAACAGGATCCGTTCCGTCGTCGTCGTCTTCCCGGCATCGATGTGGGCCATGATGCCGATGTTTCTCGTCTTCGCGAGTGGTGACTGTCTGGGCACGGTATCTAACGGTTCAAGGGTTCCAGGTTCTCGGGTCTACCAGCGGTAATGGGCGAAGGCCTTGTTGGCTTCGGCCATGCGGTGCGTGTCTTCGCGCTTCTTGACCGCGCCGCCGCGCAGGTTGGCGGCATCCATCAGTTCGTTCGCCAGCTTCTCCTGCATCGTCTTGCCGTCGCCGCGCGAGGTGGCGTAGCCGACGATCCAGCGGATGCTGAGCGACAGACGCCGGTTCGGGTTCACTTCCACCGGCACCTGGTAGTTCGATCCGCCAACGCGGCGCGATTTCACTTCGAGGCTCGGCTTGACGTTGTCGATCGCCTTCTTGAAAACCTTCAGCGGGTCGTCGGCGGTCTTTTCCTTGATGATGTCGAAGCTCTTGTAGAAGATGCGCTCCGCCGTGCTGCGCTTGCCGTCGCTCATGACGCAGTTGATGAACTTGGTGACCAGCGCGCTCTGGTAGAGCGGATCGGCCGGGATTTCACGCTTGGAAACGACTCGTCTTCGCGGCATGACTTAAGCCTTCTTGGGGCGCTTCGCGCCGTACTTGGAACGTCCCTGCATGCGGCCCTGCACCCCGACCGCGTCGAGCGTGCCGCGGACCACGTGGTAGCGGACGCCCGGGAGATCCTTGACGCGGCCGCCGCGAATGAGCACCAGCGAGTGCTCCTGGAGGTTATGACCGACGCCCGGGATGTAGGTCGTCACCTCGATGCCGTTGGTGAGCCGCACGCGCGCGACCTTGCGCAGCGCCGAGTTCGGCTTCTTCGGGGTCTGGGTGAACACCCGGACGCAGACGCCGCGCTTCTGCGGGCTGTTCTGCAGCGCGGGGCTCTTCGTCTTGCTGACGATCTTCTTGCGCCCGGCGCGGACGAGTTGACTGATAGTCGGCATAAATGCAAATCACAAAGCACCGCGCCACCGCGCGGCGGAATGTCGCTTCAGGCCTAGAAGCCTCGCGGCTTGGCGCCTGAAAACCCTATGACCCTAACAAGTTAGTTGGTCGCGACGGATGGTCTGCCCCCGCCCGTGGTGCTTGTCGGGGACGCTTGCGAAAGCGGCGGGGCTAGATAGGGTGATCCCAGCCCCAACAGAACCTGACGAATATAGCACGTGGTTCTCGAAACGTGCAACCAGGTGAACCCGGTTCTGATGGTCAGGTGCGTTGGACTCTGGCGGTCAGGTGCGCTGGACACCCGATGGGCTCGGTCGCTGCGGGGCACCCGGTGCCCCGGCGGGCGCGGGTGGGACCGGGGCGACGGGAGCAAACTTTGACGGATCGATACCGGCCCGCTTCATCGTCAGGTCCATTCCGGGCTTGTCGATCGCTTTCAGGTAGCCCTCTTCGGGTGTGATGAGCTTCCGGGTGACCAGGTCCATCAGGGCGTCGTTCAGCGTGACCATCCCGATGGCCTTCCCGACCTGCATCATCGACTGAATCTGGAAGGTCTTGCCCTCGCGGATCAGGTTGCTGACCGCGGAGGTGACGATGAGGATCTCCAGGGCCGCGACGCGCCCGCCGCCGATCTTCTTGCACAGCGTCTGCGAAATGACCCCCTTGAGCGATTCGGACAGCATCACCCGGATCTGCGCCTGGCGGTCGGCCGGGAACTGATCGATGACCCGATCGACCGTGGACGCCGCCGTCGACGTATGGAGCGTGCCGAACACCAGGTGGCCGGTCTCGGCCGTCTCGATCGCGATCGCCACCGTCTCGAGGTCGCGCATTTCACCGACAAGGATGATGTCGGGGTCCTCGCGAAGCGCGGCGCGCAGCGCCCCCTTGAACGACAGCGTGTGGTTGTGCACCTCGCGCTGGTTGATCGCGCACAGCTTGTTCTCGTGCACGAACTCGATCGGATCTTCGATGGTGATGATGTGATCGTTGCGCGTCTGGTTGATGTGGTCGATCATCCCGCAGAGCGTCGTCGACTTGCCGGAGCCGGTGGGGCCGGTGACGACCACCAGCCCTTTGTTCAGCTTGCAGAGGTTGAGGACGGCCGGCGACAGACCCAGCTGCTCCGCCGTCAGGATCTTGCTCGGGATGACGCGGAACACCGCGCCTTTTCCTTTGCGATCCATGAAGATATTGGCGCGGAACCTCGCGAGCCCGGGGATCTCGTAGGCGAAGTCGGTGTCGTGCTTCTCCGCGAACTCGTGCTTGTTCTTCTCCGGAATGATCGGGTCGAGCAGGCGGACCACTGTCTCGGCGTCCAGCACCGCCGCGGCGGGGTCCAGCGGTTTCATCCCGCCGTCCTTGCGCACGAGGGGCGGCGTGCCCACCATCAGATGCAGATCCGAGGCGCCCGCCTCGCACATCAGCCGGAACAGGCCGTCGATCTGAGCGCTCATGCTTCGGTCGTCTCCCGCAATTCCACGATGTGATCGGCGTTCACGATGACCGTGCCATCCGCCGTCTCGATGTACCGGAACATTTCGGACTCCCGCGCATAGTCGCTGAGGCGATCGCGTCCGTTCGGGCGGTATACGCGGACCCGCCCCTTGACGGCGTGTCCATTGGACAGCAGGACGCGAACCGCGCGCTCGGTTGCCAGGCTGTAGCCGGGGGCCAGCTGCGGTTCGACCATGTCGCCGATCAGCGACACCTGGACGATGTGCGTCCGGTTGTACAGCACGGTATAGGGCACGGTGTCGTCATGCAATTCGAAGGGGAAGAAGCCCGCGACGCCGTTCAGGAGGTCGGCCACCCGTTCGGGACCGGCATGGCTGGCGCTCGATGTGGACAGGAAAAAACACCCCGTGACGGTCGATCCCGTCGTCAGGGTCAGGGTGGCTTCGGCCCGTTGCTTCTCGATGCGGAATTCGGACACGTCAATTGAGATATCGGCCGAGTCCACTCATCTCGATATATATTCAGATCCTGGAGAGCGTTATGGGCTTTACGCCAACTGAGAAAATCTGGTTCAACGGCAAACTGGTTCCCTGGGGCGATGCGAAAGTGCACGTGCTGGCGCACGGCCTTCAATACGGCACCGGCGTCTTCGAGGGGATGAAGTCGTACCCGACCGAGGACGGTCCTGCCATCTTCCGGCTCGACGCGCACCTCGAGCGGTTCTACAAGTCGGCGGAGTTGTACGACCTCGGCATCCCCTACACGCAGGATGTCATCGCCGAGGCGAGCCTGGAAGTGGTCCGGGCGAACGGGCTCGAGGCCTCGTACCTGCGCCCGGTCGCATTTTTCGATGCCGGCACGCTGAGCGTCTGGACGCAGGAGTGTCCCGTCACCGTGGCGATTGCCGCCGTCCCGACCGGCAAGTACCTCGCGAATGCGGACGCCGGCGTGCGGGTGACGGTCTCGCCGATCCGCAAGTTCGACAACAGCGCCATCCCGGCGTGGGCCAAGGCGTGCGGCCAGTACATCAACTCCGCGCGTGCGGTGAACGAGGCGCAAAGGCGCGGGTTCGACGAAGCGCTGCTGCTCAACTCGCAGGGACTCGTCGCCGAGGGGTCGGGCGAAAATCTGTTCGTTGTGAAGAACGGCGGCATCGTGACCAACGACAAGGACGCGAGCATCCTGATGGGCGTCACCCGGGCGTCGGTCCTCGAAATCGCGAAGGATCTGGGGATTGAGGCGACCGTCGCGCCGATTTCAGTGGAAGACGTGCTCGGCGCCGACGAGTTGTTCTTCACCGGCACGGCGGTCGAAGTAACGGCAATCCGCGAAGTCGACGGACGCGTGATCGGCGACGGTAAACCGGGGCCGGTGACCCGTCGTATTCAGGATACCTTCAACCAGGCCGTGCGGGGACAGTTGCCGCAGTATCGGCGCTGGCTCTCGTTTGTCCGTCAGACGGTCGCTTCGTAGGTTCTGGCTTCAGGAGTGGGGTCCGGCTTCGGCCGGACCTTGAGGTAACCGATGAAACGCATCGCATTCGCCGTCGCTGGACTTCTCCTTACCGCTTCCTTCGTGTCCGCTCAGGCCCAGGCTGCACCGGCCGGCGGCGGCCAGCGCGCCGGCGGTCCACCGCCGATCACGAACCTGCAGATCCTGCCGAAGGACTCGTCGCGCGAGCAGGTGCTCACGACGATGGCGGCGTTCACCGCGGCGCTCGGCGTGAATTGCAACTACTGCCACGTCCAGGAAGGGCGCGGCGGCCGCAACGACATGGCGGCGGACGACAAGCCGACCAAGAAAGCCGCGCGCGGCATGATGCTCCTGGTCCGCGAGATCAACACGAAGTTGCCGGAAGCCGTCGGCAAAGGCGCCGACGCGACGACGCGCGTCGGCTGCGCGACGTGCCACCGGGGCGTCCCGATCCCGAAGCAGATGACCGACATCATGACCGAGGCTGCCGCGAGCGGTGGAGCGGCGGCCGGCATCGCGAAGTTCAAGGAGTTTCGCGACAAGTTCTACCCCGGCCAGAGCTACGACTTCGGCGAAACGACCATGCTCATGATGTCGCAGCGCGCCAACACGGCCGGCAAGGTGGACGACGCTCTAGCCTACCTGCAGGCCAACCTGGAGTACCACCCGAAATCGGTTCGCACCTACGCGGGCATCGCACAGATCAAGAACGCCAAGGGCGACAAGGCCGGCGCGATCGCCGCGCTTGAGAAGGCCGTCGAACTCGACCCGAACAACGCGCAGGCGAAGGCTCAGTTGGAAGCGCTCAAGAAGTAAGAAGTACGAAGTCAGAAGTACGAAGTGAAAGGCAGAAGTACGAAGAAGGGGCCGAGCTTGCTCGGCCCTTTTACGTTGGCGGCGCGGGACAATTAATTACACGCCGAGTTGCCGTCTGGCGGCATCATAGCCAGTCCCCGTCGATCGGTTTTTCTGAAGAGGAATAGGAGCCAGGTCATGCGCCGTTTGATGTTCACGATTTCGCTGCTCGCGCTGTCCGCCGCGACGGCTTTCGCGCAGGCGCCCGCCGCCACAACCGGCGCGAAGCCGGCCGCCGCGAGACAGACCGCCACCGCGAAGAAGGAGCCGCTCGTCGAATTCGACATGATGACGTGGCCGGAAGTGAAGGCCGCGCTCGCCGCGGGCAAAACGACCGCCCTCGTCTACACCGGCGGAACCGAGCAGCGCGGGCCGCAGAACGTCAACGGCGGCCACACGCTGATGGCGCGCGCCACGGCGAAGGCCATCGCGCTGAAGCTCGGCAACGCCATCGTGATGCCGACGCTCGCGTACTCGCCCAACCGCGCCAGCGCGGATCTCCCGGGCACGATCGGCCTCAGCAACGAGGTCTTCGGGCAGATGCTGACCGAGATCTCGGAGCAGGCGATCATCACCGGCTTCAAGAACGTCATCATCATGGGCGACCACGGCGGCGGCCAGCCCGCAGTCTTCGCCGACGTCGCGAAGAAGCTCGAGGCGAAGTACACGCCCCAGGGCAAGCACGTGTACTTCTGCGACGAGGTCTACAAGAAGGCGCAGGACGATTTCGACGAGTGGCTGGTGGCGCACGGCTACCCGCGAAGCTCGCACGCCGGCATTCCCGACACCTCGACGATGCTCTATCTGGGCGGCGACAAGGGCTGGGTCCGCAAGGAGCTGATTCCGACCGCGGAAGGCGATCCGGTACCGCCGCCCGGCGCGCGCGGCCAGGGCCGCGGCACGCCCGATCCGAACGCGCCGCCCCGAAAGAACAACGGCATTTCCGGCGACGCGCGGCGTTCGACGGTGGCGCTCGGCAAGCAGGCGTTCGACATCAAAGTCGACTACGCGGTGAAGCAGATCACCGGGTTCCTCGCGAACCAGACCAAGGGCGCCACACAGCAACAGTAGGCTGGACAGGCGGGAGAGACAGGGTCCAGCCCGTCCTGCCCATTCCGCCCTTCCGATGCATCTCTTGATCCTCGGCGGCCTTCCGGCCGACCGGCTCCGGGTCGCGCGCGAACACATTCCCGCGAGCCACGCTCCCGTCGTCCTCGATGCGCGAGCGTTGCCGTTCCTGCGTGTCGACGGATTCCCGCTCCCGGCCGCGCCGCGAGTCCTCGTCATCGACGAGGTGCAGTTCGCGTTCCCTGACCGGCAATCCGGCGGCACGCGGCTCGTGCTGACGCAGTCTCTCTACCTGCTGCAGAAATGGGTCGACATGCTCGACGCCGGCGATCGGATGATTGTGACCGCTGACCGCGCGGCGCTCGAACAATGCGCGCCCGAGGCGTTCCAGGGCCGGGGACCGTGGCAGTACTTCGGCCTCGTCAACACAGAGGACACAAAGGACGAGAAAGAACACCAACCCTCGGTGTCCTCCGTGTCCTGTGCGTTGAATCAGCCTATCCCGGAGTTGCTCGCGCAAGCGTTCGCGTCACGCGACTCCGCCGACCGTCTCCGCCTGTGCCGCGAGGCAGTTTCCCGCGACACCGAGTGCGAGGTCGCCGGTCTGGCGCTCGCGAGCGCCTGCCGCGAGAGCGGTGACGGCGCCGGCGCACGTGAGGCGTTGGACCGCGCCGCCGCTCTCGCACCGGAATGGGACGCGGTGTTCTACGAGAGCGGCAAGCTGTCGCTGGTGTACGACGACCTGCCCCGCGCACGCGACGCGTTTCAGCGCGCCGCCGACCTCATGCCTTCCTTCTCTGCCGCGTTCAGCAACCTCGGCGCAACGCTCGGGGAGCTTGGCGAGCCGGCGTCGGCGCTCGCGGCGTTCCGAGAGGCGCTCGCGCACGACCCGCTCAGCTTCACCATCCTGAACAATATCGGCGTCGTTTCCCGTGAGCTGGGGCGCCTCGCCGAATCGGAGGCCGCGTTCCGGCGCGTCATCGCGATCAACCCGCAGTTCGTCTTCGGCCACTACAACCTCGGTCACACGTTGTTCCTCGCCGGACGGTACCGCGACGCCCTCGTCGCGTATGAAGAGGGGCAGCGGCGCGATCCCCAGCAGAACCGGCGGCAAGGCTGCCGTCTGGCGGTCGTCCGCTTTGCGATTGGCGACGCGGCCGGCGCAGAGCGGGACCTGTGGCGCTGCGCCGATGCGGCGCCGCCCGACGAGCGCGAGGATCTGCTGCTCGAGGTCTACGAGATCGCTCATGCGCTGCTGGCACAGCATCCCGCGCTCGGCGCGCAGCGGTCGTTTCTGGAGCGCATCGGCGCCGAACTCGCCAAATCCGAGTAAGCTTGACCCGATGGATCCCCGGAACGCGGGCATGCCAGTCGGGAAAGGCGTCGGCCCTTCCGTCGTCGGCCGCCTGGTGCGGGATCGGAGCCTGCGGCTGGCCGCGGGGCTCGCGATTGCGGTGGCCATTCCGGTCACCGTCCTGTTCTATTTCCAGTTTCGATCGATTGCCGACCTCGGGCGCTCCTCGGCCGTTGTCCTCCGGCAGCTCAGTCATGAAACCGCCGACGGGCTGACAAAGGGCATCGACGACGCGCTGAAGCTGCCGTACGTGCACACGATGCTGGGCGTCCCGCAGAGCCAGACCGAGCCGTTCAACCTGTCGGCGATCGCCAAGACCTTCGAGGAGGGCTTCGCCGCCGAGCCGTACGTCAGCCGTTACTACGTCTGGTCGGACAACACGGCGGAGCACCGCGACGAGCTGCTAGCCTACGACCGCGACACGCACGAGTTCCACGCCGGCGTGCCCGAATCGGAGCTGCTCGTGAGCCGATTCCGCGAGCTCGCGCCGCAGAAGCGCGCGATCAGCGTGTTCGAGGCGCCGATCGACGGCCGGCGCACCTACTTCCAGGCGCAGCTGCGGTGGGCGACGCCCGCGCGCGAGACGCTGACTAGCTTCGTCGCGTTTCGCATCGACGCCGAACGCCTGCGGCGCGAGTATTTCCCGGCGTTCGTCGCCGCGAAACTCGCCTCTGTGGAGGGGCCGAGCGGTTTCCCGTCCCTGACGGTGACGGTGCTCGATGGCGAGAACCGCGTCATCTTCCCCGCGAACGGCGTCGCGCCGGCGACGTTCGTCGACGAGAGGACCTTCCCGCTCGCGTTCTTCGATCCCGAACTCCAGCGCTTCATCGCCCCCGAGGGGCACAAGCAGGAACTGTGGCGCGTGCGCACGGGATACGGTAACCAGACGATCCCCGACATCATCGCGTCGCGCGCGCGTCCGCAGCGGCTGATGATGGCGATGCTGGCCGGCATCATGGCGCTCGGCGTCTTTTTCGTCGCCCGGGCGCTGGCGCGCGAGCTGCGGGTGGCGGAAATGAAATCGAGCTTCGTGTCGAGCGTGTCGCACGACCTCAAGACGCCGCTGGCGCTGATCCAGCTCTTCGCCGAGACACTCGAGCTCGGCCGGTTGAAGAATACCGACCGCGCCCAGGAGTACTACCGCATCATCAACAGCGAGGCGCGCAAGCTGACGCGGCTGATCAACAACCTGCTCGACTTCTCGAAAATCGAAGCCGGCCTCCGCAGCTACAAGAAGGCGCCGGTGAACCTCACCGACCTGACGCGCGGCGTGCTGGAGTCGCTGCACAGCCAGTTCCAGCACAATCAGTTCACCGTCAACACGCACCTCGACGGCGAGGTGCCGGTGCTGATCGACCGCGAGGCGGCGGTGCAGGCGATCGAGAACCTGATCTCGAACGCGATGAAGTATTCGCCCGAGCATCGCGAAATCACCGTCGACGTCGATCGCGACGGAAGCTACGGCGTCGTACGGGTTGCCGACCGCGGCATCGGCGTGCCGCTGCGGCTGCAAAGCAAGATCTTCCGCAAGTTCTATCGTGTGCAGACCGACGCCGGATCGGGACCGCAAGGCACCGGCCTCGGGCTCGCCATCGTCGACCACGTCATGCGCGGACATGGCGGCTTCGTGCGGGTCGACAGCGAGCCCGGGCGCGGCAGCACGTTCACGCTCCATTTCCCGCTCTACGCAGGAGAGATTCACGGTGACGAAACGCATTCTGGTGATCGAGGACGAACCCCAGATGTTGCTCGGTCTGCGTGACAACCTCGAGCTCGAAGGCTACGAGGTCGTCACGGCATCCGACGGCGAGGACGGGCTCGCGAAGGCGATCTCGACCGCGCCGGACCTGGTGATTCTGGACGTCACGCTGCCCCGCAAGAACGGGTTCGAGGTGTGCCGCGAGCTCCGCGCGCGCGCCAATCCCACGCCCGTCGTCATGCTGACCGCGCGGTCGCAGGAGACGGAGAAGGTGCTCGGCCTGGAGCTCGGCGCTGATGACTACGTCACCAAGCCGTTCAGCATCACCGAATTGCTCGCGCGCGTGCGCGCCGTGCTGCGGCGCGCCGGCGGGCGCCCCTCGGGGCTCGAGACCTGCCGTATCGGCGACATCGAGATCGACTTCCGGACGCACCAGGCGCACCGCGCCGGCCAGCGCATCGACTTTACCGCCCGCGAGTTCGACCTGCTGCGCTACCTCGTGGCCCACACGGGGCAGGTGGTGACGCGCGAGCAGATCCTCAACCAGGTCTGGGGCTACGAGGAATCGCCGACGACCCGGACGATCGACAATTTCGTGGCGAAGCTGAGGCAAAAGATCGAGCGTTCGCCCCACGAACCCGAACACATCCTGACCGTTCACGGCGCCGGCTACAAGTTCGTCGGCTGAAAAGACAAACATTTACCGGGTCTCGCCGCTAAACCGTTTATATTGAACGTGATGAACGACGAGATTCTGAAGAAGCTCGAGGCGCGGCTCGACCGCCGCAGCTTCCTCCGTGGTTCGAGCCTTGGTGTCGCAGCTCTGCTCGGCGTCGCCGCGGCGTCGCCGCTGGTCGTGTTTGCGCAGTCGCAGGACAAACCGCAGGCCGACGACAAGAAGAAGAGCGACGAGAAGAAGGATTCGGACGATCCGAAGACCGAGGAGAAGCCGGAGCCGATTCGCGTGGAAGGCAAGGACGGCAGGTTCTACGACCGCGAAGGGATCGAAGTCCGCGAGTGCCCCGAATGCGGGCACAACATGTATCAGCAGGGCCGCACCTGGACCTGCGAAAACTGCGGATATAGCTATATCGAATAGCGCGCGATGACTGCCGTGCAGTTGTCGCGGCTGCCGCGCGTCAGTGCGGCGGTAATCACGCCGCGGGCAATCGCCTGCGGTTCCTCCTCTTCCAGCATCAGCTGTCCGATCCGGTCCTCGTCGAGAACGCCGTGCACGCCGTCGGTCGACAGCAGCAGCAGTTCCCCCCCGGTCAGCGTTTCCTCGGCGACGTGCACGTCGGGCCTCACTCGCGCACCGACGACGTTGGTCAGGACGTTGCGCAGGGGATGGTGCTCGAGCATCACCGGATCGGCGGTCGGGTCGTGCGCCAGCATCGACGCCATCCACGAGTCGTCTTGCGTCACCTGACGCAGCCGGCCTTGCGCCATCAGATACAGCCGGCTGTCGCCGACGTGCGCCACTGTCAGGCGACCGTCACGCACGCGCGCGGCGACGATCGTTGTCCCCATGCCGGCGTAGTCGAGCGACGTGAATGCCGTTTCCCGGATCTGCATGTTGGCGCGGTGGATGGCGGTGCGCAGGAGGTTGCCGTCCGCCGACAGCGCGGGGTCGGAGCCGAACGGATGGTTCTGGTCGGGGTTGCGCATGAAAGCGACCACCGCGTCGACCGCCAGGCGCGCGGCGACTTCGCCGGCGTTATGACCGCCCATGCCGTCGGCGATCACGCAGAGCCCGAGCTCCTCATCAATCGCGAAGCAGTCTTCGTTGGTCGGCCTGACGCGGCCTTTGTCGGTTATTCCGTAAGCCCGTAGCGGCACACCGGTGTTCGTCCCGAGAGTTCTATCGGCGCGGTACTGGAGAGTACATAGAGGGATGAGGTGGCTCCGACCTGCCACTACCGATCGCGGCCGGCTTTGCCGGACCTTCTTTACTTGGATTCGAACGACGACAGATCGAGCGAGGCGGTCTCCAGCTGCAGCGACTTCAACTTCGTACCTTCGGGTACCCGAAACGGGAAGGTGCAGGAATATTCGGGGACGCTGCCGACGTCGACGAACGTCGACGCGGTGTTGAATTTCTTGTCCGCCGCATCGGTGACCGTCGGCCGCTTCATCGGAGCGGCCTTGAACGCCGGCGACACCTTGAATGCAACGGTCACGAGCGCGAATTGCTCGCCTGGGCGCGTCACGGCGTTGACGGTGTTGGTACCGGGCGGACAGTCGCGCAGTGACGCGCTCGCCGCGCGTTCGACCTTGGTGACGGTCGCATCGAGTCCGGGAAGAGGCTGACCCTTGCTGGCGGCCTGACCGAAGGCCACGACCGCCAACAGGCCAGCGACAAAGAAACCCGCGAACGCGTTTTTCATCAGCCCTAAGCCCTCAGCCCTGAGCCCTGCTCTAAAGCGGATTATCCGGCCTCGCAAGAGTGCGCCACATGTGCGCGCTCGGGCTGTTGTCGTAGCCGAGCCCTTCCTTCGGCTGCTTGAAGTGGCGGCCGATGATGTCCTGGAACGGCTCGATCGACACCTTCGCGTTGGGATCGAACGCGTAGAGGTCGTTGACCGTCACGAGACGCGGCTCCATGTACCACTTGTGGTTCTTGAGCATCTTGTACGTGTCGGCGATGTACTGCGGCGGCTGATAGTCGTGGCCGAAGATCCGGTAGTACTGGTCCGGATACTCATATCCCGCATCGTCGTCGGCGTAGAAGCGCAGCGTCTGGTGATAGCGAATCGCGAACGCGCTTTTCTCCGGGATGTACGGCTCGAAGAGCTGAGCGCCCCACCATCCGTGATCCGGCTTGATGAGGGACAGCACGCAGTCGTGCAGGAGGCACGCGAGGATGATTTCCTCCGACATGCCGGTTTTCATCGCGCGCGTCGCGCTCTGCAGCACGTGGTTGGCGGGCGCGAAGCGGAGCCGGAAGAAATCATTGAGCGTCGGCTTGTCCGGCATCGGCTCGATGATCTTCACGTTCTGACCGCGCTGGCCGGTGAACACGGAGCCCGTGCCGCGCCGGAAGGGGCGCGTCTCGATCTGGGCCTCGATTTCGGCGACGGTCGGGAATTTTTCAGGCTGCTGGGCGGCCACCATCTCGTCCAGCTTGTCTTCCATGTAGTGCTCGAGCGCTTCGGCCTTCGCCTCATGGCTCATGAGATTCACGGCCGCAACGCCGCCCAAACTGGCGATGAATGCTCGACGGTCGACTTCCATGCTGACCTCCTGATACGGCTCGCCCCGCCGTAGCGCGGCTAGCGAAAGCGGGACTCGCGAAAGAATAGGCCCATCGCCTGCCGCAATCAACCAAATTTGCAGAGTATCCGTCTAAGCCGATACCCTGATTATCTAGGTATCGCGTCAGATGTCCGACAGCAGACAATCGATGACAAATACATCGTCCGAGCTCTTGCACGGAACACTGGACACGCTGGTGCTGAAAACGCTGACGGCGGGACGCCTCCACGGCTACGCCATCGCCGCCGCCATCGAACACACGACCGAGGGCGTCGTCGAAATAGAGGAAGGATCGCTGTACCCGGCGCTGTATCGCATGGAACGGAAGGGTTGGGTGGAAGCCGAATGGGGCGTCTCCGAGCTCGGCCGCCGCGCGAAATTCTACCGGCTGACGCCGAAGGGCCGTCGCCAGCTGGCGGCGCAATCCGCCGAATGGGCCCGGTTCGCGGCCGCCATCTCCCGGGTGCTCGTGAACCCATAGCCGTGAGCCCCTTTAATCGCGTGTTCTGGAGACCACCCGTCGCCGACGAAGTCGACGACGAACTGTCGTTTC
>Ga0163163_10002080_pt1 | contig 16893 bp, 14 predicted proteins | sample S65metaG_FD_119766 | JGI IMG/M metagenome (GOLD analysis project Ga0163163, IMG submission 119766) | Switchgrass rhizosphere microbial communities from Kellogg Biological Station, Michigan, USA - S6-5 metaG | ecosystem: Host-associated > Plants > Roots > Rhizosphere > Soil | place: USA... | reverse complement strand
GTGACTTCCGCCTGTACATCAGCTATCGCATGCAATTCTTTCTGCGCATCCTCTCGGTGCTGACGGTTGTCACAACCCTTTTCTTCATCTCAAAGATCTTCGCCGGCTTTACCGATCCGCAGTTCTTGCAGTGGCGCGATCCGCTGGCGACCTGGCTTACTGGTCTCGCCGTACTCAACTACTTCATGACCGGCTTTTCCAGTCTCGCAAATTCAATCAGACAGGAACAAATGCAGGGCACACTCGAAAGCGTTTTGTTGACGCCAATCAACCTCCCAACCGTGATCGTCGCAAGTTCCGCCTGGGATTTTCTGGAAACGACGTTCTTCTCGTTTCTTTATCTGTTTTTCGGTCGCGTGTTCTTTGGCGTGCACTATCGTGGCAGCTTTTTCCTCGCAGTTGTTTTTCTGTTACTGACAACCGTGGTACTCGCATGCTTAGGTATACTCTCCGCGAGCTTCGCCATGGTTTTCAAACGCGGCGATCCTTTCGGAATATTTCTCGGCGCCGGTTCAGCACTATTTTCCGGAGTGTTTTTCCCCACCGAGTTACTAAAGACTTATGCTGGACCAAAACTCGGCGGCATCTCACTCCTGCTTCCCACCACGTACGGGCTCGACGGCATCAGGCAAGTACTGATTGAAGGTCACGGTCTGACTGAAGTAAGACAACCACTCGTCGTGTTGTTTGGATTTCTCGTAGTCCTGCTTCCCTTTTCATTGTGGGTCTTCGGCCGCGCCGTGCGACGCGCCAAGCGCGAGGGTAGCTTGCTCCAATATTGAGGCGTCCAAATCTTTGGATTGCTTTGGCAAAGGTTTCTCCGTAATATCCCGGCTGCGCCGGGTTTAAGATCTTGGCTCCGGAGGATGACTCTGGAGCGTTCGCCTTTCCTACCACACATCCTCGCGGCCCCGGCGGTGAACTTTATCGTAATTGGACTAGGCTTTTAGGGTGCCTTGATACCGCCACTACGGTTTTTGGGGGACGGACAAAGCAGTAAAAGGAAGCCGCAATACGAGTGTTCAATGAGCAACGCTAACCGAAAAGTGTACGACTTTAAGGGTTTTCGTCTCGACGGCGCACAGCGTCGTCTGCTCCATAATGGCCGTCCGGTTCAGCTTAAATCCAAGATTTTCGATCTCCTGCTTCTGCTCGTGGAAAAGCGAGGTCAACTTGTCGACAAGGATGAGTTGATGCGTGAGATCTGGCCAAACACGATCGTAGAAGAGAACAACATCACCGTCAGCATGTCGATACTGCGTAAGCGGCTTGGCGAAGATCGAGCGGGACGAGAGTTTATCGAAACGATTCCGCGCCGCGGCTATCGCTTCGTGGCCGAGGTCAAGGAGATTTCCCTCAACCAAACAGCGCCGGCAACTTCCTTCGACAGCGGATCGGGCGAATTAAGTTCGCGAGAAACGCCGATTGAATCTCTCGCCGTCTTGCCGGTTCAAAATGTGATCGGCGATCAGAACGTTGACTATCTTTCCGAAGGTATTACCGAAAGCATCATTAACTCGCTCTCACAGATTCCCGAACTGCGAGTACTGGCCCGCAGCACGGTGTTTCGCTTCAAAGGGACGGAGATCAGCGCTGAGGAAGTGGGCAGATTACTCAATGTCCACGGACTGGTTTTGGTCCGCGTCATTCAATTAGGAGAGAAATTAATTATTCGCAGCGAGCTGGTGAAAGTCGCCGATGGATCGCAGGTGTGGGGTGCTCAGTACAATCCAACGCCTGCCGACCTGCTCGAGATCCAGGGCGAGATCGCCAAAGCAATTTCAGAAAGCCTAAAAATTAAACTTACCGCGCCGACACAAAAACTCGTGAACCGAAACCACACAAACAACAGCGAAGCCTACAACCTCTACCTGCGTGGACGTTACTTCTGGACCAAGTACACCAAAGAATGGGTGTTGAAGAGCATCGAAGCGTTCAAGCAGGCGATCGAGATTGACTCCAGCTACGCACTGGCTTACGCGGGAATCGCCGACGCCTATTTCAGACTCTCAAATATCTACTTGCCCCCGCATGAAGTCATGCCTAAAGCGAAGGAAGCGGCGCTGAAGGCAGTAGAGATTGACGAAGGTCTGGCCGAAGCACATTCGTCGTTAGGTCTGGTGAGAGTCTATTACGATCACGACTGGGCGGCGGCCGAACGCGAGTTTGTACGCTGCCTCGAGTTGAATCCCGATCTGGTCCTGGTCCATCAGCGCTACGGCTCGTATCTAACCTTCATTGGCCGGTTCGAACAAGCTATCGGGCACTATGAACACGCTCTGGAACTCGACCCTTTCTCACTGCAGATCAACATGAACCTCGCTACGAACTATTACCTCATGGGCCAGCATGAGACGGCGATCAATCATCTACAAAAGACGCTCGAGCTCGAACCGAACTACATGCCGACTCACTTCGTGCTGGGTTGCACTTACATTCAAAAGGGCGACCTGCAAAAAGCAATCGAAGAATTTCAGTGCATCTACAAGCTCGATGATGAAGCTTACATGGCGCTGGGCTACATGGGATATGCCTACACGCTGGCAGGCCAACGAGCCGAAGCCGAGAACCTGCTTGACATACTCCACGATATCTCACTGCGGAAGTATGTTTCTCCTTACAGTATGGTTGTGATCCGTTTGGGCCTGGGACAGATTGATCAGGTTCTGGAAATGCTCGATCGTCTTTACGAGGAGCGCAACGACTGGCTGGTGTGGATGAAAGTAAGTCCGGAGCTGAAGGTGTTGAAAGACGAACCGAGATTCCAGGATTTGTTGAAGCGCATCGGATTCCCTGATTAACTTTCATCCGGGCCGCAAAATGGCGCGCGCAGCACGTTACGACAGAAATTGATCCACGCTGGCGTCACGTCGCTGAAGATGATGTTCTCATCCAGGAAGATACTGTCGGTAACCGTGAAGTTCTCCTGCAGATAGAGATATTCTGAATCGTCCAACTCCTTCTCTACCTCCACGATATCGCCGTCGACCTCTTTCTTGGTTTTCCTGAAATTCTCGACGTTTTCAGTCCACTTTGGAAACTGGCGAAATAGTTTGAGTGGATACGCTTTAGAATGTTTTCCTAGTGTGGGCATCGGGATTGATCCTTCAAAGAGCTAATCTGGGAACTTGCCAGCCCGTTGCCGGCCCTGCCGTTACATCTCAGCAGGGCCGCACAGCAGGCACTTGAAAGACAGCGTTGTGTCCCGTTGGTTTGTTTTCGGAATTAGTCGGGAGTGACTATTGCGGGTTGACTTGGAATGCCAGCACTGAGTTCACTTCAGCGAATGCGCTCGCGCGCCAGGCGCCCACCCACGACTGTTCGATGACACCGCGATTGTCGGCTATCAATGTGGTCGGTGTCGCCGATAGTTTGTAATCGCGTTGTAAATCTGCCGGTATGAACGCGATTCTGAGTGGCGTGGCCGAGTCAGACGATAACTCCATCTTCTGCAGGAAAGCCTTGAGAGCTGTCTTGTCTTCGTCGTCTTTCACCAATCCAATAACTTCCAAATTGTGACTCGGCGCCTCCTTCACGATCGTCTTCCAGTAAGGAAACTGCTCGCGACAGAATTTGCACGTCGGAGTGAAATACATATAGATGCGCTTTGGTCCCGGGCCTGTACTGCCGAGTTGAACGGTCTGGCCATCGAGGTCTTTGGCGACGAACGAGCGCAGGCTCATGCCGACCTCCGGCTTGGGCGTGTTGCCTTCCAACCGCTTTCGCAATTGCAGGTTTTGACGCAGCAGCAATACGTCCGCGGCCGTCATCATGCCGAACAACACAATTAACACGATTGAGAGTTTTGTTATTTTCATTGGTCCACCCTCACTTCTCATTGGATTTTGGATCGGCAATACCTTCATGACTGTAGGCGCCGCTTAAAGCGGACAGCCGCAATTCTGAAAGCTTGATCTCGGCCGCGAGACTTGTCGCAGTCTGGTTTTCACGAGTGGCAAGCAATCTGAACGAGCTGATTAAATTTTCTGCGATGGGCAGGAGCTTCACGTAGTACATCTTCTCCTGGTCCTTTTCAGGCGAAGGAAGATTGTTGATGGCTTTTACCGATTCGCGAAAAACTTCGTAAGCATCCGCCGGTTCATACTTCAAAACGCTTTCAGCAAGACGCAGCGAGGCCTTCACTTTTTCGTTATTGTTCTCAACGGACTTGAGCTGTTTGGCAGACTGAGTAAACGCTTCCTTACTCTTAACTTTGTCCTGACTTGCTCCGTAGTACTCTCCGAGTAAACGAAACGCCGTCGCCTTTTCTAAAGCCGGTGTGATCTTCGAAATTGCGTAAGTGGCGTCGCTCGGTGATTTCTTCTTGACCGCCAGCGTGACTATCTGCGACAGAAAGTCGGTCAGCCAGGACGGCTGGCCCTTGTCACTATCGACCGAGTCGCCGTTCGCAACTTTTAGTGCCAGATCTACAGCCTTGGTCAACTGGCCTTGCTCTTTCGCCAGTCTGGCCGCTCTAAAGAAAAAGTTTGATTTCAGTTCTTCATCCGACGCCGTGTTGGCTTCGGAGATAAGTTGTTCCAGTTGATCGCTCGCTTTTTGAATTCGCTCTTCAGCAGCCAGCCTCGTCTCGGTCATATTTGGGGCATTGCCATTCAGCGAACCCAGCCGGCTTGCAATTTCGGGGTAGAGTTCCGGCGCGATTTGTTTGGCTGGACCAACAAGGCCATTCAACAATTCCCGGATTGGTCCACGCACCGCGGGGTTGGCCAGCTCTTCGGCTGACAAGCGGCTGGATCGAACCGCAACCGCCATGAAGCGTCTCAGCACTTCCGGCGCAACCGACTTCTCGAGAAACAACGAGGAGTAGAACGGCATCAACTTCACGGGCAACGTGCCGGGTTGTTTCTCTTCCAGTACCAACACGGCGGTGAGCAACTCCGGAAGCTGCGGAGAATGCGTGCCCCTGAGAATGACTAGCGGGCCCAACATTCGATCGGCGGATACTTGTCCACTCAGAATTCCTGATTTCGCTAAATTGACACCTGCCGCACTCGTTTCAGGATTTCTCAACATCCTGATTCCGGAGGAAAAATCTCCGGCAGCATCGCTCTCTGTTTCAGTTTTGAGAACACAGATCTCTGGCGCCGTCTCTTCCACAGATTGAAGAGTTTTGATTTGCTTTACAAAACTTCCGTGCAACCACGAAGCTGTCGGTGTCCAAACTTCATCCTGATGGTCGCAAAGATCCGTTACGCCTTGAGTGGCCACATCCAGGGCCGCCTGTCGTCGTATAGCGCTGGGTTCCGGCGATAGCGAACTGAGCAATCGTATTCTGAGAAACGCTCGGAAGGTTGGGTTCTTCAGTTCCTTGATCTGCTGATGAAGCTTTATGAAATCGTCATCAGAAACAGTCGCCTGTTTACTTTGTGGTCCAGCTTGCTGTGCGGCCGTCGGAAGGCTCAGTAAACAGATTGCCGCGATCATAAAAACCGCATTGAGACTTTTTTTGTAGCACTTATGACTTTGCATCTTGCACCTCCATGCGAAAAATCCTCGGGTTTAGTTGGCAGCATTCACTACGACTTAATTTGAAAGTTCCAAATAAACCCGAGGGTCTCAAGTCAAGAACAGTAAACACGCGGGCCTCTGCAGGTTAATCGGCTAGCGGTGGATCGTGGTCACCAGCTCGGTCGCATGTCTTAAACAACACCTGTTCTCCGTTTTGAATGCATTCGCAATATCCGTTGGCCTCTGGGGTCGGGTCATGACTAGAGCAGGCGGCGCCTGACATACTGCAGGTAACTGTGCCACCGCCATTGCAATCAGCACTTGCACCAGAAGCTAGAGCAGTGACTGGTGATGTGATTACCCAGAATGAAAAACCAGCGGCTACGAGCGCGAGCGCACAGGCAAGATTGAGAATTATTCGCTTCATGTTAGTTTCTCCTGGAAAGGGTTACAAGATTTAGTCGATTATCGGCGGATCGTTCTGGCAATAGTTGAACGACGTTGTCCCGCCACCGGGGCTGTTCGATGTGCATATACAGTAACCAGTGGCTGAACTGGTTGAATCTTCGCCGAGGCACGTACTGTTCGGCGCACTGCACTCGACCGTGCTCCCATCTCTGCACGTCGCCCAGGCGCTGGCGGCATAAACTGAGACCGGGTTTGCCACAATCCAAAAAGAGACAGCGCCTGCGACAAGCCCAGCTAAGATGGTTGAATTGAGAAGTATTTTCTTCATAGGTTAGGCTCCTTTACAGTTTGATTGTTTGAGGTTTCCGATCGCAGGACAGAGCTACCGCATGAAGAGCGCCGGGGCTCAGCCTAAGAAGGAAATCTATTGACCGGGAAAGCGAAGTTAAACGACGGATGACACGGATTGAAAATCCGGATTTTTCTTAATCAAAGCCTTATTGATCAAAAGTCGGCCCTGATAGCTCACCGATGAAAGCAGGACCACTACCTGATTGCGATCCGCAGTCTCGCGGTCGACCGTGCCCTGCAAACTTTTGAATGGACCGCCGCGCATGATCACCTTGCCGCCGCTGCTGATGTCGTCGTCAATCCTGACGAATCCCTCGGCGCCGATTTGCGATTGAATAGTTTCGATCACGACCTCGTCGACCGGGCACGGCGTTTGTCCAAACGCGACCACATAACAAACGCCTCTCGTAGCGTTCACTTTATTGAGCGTGGTATCGCAGTTGAATTTTGCAAAGATGTAGCGAGGAAAGAGATGTTTGACGGTGGTGTGAGCCTTACCGGTGCCACGGCTACAACACGGCTCTTTAAGTCGCGGCATGAACGTCTGCACTCCCCACGCGCGCAGGTTGCTCTCGGCCCGCTCTTCTTCTCTCGGTTTTGTATACACGACATACCAGAGGGCTGTGTCGCTTGTCGCCGTGTAGTTCACTGGATTTGTCCTTCCTCGACGGCGTTAATGATGTCAACCGCGTCATCATCTTCTTCTTCAGCATGTATGTTGGCGAAAAAGAGCGTGCGGCCGTCTGGCATCGTGCGTTCGTGAATCAATCCTTCGTTTCCCAGACCGACGAGTGCTTGATGAACGTCGCTGACACACTCACTCAGGCTTTGCTGTTTCAACCACCATCTGGATACGCCTTCCAACGTGTCTCCGGAGAATGGATGATCGCGGAGATAGGCAACGATCTGTCGTGCTAATTCTTTTTTGTACATCGCTTGAGCTGCGTTAGGTGAATTGTTCGCCGTTAAGTGTTTGTGTGCTTCAACCCATTGGCTGATTAGATCGATTGCAATCGGAATACCATTAGTTGACACGCACGAACTACGCGTAATTACGTGTTGGGAGGCTTCGAGTGGAAAACGGCTGATCAAAAAGCGGGTGTTATTCTCCTGGTCCAGCGCTGCGATCGCGTGATAGAGCTTTAGAAGCTGAACATTGTTGGTAGGGTAAATTTCTCCGGGTCGCTTAGCCTGCAAAGCAGGCGTCAGCTGTGGGGACCTGGGGCCACCGACCCAGGGTTTTTGCCTTCGCCTACTTCGCAGGTTTTCTCGAAACTTTGAAAGGCGTTTGTGCAAGTCAATCTCCTCAAATGTCGAGCTTGAATTTCTGTTACGCGGCGCTGTGCTTCGGCGCTAGGACGTACTTCTTCAGCAGCGCGAAAAATGTGCGTCGATCTTTTCCCGCCTGCCGTGCGGCCTTGCTAATGTTGCCGGCACACGCAACCAGCGCCTCTTCCAGGTACGTTCGCTCAAACTCTTCAATCACCCGCGCCTTCGAAGCCTTGAGCGACTTGGTGATCGGTTGTGCCGCCGGCGCCTGCGACGTCAGCTCGAGATCGCGAGCGCGCAGTATTGGACCACGCGATAAAACAACAGCCTGACGAATTACATTCTCGAGTTCGCGAACATTGCCCGGCCACTGGTACGACACTAACTTCTGTACGGCGCCTGCCGACAGTTCCTTCGCGGAACGCTTGTATTCTCGAGCCGAAATCTTCAGGAAATGGAGGGCAAGAGGCACGATATCTTCGCGCCTCTCGCGCAGAGACGGCAGGTGTAGTGAGACTACCTTCAGGCGGTAAAAGAGATCTTCTCGGAAAGTCCCATTCTGTATCAGAGCGTGAAGATTGTGATTGGTAGCGGCGATCACGCGTACGTTGGCGCGACGATATGCGCCACCGAGCGGCCGGTACTGACAGTCTTGCAGAAAGCGCAGGAGCTTGGTCTGCGAAGCGTGTGGCAACGAGTCGACTTCGTCGAGAAACAATGTGCCACCTTCAGCTTCACTGATTAAGCCGCGATGCGCGTGGCGCGCGTCTGTGTATGCGCCTGACTCATGACCGAAGAGTTCATTTTCAAAAAGGTCTGGTGGAACTGAGCCACAGTTGAGCGGGACGAATGGCTTGTCGGCGCGCGAACTCAGGTAATGAATCGCTCGCGCGCACAATTCTTTACCTGTTCCTGTTGCACCAACCAACAAAGCGGTCGCATCACACGACGCAACGTCAGGAATTTTTTTGATCGCAGCCAGAAAGCAGGGCGCGCTGCCAATGAATTCCTCGGCGGCCGCTTGCGTCAATAAATTTTGCCGCGCTTGTTCCACATCGTCGCGCCGGCCCCGCGATCGTCCCAAGAGTCGATTTATTCTCAAACGCAGGTCCGCTACGCTCAGCGGAGCTGACAGAAAATCGTCGATTTCAGGTTTGACTACGGCTTCGGCAGAGATCTCGCGGAGGTGGCTAAAGTAAACCAACAACGGCACGTCACCTTCGCCGCCATGCGATGTAATCGCGTCGATCAGATCTGTGGGATCAGTCGTAGCAGAAGCGGCCAGGAGCAGCGCCGTTGTCAGATTCGAGAGAGCCGTTCCGATCTCGGCAAGAGTTTCAAACAGTTCGCAAGGATGTCCATCTGCTTCCAACCCCGCCACGATGTGCTCTAACTCGGCAGGTTGAAAGCCATCACGCATAATCTGGATGGTGTCGTAAGTCTTCACAGCGGCCTCCACGCGTTGGAACGGTGTTTCAGCAATCGCATAATAAGGAGGAGCATTGGAATAAATCTTTAATCGTTGCTAACCATTTATTAATTATTTACTAATTCCGGATCTTCTCTGTGTGGCTCTGTGCCTCAGTGTTTAATGAACCACCGAGACACAGAGAACACGGAGATTGCACAGCGAGGGAGTCATCAGTCGCCGAAGAAGAGCCCATCGCCGAAGATGATGCCGTCCGCGAAGATAATGCCGTCGCCGAAAATGATCCCGTCACCAAAAATGATTCCATCGCCGAAGATGATTCCGTCGCCAAAGATGATTCCATCCCCGAAAATAATCCCGTCAGAAACCACTATGGAATTCGAGATCGTGACGCCATTCGCGCTGAGCTCACCGTTGCCCAGCAGAACACCGTCACCGAGCAGTTGCTGCAGATTGATGAAGTCACCCGCCGAGATTGTTTGTCCTGTCGACAGCAAGGTATTTGATGCTCGCAGGATTCCGTCATAATTTGTCGCGGGCAAAACACTACCTTCACCCATCATCATCGGATCCGAAGCAAAGCTGGCATCGAAAGTTATTGAGAGGCTCGACAGTTGGACCGCATCACTCATCAGCGGGTCACTCGAGATCAACAGGCCGTCTGCCACAAAGACGCCGTTAATCCAAAGCGCCCCGCCATTCATAATTGGTGCGCCGCCGGAAAATAGTTGGCCCCTGTTAATTAGGAGTCCGTCGGTGAGCAAAAACCCATCGCCGAGCACCTCGCCTGTGCAATATGGTCCTTGTAAACGCGTGACCAGGCCGGTGCCCGTCATCGTATTGAATTTACGAAGGATGGTGGCGCCCCACGCAAAACTGCTGCTGCTAAAGGCGGACGAATAAGTAGGTGTACCAGTCAAGAGTGGCATGCCCACTTGCACCGGCGAATTGAGATCGTGCCGCACTAACTCTGCCAGCCGCATCGCGCCTTCGATGTTCAGTTGGCCCGCTCCCTGCTCCAACACTCCAACGCCGTCAAGCTTTTGGGCGGTGTACTCCATGAAAGCCTTGACCATGTTCGGTGTCATTTTCGGATTGATCTGAAGCATCAACGCAGCGGCGCCGGCGGCGATCGGTGTCGACACCGAAGTTCCGCTCATCTGCATCATTCTGTTTGCCGGTGCAACATTTGGCTCGGATGCCTGCAGCGTCGGATGCAGATTCACGAGTTGATTATTGAGGGCTTGCGCGAAGACCAGCTTGTTCCCGGGCGCCACCAGGTCGGGCTTGAGCAAATTGTCGTGGTGACGAACGCCATTCTCATCTTCCCAGTAGCTACGCGTTGGTCCATGTGAACTGTAGGTCGCGACGCCGTCGTCGGCGCGAGCGTCGGTTTGAAATGTATTAGTAGCGCCGATCGTGAAGGCTGCGGGTTCATTTCCCGGTGAGTGAATCGAACCAAATATCTTTCGACCGAGATAATCTTTGCCGTCGTTGCCGGCGGCGACGACGACGAGAATTCCTGAATTCGTCAAACCGCGAACCGAACGACACAGGATGTCATATTTATAAGATTCTACCGCGCGCATCCCGAGGCTCAGGTTGACGATGCGGATGTTGTATTGGCGTGCGTGTTCGGCGACCCAATCGAGTCCCGCCAACACGGTTTCAACGTTTCCTACGCCGTTGCTGTTCAGGACGCGCACGTTGAGTAAAGATGCTTTCGGAGCAATGCCGGCGTAAGCCGATCCCGCGTCCGCACTACCAGCCGCGGCCGCTGCGACATAAGTGCCGTGTCCGAATGGATCGTCCACTCGATTCTCACCGGTGAAGTCGACGCTGGCGAGCACTCGTGCGCCGCCGGTCGATGAAAATTGTGCATGATTGACATCGATACCGGAGTCCAAAATCGCCAGGCCAACGCCGGTTCCGTCTATCGTCCCATAGCCTGAGTTCGACGCGTGCAGTCGTCCGGCATCTGCGCCGGTGGTCGCCGAAACGTGGCCGCTAACAGTCACGACTTCATTCGACGAGACGTGCAACACTTCGGGAAACGAAGCGAGTTCAGGAACCATCCCGAACGGCAGCGTGAGAGAAAGAGCGTTGAGCTTGTCCATCTTCCGTCTGAGGTGAACATCATTTCGGTTTAAGAAGGCATTTAACTGGCCACTGATTCCGCCAACGAGTTCCACGATTACCGGCACTCGGTCTTCTTGCGCGTGTTGGCCAGGTTGAAGAAGAGGAGAAACCTTGACTGCTTTTTTTGTTTCCCCAGCGTGATCAGATTCAACTTCGAGCACACTGGCCTCGACCCCGGTCAAGCACCAGACATTTGTCAGAACTGTTACGACGACAAGAAAAAAAGATAAGACGAGAGGAGCGTTCATTCTATTGCGAGTCATTGGGGTGTCCCTTCATTTTTGGGAGTTGAAGAGCAATGGGGAGCTTTCGTTAAGCTCAATTCGGGCGGGAATATAGAGGACGCGAGTGATGAGGGTCTTTAACTGATTCCTAATTGTTTCCTAATCAATTGCTAAGGCACTAACAGAGTGGACCAGTTGGGCCAACTGGAGTGATATCCAGGCGCTGGTCCAAGTCAACAACAGCAGAAAAACTCGCAAAGAAAAAGGGCGGACATGGCGTCCGCCCCTGCAATCTGTACGCTACCGAACGTTCGCGCTTGTTACCTTCGACGGCGCGGTGAAGTTCTCAATCGACGTACTTCTGCCTTGAGTTGTTCGATCTCCTTCTGCTGCTCTTTGATCGCATTGAGCATGGTCCAAAGGATCGGATCACTGTTGAGCATCAGGTACCCGCTGGAATTAGCAGTGACTGCTTCTGGAATTACCTTTTGCACAGCCTGTGCCGCGAACCCGATGTGTTCGCCATTCGGGGTGATACCAAGTGGATTATCGGCCCGATACTCATAGCGTAACGGCTGCAACTGCATCACGGCTTTCAGTCCACTGTTGAATGGGCCGCGGATGTTTTTCAGTCTTACATCCGAGAACGCCAGCCACGTGTTGCCACCAGTCTTGCTGGCATCACCATTGACGGACAACTTCTGATCCGGCGCATTGGTGCCGATGCCGACGCGGTTATTGGCTGTGAGCACGAGTGGATTGACCGTGAAATCGGCTGCCGCGTTCGCCAATGAGGCATCGTTAGCGTAGGCGAAGTACAGGTTGTTATCCTGACCGGTGGCGACTGCCCACGTGTCGTTCGTGGTGGCTCGCCGCAGGTGGAGTGAACCAATGAACGTATCCTCGATCTGCTTGAGATCGACCCTGGCATTGGGGGAGGCTGTGCCGACGCCGACATTGCCATTGGCGGCGATGTCGATTGAGCTCGTCGGTGCGCCGGGGCGAATGCGGAACGGAAGTCGGGAACCGCTGGTCACGTCGCGGACGAAGAAGTTAGCTTCATTGCCGGCGATGTCCCAGGTTTGGGCCGTAAACCCACCTGAGTTGTTTTGCTCGAGCCGAATCGCAGGCGTGTCGGTTGTATTTATATGCAGGTCCAGCACTGGCGTGGCTGTGCCGAGACCGAGGTTGCCGCTGCTGCTCAGCCGCATTGAATTCGCGGGTGCTCCCGCGTCGACTTCAAACACAATCGTTCCGGTTTCTGAATTACCGGTCGCGCCCTGATCTACGAACGCAAGAAAATTTCCGCCACCACTGGCCGAACTGTTTGCTCTGATTTGCCAGTTGTTACTGGCAAAGCCGGCGCTCGTACTAGTATCGTCAAACTGGATACGAGTGTTGTTTTCTTTCACCCGGATGGTGTCGAAGCCAAAGTTTTCACCGTCGACGCAGTCAAGGCCCACACATGCGCTGCCTTGCACGATCAGATCGTCGGCAATCACAAAATCAAAAAAAGGATTCAGCACCGGATGATGGCGTTTGAAACCACTCATCGCAGCTCCAGTGTTGGGGCGAAAGCTACTAACCACAGAACCGGTCGCGGACTTGAAGCCGCGTTGGTCCACGCTGGCGACGCGACGTGAGGTTGCTTCGGTGGCGCCGGCGACGACAACCGAACCATTCACAATCGAGAAGCCTCCCGACGCTGTGAGCGACTGAGCCGATATGACGCCTCGTTTGACCAGTTCGCGCCTGACGTCGTCGCTGTCACCTTTTGTGCGCGCCGTGGCCAGTGTTTCTTTAACGTCAGACGTAATTGCAGGCGTGAGGCGCAGTTCGTAAGCGTATTGACCGTCGGGAAATCTCTCGCCTTTGGCATCGTAGAGTTTATATTCGACAGTACTACCGGCTTTGAAGGTTTTGCGGAAGACTCGGTCGTCGGGAGCCGAAATCGTAAGAGTCAATTCAGAATAGGTGGTTGAGACATCCCACTTCACACCCAATCCACTGCCAGAGATTGTAGCTATTTTGTTTTCCGTCGCCTGCGCGAGGGCCAACATTTGGACGCAGACAACGACTAATACCACACGCACAATGGCGTGTACGCTTTTTAGACTGTTCACGGGGAACCTCCTTTAAGATCGGCTCGAAAGGCCGGAAGACAACAAACGGTGACTGAATCCGAAGATTCAGAGTAGGACCACTGCGAGGGAGGCCGTAACTGGACGGGTTCATATACAACCTGCGACGCTCAGTGTCAAGAAAAGTTTTGCAGTTCAGAGTTCAAGCCTTAGCTTGTTACCTCAACGCAGCAGCCTAAAGGCTGAACTCTAAAACGTTTGAAATCCTGTCTATGACTTACTCTCAATCGTTGTGCTAACATCGGGCGCGATGGCTCTCGGCGTCGCAGAAAGCATTCTCGATCTCATAGGCCAGACTCCCCTCCTCCATCTCTCTCGTTTCGCGCCACCGCCACTCGCCGCTATCTACGCAAAAATCGAATGGCTAAACCCCGGCGGATCCGTCAAAGATCGCGCGGCGCTGGGAATGATTCTCGACGCGGAAGCGAAAGGTTTACTTAAACCCGGCGCCACTATCATCGAGCCGACGGCGGGAAACACCGGCATCGGTCTGGCGCTGGTGGGAGTTGCGCGGGGTTACCGTGTTATCCTCTGCGTCCCACGAGGCTTCGCGATGGAAAAGATGAGACTCATCGAAGCACTGGGTGGCGAAATTGAATATGTGCCGCACGAAGCCGGCATGCAGGGCGCAATCGACCGTTGTCACGAACTCGCCGCCGACATCGACGGCAGTTTCGTGCCGCAGCAATTTGAGAATAATGCGAACCCGTGTTTTCATGAATTGACAACGGCGCGCGAGATCATTGAACAAATGAACGGCCGCATCGACGCGGTCGTGATTGGCGCCGGAACATCGGGAACGTTCTGCGGTGTTGCGAGAGCGGTGCGAGAACAGAATCGCGACGTGCTTTGTGTGCTGGTCGAACCCGAAGGATCGATTTACGGCGGTGGACCTCCTGGTCCAAAAAAGATCGAAGGCATCGGACAGCGCGATTTTATTCCGAAGATCTTCGACGCTTCGCTCGCGGATGAGATCATGATGGTGCAGGACGACGAGGTTTGCGCGGCGCTGAAGAAGATTGCGAAGCTCGAGGGATTGCTGGGTGGTTGGTCCTCTGGGGCTGCCGCCGCCGCGTCGTATAAAATTGCTGAGCGGCTCGGACCCGGAAAACGCGTAGTAACAGTTTTCCCAGACGGCGCAGAGCGATATCGCAGCCAGGGAATTTTTGACGAGTAACACGATTATGGGATTTGCAACTACAGCTATTCATACCGGTTCGGAACCTGACGAGAGCACGGGCGCAGTCACCGTTCCGATCTATCAAACATCGACTTACGCACAGGACGCGCTCGGAAAGAACAAAGGCTACGAGTACGCGCGCACGCAGAATCCGACACGTTCTGCGGTCGAACGAAACCTCGCCGCGCTCGAAGGCGGACGTTTCGCTTTTGCCTTCGCTTCCGGCATGGCGGCGATCGACGCGACGCTGCGACTCGTAAAAGCCGGCGAGCACGTCATCGTTTCCGACAATACTTACGGCGGCACCGCGCGTCTGTTCAATCGCATACTCGCCAACTACAACATCGAATTCGATTATGTCGACACTTCCGAACCGCTGAACGTCGAATCCGCCATCAAACCAAATACGAAGATGGTGTTTCTCGAAACACCGACCAATCCAATCATGACTCTCACCGATCTGAAGGAGGTCAGTGAGATAGCCCATCGGGCCGGCGCGCGCGTCGTATGTGACAACACTTTTATGTCGCCATACCTGCAGCGCCCGCTCGAGTTTGGCGTCGATCTCGTGGTCCATTCGACCACGAAGTATCTAAACGGTCACTCGGACGGTGTGGGCGGTGTAGTAATCCTGAACGATGAAGAAGACGCGAACTGGATGGGCTTCGTGCAGAACAGCGTGGGCGCGATTCTTTCGCCGTTTGATTCGTGGCTCGTGTTGCGGGGCACAAAGACGCTCGCGTTGCGCATGGAGCAACACGATAAAACGGGCCGTGCCGTCGCCGCGTTTTTGGAAGAGCATCCAAAGGTGAAAAAGGTTTACTATCCCGGCTCTGCGTCGCATCCGCAGCACGCGCTCGCGCGACGCCAGCAACACGGTTTTGGCGGAATGGTAGCGTTTGACGTTGGGTCGCTCGCGGCTGCGAAGTCAGTCCTGGAGTCTGTTAAGCTCTGCACGTTGGCGGAGAGTTTGGGAGGTGTGGAAACGTTGATTTCGCACCCGGCCACCATGACTCACGCTTCGGTTGACGAAGCGAAACGAGAACGGCTCGGGATTACGGACGGGCTCGTGCGGATCTCAGTCGGAATCGAGGATACGGACGATATCATTGCCGATCTGGATCAGGCGCTGGAAAAAATATAGGCCCAATTGCACAAGGTGACAGCAAAACTACAGAAGGGTTACAATCTCCCGGTTCTCAGCCATTAGCAGACTTCCTAATTCGCTCTCCATATATGATCGTAGAGTTATATGCCAAATCAGACGTTGGCCGAGTTCGACGTGGCAATGAAGACAATTTCCTGGTTCTCGATCTGTCCAGCGCCCAAACATGGACCGGCGCCGATGGCACACCGCCCCCCGAGAAGCTGACACGCTTCGATCTCGGAGACAAGGGTTTGGTGCTGGTGGTCTCCGATGGTATGGGGGGCGCACTCGCGGGTGACGTCGCCAGTCGAATGGCAGTTGACTCGGTAAGGCAGATGTTGACGGGCGAAGGCGATGCGTCCTGCGATCCCGAACTCGATCTGGTCGAGTGTTTGAAGAGCGCGACGCATTACGCCAATACGGCAATCCATCTCAAGAGTCAGGAAGATTCGCGTTGCGCGGGCATGGGCGCGACGTTTACGGGCGCTGCGATCAGGGGCGATAGCCTTGACCTCGTACAAGTGGGTGACAGTCGGGGTTACGTTATTCGTAAGGAACAGATTCGTCTCGCGACCAAGGACCAATCGCTGGTGCAACAACTCGTCGACGTCGGGCAGATTAGTGAATCAGAAGCTGAGACACACATGTTCCGCAATGTGATTCTGCAAGCACTCGGCGCGCAGAGTGAAGTCGCGCCAGTCACGGGCCGCATTCGCTTACGACAGGATGACCTGGTTCTGCTTTGTAGTGATGGGTTGTCCGGGAAGTTGCGCGCTGAAGATATTCAACAGATCGTTGTGAACAGCAAGGGCAATCTCGCGCAGGCGTGTGACCGGTTAATTGAAGAGGCTAACAATCGCGGTGGTGAGGACAACATCACCGTCGTAGTCGCCCGCTTCTCAGGCGACGATCTCGAGGAAGCTCAGAGTGATCGCATCACGATTGAGTTACCACCGATGGAAGAAGACAAGACGCTCGACGACACGTACGAAGCCGACACCGAGCCCCGTTAATCCGTTTTATCCGTGGTTAAGGATTTCGGACGCCAGTCAGGTTCGCCACCAACTCTCTTCACGTAGATCGACGCACCTTCAATACTCTCCACACAAACCCGTTCACCCGCTTCGAGCGGCGGT
>Ga0163163_10002079_pt1 | contig 16899 bp, 13 predicted proteins | sample S65metaG_FD_119766 | JGI IMG/M metagenome (GOLD analysis project Ga0163163, IMG submission 119766) | Switchgrass rhizosphere microbial communities from Kellogg Biological Station, Michigan, USA - S6-5 metaG | ecosystem: Host-associated > Plants > Roots > Rhizosphere > Soil | place: USA... | reverse complement strand
GCCGCCTTCAGGCTGGCCCTGTTTTTGGCAAACGCCGGCGGATCAAGAACGATCGTGTCGAAGCGATCTCCGGTTGCTTCCATCTCACGAAGCGCGTCGAATACATTGGCTTCACGAAACTCAACGTTCTCCATGTGATTTAGCACGGCGTTTCGTGCTGCACCACTAACCGCATCCGCAGAAATATCGATTCCGATAACCTCTCGACACACGCCGGCAAGATGAAGCGCGAACGCCCCGTTGAACGTAAAACAATCGAGCGCTCTCCCACGATTTGATGTCTGTGCAGCAGCGCGTGCCGCAAGTCGATTCTCACGTTGATCGAGAAACGAACCGGTCTTCTGTCCGCCAGAAGGCGCAACGGTGAACCGTAAGCCGTGTTGCAGAATCTCAAACTCTTCGGGAGCGTTGCCGTTGAGTGTGCTGGAAATCAGGGGCAAGCCCTCGAGCAGGCGAACGCGGGCGTCGTTCCGTTCTATGATTGCCTTTGGCGCGAACTCGTCAACGAGTAGTTCTGTAATCATTGATTTGATTACTTCTGTGCCCTGCGAAAGAGTTTGCAATACGAGTACGTCCGCGTAACGGTCAACAATTAAAGAAGGCAGAAGATCTCCTTCTGAATACACCACTCGATATGCATTAGTGTCGCCGGGGATGTTTCTTCGTCTAGCGCACTCTTTGATTCTTCCCCGCCACCACTCGCGATCAATTTCGTCTTTTGAGAGAGAAAGAAAGCGCAACGCAATCTGTGATGCGTCGCTATAAAAAGATTGGCCAATAAAGTTTCCGCTTTCATCAGAAACTAGAACTATTGCACCACCGGAAGCATCAACCTGGACAACATCGCTCCGATAGATCCAGAGATGCCCTTGCCGGATGCGAGTTGCGCCACGTTTGTTTACTACCGCAGTGTTCATGGTCGGATACTCTGACATAACGTTGTTGTGATTTGCTACTTGTGGTTAGTGGTCGGATAGATGGCCTTTGTACGTTGTGCTTGGTACTTCGTGCCGGTCGTCAGTTGTCAGTGGTCAGTAGTCAGTAGTCAAATTAACCAAAGCACAAAGTACCAAGCACAAAGTACAAAGCTCATCTGACCAACTGACCAACACTCAAATTGGCACTGCGAATCACGCTATGCTAGGCTTCGATTGTTCTCGCTGGCCCTGGTACATCATGTCCACTAAAACCAAAGATGAACGACGTGAACGTTTTGAAACTACGTCCGGCATCGAACTTCCCGTCGAGTTCAATCCTTCAAATACTGACGAAGTTGACTATGAGAGCGACATCGGTTCACCGGGCGAGTTTCCCTACACGCGTGGCATATACCGCAATATGTATCGCGGTCGTTTGTGGACGATGCGCCAATACGCTGGTTACGCGACGGCCGAAGAGTCAAACACGCGCTACAAATATCTTCTCGCACACGGAACCACGGGGCTGTCTGTAGCCTTCGATCTACCAACACAAATCGGACTCGATTCTGATGATCCCCTAGCAGGGGGCGAAGTCGGAAAGGTTGGCGTGGCCATCGACTCGCTCGAAGATATGGAGCGTCTCTTTGCTGATATTCCACTCGACCAGGTTTCAACGTCGATGACCATCAATGCGACTGCGGCGATATTGCTGTGCCTTTATCTTGCGGTTGCACGTAAACAGGGAGTTGCCTTTGAAAAGGTTCGGGGGACACTGCAAAACGACATCCTCAAGGAGTACATTGCCCGTGGCACGTACATCTATCCGCCCGCACCATCACTGCGTTTGGTAACAGATATCTTTGGCTTCTGCGCACGCCAGGTGCCGAATTGGAATACGATCTCGATCAGCGGTTACCACATTCGGGAAGCCGGCTCGACCGCAGTTCAGGAAGTTGCATTCACACTTGCCGATGGAATCACTTATGTCGAGGCAGCGCTCGGTGTGGGACTTGAGATCGACGATTTCGCGCCTCGTCTTTCTTTTTTCTTCAACGCCCATAATAACCTGCTCGAAGAAATCTCGAAGTTTCGCGCAGCTCGAAGGCTTTGGGCGCGCATCATGCGGGAGCGTTTCAATGCGCGAGATCCGCGTTCGTTAATGCTTCGTTTTCACACGCAGACAGCTGGTTCTTCTCTCACTGCACAGCAGCCCGAGGTGAATGTCGTAAGAACGACCGTTCAAGCCCTGGCCGCAGTGCTTGGTGGAACACAATCGCTGCACACCAATTCGATGGACGAAGCATTGGCATTACCGACTGAAGCTGCCGCGCGCGTCGCGTTGCGGACACAACAGGTCATCGCGCATGAGTCGGGCGTGGCGGACACAGCAGACCCGTTGGCTGGTTCGTATGCGATTGAACAATTGACTAGCGAGATTGAGGCACGTGCCAATGAGTATTTAAAGAAGATCGACGCGATGGGTGGGATGCTTCGCGCGATCGAGACTGGCTATGTGCAACGTGAGATTCAGGAATCGGCCTATCGTTATCAACGTGCCATCGAGTCAGAGCAAGAGATTGTTGTTGGCGTGAATAAGTTTCAAGTTGATGAAGAGCAACCGGTGCAGACTCTAAGAATTGATCCAGCGCTCGAGCAGGCGCAAGTTGAACGACTTCGCGCGTTGCGTGCGAGGCGTGATTCGAAACAAACTGCGGCTGCACTCGAAAGTCTTGAACAGTCAGCTTCTTCTGATCAGAACCTTCTTCCATACATCCTCGAGTGCGTAGAGTCTTTCGCTACGGTGGGTGAGATCAGTAATACACTGAGACGAGTTTGGGGCGAATACAAGGAAACATCGACGATATGAAAGCGGAGACATCTCTCTGCGCTTCCTTTGCGTACTCTGCGTCTCAGCGGTTGAAAGTGCTGACTCCTATACCGCTGAGACGCAGAGAACGCAGAGGCGACGCAGAGAAGACTGTTGAGTTGTTTAGATTGACGTTACTTGCGTTGTTGATCTTCAGTTCGTTCTCCGTGGCGCAAAGTCAGACCGCACCCACCAGGATCTACCGCGGAGCAATTGGAGACAAACATATCGAGATGCGTCTTAACATCTCTGGCGGACAGGTTGATGGCACTTACCTTTACGATCAGTTCAAGCAAGACATAAAGCTCGAAGGTACCTACGACTCAAAAGGCGAGTTGTCGCTTAGTGAAGGCGCAGGAAAAAAGAAAACAGGAAAATTTGTTTGCAAGGCTGAACCGGAAGCTCCCGACACTGATCTTGAGTGCGAGTGGTCCAGAGTCGATGGGACTGGAAAGCGGATGGTTTACCTGGTTGAGCAGTGGATTCAGTTCAAAAGCGGTACCGAACTCATTCCAAAGGTCATTCTCGATCAGAAGACCAAAGCATTCGCTTCGATTCCTCAGTTGAAGGCGCCGTTGATGACAGATGCGATGAACGGTTTCAATCGGCTCATCGAGTCTCAGCTTCAAGCTGCGATCAAAGCATTCCAACCGGAGAGCGTGGCCAATTCCAGTTTTGATACTAACTACAATGTGCTGTTGTGTAATGACGAAATAGTCAGTGTGGAAATGGTGGAGTATTTGGATGTTGGCGGGGCCCATCCGAACAGCAGGTTCTGGACAGTCAGTTACAACTTGAAGACGAACAAGCCGCTGAGTCTCAACGATGTATTTAGAGAGGGTGATGAATACAACACAGTTATTGCTGGGTTCGTTGCGAAGGATATCAATCGTCGTGCGGAACAGATGGACAGGCAGGAGGCTCGCCGCAATAACCGCCAACCAGAAAAACGCGACGAGCCGGTAATGTCAGCAGATCAACTTCCAGAAATGGATACCTGGGGAGTGAGCGCGAAAGGTTTCGTTGTCTATTTCGATTTTCCTCACGTGATGGCTGTTTTCGACAAGACGATCGTTCCATGGGGACTATTGACCAGGTATCTTCGAGCCGACGGCGTGGTACCTTTGGTGAAGTAAGCAGTCCCGCATTGACTCATATGAACCGTAGACATTTCAGCAAGCTCATCGGTTTGAGTGCGGTCGCCGCAATTGGCAGCCGTCAATTCAGGGCAAGTCAGCCAGCGCCACAGATCTCGATCACGATGGACGACTTCAACTACGGCAACGCGGTCTATCAATCAGCCGCCGAGCGCAACAAGTCGATCCTTGGAGTTCTCCAGGCACATTCACTCAAGGCAGGCTTGTTCGTAATAGGACACAATGCAGAAAGCGATGAGGGCCAACGGCTGCTAACTGAATGGAGTAGGGCGAGCCATCTTATTGGCAACCATACTTACTCCCATTGGAATCTCAATGCTCCATCCACAACCCTGCCCGCTTACACTGAAGATATTCTCCGCGCAGAAGCAGTGTTGAAAGACGTGAAGGGCTTTCAAAAGTATTTTCGTTTTCCAATGCTCAAGGAAGGTGATACTGCTGCGAAACGCGACGGCGTGCGCTCCTTTCTTGATCACCTGAACTATCGAATAGGTCATGTGACGATAGACACCTCCGACTGGTTAATTTCCTCTCGCTTATCTGATCGGCTGAAAGAGCAACCACGGGCAGATCAAAAACCCTTCCGCGATTATTATCTCGCGCACATGTGGGACCGGGCTCAATACTACAACTCGCTCGGGCGTACTCTTCTTGGCAGACCGGTGAAGCACACGATCCTGGTGCACTACAATTTGCTGAATGGGTTGTTTCTTGACGATCTGATCAAGATGTTCCAGTCGAAAGGCTGGCAGTGGATTGACGCAGAAGAAGCATTTTCAGATCCAGTCTTTTCCGCAAAACCCAAAGTGCTTCCGGCCGGTGAAAGTATTTTGTGGGCGTTGGCCAAAGCTAACGGAAAACTCGACAGTTCGTTGAAGTACCCCGCAGAAGATGGTGACGTAGTGGCGCGTGAAATGAAAAAGTTGGGACTCTGAGAATGGATCATCTCCTGGAAGTCAAAAATTTAAGCACGCACTTTCCCACACGAGCCGGACTTGTAAGAGCAGTTGACGGGATCAGCTTTTACTTGGATCGTGGTGAGCTTCTCGGACTGGTTGGCGAATCGGGTTGCGGGAAATCCATGACCGCACTGTCGGTGATGCGTTTGGTGTCACCACCGGGAAAAATCGTAAGCGGTGAGATTCTTTTTGACGGCAAAGACCTGCTGAGATTGTCTGACTCAGAGATGCGTCAAATGCGCGGCGACGACATCGCCATGATCTTTCAGGATCCAATGACATCTCTCAATCCCGTCTATACTGTCGGCGAGCAAATTGCCGAAGCCCTTCGTTTGCATCGAAAGATGTCTCGCAAACAAGCAAGGCAAGCGACGATTGAGGCGATGCGCGAGGTTGCAATTCCGGATCCGGCAAGGCGCGTCGACGACTACCCACATCAGCTATCAGGGGGGATGCGACAGCGTGTAATGATTGCAATGGCTTTGGCCTGTAATCCAAAACTATTGATTGCAGACGAACCAACAACCGCTCTTGATGTAACTATCCAGGCACAGATTCTTGAGTTGCTTGATGAACTGCGTAAACAGCGCGACCTGGCCGTGCTGTTGATAACACACGACCTCGGTGTTGTTGCCGAGGTGGCTGATCGCGTTGCGGTCATGTACACAGGTCGAATTGTGGAAGAGTCTCCAGTTGAAGAGTTATTTGAGCGTCCGAAGCATCCGTACACTGAGGGACTGCTTTGCTCTGTGCCGAAGTTGACGAGTGAGCACGTGATTAAGAATGAGCGATTGCAAACTATCGAGGGAACGGTTCCACGCCCGACCGATTTGCCGCCTGGCTGTCACTTCGCGCCGCGTTGTTCTTATCGAATGCCGCGCTGCACGGAAGAAGACATTCCGCTTTATAGGTTGGATGGAGATGTCAGCGTGAGGTGCGTGCTTTACGATCTGGCGTCGGCAGTGGCAGCTGATCATAAGGTTGATCTGGATGCGCATCGATGATGAGGACTTTGATTTCAAAGTGCGCTTGTACGCCGAAGGCGTTGGCTAACTTCAGCCCTCGGCGTTAGCGACCCTTCTTCAACACAGAGACACGGAGACACAGAGGGCACAGAGAAAGCCAGAGCGAACGCGACTGCATGATTCAGCAAAACAATATCGAATTGGCTACGAAGACAATAGTGCCCACCGAGTCTGAAACTCTCGTCAGCGTTCGCGATCTCGTCAAACACTTTCCAGTCGAAGGTACTGACGACGTTGTGAAAGCGGTTGACGGAGTGTCGTTCGAAATTTTCGCAGGGGAAACGCTTGGGTTAGTCGGTGAGTCAGGTTGTGGGAAGTCAACGGTTGGTCGTTGCTTACTCCGTCTTATTGAACCAACTGCAGGTGAGGTTAACTTTCTCGGTCGCGATGTTCTCGCGTTGGATCGTCGCGAGTTGCGGGAACTCCGGCGTGAGATGCAGATCATCTTTCAGGATCCCTATGCGTCTCTAAATCCGCGCATGAGGATAGGAGATATCATTGCGGAGCCCTTGGTAATTCATAAGCAGGGAACGAAGAATCAACGGCGCGAACGAGTCGCGGACCTGTTACGTCGGGTTGGTCTGGATCCTGACTACATAAATCGTTACGCTCATGAGTTCTCAGGCGGTCAAAGGCAGCGCATCGGAGTTGCTCGAACACTGGCGCTAAACCCCAAACTGATAGTCGCTGATGAGCCAGTTTCCGCACTCGATGTCTCTGTGCAGGCGCAGGTTGTAAACCTACTCCAGGACTTGCAGGAAGAGTTCAATCTCACCTACTTATTCATCTCCCATGGGTTGGCTGTTGTCGAACACATTTCGACGCGCGTTGCAGTGATGTATCTTGGGCGCATAGTCGAAATAACAACTGCGGCGGAGCTATACGCAAATCCATTGCACCCTTACACACAAGCGTTGTTGTCGGCAATTCCGATTCCTGATCCGAAGCAGAAGAGGGATCGAATTATTTTGCAGGGTGACGTGCCCACGCCAATCAATCCTCCCTCGGGTTGTCGATTTCGGACGCGTTGTCCGATCGCAATCGAAGACTGTGCACACATCGACCCGGACTTAAGGGAAGTAACTCCGGGACATGAAGTCGCATGTATTCGAGTCCCCGGCTGGTCAGAGACTAGCTAAAAACTAAAAATGCCATCCACAGATTACGCCGACGCAGATTTCTTTTAGAACAGTTTGGGTTACTCTCTTCGTAAAACAAATCGGCGTAATCTGTGGATAGTCAATCCCTGTGAAACATTATTTTTCCGCTATCCGTATCACCGAGTCCGATAACTTCGACGGAATTTGTCTCCCCGTCTTCTCCTAGGAGGATTATTGATGAGCTACCCCAATGCGGATTTTCAGGCGCCGCCACCTCTTCCAGAAGTAACGCCTGCGCCCCGTCCAACCAAACTAAGAACGATAGCGATTCCTTTGTTCGTTGTTGGTCTCATCGTTTGCGCGTTAGGGATCCCTAAGATTGTTCCAGGCGGCATCGCTTCAGGCGCCGCGCTGGCATTCCTGGGAATAGTTTTCTTTGCACTGAGTTTTGTGCCGCTCCCGGTCATTGAGAATGCCGAAGCGCCGATGTCGCCCATTCAAAAACTACTGGGTGTCTTCTTTGAACCATCTCGAGTCTTTCGCAACCTTCGCGCGCACCCACGTTGGGTAGCCGCTTATCTTGTGGTGACTGTGTTAAGCCTCGTCTATACGTTTGCTTTCACTCAGCGACTTACACCGGAAAAGATTGTTAATTATCGAGTCGACAAAGCTGCTGAACTGCCGCCTCCGTTCACTCCGCCTCCGGACCGTATTGAGACAATGAGAACCCAGGGAATCGAACAGCTCAAAAACCCGATTCAGCGTGTGGGAACGGTTGTGACCACGTTCGTCGCGGTGTTTTGTTTTACAGCAGTCATGGCTGCCCTTTACCTACTTGGAGTACTTGTCTTTGGCGGGCGAATGAACTTCTGGCAGTCGCTGTCAGTAATGTTCTATGGAGCAGTTCCAATCATCGCAATTCAAAAGTTGTTGGGTCTGGTACTACTGTACTTAAAATCGCCAGACGATATTCATCCGATCCTGGGCCAGGAAACATTGGTCCAGGACAACCTGGGTGTACTCTTTACTCCCGCTGATCATCCGGTGATATTTGTCCTGGCGACTTCGATTGGAATCTTGTCGTTCTACAGTTTGTGGCTAAAGTCTACGGGGTTGCGGAATGGAGCGACGAGGGTCAGCAGTGGCACAGCGTGGGGAGTCGCAATTACGTTATGGATATTAGGGACGTTGGCGATTACGGGATTGACGGCGCTGTTTCCGAGCTTTATTTCTTAAGAATCTGTAGGGGCGCCACTCCGTGGGCGCCCGCGGCGCAATCAGCTATTGAGCTATGAATAACGAGGGGCGCTCACGGAGTTGCGCCCCTACAAATTCGATCTTCCGTCCGGCGAGTTGAGTTTTACTCGCCGGATTTTTTATTCGTAACGCAACGATTCGATTGGATCCAGCCGAGCAGCTTTCCAGGCTGGCCACAGTCCGAAAATCAATCCGATTCCAACGCTGGCAACCAAGCCTCCAACTGGTGCCCAAAGTGGAACGTAAGAGGGCAGAAAGATTCGCAGCAACAGAGTAAAGCCCCAGCCGATTGAGAGACCGACAATTCCACCAAGTCCGGTAAGTGTCGCTGCTTCGATCAGGAACTGCCACATGATGTCGCTTTTCTTCGCGCCGATTGCTTTACGCACGCCAATCTCCCTGGTGCGTTCGGTCACTGACACCAGCATGATGTTCATTACACCGATACCGCCTACCATCAGACCAACTGACGAAATAACTACCATCGCGATTGCCAGTCCGCCAGTAATTGATCGGAAGTTGTCGAGAATACCTTCCGATGTTTGCATGCCGAAATTATCGTCTGCTGCAAAGGGGACCTGTCTGCGAATACGTAGCATGTCGCGAACCTGATCCTTTGCCTCATCCATCATCCCAACCCTGGCGACAGTTAGAATGTAAATGTCATCGGCATTTGGCTTGAGCTTTTGAGCCACCGAGAATGGAACATAGATTACGTTGTTTTGATCGTCGCTGCCTCCGCCGATTAGAAACTGTTCGCGTTTCTCCAGAACGCCAACGACGCGAAACTCAGTCGGGCCGATCTTGATTGTTTGACCGACAGGCGATCCCACTTTAAAGAAGTCGTCAGCGACCTTTGAACCAACAACACATACTTCCTGGTTGGTATCGTTTTCAGTGGTAGTAAAGAAACGACCCTCTGAAATTACCTGCGTTCCGGCTCTTTCGAAGTCCGGAAGTGTTCCCTGCAGCGCGACCTGGGCCGACGTCTTGCCGCCGCCCGACACCAGCAACTTTCCGCCGAAGAAGTTGTTGGTGATATCGAGAAACGGCACCGCCAGTTCAATGGTAGGTAGTGACTGAAGCGCAATTGCGTCGTCGTAGGTCAACTCTTTGCGCATTCGCTCTTCACGAGACAGTCGCCCAATGTGGATGCCCGGATTGAACTTGCTGATGAAGATTGACCTCGTACCGAAGGACTCTACTTCGCGTTTCACTGAGACATCGATGCCGCTGATGATCGAAGCAATCAGCATCACCGTAATGATGCCGATGACGACTCCAAAAACGGTCAGGAACGAACGCAGTTTGTTGCCGCGCAACGTGGAGATCGCCATCATGAAGTTTTCGTAAATGTCACTGCGAATTAGTTTCATATCGAATAACCCAGCCTTTAGTCCGCCCTTAGTGCTTCAATCGGATCAAGTCGCGCGGCTTTCCACGCTGGGAAGATACCTGACACAACGCCGGCGCCACCTGATGCGGCCATTGCTCCGAGAATTGCAAATAGCGACAGGTAGGTTGGGAAAAATACACGCGTGACTACATTCCCAACTAACCACGCCAGGAAGACTCCAATCGCGCCGCCGAAGAACGCGAGCGTAACCGCTTCGACGAGGAATTGTTTGAGTATGTCTACCTGACGAGCGCCAAGCGATTTTCTGATACCTATTTCTTTCGTGCGCTCCGTAACCGACACCAGCATGATGTTCATGATCACGATCGCGCCCACGATAAGGGCAATTCCCGGAACGAGCATCGCTACGATAAAGATGGTGCCGAAGATTCGATCGCGAAGGCCCGTGATAGCGTCGGGAGTCACTATTCCAAAGTTGTCTTTTTCGCCGGGCTGAAGTTTGCGACGGGCGCGCATTAAGAATCTCGACTCATCCACTGCGTCGTTGAACTCGCCGTCAGTACGCGAAGTCGCAATAAAATAGAGTGACCGCTGACGGATCAGGCCGCCGTAGTTGAGAGCGTATGTTTTGAGTGGCAGAACAATAAAATTATCCTGCGGAATTCCAAAGACAGTGCCTTTTGGCGCTTCGACTCCAATGACCCGATAAGGTAACCCCGCAATTGTGATTTCCTGACCGACTGGACTTCCTCCGGCCGGGAACATTTTATTGGCTACATCTGTGCCGATGTACGCAACTCGCGCTGCGTTTTCGTTTTCGGGATCGGCAGGAAATCTACCGTCCGCCACATCCCGATTCTCGATGTCGACACAGTTTGCTGTGGCTCCTGAGACAAACACGTCATCGAGAACCTCGGTGCCGCGCTTCACTTGAGACGGGGTGCCGCGAGCCTTTGCGCCAATTTTCCCGATTAGAGTTGCTCGCTGTTTGAGGTAATCGTAATCGTCGAGAGTTAGTTCCTTGTTTCTTCGTTGTGCTGCTGCAATGGTGTCCGTGTCTTTGAAATCTTCCAACGGATTGAAGCGCTGGATAGTAAAGGATTTTGCACCAATGCCGGCGATTTTCTCGTCGACATAGCGGTTGAAGCCCTGGATCAAGGAGACCACGACGACAAACGCGGTAACGCCAACGATCATGCCTAGTAGAGTTAGCGCTGAGCGTAATTTGTGCGCCCAAATTGCCGCGAGCGCGAGTTTCAGAGTTTCGATAAATTTCACGATGTTTCTACGAGGTCCAATAAACTTTAGTTTGTCGATTGCTTAGGAAAACCAGGTCACAGATGAACACAATTAAACGGATAAAGCTTTAGTTTTGCAGGTCGATTCGTTTGTTTGGTTTGGATCCGTATGATCCGTGGCGCATCTGTGCTAATTGATCGACAAACTGAAGTTTATCGGACATCGCTCAAAGCGCATAGCCCGCACTGACTTCGAGCGCCTCACCAGTAATGCTATCTCCTGCTTCGGAGCAGAAAAAGAGAGCGGCGGCAGCGACGTGTTTGGGATCGACCATGCGTTTTAAAGCGGTATTTTCTAAGTAGAGTCGCTCGACCTCGTCAGTGCTACGACCCAATTCTTTTGCCCGGCCAGCGATTACCGAAGTCATTCGTTCTCCGGCTGTGGGGCCCGGGCAGATGGCGTTGACCTGAATGTTGTAAGCCCCAAGCTCCTGGGCAAGAGACGCGGAAAACCCAATCATCCCCCACTTCGAAGCCGCATAAGGACTACGCAGCGCGTATGCCATCTTCCCCGCAACAGAACTGATGTTGACGATCTTTCCTGAGCGTCGCTCGCTCATGTGTGGAATCACCGCACGTGAACATAGAAACGCACCCGTAAGATTAATCGCCATCACTTCATCCCATGCTTCGCGACTCAGGTTGGTTACCGCGGCAGTTGGTCCGGCAATCCCGGCGTTGTTTACGAGGATATCAATGCGTCCAAAGGTTGCCAGTGTCTTTTTGATGAGTTCATTGACCTGCACTTCATCGGAAACATCGGTCACGACTGCCTGCGCCCGACGTCCTTCCGACTCAATTTCAGTTGCGGTTTGTGCGAGCACGTCGAGTCGACGTCCACTCACGACAACGTCGGCTCCCTCAAGAGAGAGCGCCAGGGCGATTTCTCTTCCGATGCCGCGACCGCCGCCGGTCACTATTGCGACTCGATCGTTAAGTTTCATTTTGTTTGGTTACTCCCAACGGAGAGCGTCGATTGGATTCAGCCGAGCAGCCTTCCAGGCGGGCCACAAGCCGAACACGATCCCTACTGCTGCGGAAATTCCGACACCGACACCAATGGCCCAAAGCGGTACATACGCCGGCAACGGCGAGTACTTGTTCATAATGATGCTGGCGATTTCGCCGACAACTAAACCGGCCAGTCCACCTATCGCCGTTAAGACGACAGCTTCAATTAGGAACTGCGACAAGATATTGAGTCTGGTTGCGCCGACGGCTTTGCGCACACCAATCTCTTTTGTTCGTTCGGTGACAGATACAAGCATGATATTCATGACACCGATCCCGCCAATCATCAGTGCCACGAACGATATTGAAGTCAAAACTAAGGCAGTGGCGCCAGTGAGCTGATTGTAAACATCAAGCAGCGAGTCTTGTGATGAAACGCCGAAGTCGTTTTTGGCATTGAGTGGCACACGTCGCCTGCGCCTTAGGATATCCGTAACCTCGTCCATCGCCGATTTCACATAGGCTCGAGATTGAGGTCGCACCACCATGAAGAACACTACCTCAGGGAAAGGACCTTCCGCGTAATACTTGTCGAACGTCGTTAGCGGCACAAAGATAGAATTGTCGCGCGATTGCCCAAAGAAGTTTCCGAGTGGCTCCATTACTCCAATCACGTGATAGGGATTGCCATTTATTCTGACGTCCTTGTCGATGGGATCCTCGTAAGGAAACAAAGCCCGCTTTACGTCTACACCGAGGATCACGACGTTTGAACGGTCCTGCATGTCGATCTCGTTAATAAACCTTCCACTGTCAACATACTGGGTTTGCACGAATTCGTAATAAGGAGTGACTCCGAGAAGAATTGGCGTGTCTGTTTGTTTTTCCTGGTAACGAACAGTAGACGAGAGTTTGCGATGTATCGGTGAGACACCGGCGATTGAAGGGGCTTCGCGTCGCAGGGCCTCGGCATCCTCCATTCCCAGGTCTTTGCGATGAATTTCCTCCGGCCCTGGTGGACGTCCAAAGCTCGGGTCAAACTTGGAGATGAAAATGGTGTTCGATCCGAGCGACTCAATTTGATCGGCGAAAGCTTTGTTCAGTCCTTGAATGATCGAGACCATGAAAATCACAGTGATGACGCCGACACTGACACCAAGTATCGTCAGCGATGAACGCAGTTTGTTGGCGCGCAACGTATCGAGCGCCATCAGTGCTGATTCTTTTATGTCATCAAGGGTCATGAATCTTTGTTAATTGCTGATTGCTCACTTCTGATTGCTGATTTACTTACTAATTACGTCTAATGTTCAATCAGCAATCAGCAATCAGCAATCTCCTTTATTCCGCTCTCAGGGCCTCAATCGGATCAAGCTTTGCCGCACGCCATGCCGGCCACAGTCCACTGATTATGCCCACGACGGACGAAACGCCCACGCCCAGCACAGCTGACGCAATGCTGATCAATAAAGGAAATCCAATCAGTGCCGATATTACGTACGCCAGACCAAATCCCGTTCCTACGCCAATCGCTCCCCCAAGCGCAGTAACCGTTACTGCCTCTATCAAAAACTGCGTGAGAATGTCTTTACGTCGCGCTCCGATTGCCTTTCGAATGCCAATCTCTTTCGTGCGTTCGGTCACTGACACCAGCATGATATTCATGACAACGATGCCACCTACGACGAGTGATACCGCGGCCACCCCGATTGTCACGATATAAATATTCGAGGTTGCCGAGCCGTAAAGATTCAAAAACACATCCTGTGTTTCAAGAGCAAAGCCTTCGTCGTTTGGATCATCAATTGTGTGACCACGTCTGTTGCGCATGATCGTTCTGACCTGGTCCTCCGCAGCTTCGATTTGGTCCGCGTCCGCCACTTGTGTGAAAACGACCAGGGAACGCCGAGGTCCATATGCTTTCTGATACGTTGAATACGGAATGTAGACAACGTTGTCTCGCGAGAAGCCGAAGATTGATCCCAATGGTTCGAGTACCCCGATGATCAGATAAGGTCGACCTGCAATTCGAATCTCCTGACCTACCGCCCTATCAGGGGCGGCATCTCCAAACAAGTTCTTGAGAATGTCAGGGCCGACGACACAGATTTCTCGACCAGATCCTCCCTCACTCTCAGTCCAAATACGTCCCGCGTCGATTGATACCCCATCGATATCAAACATCGTGATTGGGTCGACCCCTCGCACGCGGACATTCTCAGCCTTTTGATCGGCGTACTTAATTGTCTCGATGGAATTCGCTGCCAGGCCAACTCGCCAACAAGCCGTGCAAAGCCGGCGAATCGCTTCTCCATCGTCATGGGTAACGTCTTTGCGACGATTGAACTTTACGAACTCTTCGCGTGACTTGATGATTTGTGGGTTCTTCGAAACCGTGAAAACAGTCGAACCTTGCGACGAAAATGTTTGGGCGACAGTCTTGTCTAATCCCTTGATGATGGTGACGACGGCAATCACCGCTGTTACTCCGACGACAATGCCCATCAAGGTGAGAGACGTTCGCAGTTTGTTGGCACGTAGACTTGAGGTGGCAACGCGGAAGGCTTCCCAAATCGCCGTTAGGCGGATGAGTGAAAGGGAACGAATGCGAGGCGGTAGTGCAGCGCGGGCATACGTATAGCGCCGTGGCTCTGCGTCTTGCTCGCCACCTCGCTTCTTCATTGTCGTCTCCTATTTGATTCGTTCGTCTTTTTCGATCTGGCCGTCGCGAATGGATATTACGCGGTGGGCACGTTCGGCGATGTCATGCTCGTGAGTAACGACGATAATCGTATTGCCCTCGGAGTGTAGACGCTCGAAGAGATCCATGATTTCCATGCTGGTATGTGTATCGAGTGCACCTGTCGGCTCATCAGCGAGAAGAATTGAAGGGTGATTTACGAGTGCCCTGGCAATTGCGACGCGTTGGCGTTGTCCACCCGAGAGCTCATTCGGTTTGTGCATCATGCGTTCGGTGAGGTCAACTGCAGCCAGTGCCTTCTTGGCCATGTCATGCCGCTGAGACGAACCGACGCCGCCGTAAATCAGGGGCAGTTCGACATTGTGTAAGGCTGTAGCTCGTGCCAGAAGGTTGAACGTTTGAAATACGAAACCGACCTCCTGGTTGCGAATGCGCGCGAGCTCATCATCGTCCATCTCGGAAACGTTCTTGCCGTTGAGCCAGTACTCTCCTTGCGAAGGAGTGTCGAGGCAGCCAATCAAATTCATCAACGTAGATTTACCAGAACCGGAGGGCCCAATGATCGCAATGTACTCGCCTCGGGGAATGTCGAATGAAACGCCATGAAGTGCGTGAACCGATTCAGTTCCCATCTGGTAGGTCTTCCAGATGTTCCGCATCGAGATCAACGACTTTGGATCGTGGCCGTTGACCTCGGTCTTTGCCTGGATGACGTTTTCAACTGGCGACGCGATTGTTAGGTTGCTACTCATTTAGCTGCCCTCGTTTCCATTCGCATTACCGCCTGGCTTCTTCGTTTGACGTTTCACCGCCATACCGTCTTTAAGAGTCTTCAAAACTCGACTTGGTCCCCTTACGATTTCCATGCCTGCCTGGACACCGCTGGTAACCTCGATATCGGCTTCACCTGTGATTCCGGTCGTCACTTCGATGAAGCGAACCTTGTTGGTCTTGGCATCGATAATGTAGACGCCCTTCTGCGTCTTAGGTTTGTTATCACTGCCGACGGGTGTGGGTGCGTTTGATGCAACACTTGGCGACGGTGATGCCGACGGCGGTGTGGCTGACTTCTCAACAATCGATTCGAGTGGAACAGCAAGTACGTTGTTCTTGGTCTTGGTCGTAATCGTTGCGGTTGAACTCATGCCCGGTCGCAGAGCGTTTTGTATATCACTTGTAAGCTCATTCAGCTGGAGAGTTACTTTGAACTCCTTAGCCTCCTGCACATTTACACGATTAGACAGGCCACCCGTTTGATCTGACTTCGCGATCGCCAATGGATTTTTCTGGGTAACCGTTGCTTTGATTTCCTTGTCGCCCAGGGCATCAACCTTAACCTTGGCTTGCTGTCCGACCTCGACATTATTGATCTCAGTTTCATCGACGTTAACTTCAACGTTGATCTGCGACATGTCGGCGATGGTCATCAACGGTGTTGTTGACAAGCCTGCGACAGCAAACTCTCCGACGCGGGTTGGTATGTCAGCCACTACTCCATTCAACGGCGACACCTGAGTCGCTTTAGATCGTTGGCTGACCTGACCACGTAATACTGCTTGTTGCTGATTCGCGCGCATCTCTGACGACTTGATACTGATTTGTGAGTCTTTCACCGCGATACGTTGCTGGTTGGCTCGTTCAGTCGCCTCTTTCACCGAAATCTTTTGCGACTCGAGATTAGCTTTAGCCGTCTCGAGGGCAATCTTGGCCGTATCCATTCGGTCACGAGCGGCATCGTATTCTGAACGCGAGGAAACGCCCGCTTCGATTAACTCGGTGACTCGCTTAAGTTCGCGCTGAGCCGTGTTTACATCAACTTGAGCTCGATCGACGCTCGTTTGGGCCGAAACGACTTGTTGACGCGCCGCCGCGACCGCGGATTCTGCGACAACCAAAGCTTGCTGAGCCTGGTTTACAGCATTTCGTGCATTCTGAACGTCGTTTAGGGAAGCCTGAGTTGCAGCCCACTGGGCTTCCTGGTTCGATTGCAACTGAGTTGGGTCAACTCGCACCAAAGGTTTTCCCTTCGTGACTTGGTCGCCGGCGTTTACATAGATTTCTTCGATACGACCTGGGACTTCACTGGTCAATTTGATATAGCGTATTGGTCGAACTTCTCCTGATGCTGTTACTGTCTGTTTAAGCTCTGGTCTGTTCTCCAGCTTGATCACCACTACCTCGGGTTCTTCCTTGCGGCTGGCGAACACGCTGACGATGACGACAATCGCCAGCACAGCCACTACGGATACCGCGATGATGATCTTCTTTTTACGGGTCAATGCCATGTTTTCTTCCTTAGTTCGGGGC
>Ga0163163_10002075_pt1 | contig 16920 bp, 11 predicted proteins | sample S65metaG_FD_119766 | JGI IMG/M metagenome (GOLD analysis project Ga0163163, IMG submission 119766) | Switchgrass rhizosphere microbial communities from Kellogg Biological Station, Michigan, USA - S6-5 metaG | ecosystem: Host-associated > Plants > Roots > Rhizosphere > Soil | place: USA... | reverse complement strand
TGCCCTCGGGACCCGTGCCCGGGAATTCATTCTTCTCCGGAACCTTCATCAGCGAGTACCAATAATTGCCGGGATACAGCTTCGCGGCAGTCTTCGCGTCCGGCGCGATGGTCGGCTTCAAGTCGACCGACTTGCCTGTAGCGGTCTGCACCTTGGGCGAATCCACCAGGCCGTAGCCGCGCGCCCAAACCGTGTAGTTCGCTTGGGGCAGCGCCGGGATCAGATAGCGGCCGCGGTCGTCCGTGACAACCTCTTTGATATAGCGCGTCGGCAGGTCGGTGGTCTCAGCGATCACCCAGACCCCTGCTTCGGGTCCCTTGCTGCTGCTCACGACCCCGCCGATTTGATCGGCCTTGACGCTCACTGAGGCCGAGCCTTGCTGCCCATTACTCCTGCCCATCCACGCGGCCATACAAATCGCTGCAAGCACCGCGATGCCGAAATATTTCGTACTCTTGCGGGTCATTCTGATGTTGGTCATAGTGAGGTCGCTCCTGCGCTGACGCGCTGAGATTCGATGCACAGTATACACCCACCAAATCCCGATGAAAACCGGATGAGAGACCGCCTACTTCAAAGCGGCGGTGGGCTTCACGTATTCCTTCGGAAAGTAACGTGGCGCGCCTCCGCGGCTGATGATGATGTCGGCCATTCGCTGGATGGGTTGATCCAGTGGAATAACGTCGCCAATCTGGATGGGAGTTCTCCCGCGGCTGTCTGGTTCGTCAAGGGGAACGCCGATGTCGGCCAGGTATTGCACGAGTTCGGTGAGCTCCGATTGCGTCGCAAGATTTGCAGTGCCCCTCATGCTCTCATGCATCGCAGTGAAGCCGAAGTTATCGACCGCCCTGACGTCTTTGTCGTATTGATAGGCAAGCTGCGCCGCGGTTACGTGGCCGCTGCCAGCAGCAGCCAGAAATAAACTGGCTCCGTCCTGATTCTTCAATCTGACGTCGGCGCCCGCGTCGATCAGCGCGCGCATGACATCCGCATGGTTAAACTTGGCCGCCAGCAGCAGCGCGGTTTGCTCCCCAACCACTCGCCGGAAAGTAAAATCTTCGGCAGGCGGCGCCTTCGCGGTCTTGGTATTCAGATTGGCACCCTTGGATACCAGTTTTTTGACCAGTTCCAAATAGCCGGCCTGCGCCGCCAAGTGCAACGGCGTTTTCCCGGTGCGATCGGCAACGTTAGGATTGGCGCCACCGTCGAGCAAGGCGATCGCGGCCTCGGTGCTGTGATAAGCGCCCGCCACAACCAGCATCTTGGTCTTATCTTCATCCGGCAGAGCGTAATCGGGGTCCGCGCCTGCTTTGATAAGGTGCCGGATCGAAGCGCTGTCATTCTTCATGGTGGCGAATAGCAAGGGCGTGAAGCCCTTCTTGCTGGCCGCGTTTACCTTGGCGCCGCGTTGGATCAGCAGGTCCACAACCTCGGGATGCCCTTCCGCCGCCGCCCACATGAGCGCATTCTGACCCTTCTCGCTTTCCTGCGCGTTCACGTCCAGACCGGCGTCCAGTAGCAGCTTCACTTCTTCCACGCTGCCCGCACCGGCTGCGATCATAAGCGTGGTCTCGCCATTCCAGCGCGTCGCTTTGGGATCGGCGCCGGTTTTGAGCAGGCGCGAGGAAAGGACAGCATTTCCGTTGGCTAGCGCCAACGTAAGCGGCGTCTCGCCGTAGTCACCCGCCGTGTTCACGTTCGCGCCGGCGTCGATCAGCTTCAGCGCGGTGTCCTGTAAATCGAGAAATACTGCCCAGGCCAGCGCTGTGGCGCCATCCGGCAAAGCGGCGTCGATATTTGCGCGTTTTGCGATTAGCGGATCGGCAGCTTTGATGTCGCGCCGTTTGATCGCGTCGATGAGGGAATAATCTGTCGCTGCCCGGCACAACCCAGCAGCCAGAACGATCGCCGTTCCCGTGCGGATCAAGAGTGTTGACCGCATTCGCTTGCCTATTAAATATCCGAGAGATGCGCGAGTTCGCCGGTGCTGTCGCCCAGAGTCTCCGTCCGGACGCCCGACTTGTCGAGCATGGAAACCAGCAGATTATTGAGCGGTGTATTTTCGGGATAGCGCAGATGCCGCCCGCCCTTCACCGTTCCGCCCGCGCCGCCGACGAGAGCAATCGGAAGATCCACATGCGTGTGCTTGTTACCGTCGGAGAGGCTGCTTCCGTAAAGTAGCATCGAATGATCGAGCAGCGTGCCGTCGCCGTCCGGCGTGTTCTTCATTTTGTTCACCAAGTACGCCAATTGCTCGACGTGATGAGTATTGATCTTCATCGTGCTCGCAATCTTCACCGGGTCATCCTGATGATGCGTGCAATTATGATGACCGTCGGCCACGCCGACTTCCCTATAACTCCTGTTGCTGCCTTCGCGTGCCAGCATCATCGTGATCACGCGCGTCAGATCGGACTGGTAAGCGATCACCATCAGATCCATCATCAACTGCGCGTGCGGCGCGAATTCCTCCGGAGCAGCAGCCGGCCGATCCATCGCAGGCAGCGGGGTAGAGGCGCTTTGCTGCTCCGCTTTCTGAATGCGCCGTTCAATATCGCGAATCGCGTCCAGATATTCCGTGAGTTTCCGGCGATCGCCTGTACCGAGCTTGGTCTCCAGCCGATCCACACCGCCCTTGACGAAATCCAGAATGCTGCTCTGCTCCTGCATTTGCGCCAGGCGCGACTTTTGATCCGTGCTGTCTCCGTCTCCAAACAGCCGCTCGAAGACCACGCGCGGATTGACTTCCACCGGATTCGGCGACGTGGGATTGCGCCATGAAATCGTATTAGTGTACGCGCAACTGTAGCCCGAATCGCACCCTCCGGCAAGACTCGGAGCTTCCACGCCCAATTCAAGCGAGCCGAATTGCGTTACCTGCCCCAGCGTGCGCGCGGCCACCTGATCGGCGGAGATTCCGGCGCGCAGATCGGCTCCCTCGGTCTTCTTCGGATGAACCCCGGTGAGCCAACTGGCGCCCGCGCGGGCATGATCGCCAGGTCCGTCTCCGTAGGAGCGCCCCTGAATCTGAGCCAATCCGCTCAGCACCAGCGTGTGCTCGCGAAAAGGCGCAAGCGGTTTCATGGTGGAGTTGAACTCGAAGTTGGCGCCTTCGCCCGATGGCGACCAGCCGGCCGAGATGATCCCATTCGGCACGTATAAGAACCCCATGCGCACCACCGGCTTGGTCGCGCCGAACGCCGGCACCATTGCATCGAGAAATGGGAGCGCCAAAGTTGCCCCCACGCCGCGCAGAAAAGTGCGACGCTGAAGGTGCTTCTTGGTAATCATCATTGGTCCGCCGACCTCCTCATCTGAAACGGAACGCTGCTCGCGACACCCAGAATCAGGTCCCGGAGCCGGTACTCATTGGCCTCTGTTTGGCGCACAATTGCCCTCACGGCCGGCATGTCATAGTATTCTACACCCCGCCCCAGACCGTAGGTTAAAAGCTTCTCGATGACCGTCGAAACGAACTCGTCGCGGCGTCCAGTGACCAAGACCTTCTTGAGCCCAGCCGGCCCCTCAAACTCCGTTCCGTCGGGAAGCTTGCCGGACGCGTCAATGGCGGAATCGCCATCTTTCGAGCGCCATCCGCCAATGCCATCGTAGTTCTCCAACGCAAAACCCAGCGGGTCGATATTGCGGTGGCAAACAGCGCATCCCGGATTCGCGCGGTGTAATTCCATGGCTTCGCGCAGGGATAATTTTCGCGCGCCTTTGGTGGTGGCATCTAGCGCCGGTACATCCGCTGGCGGTGGAGGCGGCGGCTCTGCCAATAAGTTGTCGAGAATCCACTTGCCGCGCTGCACCACCGAGGTGCGATTCGGAGGCGATGTCACCGTCAACAAGCTGCCCTGCCCTAGCAGGCCGCCACGATTCGAGTCCGTGAGCGCGACGCGTCGGAACTGCGAGCCATAGACGCCGGGAATGCCGTAGTGGATCGCCAGCCGCTCGTTCAGAAACGTATAATCTGCGCCCAGAAGATCCAAGATGCTGCGGTTCTCCCGCACAATGCTGTCGAAAAACAATTCGGTTTCCCGCTGCATGCTGAAACGAAGACTCTCGTCGAAATCGGCAAACACGATAGGATCCGGCCGTACCGTTGCCAGATTGCGAATCTGCAGCCACTGGCCGGCGAAGTTGCTTACGAACGCGAAGGACTTTGGATCGTCGAGCATGCGGTCGACTTGCCGCGAGAGCTCAACGGGATTGGAGAGCTTGGATCTCTCGGCCAGATCGAGCAGGGTTTCATCAGGCACACTGCTCCACAAGAAAAATGAGAGCCGCGATGCGAGTTCAACGTCGCTGACCCGGTGGTTGCGGCCGGCAGCCGATGGATCAGTCTCCACGCGGAACAGGAAATCGGGGGCGACCAATAAGGCTTCAATCGCCTTCTGTATTCCAAAGTCGAAGTCGCCGTTAGCGCGGGCGTTCTGGTAAAACGTCAACAATGGCTTCCAGTCCACCTCCGTCACGGGCCTTCGATAGGCGCTGCGAGCGAGACTGACAAGGATCCGTTGCGCGCACTGGTTTTCCTGCGTACGCTCCGCCGGATGGCACACGAAAATCTTCGCACGACTGGGCGTGTCTCCCCGACCTGTGGCGTTGTATGGCCCGTCAATCCCCAGATTCATGACTGGCGGCGGTACCCCGTCGGAGCGCGGGAAGCGCTTCACCCTCACGCCGTCAACGCGCAGGTCCATGCCCGCCGACGATGCTTCGGGACGTTCGTTCGACAGGTACGCGGAACGCCGCGCAGTCGCCGGCTCCAAGCTTTCCAGCTTCAGCGATTCCTTGGGGAACGTGACGCCAATCGTGTGCGGGCCCGCCTTCATCGTTAAGCGCACTTCGAAGGGCGCGATTTTGACCGGCAAGTTCAAAGCTCCGCGCCGAATGTGGATCACGTATTCGGCATCCAGCGGAAAGTAATAGCGCACCGAGAGCCCGCCTGCCGAGTCAAATGGCAGATCGTCGCTCATCCACTCCGCTCTGATCGGAACCGCGGCGGCAACACCCCGGTTGGGCTCGCGGCGCGGCTCGAAAATCTCTTCGGAGGGCTTAAGCGTGGGATCGCCAACCGCCAGCCGCGCGATTTTCCGGCCCATCGACAGATAGCGGTCGAGCAGCGCCGGCGATAGCGAGAGCACGTCTCCGATGTTGTCGAACCCATACCCCGAATCGTCCACCGGCAACTGTGAGCCGGCGTTAATATCCAACGCGAAAATGTCGCGGATCGCATTGCTATATTCGGCGCGGTTCAAGCGGTGAATCGCAGGGCGTCCGGGATTCGGGTGCGCGGCGGCCTCGGCGTCGAGCGAAGTCTCCAGCCACTTGCTGAATTCCGCCATGCGCGCGGCATTCGGACGCGGCATTCCTGCGGGAGGCATCTGCCCCGCCGCGACTTTGCGCAGCACTCTTTCGAGCAATTGGGCATGGTCGCCGATACTGTTCAGATCCAACCCTTGCAGCGTGACTCCCGCGGTGCGTTTCTGGTTGTCATGACAAACCACGCAGTATTGAGTAAACAGTGCCGAAGCAGAGGCAGCGCCTGGCTGGGCTTGGGCGCGCACCTGCGGAGCCAGCGCCATAGCGCACACCATGAGAACCGCCAGCGAAGATAGCGCTGCTCTAAGCATGTAAGTCTATCCGAATTAAGTATATACCAGCGTTCTCACGGCGAAAAGCCTCCTTAATCAAGAGCCCTGACGCACTCTTCTAACAACGTCGTTGCCGCCTGCGGGTCTGCTTCAAGAGGGAGAGTGATCACTTCCCCCACGTGCGTACGGATTTTGCCCGAGCGAAACCATCCCGTCTTCGCCCACAGGCCGCTCATATGCACTGGCAGCGCATCGCATTGCAGTTCCTTCCATAGCAGTCCCGCCCCCCGCTGGAACGCGTGCATCTGTCCATCCGGTGTGCGCCGTCCTTCCGGGAACACCAAGACATGGAAGCCACGGTCCATCGCGCGAGCCGCGTGCGCGAAGCTCGCCCGAAAATCACCCGACTGCGGCAACGGAAAAACGTTGAACAGCGCCGTCACGAGGTAATAGGCAGCCGGAGCAAGCAGATTGAGAAACCAATTGCCTTGCCCGCGCGCCTGGCGCCAATTCAGCAGCATCTCGCCCGCCATAGCCACTGCGACCCGCCGCCGCGTTCGTCCGTTCAATCCGTACAGCAGAATCGGGACGTCATACAGCGTCACGTGATTCGCGACAATCAATACTGGAACATCGGGCTCGCGCGTCAAGTCGCGCTTAACACCCGGAGCCGCCAATAACGCCACCAGCGGCCTAGCGATCACCTCCAGAAACACCGTGCGCACCGCTGTCGCCACTGGCGTCCATGGCCACAGCGGATAAATGTGTCGTTCGCGAGGCGTCTCCTCTCCCGAAGGAGAACCCTTGAGCAGTTCCCTAAGTTCGCTGACAGTCTGAACCTTCTGAAAATCGGCGTCGGCGACGGAAATCCCGAATCGCGTTTCCAATGCGGATTGCAACTCCACCCGCCCCAGACTATCCAGATGAGCGTCTTCCGACAGCCGCGCGCGATCCGGCAACTCTGAAGTATTCTCGCCAGTGATTCGCTCAATCATGCTCGCCAAGCCGCCACTCGCTGACGGCGCGCTTCGCTCGTCCCCCGGGGCCATCGCAAGAGCCGCCCCAACTTCTCGACGCAGGACCTTCCCAGTCGAGGTCCTCGGCAAATCCGGTTCCGGCCATATCGTCCAGTGCCGGATTTGTTGGAACTCGGCCAGCTCACGGTTCGCCGCCCGAACTGCTTCCGCTGCATTCTCGCTAGCGCCGCGCATGATCAGCGCCGCCAGAGGATGCGGACCCTGTGGTCCCCGCGCCTCCACCACCGCCGCCGCCCGGATCTGCGGTTGCCGCAGCAACGCCGCCTCTAGATCCTCCGGGTAGATGTTCAATCCCGCGGCAGTGACGATCACGTCCTTCTTACGCCCGCGAAAACTCAACGATCCCCTCGCATCCAGAGTTCCCAGGTCTCCAGTCGAGAGCCATTCCGATTCCCGCGACTGCACCTTGCCTCCGGTCCACGTGGCGCGCGAGACCGTCTCTCCTTTTACGAGAATTTCACCTTCTGCACTCAGCCGAACCTCCCGGCCAGGCAGCACCTGCCCGATGGTTCCACGAGCCGTGTGGAAGGGATGATTCAAGCTGACCAGTGCGGCAGTCTCCGTCATGCCGTAGCCTTGCACGACGACGAAGCCGAGGGTGGTCCAGAAATGTTCCACATCGGCATCGAGAGTTGCCCCACCGGAAATCAGCGCCCAGAACTTCAACCCAAAAGCCAGGTGCACGTCACGGAACATCCACCAGCGGCGCAACGCGGAGTGTCCTTCGGCTGCCTTCGACCTCGCTGGCAGGTCGGGAAAGCGCTCGATCAAGTAAGATTCGATCAGCCCCAGCACTCTGGGCACGGCGGCTAGGACCGATATCCGCTCGCGTTGGATCAACGAGGCCAGATCGCGTCCGATCAAACGCGATTCGAAATGGACCACCGCGCCCAGCAGCGGCGGCACCCAGATCCCCATGAACTGGCCGAATACGTGACTGAGCGGCAGCGTGTTTAGAAATCCTAGCGGATGAAAGATGCGCTCATACTTGAGATACTTCTGCATCTCGCGTTCGATGGGTCCCAGGCTCGCCAGCACGTTGCGATGCGTGTGAACCACGCCTGTAGGCTCGCCGGTGGTTCCTGAAGTGAAGACAATCTGGAGCGCGTCGTTCGCCTGAAGACCCGCGACGGGCTCCAGCAAAGGATCCGCAGGGAGCGTCGCCTCGAAATCCTCGAAGGCGATCTGCGCCACGGCGCTATCCATACCGTGAATCTGCTCGTGGCTTCCGGTCACGAATTTCGGACTTACGTCCCGGATGACTCTGCGTACAAAATCGGGCGATCCCGCGACATCCAACGGCACCGGGATCACGCCCCGCAAGATGCAGCCGAAAAATGCCGCGATCCATTCGCTTCCGTTCGCACCCCAGATCACGACGCGGTCACCCTTTGTGATGCCGCGCGATTCTAGCTCGCGGGAGAATCGCCCGGCGAGCCGTGCCAACTGCCGATAGGAAGTCCGCGCCGTGCGAAGGCCGTGCTTCGAGACCACCGCCGGCTCGTCCCCCCGGCGTTGTAGATCCTGAAGCAAGGAAGCCAGGTGCGGCCGGTTCCCTAGCCCCTCTTGTCCGGCCGTCAATGCGTCACTTCTTGACGTACTTCTTCAAATCTTTCGGGCCCACCTCGGCCCCGTAGATCGCACCCTTCGAGTCCACCGCGACACCTTCCGCGGCTGTGGTGCTGCCCTGCGACGCATTTTGCGGATCTGGAATAAATGCCGTAACCGTGCCGTCCTTCACGCTACCGATTCTCATACCGCGTTTCCATCCAGGATGATTCTTGTCATTGGACTCCGAATCCACCACATAAATCATCCCGCGCTTATCGATCGCGATTCCACTGGGCCGGCTGAACTGCGTCCATTGGTCGATGAATTTCCCATCCTGGTCGAAGATCTCGATGCGATTATTACCGCGGTCGCACGCAAACAGGCGTCCCTTGCTATCGAACGCCAGGCAGTGCGGCACGCTGAAATCCCCAGGGCCCGTCCCGTGTTTTCCAAACGCCGTAATGTACTTCCCTTCTTTGGTGAACTTCACGATGCGTGCGTTGGTGTTCCCGCCATGCCCGTCGGCTACGAAAATATCGCCGTTGGGAGCCACAATTACCGCCGACGGCTGATTAAAAGTGTCCGGCCCATCCCCCGCCACTCCCGCCTTTCCCAACGTCAGGAGAACTTTTCCATCGGAGCTGAACTTGAACACCTGCTGGCCCTTCCCATCCTTGCCTTGACCATCGGTGACCCATACGTTGTCGTCTTTATCGACATACAACCCGTGCGGAAATACGAACATTCCTGCACCGAAGCTCTTCAGCAATCTGCCCGATTGATCGAATTCGAGAATCGGCGCCAGGCTCGATCCGGCGCAGGAATTCACGCCGCAGCGCTCGGCCACCCAAATGTGATTGTGCGAATCGACGCTGACCCCAGCCGCCGCCCCCCAGGTTCTCCCCTCCGGCATCTTGAAGTAGTTTTCGATTGTGCTGTACGGATTTGGCTGCGCATTGGGTTCGTTGGTAGCTCCCAGCGCCGCAATCGCGGCAGCTCCGAAGAGCGCGACTCTGAACCGGCCGGAGTAAGTCATGAGGTTCTCCTTCGAAAAATGCGATTCGAATTGTATCGCTTCCGTAAGTAGATGTCCAAGGGAACCGGATTCATCCGCGAAGCGCGTCCGCCTTCGTTAATGGCCGCACCAGGATCGTGAGAACGAACCCGACCGCGAGCAACGCCGCCAGCACTTCGAGTGGCTTGTCGTAGATGTGAACTTTGCTGGCACCGGGTGGCAGAGCGGCTCGTGCGCTATTGGATAATTCGGTGATGATCACCGGACCCACCACTGCCGCGGCGCTCCATGACGTCAGCAAAGCTCCGTGAATAGCGCCCACATTGTCAGGACCGAAGAGATCCGCCAGAAACGCGGGGATGGTTGCGAAGCCGCCTCCATACATCGTAAAGACAACGAACAGACTCGCTTCAAAAAGTCCCCAGCTCCCACTCGCCGCCAAACCCGGAATGAACAGGAACAGCACAAACTGTACGGTGAAAAACACCAGATAGGTGTTACGCCGGCCGATGAAATCCGAGCAGGACGCCCAAAACAAACGTCCACCCGCATTGAAAATGCTGATGAGCGAGACTACCCCAGCGGCCTGCAGCGGGGTCTTCTGAAACAAATCCTGCATCATAGGAGACGCTTGCGCCAGAATCCCGATCCCCGCGGTGACGTTGATGAACAGGATCCCCCACAGCAGATAGAATTGCACTCGGCCCAAAGCTTGATTCCGCGTACGACTCTGATCCGTGATCATCTTGCCGGTCTTGACCGGAGCGGTCCACCCTTCGGGACGCCAACCTTGGGGAGGACGCCGCAGGATGCGCGCGCCGAGCAACATCGCGATCAAATAGGTAACGCCCAGCGCGATCACCGTGCGCGCCACGCCGAGCTTCGCGATGAAGAACACGTTCAAGTAGCCGGCCAGGAACGCGCCGCCTCCGAACCCCATGATGGCCATGCCCGTGGCCATTCCGCGCCGGTCCGGAAACCACTTCACCAGCGTGCTCACCGGGGAGATGTAGCCGAGGCCGCATCCGATACCGCCAATCACGCCCATCCCCAGAAACACCAGGACGGATTGTCGCAAGGCGAGGCCGATGCCTCCAATCACCAGTCCGGTTCCGAAAAACACGGCGGCGGTGGTGGCCGCTACACGCGGTCCGCGCCGTTCGACCCACGGGCCGCCGAACGCAGCGCTCAGACCCAATAGCATAAGAGCCATTGTGAAAGTCGTGTAGGGAGGACTGAACCACCACGGATCGTTGGGGAAGAGCGCGTGAATAGGCCGGTTGAACGTGCTCCACGCGTATACCGATCCAATGCAGATGTGAACCGCAACTGCCCCGACGGGAATAAGCCAGCGGTTAAACGTGGCGGTGAGTGGTTCGGTCGCGGGGCGCGGAGTCGTCATGGGCAAGATCCCTATCTTGGGATAGCCGCATTATTCTATCGCAAGCAACAATTGCAGCGCTTAGCGAAAGAAGAGACGATGTTGCAGAGGCCGCAAACGGTGTTTAATGTCGGGCCAAAATTCGGTGAGAATATTTGAAATGACATCGTTGCCGAGTTGCATGCCAAAGCGTTCAACGCCCTCGGAAGCCGACTGGCTGTCGGGATAATACCAGGTGGTAATGGCGTCAACTCCGATATCGCCGGCGATCTCCGTGATGTTGAATCTCGACCTGCCATTATCCCTCCGGGTGACAAAAATACGCGAGGCCGCATAGTAAGTTCGGCGCCAAAAGGTCCCGGTTCCCAGCCGAAAATATCGAGGGTCATCGTGGAGAAGGCTCGGCAGAATCGCATCCGTGATGTAACTGCCTATGATTTGGTCGCTGACTCCGCGGGCATAGTATTCACCGAATCCCTTCAAACCGCCGTTATGGTGGAAGCCGCCAGCCGCAATCTGCGCCTGCGCAGCATAGCCTGCCAGCAGAAAGAAATTCGGCCAGTCAAAACTGTCTTCGAACGCAATGTGACATTTTTCGGCCCTCGTGAGCGGCTTATAGGTTTCCTGAGTTTCAGCAGCACGGTAATTGGGAATGACGCCGAAAAGCCGATTTGAAGAGGGCACTGGCGCAGGCTGTGTGCTCTCCAACGGAGCGATCTCCGGAGCGTCAGACTCATCCGCCCCCACGTCGGATACGGCAGGCGAATCGATTAACAGCGGGCGCACTTGGGCGGATACGGTCGGTCCACTCATCACGCCGCCGAGCGTGAGAACCAGGCCTAACAGTTGTTTGATATGCCGTGTCATGCCCTTTTCTTCGCGTATGATATGACGGCAAAAAAACTTCCAATGGCTACATCGTCCGATATTTATTTTTGGATCATTCCAGGATATTCAGCATTTGGCATAGAGCACGCGTGGGACAACTGGGACAACTGGGTGAAAGCCTCAGCTGATAGAGTATTCTTTGTGCAGGAGGCAGCTTGAAACTCTCGAGAAGACATTCTCTGAAAGCTCTGGCAGCAGCGGCTATCATAGGCTCGTCTGCCGTGGGCGCGGAGCCCCCAAAGATCCGCCTGGTCGCTCTGGACGTCGGAGGCACGATTCTGCAGGACCACGGAGACATCGTGGATGCGCTGCGAAACTCAATGGGTAAGCGCGACATCACGGTCAGTGCCGCGGAGATCGGACCCTGGAGGGGCGCGGCGAAACGGGCCGTCATTCGCCACTTCGTCGACCTGCAATCGAAACTCAACGACGCCGGACGGCAGAAGTTGTCAGCCGAGATCTATAGGGCCTTCGTCGAACAGGTAAGTGAGGCCTATAAGACCGTGCCGCCCATCGAAGGCGCGGAGGAAGCCATTCGAAAGCTGCGCGAGGGCGGCTATCTGATCGCCACCACGACCGGCTTCGATCGCGAAATCGTAATGCCGATCTTTCGCCGGCTCGGCTGGGAAAAGTACTTCGCTGCGATGGTTGCGAGCGACGATGTCACTCAGGGAAGGCCCGCCCCCTACATGCTGTTTCACGCCATGGAAACCGCTGGCGTAACGAGCGTCGCGGAAGTGATGGCCGTCGGTGACACGCCGCTCGATCTTCAGGCCGCGAGCAATGCGGGAGTCCGGGGGATGGTGGGAGTGCTTTCCGGCGTCGGTACCCGAGAGCAGCTTAGCCGCGAGCCGCACACTGATATCATCCAAAGCGTCGCCGACCTGCCCGCCCTGCTCGGCCGGAAGGGCTGAAACATGAAGCGTAATCCCGCTCGATCGCTCACCGGGCTGTGGGACGGCGCCGGGCAGCTGCTGCGTAGCCATTTACTGACCAGCATCGAAACCAAGCAGCGGGTTCTGGAAAGCTGCGAGGCGGATATTCTGGCTGCCGCGGCCCGAATCACCGCCAGCCTGCGCGACGGTGGGAAACTACTGCTGTGTGGAAACGGCGGCAGCGCAGCGGATTGCCAGCATATCGCCGCTGAACTCGTAATCCGGCTCACCCACGATTTCGTGCGGCCCGGACTTCCGGCGATCGCACTCACCACCGACACTTCCATGTTGACGGCCAGCGCCAATGATTTTGGATTTGCGCGCGTTTTCGAGCGGCAGGTGCAGGCTCTCGGACTACCTGGAGACGTGCTGGTCGCGATCAGCACCAGCGGGGACTCGGAGAACACACTGTGCGCGCTGAATTACGCCGCCGCGCATGGCATGCATACCATCGCGCTCACCGGAGCCACCGGGGGCAAGATGACCACAGCGGCGGAAATCGTGATTCGCATACCGAGCACGAGCACGCAGCACATCCAGGAGGCTCACATCGCAGTGGGCCATATTCTGTGCGCGATTATCGAGCGCAGTCTTTTTCCCGAAGCGATCTGACCCCGGCTACCCTAGTGCTTCTCAGCCGGGAACCGGGTGTCCATCGGCTTGCTGGGATTCGCGCTGATCTGCAGAACGGCACAATGGTGATAGGTGTAGTCGCCGTCTTTGTTAAGGCCGTGCGCGGCCATAAATTCGACAATCTGCAGAGTGCATTTGGAGCAGTTGATGTTCGGAATATCTACGTCGGTTTCCTGCTCCTTCTCGAACTTTGAGACATGCATGAATAGCCCGTCTGCGAGAACCGGAGCTGTCGGCGGATACTGAACAGCTCCCGCTACCGACCTTGGGCCATTGGCGCTGGGCTCGGTCTTCGCCACTGGATCGGGTGGAAGCTCATCGCGCGAGTTCACCGCCAGTGCGACCCGATAGAATCCCGGATGATAGACGGTCTCCTGAAGCTTTATATGGAGTTTTTCGCCCCCCTGGACCTTGTTGACGGCGCCGCTGGGCGTCCCCGCGTTGGCTGACGTGCCGCCACAAGGAGCCATTTTCTGTGGATCGCCTTTAGGATCCTCCTGCAGCCAGGAGGCCGGCTCAAGCAGCTTGAAATGCGCGCTGGCTTGCGGCGCAATCACCGTGGCGCTCATGGAAACGAATAGCAGACTCCAAAGCTTTTTCATGGAAGTGTTCCTCTGTATGAAAATAGCACGATGCACCGCCAATACGGGAAAAGCGGCAAGGCGCCTGTTTCAGCACGTTGCCGCTTTCAAATCACTCGGGTCTACAAGCGTTGGCTCTAGGCCTTGGCTTGAATATTTCCGACGATCTGAGGAATCAGCTCGCCGGAGACATCGGTCAAGCGCATATTGCGCCCGTTAAAGTAATACGTCATCTTCTTGTGGTCCATACCCAGCAAGTGAAGCAGCGTGGCGTGGACGTCATGGTTGGTCAGCTTTTGATCGGCAGCCTTGTAGCCGACTTCATCGGTAGCGCCGATGGACTGGCCGCCCTGGATCCCGGCGCCAGCCATAAAGATGGTCATAGCTCCCGGATTGTGATCGCGGCCCATTCCGCGCTGTGAGATCGGCATGCGGCCGAATTCGCTGTGCCACATTACGGCGGTCGAGTCGAGCAAGCCACGCCGCTTCAGATCCGTGATCAGCCCGGCGATGGGTTTGTCGACTTCTTTAGCGTGCTTGGTGTGATTGGCCACGATGTCGGCGTGGGCATCCCACGTGTCTTCGATGCTGACGTAGGCGCCGCTCATCAACTGAACGAAACGTACGCCGCGTTCGACCAAACGGCGAGCCAGCAGGCACTGACGGCCATACGAAGCGCAGGCCGGATCGTTGAGACCATACAACTGCTTGGTCTCGTCGCTCTCGGAAGAGAGGTCCACCGCTTCCGGCGCACACGATTGCATGCGGTACGCCAGCTCATAAGAAGAGACGCGCGCGGAAAGCTCCGACATCCCCGGATACTGCTCGTTGAAATTCGAATTGAGCAGATCCATCTGGTCGAGGCGCGCCCGCTGCTGCTCGGCGGTCATATACTGACCGGGAGCCGATAGGTCCAGAATCGGATCGCCCTTGGAGCGGAATACCGTCCCTTGGTAAGCCGCCGGCAGGAACCCATTCTGCCAGTTTGGCGGACCGGCATACGGTCCACCCTTGGCGTCCAGCACCACCACGAAGCCCGGAAGGTTCTGGTTCTCGCTGCCGAGGCCGTAAGTCACCCATGCACCGACGCTGGGGAACCCCATCTGGATGGAGCCGGTGTTCCACTCGTAGTGAGAAATGACGTGGTCATTCGACAGACCCTGGCAGGAATGGATGAACGCCAGATCATCGACGATGGTTGCGATATTCGGGAAGAGCTCCGAGACCCATGCGCCCGATTGTCCGTATTGCTTGAAACTGAACGGGCTCTTCATCAAAGGGCCGGGATAGCCCTGGCGAACTTTGATGTCGCCGTGCCCTTCCATCGGCATGCGGTTGTACTTTTCAAGCGCCGGCTTGTAGTCGAAGGTGTCCATGTGGCTGACGCCGCCGCTCATGAATAGCGAAATCACCGACTTCGCGCGCGGCTTGAAGTGCGTCGGCTTCGGGGCAAGTGGAGAATCGACTTTACCGCCCGGGCTCGCGACGCACTCGGCGCCTAGCAATTTGTCCTGGCTCAGCAAGTCCAGCAGAGCCAGTCCGCCAATTCCCATGCCAGCTTCCATCCAGAATTTCCGGCGGGAAATGTACTGCTGTTTGCGGCTTCGTTCACTCATTTTTTCAAACATGGCTATTCTCCTACTTGATATAAACGAATTCGTTCAGATTCAGCGTCACGTGAGCTAAATCGGTCAGCGCCGAGCGCGCTGCGCTATCCCCGCTCGCGTTCTTGGCAGCCGCGGTTTCCGTCTGCTTCTTCAGAAACGCTAAGTTCTGGCGCATTTCGGCGGTGTTCGGATCGCGGCTAAAGGCAATGTGATACATCTCGGTGACTTGCTTCTCCGGATTCGGACCGGCTGCCTGCCACACACGATCGGCGAAATACCCCGCCTGCTTCAGCGTGAACTCATTATTCAGCAGCGTCAAAGCCTGCGTCGGGACCGTGCTGGTCGCCCGGCGTTCGCAAGTTACGTTGAGATCCGGTTCGTCGAATACTTCGAACATCGGGTACTTGAGACCGCGCTTTACGTAAGCGTAAACTGCACGCCGCCAGGTGGAAGGCTCTTCCTTCGTGAGCTCCCAGACGCCACGCGGCTGATCGGCACGAAGCGATGCGGGGATTGCCGGGAAGAACGGCTCACCGCCGAATTGATGGTTCAGTTTGCCGCTGGCATCCAGCGTGATGTCGCGGATAATTTCCGCCTCTGCGCGATGTGGCGGGAATCTCCACAGGTAGACATTGGTCGGATCTGCCTTGAGATCGCCTTCGCGCGAGAACGCCGAGGCCATCTTGTAAGTTTCCGAGTTCATGATGATCCGGTGCATGGCCTTCACGCTCCAGCCCTTCTGCACGAACTCAGTCGCCAGCCAGTCCAGCAGTTCCGGATTCGATGGCAACGTGCCCATCTTGCCGAAGTTACCCGGCGTGCTGACGATTCCGGTTCCAAAGTGCCACGCCCAGATGCGATTTACCATCACCCGCGCGGTCAGCGGATTGTCGGCTGAAGCAATTGCTTCGGCCATCGCGCGCCGGCGTCCGCTGGTGACATAGTCGCTGCGCTTCGGCGGGTCGACGACCGGTGGCGGATTCTTCGGATCCGTTAACACCGTCAGGAAGCCGGGCTGCACCTGGAAAGTCGATGCGTTGGCCTTGACGTCGTCACTCGCAGCCGCAAAGTATAGTGGCGGGACTTCGTACTTGGTGCCAACTGCAGGCACGAAGCAGCATTTCAATCCGTAGTCCGGACGCCCGGTTCCGGGAATGTGTGAATCACCGAGACCGTCAGGTTGCAGGCGGTAGTCGCCGTCGCGAACACCATCGGCGGTGGGCAGCGGAGCCGGCAACTTCTCTTCGATGGCGGCGATCTTCGCTTGCAGATCGGCACGCTTCTTTTCGTCTTCAGGATTTAGCTTGAGAGGGCCGCGGCCGTAGCTCTCGCTGCCGGCGCCAAACACTTGATTGGCTTTCGCGGCGGCTTTCGCCTTCGCGGAAGAATTTGCGTCCGCGACGATGTTGTCGGGATCGACATCCGGGCCACCGATGATTACTTGGGCCACCAGCAACTTTTGGCCCTCAGTTCTCTTCTCGGGCGCCGTCTTGATGGCTTCCTGAATATCTGGCGGGAACTTCTTCAGCGCATCCTGTACTTGCTGTTCGCGCCGCTTCTCTTGATATGGCTGTTCGATCCGCGCGATCTCCTGGCGCAACGGCGTCATTTCAGCCGCGAGCGCCTTCAACTTCGCATTGTAGGCGTCCACTTGATCTTTCGGGACCAGCGGCTGGTCGTAGTCTACGTAGC
>Ga0163163_10002071_pt1 | contig 16949 bp, 13 predicted proteins | sample S65metaG_FD_119766 | JGI IMG/M metagenome (GOLD analysis project Ga0163163, IMG submission 119766) | Switchgrass rhizosphere microbial communities from Kellogg Biological Station, Michigan, USA - S6-5 metaG | ecosystem: Host-associated > Plants > Roots > Rhizosphere > Soil | place: USA... | reverse complement strand
TCGCGTCCAATCCGTCGACGGCCCATCGCGTGGGCACGAACAGCGACAACTTCTGCAACCACTCGGGAAAGATGAACGATGGCACCCACGCACCGCCGAGCATCACCATGAGCAACGTCGCGAGAATGGCGAGGCCGCGCGTTGCCTCGGGCGTTCTGCCGATGGCCGCGATCAGCAGGCCGAAGCTGCCCGTCAACAAGGCGAACGCGACGAGCACGGCGATGAATCCCGGCACGCTGCCGTCGATGCGCACCCCGAACGCAGCCATTGCGGCCGCATAGACGATCGCGAACACTACGAGCGCGATCAGCGCGCAGCTTGCGATTCGACTGCCCAATAGCTTGCCCCGGGAGAGCGGCGCCGCGCGCAGCCGCTTCCACAACCCCATGCGGCGCATCAACAACAGCCCGACGCCGAGGTCCACGCCCATCAGCAGCACGAACTGAACGCCCATGCCGGCGAACGAGTGCGAGTAGCTGTTGTATTTCGTCTCCGGCCGCGCACTGGCGGGTTCCTCGCGGGTGACATAGGGCAGCGTAAAGGCGGCCGCTTTCGGCGGGGCACTGGCAGGCATAGAAGTGCTCTGCACTTTGGCGATGCTGTCGAACATCTGCGTCAACTCGAGCCGGCGCTGATCCGGGAGCGACGTGCTTTGCAGCGTGCGATCCCGCAGATCGGACAGCAGCGGACTCGAGGCGCTCATCAGCGACTGGCTGACGGTCTGCATCACATGCTGCGCCATCAGGCCGCGCACGACCTGCAGCGCCATCGCCTGCGATGGGTCGTAATGCACAACGAGCTCCGGCTTGGTGCCGCCGAACATCGCGCTGCCGGCAAGCTTGCCGAAGCCGGCCGGCACCGTGATCGCGGCCGCCACCTTGCCTGCCTTGACCTGCGCCAATGCGTCGGCTTCGCCGACTTCGGTGACGTCGAAAGTCGCCTCGCCACGCAGGGCCGCCACCACGCGGCCGGACAGCTCGCTGCGGTCGAGATCGGTAACGGCCACGTTGATATGCGCAGGCTTGCTGTCGCTGTTGCCGAAGAGCGACCCGAAGAACGCTGCGATCAGGATCGGGGCCGCGATGCTCATGAGGAGGGCGCGGCGGTTCGAGAAGTACAGGACGAGGTCCTTGCGCACGAGCGCGATGAAGGCGTTCATGGGTTCATGTCTTTCGTTTCAGTCGCGAAGCTGGCGTCCGGTCAGGGCGAGGAACACGTCTTCCAGGTTGCCGCGGTCCGAGCTGATGTGGCGCACCTTGCAACCGGCGGCGGCCAGCGCTTGCAACACGCCGCATCCGTCGCGCGTGAGATCGTCGATGGCCAGCGTTACGCGCTCGCCGCTTTTTTGTGCGCGCTTGACGCCGGGAATCGAGGCCAGCACCCCGATCTCGATGTCCCCTTCAACGTCAACCTGCAGTGTCTGCGCCGCCGGCAGCGCGGCATAGAGCTCCGTGAGGGTGCCGCTCGCGACGACGTGGCCATGATCGATGATCACGATGCGATCAGCGAGGCGCTCGGCCTCTTCCATGTAGTGGGTGGTATAGACCAGTGCCTTGCCCTGGCCTTTCAGCGCTTCGAGATTGTCGAAAATTGCGTTGCGGCTTTGCGGATCGACACCCGCCGTGGGCTCGTCGAGCAGAAGCACGTCGGGGTCGTGCACCAGCGCGCAGGCGATGTTGAGCCTTCGCTTCATGCCCCCGCTGAACGTAGAGGGCTTGTCGCGGGCGCGGTCGGCAAGTCCTACGATGTCCAGCACGTGCACCGCGCGTTCGCGCAGCCGTGCCTTTGGCATGTCGTAGAGGGCACCGAAGAGCTCGATGTTGGCCAGCGCCGTCAGGTCTTCGAACAGCGCCAGGTCCTGGGGCACCAGGCCGATGCGGCGCTTGAAGTCGTCGGGATCGCCGGCGAGGGTAACGCCGTTCACGCGGACGGTTCCGGCGTCGGCGGTCGTCAGACCGCTGAGTATGCCGATCGTCGTCGACTTCCCGGCCCCGTTCGGACCGAGCAGGCCAAGTACCTCACCTGACCGGACGGTCAAGGCGACATCGGCCACCGCCGCCCGCATACCGTACGACTTGCGCAGTCCCAACGCTTCGAGCATCGCTCCCCCTTGTGAACATCCGGCCGCAATGCTAGCGAGCGCTCTTTTCCGGGCAAGCGGGATTCGACGAAGGTGCCGATCTTTGGCGCGAGTCGACCGCAGCGGGCGCGACCGGTATGCAGGGAGACGGTTACATACCGGTTCACCATCCTCCTGCAACGCAGTCCTCCTCCTCGTGTCCACGTGCAACGAGGTAGTCGACCGCCGCCCGCATGATTCGCTCGAGCGAGCGTCCAAGCAGCCGGGCCCACCAGGCCTCGCACCCCCTCGCGTCCACCAGCAGAACCGGCGAGGACGGCGTAGGCGGTGCATTCGAGAGCGAAGGCGGAGGACTGCATGAAGCGGGTCGACATGGCGATCTCCTTTGCTCAAGTTGGACTGCGACTGCACGGTTCCCACTGTCTCCCTTACGGCATGCGGCTGTCCTGAAGTCGGGCTGAATCGTTCTGAACGGAGCGGCTTTCGGGTAGAGTAGTTGCGCCCCCGCGCCCCGCGGCGATGTCCACTCCGCGCGAAAAGTCGATCTGATTACTTCGCCTTTTTGGCAGCATGGAGGGGCGCCTCAAGTGCGCGTGCTTGTTGCTGGGCTACGCGGATGCGCGCTACGAGGCGATGACGTTCACTCGTAACGGGAACGAAATGCGCGCCGCGCATCAGGCGGCCCCGCTCGCGGCGGCCGAGCTTATCGCCTCTGTTGCCAACCGGAGATAGTTATGAGCGCGCCCCAATCGGAAGCAACCGGTCCTGACCTCACACTGGGCCTTGCCATCGACACCCTTGCCGATGGAAAACTGCTGGCAGGACACGTCGGCGACGAAGCGGTCCTGCTCGCGCGGCGCGGCAACGAATTTTTCGCGGTCGGCGCGACTTGTACCCATTACGGCGGTCCGCTCGCCGAAGGGCTGATGGTCGACGACACCGTGCGCTGCCCGTGGCACCACGCGTGCTTCAGCTTGCGGACCGGGGAAGCGGTGAGGGCACCGGCGCTGGGCCCCATCGCGTGCTGGTCGACCGAGGTGGATGGCGGCAAGGTCTTTGTGCGAGGGAAGGCTGCGCCGGCGCCGAGCCGTCGTGTCGTACTCGCGCCGGGAGGTCCGCAGAAGATCGTGATCGTCGGCGGCGGAGCGGCCGGCTTCGCCGCCACCGAAATGCTGCGTCGCCAGCGCTTCCAGGGCGACGTCGTGATGCTGAGCGACGACGACGCGCCGCCGGTCGACAGGCCGAACCTGTCCAAGGACTACCTGGCCGGCAACGCACCGGAGGAGTGGGTCCCGTTACGCGACGACAGCTACTACGCCGAACAGGGAATCGATCTGCAGCTGAAGACGAACGTCGCCCACATCGACGCAAGTGCGCGCGAGGTTGTTCTCGAAAACGGCAGCAAGGTCGCATACGATCGGCTGCTGCTCGCGACCGGTGCCGAGCCGGTGCGCTTGTCGCTGCCGGGCATGGACCTGCCGCACGTGTTCACGCTGCGCACGCTCAGCGATTGCCGCGCCATCATCGCGCGGGCGGCGACGACACGGCGCGTCGTGGTGATGGGGGCAAGCTTCATCGGCCTCGAGGTTGCCGCCGCGCTGCGCACGCGCGGGATCGAGGTCCACGTCGTGGCGCCGGAGAAGCGGCCGATGGAGAAGGTGCTGGGCCCGCAGTTGGGGGACTTCGTGCGCAGCCTGCACGAAGAGCACGGCGTGATCTTCCACCTGGAGGATACCGCCACGGCTATCGATGCGCGCCAGGTCAAGCTGAAAAGCGGCGGCGCGATCGACGCCGATCTGGTCGTCGCGGGTGTTGGCGTGCGCCCACGCGTTGGGCTCGCGGAGAAGGCGGGCCTTGCAATCGATCGCGGCGTGACGGTCAACGAGTATCTCGAGACCAGCGCACCCGGAATCTTCGCGGCGGGCGACATCGCGCGTTGGCCCGACCCGCACAGCGGTGCGGCGATTCGCGTCGAGCACTGGGTGGTCGCCGAGCGCCAAGGCCAGACTGCCGCGCTCAACATGCTCGGTGGCCGGGAGAAGTTCGACGCCGTTCCGTTCTTCTGGAGCCAGCACTACGACGTCCCGATCAATTATGTCGGCCATGCCGAGTCGTGGGACGAGTTGGCCATTGATGGCGACATCGCAAAGCGCGACTGCGCGGTCCGATACAAGCGCAATGGCCGCGTGCTTGCCGTGGCCTCGATCTACCGTGATGCCGAAAGCTTGATGGCGGAAGCCGCGATGGAGCGCGAGGCGGCGCAGTGATTCAGCAGCGTGGACGCTAGCGATCGGGCGAGCTGCGCATGCACAGCTGCATGCGTGAAGACTCCGTCGGTCCACATGCCGAGGCTGTCGCAATTCGATTGCGCATCGTGCGCAGTTTCGGACACGGGATCCGCATGAGATGAGAAAGCTCTACGAGATCGGCGGATTCCGGCTGGACCCGGAGGCGCGGGTGCTGACGCATGGTGGCGAGCCGGTGGCGCTCGGCGCGCGCGCGGTCGCCGTGCTCGCTGCACTGATCAGCCGACCTAACGAGTACGTGGCGAAGGCCGAGATCATCGATGCCGCGTGGCCGGGCCTGGTGGTCGAGGAGGCTAATCTCGCCGTGCAGATCTCGTCGATCCGGCGCGCGCTGGCGCGGGTGCCGGGCGGCGACGGCTGGATCGAGACGCTCGCGCGGCGCGGCTACCGTTTCGTGGGACCGGTGGTGGCGCTCGCGGGGCGCGAGGCGGCAGCCGCGAAGCCAGCCGACCGGGGACGCACCAATCTACCGCAGGTGCTGACGTCGTTCGTGGGGCGCGAACGGGAAATCGCGGAGATCAAGCAACTCTTGCCGGCCACGCGCCTGTTGACACTGACCGGGACCGGAGGCATTGGCAAGACACGGCTGGCGCTGCAGGCCGCGGCTGAGGTGCTCGACGCTTATCGCGATGGCATCTGGTTCGTCGACCTCGCTCCGCTAACGGATCCGGCGCTGGTGCCGAGCGCACTGGCGCAGGTGCTGGGGGTGAAGGAGGCAGTTGGGCAGCCGCTGCTGACCACGGTTGCCAAGCACCTGCGCGGCAAGGAGCTCCTGCTGGTGCTGGACAACTGCGAACACGTGCTGGGGGCGAGCGCCGACGCAGTGGACACGTTGCTGCGCGAGACCGCGCAGGTGAGCGTGGTCGCCACCAGCCGCGAATCACTGCATGTCGCGACCGAGCGAACGTATGCGCTGGGCGCGCTGCCGGTGCCCGATCCGAAAGCGAGTGCGGCGACCATCGCCCGTTCGGATGCGGTGCGGTTGTTCGTCGACCGTGCGCGGCAACAGCGGCCGCGATTTGATCTTGAGGCGCAGCGGTCGCGGGCGGTGGCGCAGATCTGCGTGCGGCTCGACGGGCTGCCGCTGGCACTGGAGCTGGCGGCGGCGCGGGTCGCGATGTTGCCGGTGGAAGAGATCGTGCGCCTGCTCGACCAGCGCTTCCGGCTGCTGAAAAGCAGCGGCGAGTTGCCGCGGCAGCAGACGCTGCGCGCGATGATCGACTGGAGCTACGAGCTGCTCACTGAAGCGGAGCAGCAATTGTTCGCGCGGCTGTCGGCGTTCGCAGGCGGGTGGACGGTGGCGGCGGCGGAGGTAGTGGCTGCGGACGCGGCGATCGCCCGCGATGACGTGGTGTATCTGCTGATCGCGCTGATCGAGAAGTCGCTGGTGGTGGCCGGCGAAAACGGCGATCGATACCGGATGCTGGAGACCATTCGGCAATATGCCGGCGAGAAGTTGGCCACGAGCGGAGACGCCGACGCGGTGCGTACACGGCACCGCGATTACTTTCTCGCGCTGGCGGAGGAGGCGGAACCGAAGCTGAAGGGTGCGGAACAGGCCGAATGGTTGCGGCGCCTGGAGGAGGAGCACGAGAATCTGCGGGCTGCGCTCGAGTGGTGCCTCGTGGCGGCGCCGTCGACCGGCGCACTTCGGTTTTGCGGGGCGCTCCAACATTTCTGGTGGATGCGTGGACACCTGTTCGAGGCCCGGGCGTGGTGCGCGCGGGCCTTGGCACAGGCAGGAAGCGGGGAGCCGACGCGGGAGCGAGCGAACGCGCTCAGCGCGGCCGGCGCGCTCGCTTATCTTCAGGCCGATCTTGCAGACGCGAGGGTGCGGCACGAGGAGAGCCTTGCAATGCGCCGGGAACTGGGGGATCGGCGCGGCATCGCCACCTCGCTCAGCAATCTGGGAGTCCTGGCATCGGGTCAAGCGGACTTTGCCTCTGCCGGTAGGCTGTTCGAGGAGAGCCTGGCGATCCTGCGGGAATTGGGAGACGAGTGGGGCATCGCCATCGCGCTAGGCAACTTGGGGGCTGCCGCCAACGAGGCGGGGGATTACCCGACTGCCAAGTCGCGGCACGAGGAGAGCCTGGCCATCAAGCGGAAATTGGGGAATCGGTCGGGTATTGCCAAGACGCTGGACAGCTTGGGGAGCATGGCGCAGGCACAGGGCGATAGTGCGACCGCCAAGGCGTTCCACCTCGAGAGCTTGGCGATCGCGCGCGAACTTGGAGACCCGGTGAAATTCGCCATCGCGCTGGGCAACCTGGCAGCGGTGGATTGCGATCAGGGCGACTTCGTCCTGGCTCGGGAGCGATTCACCGAGAGCTTGGTCCTCCTGCGGGAGCTCGGCGACAAACGAGTCACTGCCTCCACGCTGGAGGGACTGGGCGTGGTCGTCGCGACACTGGATGGGCCCCTCCAAGCGGCCCGCATCTGGGGCGCAGCCGAGCGACTTCGAGCGGAGATTGGCTCGCCGCTGGCGCCGGGCGCCCAGGCGCGTTACTACCCCCACGTCGCCGCGGCCCGCGCCGCCCTGGGCGATGACGCGGCATTCAGCCATGCCTGGCAGGAAGGTCGTGCGCTGACGCTCGAGCAGGCGCTGGATCTCGCACTGGCAATCCGCTAGGCCCCTCCGGCCCCACGAAGCCGTAGCTGCCCAAGGCCAGCCGCGGCACCCCGATCTCGTAGCGCCTCGCCGTCCTGGTGGCGTTCAGGCACGCGCGCCTCGAACGCACGCCGAGTCCGGCTCCCCGATGAACTTTTAGGGTTTCTTAAGGACTCCGCCGGCACGGCAATTCAACCTTCATCCCACGCCAACTCTCAATTGTGAAAGGGAACAAGGTGAACGCCATGCTGACCAGTGAACGCGAAAGACTTGTTTCGACCATGTCCCACGAGCCTGCAAGTGCGCTTGGGATAGTCGTCAAATATGGCGGTTGCGTCGCCCTGGCGGCGCTGCTGATCGTGGCCGCCGTCCGCGGGAATGAGGACGTGGCGGGCGATGCGCGCGCCAGCGCGTCTTATTCCGAACCGGCAGCCAAAGCGTCCACCGCAGCGGCGCATCGGAAGGAAGTGTTCGACGCGAGGCGCGCGCGCTTTGCGGCCAAAGCGTCCGGTCTCGACGCCGCCGGAATAACGCCGATCACGCGTGCCGAAGCGTTCGCGCCCCGAACACCGGGATCTTCGGACCTCGATCGCTCTGCGTCGCCAACTCAAAGCCCGTCGCTTGTCTCGCACCCTTAATCAAGGAGGATCGCATGAACATCGTTTACGCCCTCGCCTTGGCCACGGCCATCGCCTCATCCCAATCCCTGCATGCCCAAAGCTGTTCTGGCGGCGCCGACGGGGGCATGGATGCTACGGGCAATCAATGCATCACTCATCGTACCGATGCGGCGCTTGCGGCATCGCCTGCTGCGATAGCGCCGGTCGAGTCGATCGGGACGAATTCGTCGGGCCGGGCGCGACTGCTCGCGATTCGCCTGTCAAAGCATTCGCTGCCGCAATTCCGGCCGGCAACCCTGACGCGACGTTCCGCCACGGCGGTCGTTGCGCCAGCGACGACGGCGTTGAGCGACGGCACCTCCAGCGCGACGTGTTCCGGCGGCGGTGATGGTGGCATGGATCCGACTGGCTGCCAATGCAACGAGTAACCGCCGCGATGGAACGTGCGTCCAGGTCGTCCGGTCCGATCCAGGGCCAGCTCCTGCGACTCAGCACGCACCGCGAGGTCGCGATCTACCTTCGCGAAGGCTCGACCTGGATCGCGGACTTCGTCGAAGGGCACGGCGTGCTGGCCGATGTCCATACGTGGCTCCGCTTCAACTGCGGGACGCCGGCGAACGCATACGCTGCGCGCAGGGCTGCACTCGAATCGGCATTTCCGCTGACCGCGGAGCTCGTTGCGCGAATCGAACCACTGCATCAAGACGTCGTTGCACGTCGGACGCGATCGCAATTCGTCATATCGAATTTGCGCGTCGTCCCGATTCGTCCGCTGCTTTGTCATTGGGCGGCATCGGCATTCACAACAAGGGAGCAGGAAGCATGCTTTGGGATGTTCTCAATTCCACTTCAGGACTGATCCTGATCGTCTTGACCATCTCCTTGGTGGTCGCCGGACTAATGAAGGGCATCATCGGCGTCGGAATGCCAATAGTGGCCCTTCCACTGCTGTCGATGCTTATCGATGTGCGTGCAGCCGTGATGCTTTTGACGGTGCCGCTCATCCTCAGCAACATACCGCAGGCCCTCGAGGGCGGGCGGACGCTTGAATGTTGCAGGCGCCTTGTTCCAGTTCTGCTTGGGATGATGCCGGGCATTCTCCTGGGCGTGACCCTTCTCCTGAACGGCAATCCCGCGACCACCAAAGCGATTGCCGGCGGTGTGATCGTCGTTGTTGCCGGACTGACTTGGGCCGCGCCAAAATTTCAGCTGCGCGAAAGCCTTAGATCGCCCGTTGGTGTGGGCGCAGGATTCGCCGGTGGTGTGCTCGGTGGAGTCGCAGCGTTGCCCGGGCCGCTGGTCTTTACTTATTTGCTGGCAAAGGGCCTGCATGGCAAGGACTTCACCAAGGAGGCATCGCTCTTCCTCGTCCTTTCGTCCGCGCTTCTAGCATTATTCCTGGCGTCGAGCACGACGTTCAATGGGGCCGACCTGGTGATTTCCACGAGCGCCTTGATCCCGGTAGCGATCGGGATGTTCTTCGGACAAAAGCTGCGCGAATTCATCCCGGCTGATGCCTTCAAAAGTGCAGTTTTGGTCATTGTGCTGTTGTCCGGCCTGGGGATTATCTTCAAGGCGTTCATCCCGCATTGAACGCCTGGCCCGCATCGCGGCGTTTCAGACATTCTGCGCAGACGCGCCCGCGCCAGTTCCGCCAACGGGCATCCCACATCGATTCCTCCAGAGGCCGCACGCGAGCGTCAGGCGTGCGGACCTCTTTTTTTTCTACTCCTCGGCATCACGCCAAAAGAAAGATCGGTTGGCCGCAAAGTCCGTTTGTATAGAATCAGCGCTTGGATGCGTGCAATTGCCCCGCTTCCGGACGTCGATACGCAAGATAGGTTACCCAGAGCGTCCTTCCCGAAACGCCCGCTTCCGCTGAAGTCCATCGAGTCACACAGGCTTCCCGACATGACGCATCACGCACGCGCGCAATCCGGTGTCCGTTGGATCGTCCCGGTGCTTCTTCTCTGGAGCCTGGCAGTGCCCGCAGCGCACCCGGAAGTGCAGCCGGCGTCACAGGCGACGGCGCTTCTGGTGTCTGCGACGAACGCGCCGCTGCGCGTGCTCGGCAGCGACGGAATGGAGCATCTGGAGTACGACCTCCTCATCACCAATGTCTTCACCGCTCCGCTCACACTGACCAGCATTGAAGTCACCGGCCCGAATGGGCAGGTGCTGCTGCGATTGGCGGGTGATGCGTTGGCGGGAAAGTTGGAGCCGGTCTTCTACCCCGTTCCGAACGCAAAGCCGATTTCCAGTATCCCGGTGGGCGGGATGGTCGGCGCGGTCATCGATGTCGTCGTACCCCCTCGCGAGGCGCCGCGGCGGATCGGCCACCGCATCACCTACGAGCTTCCGTCGGATACGCCTGCGCTCAGTCTCATCGCGAGCCGTGCAATAGCCGGTCCCGAATTGACCGTGGATCGCCGTTCGTCGCTCGTCATCGCGCCGCCATTGCGCGGCAACGCCTGGCTGAGCGGCAACGGCTGCTGCGAGGTGCGGTCGGTGCACCGTTCCCCGCGGATCGTCGTCGACGGCGCGCGCTTCGTCAAACCCGAGACGTTCGCCATCGATTGGTTACGACTCGTGGACGGGCGGCTATGGGCAGGTGACGGCACGCGCAACGAACAGTATTTCGCGTTCGGCGCTGAAGTGGTCTCGGTCGCCCATGGGACGGTCGTATCCGTTCGCAACGATATGCCGGAGGAGATGCCGGGGCAGACACCGGTGGCTGTCAAGGGGCCGGGCGACTATCTCGGAAATCACGTGGTCGTCCAGATTGGGCGTCGCGTGTGGGCGGTGTACGCGCACATGCAGCCGGGCAGCATTCCCGTCCAAGCGGGTGAGCGTGTGACCACCGGCCAACGGCTCGGCCTGCTTGGGAACAGCGGCAACAGCACGCAGGCGCACCTGCACTTCCAGCTCTCGGATGGGCCCGATTACCTGACGTCCACGTCCTTGCCGTTCGTGTTCGACCGCTACACGCTGGTCGGCACGGCCGAAGTGGAATCGAGCGAGACCGTCCCAGGTTCCCCCGCATCGCCGACGCTGCGGGTCATCGGCACGCCGCGCACCGAGGCCGGCACCTACCCGCTCGTACTTACCGTGCAGGATTTCCGCTGAGTGAAAGGCTCAAGGGTCGAGCACTGAAATGGAGTAGATTCGGCTCGACAGTTCCTTGACTCCCGAACCTGCGTCCGTGACGGCAAACTACAAATTCGGTCGCTTCGAGCTTCGCCCGGCAACGCGACAGCTCCTGGTCGACGATCGGCCGGCGCCGCTGGGCGACCGCGCATTCGATGTTCTGCTCGCCCTGATCGAACGACGCGAACGGCTGGTCACGAAGGAGGAGTTGCTCGACCTTGCATGGCCGGGACTGGTCGTCGAGGAGAACAACCTGCAGGTGCAGGTGTCGGCATTGCGCAAGATCCTCGGTAACGGCGCCATTGCCACTGTCGCTCGCCGAGGTTACCGATTCACGTTGCAGGTCGGGGCTGAGACTTTGTCGCATCCGACGCCGCCCCTTGAAACGCTTCCTGTCGCAGACGTTACGGACAATCCTTCGATTGCCGTTCTGCCCTTCGTCAACACGAGCGACGACACGGCCAACGAATACTTTGCCGACGGCCTGGCGGAAGAGCTGCTCAACGTGCTGTCGAAGATGCGCGGCTTGCGCGTGGCGTCGCGAACCTCGGCGTTCAGCTTCAAGGACGCGAAAGTGGACATCCCCACGATGGCGCAGAAGCTCAACGTGGCGACGATCCTCGAAGGCAGCGTACGCAAGGCCGGCAACCGGGTGCGGGTCAGCGCGCAGCTCATTCACGTCGCCACCGACTCGCACTTGTGGTCCGCGACCTATGACCGGCAGCTCGAGGACATTTTCGCCGTGCAGGACGACATCGCACAATCGGTCGTGAAAGAGCTGCGCGCAGCGCTCATGGGAGAGAAGCCGGATGCGGCCGCGAACGCGGCAGTCAGGGCGGAGGTTGAAGCCGCGGCGCGAGGACGTGGAGACAACGCGGAGGCTTACCGGCTGTACATGCAGGCGAGTTTCCATAGTGACCGTTTCTCGCCGGAAGACTTCGCGATCGCTGTCGAAGCCTATCGTGCAGCGTTGAAGCTCGACCCCGGCTACGCGCTTGCGTGGGCGGGACTGTCGACTGCGTACGCCAACGGCACTGGTCAGGGGTGGCTCGGGACCGATCTCGATGAGGGCTTCCGTCTCGCCCGCGAAGCCGCCGGGAAAGCGATGCAACTGGCTCCCGATCTTGCCGAGGCCCACGAGGCCCTTGGCGTGATCCGGTTCGCAAACGAGTGGGATTGGAAGGGCGCGGAGGCGTCTTTCGCCCGGGCGCTGGAACTCGCGCCGCACAACATTCGCATCATGCGCAACGCGGTGTTCATGCTCCACGCACGGGGTCGGTATGACGATGCGATCGCGCTCCTGCGCCACGCCGCAGAGCTCGACCCGCTTTCCGGCGAAGTCTATTGCTTTCTCGCGGGAAGCTGCCGGATCGCCGGAAGACTCGATCAGGCGGAGACGGCGATTCGTAAATCACTCGAGTTGAGTCCGCACGGCGGGTTTGGGCATTACTACCACAGCGACATCTGCCTCGCCCAGGGGCGGCTCGACGAGGCGCTCGAGGCGGCAAAACGCGAGATTCACAAAACGTTCCGGCTGCTCGCGCTCGCGAACGTCTATTACGCGCAAGGGCGGCACACCGAGTCGGACGCAGCGCTCGAGGAGCTCGTCACGACCCTAGCGGACACGGGCGCCTTTCAGATCGCGGAGGCTTTCGCATACCGCGACGACAGGGATCAAGCCTTCGCCTGGCTCGAGCGGGCCCGCGCGCAACGCGATGCGGGCATGAGCATGGTCCAGGCCTCGCCGAGCTTGCGCGGGCTGCACGACGATCCGCGCTGGCGGCCGTTCGTAGAGAAAGTGGGGCTTGCCGACTGATTGGGGCGCAAGCGCTCTTTGACCGGCAGTCAGCACATCCGGAGCAGCGGTCCGTTGCGAAGCAGATCATCGTGGGCTGGCCATGCCAGCGTCACAGGTCAAGTCGCGGATACAATGATCCGACGTATCGAATCAAGGTGAATTCAACCGGCAGAGGGATCGGATGAACAGGCGTGGATCCGTACTCGCGCTCCTCGCACTCGGCGCGGCGGCCCGGCCACTTGCAGCCAAGGCGCAGCAAGCTGGGAAGGTGTACCGCATCGGTTATCTCAGCGCCCCCACCCGCGCGTCCGTAGAGCCGGGGCTCCAGGCATTCTTGCGCGCGTTGCGGGAGCTTGGCTGGGTCGAGGGCCAGAACCTCATCATCGAATACCGATGGGCCGAAGGGAAGGTCGAGCGACTGCCCGATCTCGCAGCCGAGCTAGTCCGCCTCAAGGTCGATGTGATCGTCGCGCCGGCCGGATCAGCTGCGCTGGCGGCCAAGAATGCTACGAGCAGCATTCCTATCGTCATGATCTTTCCAAGCGATCCTGTTGAGATGGGGCTTATCGCCAGCCTGAGGCGGCCAGGGGGCAACGTTACTGGTACCACCTTCACGCCGGGTCCGGAGATCTTCGGCAAGCAGCTGCAAATCCTGAAGGAGGCAATTCCGGGCACTTCCCGAGTGGCCATCCTCTCGAACCCGGCAGACCTGTCATTCGCACTTCAAATAAGAGAAGTGGAAGCTGCCGCCCAATCGCTGCGCATCCGCATTCAGCACGTCGAGGCACGAGGTCCGGAGCAGTTCGATAGCGCCTTCGCCGCAATGGCGCGAGAGCGGGCGGACGCGCTTCTGGTCAACGGGACCTCGACGTTTCTGGCGTTCCGGGCTTCGCTTGCTGAACTCGCGGTGAAGGGGCGGCTACCGACGATGTATAGCTTTCGCGAAAACGTCGAGGCCGGCGGCCTCATGGCTTACGCGGTGAACATGCGAGACTTTGTCGAACGCGCTGCTCCCTATGTGGACAAGATCCTCAAGGGCGCGAAGCCCGCCGACCTCCCCGTCGAGCAGCCAACGAAGTTCGTGCTGGTGATCAACCTGAAGACGGCGAAGGCGCTTGGGCTCACCATTCCGCAGTCGGTGTTGTCGCGCGCCGACGAGCTCATTCAATAATCGAACCTTCCGGGTCGTCCGCGGCGTTCCCGTAGCAGTGTGCGGCCGCCAACGAACTCCAGCGATGAACGTCTGCTCTGGTGAAGAACGAACGGCGCGTCAGCTCGAAAGCCGTTCAAACGGGCATGGATCGCTGATTCTTCTTGCACACGTCAACTCGATGAGTCACCAGTCACATCGCTTTCTGCACGGCGCCTATGATGGATCGGCACGATTTGTCAGCACTGGGTGTGCAGTGACTGATAGCGTTGCACTTGGTAGCACGGCGCTGCAATTTCCCCGTCGCGCGAGGCGATGGGCGAGTGGCGATAGGGTGAAATCGCTACGGGGGCGCTTTCCAGCGGTCGTTGATCGGTGCTTGCCGGCCAACACCCGGTGGTCGCCGAAGCGGCGAAGCCTTCTTGGAGGCGTAGCATCGCTGGACTTCCGATCGTTTATGGGATGATTCAATGATGGATCGGCGAACGTTCATTGGCGCCATTGGGAGTGGCCTGCTCGTCTGCAACCGCGTCGCCGACGCGCAGCCGACGGGCAAGGTCTGGCGCATCGGAGTCCTCACGGGCACTGCTCGTCCGCCCGACGGTGCCGTTTCAGCACCCCTGCGCAAGGCGTTGCAAGCGCTGGGCTACGGCGAGGGCAAGGAAATCGCGTACGAGGGACGCTGGGGCGAAGCACACAACGAGCGGCTTCCAGCGCTTGCCGCCGAGTTGCTTGCGCTCAAGGTCGATGTGATTGTCACCCTCGGAGGACCGTCGGCTGCAGCCGCGAAGCAGGCGTCCTCTACGACTCCGATCATTGTCGTCAACGGCGGCGATATGGTGGAAACCGGCCTTGTCGCCAGTCTCGCCCGGCCGGGCCGCAACATAACCGGCATCAACGATCCGGCGACGGTGCTGAGCGCAAAGCGTCTCGAGATCCTGAAGGAGGTCATGCCCGCGGCAAAGCGAGTTGCGGTGCTCTGGAACGCAGGCGACAACGCGATGACACTGCGCTATCGGGAGATCGAGAAGGCTGCGGGAGTGCTGCGCATGGGCATCGAGCCGCTCGGTGTGCGCGAGCCTGATGACTTCGACGGCGCGCTGACAGCGATGAGCCGCACGCGCCCCGACGCATTGATGATGGTGACCGATGCATTGACCTCCCTCAATCGGCAGCGAGTTATCGACTACGCCGCGACGCACAAAATTCCTGCGATGTACGAGTTCGCTAGCGTAGTCCAGGCAGGCGGGTTAATGTCATATGGCACCGACCAGGGCGAAACCCTGAAGCTCGCGGCCGATTACATTGCCAAGGTTCTCAAGGGCGCGAAGCCGGGGGATCTGCCCGTAGAGCAGCCGAATCGGTACTTTCTCGTCATTAATCTCAAGACCGCGAAGGCACTCGGATTGACGGTCCCGCAATCGCTGCTGTTGCGCGCGGATGAGGTCATTCAGTGATGGATCGCTCCGGGTTGTCCCCAGCCTTCGCGCCGCACACCGGTCGCCGGGTAACTTGATTTTTCGACGGCTGCTTTGCAGAAGTCCACCGACCGCCAAGGGTCGAACCGCGACTGTCGACGATCAAGCCGCTCACGGGCAGTCGCTGAACGGCCACAACCAGTCGTAGCGCTTGGTTCTCCAAAGCGGTCGTCCGCGTGGTTGACTTACCCTTATTTGGCACGTAGAAACATGGCGGCTACTCAGCGAGGAGGTCGCTTGAATCGGATCGCGGTCTTGATCACCATATTCAGTGTCTGCGCCTGTTCGCCTTCGGCGCCGCCGCCCTCGACTCCACAAGTCCCCGCGCCGGTGCTGTCGTACTTTGACAGCGCGGGACGTGACGACGTGCTGTCCGGTGGCGTGAAGCTGATCCCGGTAACCACGCCCAAGGGAATCTTCAAGGTCTGGACGAAGCGGACGGGCAACAACCCCAAGATCAAGGTTCTTCTCCTGCATGGCGGCCCCGGTGCCACGCACGAGTACTTTGAAGCCTTCGACAGCTATTTTCCGAAGGAGGGCATCGAGTACTACTACTACGACCAACTTGGCTCGGCTTTCAGCGATCAACCGAAAGATCCGAGTCTCTGGGACCTTCCGCGCTTTGTCGAGGAAGTGGAACAGGTACGTCTGGCCCTTCGCCTGGATTCGAGCAACTTCTACCTAGTGGGCCACTCTTGGGGCGGCATCCTGGCCATCGAGTACGCGCTCAAGTACCAGCAGAACATCAAGGGCTTGGTCATCTCAAACATGATGGCCAGCGTTCCCGCCTATGTGGAGTATGCCGAGAAGGTACTGATGCCGGCAATGGACCCAAAGGTCCTGGCCGAGATCAAGGAAATCGAGGCGAAGAAAGACTACGACAACCCGCGCTATATGGAGCTGCTGACCCCGAATTATTACGCGCTGCACATCTTGCGGATGCCTCCTGACCAGTGGCCGGACCCTGTGAACCGCGCGTTCGCGCGCCTGAACAAGGAAGTCTACATTCCGATGCAGGGACCGAGCGAAATGAGCGCGAGTGGGAAGCTTGAGAAGTGGGACCGCTCCGCGGATCTGGGGAAGATCACCGTTCCAACGTTGACGATTGGCGGTCAGTACGACACGATGGATCCAAGGTACATGGAGAAGATGGCTGGGCTCTTTGGAAAAGGGCGTTACCTCTACTGTGTTAACGGCTCCCACATGGCGATGTACGATGATCAGAGGACGTACTTCGACGGGCTGATCAAATTCATTGAGGATGTGGACCAGGGGCGGCTCTAGAGATGGCTACCTGCGTGGCCATTGCGTGAGATGAGTTCATTCATCGGCCGCGATCAGTGTGCGCGAACGTTGGTGGCTCGCCTGATCGAGTTCGTGGCGGGATCGAACGGCTGCTCTTGCAAAGTGGAGATGTCGGCTCAGGATCGGAAGTGGTCGTCAGTCCATGACACCGTTCGGCCAGAAGCGGTAGTTCGCTCGCGTCACCGGAACCGTCGTTCAAAACCCTACCTGCGTCCGGCGTTGCCTGCCGATAGTCCAACCGCATGGCCGCCGGCGCCAGTGGGTCGAGCCAACGCCGAGTGACTGGACTATCATCCACACCTTGCTCGTAGTGGATGCCTTGCGCGCGCGACTACCTTCGCTAGAGTAATGGCGGAGGCGCAGGACGCGGCGACTGCCGGAGCTTGAGCAATGCGAACGATTTCTATCCTCTGCTTGATGGTCGCCGCCGCCTTGCTGGCGTCGTGCGGAACGACAG
>Ga0163163_10002069_pt1 | contig 16954 bp, 15 predicted proteins | sample S65metaG_FD_119766 | JGI IMG/M metagenome (GOLD analysis project Ga0163163, IMG submission 119766) | Switchgrass rhizosphere microbial communities from Kellogg Biological Station, Michigan, USA - S6-5 metaG | ecosystem: Host-associated > Plants > Roots > Rhizosphere > Soil | place: USA... | reverse complement strand
ACCGTCATCGTCGATCACAAAACCATCACGCTTTCCGAGGTGGTGATCAGGAGCAACATCAATGTTCCCTCCTTTATCAATAAAGTGAAGCAGGATACAAGCTTCTACAAGGCCTTCCGAAATCTCCGTGTTTTAAATTTTACGGCATTGAATGATATTCGAATGATGGACAAGAAGGGAAATACCAAAGCTTCGCTAAACAGCAGAACCCGGCAGAAGGCATGGAATGGCTGCAGAACTACCACAACATTGGAGGAAAAAACAGATGGCGATATTTACGACAAGAATCATCATTTCAACTATTACACCGCCGAACTATATGCAAGCCTGATGTTTGCTTTCGACACCGTTTGTGGCGAAACAAATATCGTGGGCGATGCCGAAAACAAAATCAATGCGAGCTCGGGAATCGAAAAACACAAGGAACAGTTGAAAATGCTTTTTTTTAATCCTGGGAAGAGAATTCCTGGTGTTCCTTTTATCGGTAACAAAGTTGCCATTTTCGACGAAGCGATGGCACCACTGTATGATTATTCAATCGACCTGGAGACCCACCAAAACCAGGAGTGTTACGTGTTTCGTGTGGAAAGCAAAAAGGACCTGACGGCTTCGCAAAGGGATGATATCGTTATCGATCAGATGACTACCTGGTTTAGCCACGACAATTTTGATATTCTAGGCAGATCCTATTCCCTGAGCTACAGTGCAGGTGTTTATGATTTTGATGTACAAATGGAAGTGGAGCTGATGAAAATAGATGAAATGCTTGTCCCAACACTAATCAGGTATAATGGAAACTGGGGCCTCGTCTTCAAACGCAGGGAAAGGGGGGTGTTTACGGCAACCCTTTTTGATTTCAGCAAGAATTAGTGTTACGTAGAAACACGCGCCTGGATATAGCTGCGCCATTTTTCCACCAGTGCTTTCATATCGGCGGGCAGTTCGCATTCGAATTGCATCCGTTTCCTGGTTCTTGGATGGGTAAAGCCCAGTGTACGTGCATGAAGTGCATGTCTCGGACAGATGGCAAAACAATTCTCCACGAATTGTTTGTATTTGCTAAAAACGGTTCCCTTCACAATTTTGTCTCCACCGTACGTATCATCATTGAACAATGGATGTCCAATGTGCTGCATGTGCACGCGGATCTGATGGGTACGGCCTGTTTCCAATTTACATTCTACCAGTGTGGTATAGCCGAAACGTTCAAGCACGGTGTAGTGCGTGGTCGCATCCTTTCCATATTCGCCATCAGGATAGGCATCCATGATTTTGCGGAAACGCTGGTGACGACCCACATGTGCCCTGATCGTGCCGCTGTCTTCGTTAAAATCGCCCCACACCAGCGCGGTGTAAAGCCTGTCGACGGTATGGTCAAAGAATTGGTTGGCGAGATCAACAGCCGCCTTTTCAGATTTTGCCAAAACCAGCAGTCCGCTGGTATTTTTGTCGATCCGGTGTACCATACCGAACCTGGGCAGATTGTTTTCCGTGATTTCCGGATTCTGTTGCTGAAGGTGAAATGCAATGCCGTTGGCCAGGGTGCCATTGTAATTGCCGCATCCCGGATGAACCACCATTCCGGCGGGTTTGTTAATGACCACCACATCTTCGTCCTCATAAACAACGTTCAGGCTCAGTGCCTCAGGGACGATTTCGGTAGATACGGGTGAATTGTCGGAGTAGACGATGATCTCGTCACGTGGCCTGATCTTATAATTGGACTTGATTACTTTTCCATTAACCAAAACCATTCCGCCTTCAATAGCCTGCTGCACTTTGTTGCGCGTAGCCCCCTCAATCCTGTTCATCAAAAACTTGTCAATGCGCAGCGGTTCCTGGCCTTTGTCGACCACCAGGGTCAGGCGCTCATACAGCTCCTCACTGCCTTCGCCATTGTCAAGCTCATTTTCCAGGTCCTCTTCCCGCTTCATCTTTTTTTTGCAAAAATAAGAAAGAACAATTACCCGTAGAGGTGTTAGCGAATTAAGACCGTCTTCATTGATTCGTCTTACTTTTATTGATCATTTTTAATTAAAAGCAATCGACATGAAGGCGATGGGCAAGGTTCCTTCCGGGCCGAGACTGGACCGGATTCGAAAGTCGGGAAATTTCAAGGAAGGCATTTTTCAGAATTTGAGCGAAACCAAGATGCTACTTGAAGGTGTGAATTATGGAAAGATGTTGCTTGAATATTATAAGAAGCCGGGGGATACGATTCCACCACAACTCATGCCTTCTGTAAAAACAGATTTGTCGACCCTCCCTGATCATAATGTGGTTTTCATATGGTTTGGCCATTCGTCTTATTTATTAAGGGTTGATGGCTTTAATATTTTGGTTGACCCGGTGTTCAGCGGTCATGCTTCACCGTTCACATTTTTCGGCAAGGCATTTCCCGGAACAGATGTATATGGTGTGGAAGACATGCCGGAGATTGATTTGCTGATCATCACTCATGATCACTATGATCATATGGACTTTCCTACAATTATGAAGTTGCAACGAAAGGTTAAGTCGATTGTCACCTCGATAGGCGTGGGCTCACATCTTGAGTATTGGGGCATTCCTGCTTCCAAGTTTACGGAGCTGGACTGGTGGGAAAGCGTGGAGGTCGCGGCCGGCATAAAGATAACGGCAACGCCTGCACGACATTTTTCGGGACGCACACTGGCCAGGAACAAAACGCTTTGGTCTTCATTCGTACTCGCTATTGAAGGAAAGCGAATCTATCTTGGCGGGGATTCGGGGTATGACGGTCATTTTAAGGATATCGGTTCCAAACTCGGTCCCTTTGACCTTGCGATTCTGGAATGCGGACAGTACGGCAAGAACTGGCCTTACATCCACATGTTTCCTGAGCAAACGGTCAGAGCTGCCCAGGATCTGCGGGCGTCGATGTTGATACCTGTTCACTGGGGAAAATTTGTGTTGTCAACCCACTCCTGGAATGAGCCAATTCGCCGTGTGTTTGCCAGCGCTGTTGAACAAAATTTCCCCATTGTGTCGCCAAGAATCGGCGAACCATTTATGTTGGGCGAGCCGTTTAAGCAAGTGGAATGGTGGAAATAGAAGTTTCTTAACTTTGCAACATGCCCCCCAAACAAAGCGTCATCTTTTCCGACCTTGGTCAAATGGGTTACCTGGAGGCCTGGGATTTGCAAGAGAATTTGCTCAGACAAAATGTGGATGCGAAAATCCGGAAGCGCAGTGCAACAGTTCTTGCGCCAGCTGATTCAGCGATGACTGACGAGGCCGAATATGAAACTTCTCACTATTTTTTGATGGTTGAACATCCTCCCGTCCTGACGCTTGGAAAGAGTGGTCATATGGAAAATGTATTAACGTCTGAAGCCGAATTAAGAAAAAAAGGGATTGAATTTTTCAAAACCAACAGGGGAGGAGACATTACTTTTCACGGACCCGGACAAATCGTGGGCTATCCCATTTTGGACCTGGAGAAATATTATACAGATATCGGTCTGTACCTGCGCAGCCTGGAAGAATTAATCATGCTTACGCTTGCAGAATACGGACTAAAGGGAGAAAGATCACCCGGTGAAACCGGCGTGTGGCTGGATGCACACAAACCCGGCTTTGAAAGAAAAATATGTGCCATGGGCGTCCGTTGCAGCAGATGGGTAACCATGCATGGGTTCGCATTTAACGTGAATACTGCACTTGATTATTTCGACCATATTGTTCCCTGCGGTATAAAACACAAATCAGTCACTTCCTTAAAAAAAGAATTGGGATTTGATTTATCGATGGAAGAAGTAAAGGGAAAAATTAAGTCGAATTTCGAGAAGGTATTTAATTGCGAGTTACTCGCTAGCGCTTATCCCGTGGTATAAAGAATTTATGCCGTTCTTTTAGCGTTTCATTTTCATAAAGCTCAAAGTAAAACCAGCCTGCGTGCTGGAAGTTAGTTTTCTCCAGCGTGAGTGGTGACTCCCGCACTTCCTGCAACTCAAACAGTGGCGAGTTATCTTCTTCAAAGAATTTAATGGAATACTTGTTTTCTGACGGCCTGCTTAGTGCAATGGTGACATTGCCGTCCTTATCCGTAAATACGTATGAAGAGGGTTTATAAGCCGGCTTGATGACGATGGTGTCGAAACTTTTAAGAATAAGCGTATCCTTTGTTCTCGTGAGTACGGAATCTTTAAATTTTTTATAGACGCGATCTGTGATCCGGCCAATCACAGAATCCCTGCGTTTGATGTAGATCGTGGTTTCAATAACGACGGGTTTGTCCTTGAAGGGCTGCTTCACATTGTCGCGCATTTTGGGCCCATCCCTTTCTACATTTGCCTGGTTGATAATGCGGGTATTTGTAACCGTCGCTTCAGTGTCAGCGGCGGGAGGTGGTGGAGGCGGTGCGACAACTACGACGACTGTATCTTTTTGCGGCTTGCGTGCTGGTGAAAAAACATAATGACTACTGTCGAGCAGGATGAACAACCGATAGTAGGCGAGCGTGTCAGGTGCCTTGGTGTCAAGAAAACCATTGTTGACCGGTTTTGGATCCGGCACAGTGAGAATTGTCCTGAATCCAAAAATGCTGTCAGTTGATCTTTGTATACTGATTTGCTTGATCGAAGGATAATTGTTAATCCAGCTGAGAATGACTTTGCCTGACTTGTTTACGACAGAAAATTTTGGTAGTGTATCCTGGGCCACGGAAGAAAGGCCCGATAACAATAGTAGCACATATATGAAAACTTGCAGGGGTCGCATGCTGGAATCCTAAGGAACGGCAAAAATTTGGTGCCAAAGATAAGGGAAAGCCCACATTGTTGGGCAACCAATTGACAACGCATTCAGGCGGCTCTTATTGTTAATAAAAGTATCTTAAAATGCGAGCATGCCAGGCGTCAATGAACGATTGCCTTGCAGGCCACCGCTATGGATAATTAAAACCCGGTTACCCTTTGCGAACTGATCCGTCTTGCACATCTCTTCCAGACCGTACATCAGTTTCGCTGTGTAAACGAAATCAGTGGGAATTCCAAAGCGAAGATAGAAGTCGTTCATATAAGCGATCAGCTTATCATGGTTTTTCGCATAGCCACCGAAATGGTAATTCTGGTTGATTGTAATTCGATTTTCAATCTCAGTGCTACTCAATAATGCATCAATCTGTTTTTTCAATTCAAAATTTCCCTTCATCACACTAATACCAATCAATGTTTGTCCGGGCAGTGACACATTGGCGATACCCGCAAGCATTGTTCCTGTGCCAACCGCGCAAGCGATATGCGAGTAATCAACAGTATCAATGTTCGCAAGTATTTCCTCTGCACCGCGAACCCCATGCTTTCCATACCCACCCTCGGGAATGACATAGGGATCGCCCCACTGTTCGCGGATATTATTCAACAGATCGGGATCGTTTTTTTGCCTGTATTCTTCCCTGCTTAAATAGCTGAGTTCCATTCCTGCATTCATTGCGTCGATCAATGCGGCACTTAACGTTTCGGGCTTTTCACCACGAATGACACCGATGGATTGGAGATTTGCCAACTTTGCAGCATAGGCTACCGCAACGATGTGATTTGAGTGAGCACCTCCAAAGCTCAGCACTGATTTGAACCCGAGCCGAAGGGCATCTTCCAGGTAATACTTTAGCTTAAACCATTTGTTACCTTCAATGACCGGATGTATTTTATCCAGCCGCAACACATCCACGTGCATACCGGCACGAAAATCGCAGCGATCAATCGTGATTTTGTCCCAATGCAATTCATTTACTAACTCAATGTTCATAAATCAGATTTCTGCGGCCAATTGATATTAATTATTTTCGCGAACTGAAAAATAAAAATACGATTAATGAAACCCACCTTAGTGATCATGGCAGCCGGTATGGCTTCACGTTATGGTAGCATGAAACAGATTCAGGCCTTCGGACCTTCTGGTGAAACCATCATGGACTACTCCATTTACGATGCCATTAAAGCAGGCTTCGGTAAAATCGTGTTTATCATCCGCGAGGATTTTGCTGAAGAATTCAAAGCAATTTTTGAACCGAAGCTGAAGGGCAGAATCTCAACGGATTATGTTTACCAGGACCTGCGTTCGTTCATGGAAGGTTATAATATTCCGGCGGATCGAACCAAACCCTGGGGTACTGCGCACGCTGTACTTTGTACAAGGGACGTGGTGAAAGAACCTTTTGTAGTTATCAACGCCGATGATTTTTATGGAAGAGATGCGTTTGAAAAGGGCGCAGCTTTCCTGGCGAAAGATGCTAAGGATAATGTAAGCGCTATCATTGGTTACGAGTTGCAGAAGACACTTTCTGATCATGGTTCGGTTAGCCGTGGGGTTTGTAAACAGGATGCAAATGGAAACCTGGTGGAATTCCAGGAGTTGACCAAGATCTATGAGGAGAATGGCAAAATTGTTTCTGAAGCAGCAGATGGTGCAAAGACGGAACTGGCGCGGAATACGCCTGTATCCATGAATTTCTGGTGTTTCCTGCCATCGGTATTTCCATTTTTTGAAAAAGTGTTTCGCGCTTTCGTTGAAAAAAATCTGCAGAATCCAAAATCCGAAATCTACATTGGCAATGCTGCGATCGCATACATCCAGCAACCAGGTAATGAGATTAAAATTGTGCCAACGGGTGCAAAATGGTTTGGCGTGACCTATAAAGAAGACGCGCCCGGCGTCAAAAAAAGTATTGATGATCTTGTTGCAAGTGGTCAGTACCCGAAGAGTTTGTGGGCTTGATGCATTTTCCTGAATAATTGTCTAATTTGGAAATCCAAACCAGCTGCATGAAAAAGGTCGGGATTTTCATTCTGCTCTCATTTTTTTTCTTTCCCCTATTTGCACAACCTCCTGGTTCAACCGCCAGGATTTATTTGTTGAAAACCGCCAGGATATTTGATGGCGAAGCGACCAGGGACAATGTGTGGGTTCTTGTGGTGAACAACACGATACAGGAAGTTGGTGCCCCGCAAAGCTTTACGATCCCTTCCAACGCTGTTACGATTGATCTGAAAAATAAAATGCTGATGCCCGGCCTTATCGAAGGTCATTCCCATCTCTTTCTTCATCCTTATAATGAAACCAGGTGGGATGACCAGGTGCTTAAAGAATCGCGTGCGGAACGAACGGCGAGGGCCGTCAACCATGCCAAAGCCACACTCATGGCCGGGTTCACCACGGTTCGGGATTTGGGTACGGAAGGCGCGCAGTATGATGACGTAGGACTGAAAACCGCAATCGAAAAAGGCGTTATTCCAGGTCCGCGCATGCTGGTGGCAACAAGAGCCATTGTTGCAACGGGTGCATACGGCCCGCAGTCGGCAGTAGCAGACCAGGAAGTTATCCGGGGCGCTGCTGAAGCAGATGGCGAGGCTGCGCTGATTCACGAAGCGCGTGTACAAATTGGAAAAGGCGCCGACTTCATAAAGGTGTATGCCGATTATCGATGGGGCTTAAATCACGAAGCACTTCCCACTTTCAGCCTGGAAGAATTGCAAAAACTGGTAAATGCAGTGCAAAGCAGTGGCAGGGTAGTGGTTGCTCATGCGTCAACACCAGAGGGTATGCGAAGAGCAGCAGCTGCGGGTGTGCGTACCATTGAGCATGGTGACCAGGGCACAGCCGAAATATTTTCCCTGATGAAAGAGAAGGGTATAGGTTATTGTCCAACGCTGGCAGCATCGGAATTTTATGAGCAATATGCCGGGTGGAAAAAAGGCAGCCAGCCTGAGCCTGATCATATCAAAGAGAAAAAGAAAAGCTTTTCGCTGGCGCTTCAGTCAGGGGTGAAGATCTGCATGGGAGGTGATGTGGGTGTATTCACACACGGAGAAAATTGGCGGGAGATGGAGCTTATGGTTGAGTATGGTATGAAACCGATCGACGTGCTTCGTTCGGCTACTTCCATTAATGCAGACATGTTCAACATGGGCAATAAGATTGGAAGAATCAAAAAGGGATTGCTGGCGGATCTTGTTGCGGTGGATGGCGATCCAAGCTCCGACATCAAAGTGCTGCGCAAAGTGGACTGGGTGATGAAAGATGGAAATGTAGTCAAGTTTTGAGTTTGGAGTTTGATTTTTCATGGCCTTGTATTCTGAAAATTTGGCCCGGCACTAATTGCGCCAGCACTTGCCATTGTAAACAGGAGATATAAGATGAAAACCTGAACCCAAACTATCCAGCATCCAGTATCCTGTATCTAGTATCCTTTCACCATAAATATGCAATCCTGAATCTTCTTCACCTGTTGAACGCGATCAAGTCCTTTTAGATTGCTGGTCATGGGAACCCTGATATTTTTAACAGTAGAATCTTTCTTCACTTCGTCAAGCGCCTTAAAAATATTGCGGGCATTGATGGCGAATACTACACCTTCTGCAGCAATTTGACGCGTACTAAGGATGCCAATCACTTCACCATTTCTATTCAGTACCGGTCCGCCGCTGTTTCCGGGGTTTGCCGGAATAGAAATCTGGCAACTGAGCGTATCACCATTATAACCGGTTTTTGCACTCAAATAGCCTTCACTGTAAACAATCTCTTCGCGGGGAAAGCCAAGCGTAAAGATGGGCTCCGCGAGATCGGTGGATGATTTCTTGATACTATAGGGAAGAGCACCGAAGGTCTTAAAATTGTCGTCTTCAATTTTTAAAACCGCGATATCCATATCTGAATCTGTATATACCACGCGTGCTTTGAAATCCTGCCCCCTCGTGTTTTGCACGCGAATCGCGTCAGCACTTTTTACGACGTGCTGGTTGGTGACAAGGTAGCCGCGGGCATCAATCAGGAAACAGGTGCCCTCGAATTTTGGAGCCGGGGCAGTGGTTGCGGTCTGCTCAATCTTGCCTTTCACTTCGTTCAACACGCGGCTCTGGTTATTCGTTGCCGTCTTCAACGTGTTGACTTCGCGGCGTAAGCTTTCCACCTGTTGCCGTTGTTCAATGGATTTTGAAGAGAAGTTCGTTACAAGACCGCTAATCAGCAACGCGGTGAGTCCCGCGATGGATGCAGCAACGGCAATGGTGCGTTTATAGCGGTTCCACATTTGCACAACCTTGCCCGATCCGCCGGATTTAAGTGGCTTGATTTCACCTGTTTCTTCCAGGCGATTATGAATTTCGTGTATAGCCCCTTTTACCTGTTTGGTGGCGCCGTATCGGCCCATTTCTTCCAGGAAAAAATGGTGTTCAACCACAAACTGGTCCACTTCGGGGTTATTCTTGCGGAGTTCTTCGAAAGCTCGTCTTTCGTCTTCGCCCATCTCACCCCGAAGGTAGCGTTCGGTGGCATCGAGTAGTAAAATGTCTTCCATCTCAGGTCCTGCTTTTATATTGAGCAAAAAATAATTTCTTAAGGCGCATCAGGCACTTGTATTTCTGATTCTTGGCATTGTCGGCATTGGTATAGCCATATTCAGCCGCGATCTCCTGCATGTTGCGTTTCTGAAGATAATAGGCCTCCAAAAGCCCTTTGCAAGGTTCGCCCAGCCGCAGAAGGGCAGCGTCCATCAGGCCAAACTGGAGGTTCTTTTCTTCATGATGTTCAAGATCTTCTTCAACCGGGACCATGTCCGCCAGTCCGTCAATCCTGGGCTCAAAGCGGTTATATTTCTGTAATTTCTTGAGCCACAATCTTCTACAAACAGAGTAGAGATAGGTCTTTAGTTGACAGTTCAGCTCAAAATCTGCTGAAACCGATTTTTCATAGAGTACAATCAATCCTTCCTGAAATATATCCCTGGCGTCTTCTTCCGTGCCATTGTTATTTACAACCAGGTGCTGGATCAGGCTGTAGTTCTCACGATAAATCCTTTCGACGGCTTGTTTTTCATTGGTAGCCAATCCATTAAGCAAAAGTTGATCCTGTGTAGGGGTATTCACCTGGTAGATATTAATACGATTTTGACCGCTTTAGTAACCCAAAGCAACGAAAAAATTATTTTCTGAGGGGCCGGGGTTACCTTTTTTGAATATCGGTATTAATCTCAAATTTTATCAACAACCTAAAAAATTCAAACGAATGAAAAAGGTATTAGGAATTTTCGCTGCTGCGGCCATCTTCGCAGCTTGTAATAGTGGTGCTTCAGACGCTGCTAAGTCTGCAGATTCAACTGTAGCTGCGGCTGCTGACACTGCAAAAGCAGTTATTGACAGTGCTGTTGCTAAAGTAGATTCTACGGCTAAAGCAGTGGTTGACTCTGCTAAAGCAACTGTAGGCGCTGCTGCTGATTCTGCAAAGAAAGAGGTAAAGAAAGCCGAGAAAGCAGTTAAGAAATAAGCTTCCTCAGAAGAATTTCATATGGCAAGCAATCGTTGAGGCCGTCCCGAATCTTCGGGATGGCATTTTTTTAAATTCAAAAGTCAAAAGGCAAAATTCAAAAATTTGTAAACCTTTTGAATTTTTACTTTTTAATTTTGAATTTTTCCCTACATTTGTCATTCAGCGTGAAATTTAACAAAGCATATAACCCGTTTTACTTTTTTTACTATTATTTCTACTTTACCAGTAGGCCGGGCGTGCTTTTGTTAAGCTTTCAATCTTAAAAGAATCCATTAACATAAAGAGTCCCGGCACAAAAAGCCGGGACTTTTTTTTGGTATATGCAAAAGAAAGTTTCAATTCAGGGCTACGAGGGTTCCTTCCACCAGGAAGCGGCCAGGCATTTCTTCGGTAAGCAGGTAGAAGTAATTCCCTGCGGCAATTTCCGGGACGTTGTCAAGATTGCTTCCAACCGGAAGGAGAGTGATGGGGGTGTGATGGCGATCGAGAATTCAATTGCCGGCAGCATACTTCCCAATTACAACCTCCTGCAGAAGAGCAATCTTAAAGTTGCCGGCGAGATCTATCTGCATATCAAACAAAACCTGATGGTGAACCCGGGTGTTAACCTTGACGATATCAGGGAGGTGCATTCACACCCGATGGCCATCCAGCAATGCCTGGAATACCTCGACAAGTTCAACTGGAAACTGATTGAAACCGAAGACACCGCCTTAAGCGCGAAACATATCCACCAACATCGGAGCAAACATATCGCCGGGATTGCCAGCAAGCTCGCGGCGGAACTTTTCGGCCTCCATATTATCGCGCCGGCTATCCAAACCATGAAATCAAATTATACCCGTTTCCTGATCATTCAACGGGAAGACAATATAGAGCCTGTAACAGATGCCAACAAGGCTTCAGTGAATTTCCATACCGATCACTCCAGGGGAAGTTTGGCGAAGGTACTTACAGCAATCGCAGATGGGGGTATCAACCTCAGCAAATTGCAATCCTTCCCGATTCCCGGTACTGAATGGCAATATTCATTTCATGCAGACATGGAATTTGACACCCGCGATCAATTTGAAACCGTTATTGAAAACATCAGGTCATTGACCGCAGAATTGAAAGTTTACGGCATCTATCGAAAAGGGAAAACGATATAACTGATTATCGCTTATACTATAGCGTTAGTGAACCGAAAATGAGCATATCATGATGGACACATCAAAAAGACTGGAAGGCATTGGAGAATATTATTTCTCCCAGAAATTGAGAGAGATTGAAGGCCTGAACAAACAGGGTAAGAATGTCATTAATCTCGGAATTGGCAGTCCGGATCTTCCGCCACATCCTGATGTGATCAGGATTTTGCAGGAAGAGTCTGCCAAACCCAATGTGCATGCCTACCAGGGCTACAAGGGTAGCCCGGTATTGCGCAAGGCGATGGCAGATTGGTACCAACGCTGGTACAACGTAAGCCTTGATCCGGATACAGAAATCCTTCCACTCATCGGATCTAAAGAAGGGATTATGCACGTGTGCATGACTTTTCTAAATGAAGGTGACCTCGTGATGGTTCCGAATCCCGGTTATCCAACTTACCGCAGCGCCGCGAAGCTGGCTGGAGGAAGAATTGTGGAATACAGCCTGCGCGAAGAAAACGACTGGTACCCCGACTTCGATGAACTTCAAAATATTATTGATGCACATCCCCAGGCGAAAGAACGTGGTTCGCTCATGTGGGTGAACTATCCACAAATGCCAACGGGACAGCTGCCGGATCAAATCTTGTTTGAACGGCTGATTCAATTCGGATTGAAGAATAATGTCCTGATCTGTCACGACAATCCGTACAGTTTTATTTTGAACGACAATCCGATGAGCATCCTGTCGGTTCCGGGGGCCAAAGAAACCGCGCTTGAGCTTAACTCGCTGAGCAAGTCGCAGAATATGGCTGGTTGGCGCGTGGGATTGCTCGCGTCCGGGAAGGAAATTGTTGACGCCGTAATGCGCTTCAAATCGAATATGGACAGCGGTATGTTTTTACCGATTCAACTGGCAGCAGCAAAAGCGTTGGGACTGGGTAGGGATTGGTACGACCAGGTGAATGAAGTATACCGGAATCGCCGGAAAATAGTTTTCGAATTGCTGGACCTGCTGGATACCGATTACAGTGAAGAGCAGGCAGGCATGTTTGTGTGGGCCAGGATTCCTTCAGCTTATAAGAACGGCTACGAACTCAGCGACGAAATTTTAAATACCGCTGCAGTATTCATCACGCCGGGCGGAATTTTTGGTGCTGCGGGCGATCCGTATATCCGGATCAGCTTATGCAGTCCGGAAGAGAAATTCAGGGAAGCGATCGCGAGGATACAACAATCAAGAAAAATTTCTGCTCCTTTGGAACAGGCGCTGAACAAATAAAGACGATTTGATCAAAGTATATGGTGGTTACAATTATTGGCACGGGTTTGATTGGCGGATCGATGGCAATTGCCTTTCGTGAGAAGGGCATGGCCAAAAAACTGATTGGTGTGGAAGCTGATCCTGCCCATCGTCAAAAAGCGCTGGAAATTGGACTGGTGGATGAAATGATGAGTGTGGAAGAAGCAATCCCCCTTTCCGACCTCGTGGTGCTGGCCATCCCTGTTAATGATACGCTGGAACTGTTGCCACATTTGCTTGATCATGTTCACCGGCAGGTAGTCATTGACGTTGGATCCACCAAACACCCGGTATGTGAAGTGGTGGCACATCATCCAAGAAGAAGTCGGTTCGTTGCGACGCACCCGATGTGGGGGACCGAATACAGCGGACCGGAAGCAGCCGTAAAAGGTGCCTTTGAAAACAAAGCAGTAGTGATCTGCAGCAAGGAAGACAGTGACGACGATGCCGTGGAAATCGCAGAATCGGTTTATCGCTTGTTAGGGATGCACCTGTTGTATATGGATGCGGCAGCTCATGATTTGCACGCGGCTTATGTAAGTCATATTTCGCACATCACGTCTTTCGCACTTGCCAATACCGTGTTAGAAAAGGAAAGGGAGGAAGACGCCATTTTTGAAATGGCAAGTGCGGGTTTTGAAAGTACGGTCCGGCTGGCAAAAAGCAATCCGGCCATGTGGGTGCCGATCTTTATGCAGAACAGGGAAAATGTTTTGGATGTATTGAACGAACATATCAGTCAGCTCAGAAAGTTTAAAAGCTGCCTGGAAAAAGAGAATTATCAGTATTTGCAGGAATTAATTGAACATGCGAATGGCATTAGGAGGATATTGAAGTAGTTGACCAGGTTGATTTGGTTAACTCGGTTAATAAGCTGACCAATAGACAGGTAGATTAGTCTTACAATTAACGTAATCAACCTCATCAACCAAATCAACCAAATTAACTGATCAATCGGTAGGTAACTGGCTACTAATCACTACCTTTGCGCAAATTTTCGAATATGGTAACATTTGAAGGACTCGGAATTGATGAAAGGCTGATCAAAGCAACCAGTGAGCTTGGCTTTGTGAGTCCAACGCCTATCCAGGAAAAGGCGATACCTGTTCTCCTGAACGGTACAAAAGATTTTGTTGGTCTGGCACAGACAGGAACAGGCAAAACGGCGGCTTTCGGATTGCCTCTTCTGCACCTGATTCCTTCAAAAGAAAAATATCCGCAGGCGCTGGTCATTTGTCCTACCAGGGAACTCTGCATGCAAATTGTGAATGAAATGACCCTCTTTAAGAAATACGCACCGGGCATGGTGGTTACCGCAGTATATGGCGGTGCATCCATCAGCACCCAGATCCGCGAATTAAAGAAGGGTACACAGATCATTGTAGCTACGCCCGGTCGATTGATTGACCTGATCGAAAGAAAGGCCATCAACCTCGAGAAAATAAAGTATGTGGTGCTGGATGAAGCAGATGAAATGTTGAACATGGGCTTCCAGGATGATGTAGAATTCATTCTGCAGAACACGCCTGCGCGCGAGAGCACATGGTTATTCAGTGCAACGATGCCGCCCGAGATCAAGCGGGTGAGTAAGAAATATATGCGCGAGCCGGTTGAAGTGACCGTGGGAAAGCTCAATACCGCAAACAAGAGCATCGATCACCAATACTATATTACGTCTGCGCAACACCGTTATGAAACTCTCAAAAGAATCATTGATTTCAATCCGGGGCTGTATGGTCTGATCTTTACCCGCACCAAGGCGGAGGCCCAGGAAATTGCAGAGCGACTGACGAGGGAAGGTTATGATATAGACGCATTGCATGGTGATCTTAGCCAGCAGCAGCGTGACAAGGTAATGAGCCAGTTCAGGGATAAGAGCCTGCAACTCCTGATTGCCACAGATGTGGCTGCAAGGGGAATTGACGTGCAGGGTATCACCCACGTGATTAACTACGAATTGCCCGACGACGTCGAGGTGTACACGCACCGCAGTGGAAGAACTGGAAGAGCCGGTAAGAGTGGAATTTGTATTTCGATTATACATAGCCGTGAGACTTTCAGGCTGAAGACCATTGAGCGAATCAACCAGATCCAGTTTCATCGACTCGACATACCGAGTGGGAAAGACGTGTGCCGCAAACAATTCTTCCATTTTATGGAAAAAATGTTGCAGGCAGACATCAGCCATGGCGATTATGAGACATACGTGCCGATGCTGGAAGAAAAATTCCGGGATGTAACAAAGGAAGAAGTATTGCAGCGCGTCGCGGCACTTGAATTCGACAGGTTCCTGAAATACTATGCGAATTCCGAAGACCTCAACGTGCGTGACCATCGCGAACAACGCGAGAAAAGAAGTCATGCGGGCGAAGGCAGGGACCAGGGACGCCGCAGAGATACACAGGGCAGGAGTTTTGGCGGGAATGGTGACTATCAGAAATTGTTTGTGAACCTGGGCACAAAGGACGGATTTTACAAAGCCAGCTTCCTTCAATTTATTCTCGATATGAGTGAATTGAATAAAGAAGTATTGGGAAGAATTGATATGAAGGAAATGAACAGCTGGATTGAAATAGACCGAAAATCAGCAAAACAAATGATCCGTTCAATTGACGGAAAAACATATAAAGGAAGGAAGATCAGGATGAATGACGCTAACAGCAGGTAAAGTTTAGAGTTTGGAGTTTGGAGTTTTGAGTTGTACAGCCAACCGCCAACGGCTAACGGTCAACGATCAATGAATTAAGCTTCTAAAAAAATATTAGCAATCTTCAACATTACACTATGTCCACAACAGAAACCAAAAGCATGAAAGAGCTGGTGCAGGAAAAATGGAACAAGCGCCCGCTGATCATTTCAGGCCCCTGCAGTGCCGAAACGGAAGAGCAGGTAATGGAAACCGCAACCCGCCTGGCCAACACAGGAAGGGTAGATATGCTCCGCGCGGGCATTTGGAAGCCTCGCACAAGGCCCGGCAGCTTTGAAGGAATTGGAACCAAGGGATTGCCCTGGTTGCAAAGAGCCCGTCAAATTACAGGTCTGCCCACAACTGTTGAAGTGGCAACCGGTAAACAGGTTGAAGATGCACTGCACTTCGACGTCGACGTATTGTGGATCGGTGCCAGGACAACTGTGAATCCATTCAGTGTACAGGAAGTCGCAGACGCTTTGCGCGGTGTAGATATTCCTGTGCTGATCAAAAACCCTATCAACCCGGATCTCGAATTGTGGACGGGCGCAGTTGAACGCGTCGCGAAAGCAGGCGTAAGCCAAATTGGGTTAATCCACCGTGGATTCTCCTCTTATGGAAATACAGAATACAGAAATGCGCCCATGTGGCATCTCGCTATTGAAATGAAGCGGAGGAATCCGGACATGATGATCATCAACGATCCTTCGCATATTTGCGGCAGGAGAGATATCCTGATGGACGTTGCTCAAAAGGCAATCGACCTCGACTTCGATGGATTGATGATCGAAAGCCATATTGATCCTGATAAGGCATGGAGTGATGCAAAGCAGCAGGTAACGCCTGAAAAGCTTGCGGAAATGCTTAGCGCGATCGTTTGGCGCAAAGAAGATACTTCGTCAGAAGCATATCATGCCGCCCTGGAAAAATTGCGCCAGCAAATTAACCACCTCGATGATGAATTGATGCAGATCCTCAGTCAGCGCATGAAAGTGGCTGAAAAGATCGGTCAATATAAAAAAGACAACGGCATTACAATTCTTCAAACCAATCGCTGGAATGAAATCCTGGATCGCGCTTTCCAAAAGGGCGAGAAGCTCGGATTGAGCCGCGAATTCGTGACCAAGTACTTTGATGCAGTTCACATGGAAAGTATCAGTCATCAGAATAAGATCATGAACAGCTAAACCAGTCGACCTTTTTTGACCGAAGCATGAAGAAAGAAGTATTCAAGTTCTCGAATCAATCCACCGAAATTTATTTCGATACCGCCTTTAGCGGTATAGGAGATTTGGTGGATCGGAAGGGAGCTGTGATCATCACTGACGAACATATCTTCAAACATCATAAGAGCAAGTTTAAAGGGTGGGATACAATTGTATTAAAGCCCGGTGAAGTGTATAAGATCCAGGAAACCGTGGATTCGGTAATCGGACAGCTGATCAAATTGGAGGCAGATCGTAAGACTTTCTTAATTGGGATCGGCGGAGGTGTGATCACGGATATCACCGGCTATGTTGCTTCTGTATATATGCGCGGACTGCGTTT
>Ga0163163_10002068_pt1 | contig 16956 bp, 19 predicted proteins | sample S65metaG_FD_119766 | JGI IMG/M metagenome (GOLD analysis project Ga0163163, IMG submission 119766) | Switchgrass rhizosphere microbial communities from Kellogg Biological Station, Michigan, USA - S6-5 metaG | ecosystem: Host-associated > Plants > Roots > Rhizosphere > Soil | place: USA... | reverse complement strand
CCGCAGGAGGAAGTGCTCTCCACCTTCGATGCCCTGATCCGCGCCGGCAAGATCGGCTATATCGGCGTGTCGAATTTCTCCGGCTGGCACCTGATGAAGGGGCTGGCGGTGTCGGAGCGCTATGGCTATCCGCGCTATGTGGCGCATCAAGCCTATTACTCCCTGATCGGCCGCGACTATGAGTGGGAACTGATGCCGCTGGCGCTGGACCAGGGCGTGGGCTGTGTCGTGTGGTCGCCGTTGGGCTGGGGCCGGCTGACCGGCAAGCTGCGCCGCGGCGCGCCGATCCCCAAGGTCAGCCGCCTGCAAGGGGCCGAGTCCAACGCCGGCGGCCCGCAGGTGGAGGACGAATATCTCTACAAGGTGGTGGATGCGCTGGATGACGTGGCGAAGGAAACCGGCAAGAGCGTGCCGCAGATCGCGCTGAACTGGCTGTTGCAGCGGCCATCCGTTTCCAGCGTGGTCATCGGCGCCCGCAATGAGGAACAGCTCAGGGCCAATCTGGGCGCGGTGGGCTGGAATCTGACGCCGGAACAGATCGCCAAACTGGATGCGGCCAGCGCACGGCCACTGGCCTATCCTTATTGGCATCAGGTGCAGTTCAGGGAACGGAATCCGTTTCCTGTTTCCGTTTAATTTTTAACCCCCATCCGTCGCAACTCGAATCGGCTCCGCCGATATCTCGTTGCGACACCTTCCCCTTTCCTGTGCTTCGCACGAAGGGGGAAGGGAGCTGTCGGATGCTGAGGGGTGAGGAGCGGTTCGCCCTGGCGAACGAAATGGTCCAGTGGACCATTTCGAGTAACGAACGCCGCGAGCTTAGGCGAGCGGCCGGACCGCGCCGCGAAATGCGGCCCTCGAGTTTTAGGCCGCGACCGCGTTAATCTCCAAATCCACGCTGTGGGCTTCGCCGTCGAGCGTTGCGGCAATGGCATGCACGGTGGCGGCGATACGCACCGCGGCCTGGATCTCTTCGGTGGAAAGGCCCGCTTCGCGCAGGATCTTCTCATGGCTGTCGATGCAGACGCCGCAGCCATTGATGGCCGAGACCGCCAGGCACCAGAGCTCGAAATCCGCCTTCTCCACGCCGGGCTTGCCGATCACATTCATGCGCAGCCGCGCCGGAATGGTCTTGTAGTCCGGCGCCGAGGCCAGATGGGTGAAGCGATAATAGATATTGTTCATCGCCATGATGCTGGCGGCGGCGCGGGCCGCGTTCAGCGCTTCCGGCGACAGCTTGGGCGCGAATTCGCTCATGATGGCGCTGGTGGTGGTGCGCTCGCGCGCGGCCAGGGCGCAGGCGATGAAGGTGCCGGCGCGCTGCTGCTCGGTGAGAAGCGTTTCCTGCGCCAGCGACGACAGGTTGAGCTTCAGGTCCTTGGCATAGTCGGGCAGGGCGTCTTTCAAGGCTTCGATGGACATGACGATTTCTTTCGTGAGGAGAGAGGGTGACCTCCTCATGCTTCAACAAACATGAGGAGGTCTGTTCGGTCAGGCAGCGGTCTTGATGACCTCTTCGCCCTTCTGCCAGTTGCAGGGGCAGAGTTCGTCGGTCTGCAGCGCGTCCAGCACCCGCAGCACTTCGGCCGGATTGCGGCCCACGCTCATGTCGGTGACATAGGCGAAGCGGATGATGCCGTCCGGATCGACCAGGAAGGTGGCGCGCTTGGCGACACCGGCTTCCTCATCGAGGATACCCAGCGCGCTGGAGAGCCGGCGATTGGTGTCCGCCAGCATGGCGAAGGGCAGGGTCTTAAGGTCGGCATGGTTCTGCCGCCAGGCCAGGTGGACGAACTCGCTGTCGGTGGAGACGCCATAGATCACCGTGTCGCGATCCTGGAAGTCGCCATTGAGCTTGCCGAAGCCGGCGATCTCGGTGGGACAGACGAAGGTGAAGTCCTTGGGCCAGAAGAAAACCAGCTTCCACTTGCCCTTGTCACTCTCCTGGTTGAAGGGCTGGAAGGCATTTGCGGGGTTGGTCGAAACCACGCCCTGGACGGAGAAATCGGGGAATTTGTCGCCTACGGTGAGCATCAGAGTGTTCCTTGGAATGTTTCTAATTGCGAAACGTTCTTAGAAATATTCCAAACTAATGTCAAGCCGCAATTTCGATGCAGGCGCAAATCCTGGTTTTTTGCCCCTAAACCATTGTCCGGCCGGCTTTGACCGCCTTCCAGCCCGCCACCACAAAGGCCAGCAGCACCACACCCTGAGCCGCGCCGAAAATCGGACCGGCGGGCGGGACAGCCGGGACCAGCGCGTGCAGGACGGGCACCTTGATGAAGGACTGGACCACCAGCACGAAGACATTGAGATACAGCGCCAAGGTGGCAGTGATCACATAGGCGGTGCGCCAGCGGCCGGCCAAGTGCTTGCCGTAGAGCGCGAACAGAGCCACCGCCAGAATAATCAGGGAAATCGCCCCAACGATCATGGCGGGCGTGACATGCTCGTTGTGAAAAAGGAAACCGGTTGCGCTGGTCAGCACCGTCAGGCCCAGGAAGATGCCGGTCAGGGTAACCGGCGTCTGGCCTTTCATCATGGCGGCCAGCACCGGCAGGCCGGTCAAGATGGCCAGAAGGCTGATGGCGGTATGGACGAGGGTGAGGGGATCCGTGGCAAGCGTGGTCATGACGGCTCCTTGAATGCAGGATTGGAAAATAAAGCTTGGAAATCGCGGGTATCCTGCGCCGGTGCAGGCGGACTTGAAAAGAGGGGGGCCGCCCTAGTATCTGGGCGCCACAAAGGAAAAGACGACAATGGCCGGTCACAGTCAGTTCAAGAACATCATGTTCCGCAAGGGCAAGCAGGATAAGGAGCGCTCCAAGCTCTTTGCCAAGCTCTCCCGGGAAATCACCGTGGCGGCCAAGTCGGGCCTGCCGGATCCGGCCCACAATCCGCGCCTGCGCACCGCCATCATCGCCGCCAAGGCGGAGTCCATGCCCAAGGACAATATCCAGCGCGCCATCAGCAAGGCGACCGGGGGCGATGCCGAGAATTACGACGAGATCCGTTATGAGGGCCGCGGTCCCGGCGGCACCGCCATCATCGTCGAGACCATGACCGACAACCGCAACCGCACATCCGCCGATGTGCGCGCCGCCTTCTCCAAATATGGCGGGGTGCTGGGCGAAACCGGTTCGGTCAGCTTCATGTTCGACCATGTCGGTGTCATCACCTACCCTTTGGAAAAGGGCAGTGAAGACGCCATGCTCGAAGCCGCCCTGGAAACGGGCGCCAATGAATGCGTCACCACCGCCGAGGGCCATGAATTCCTCACCGGCATGGAAGATTTCGCCTCCGTGCGCGACGCGCTGGAAGCCAGGCTGGGGGCGCCGGCCTCGGCCGCCATCGTCTGGCGGCCGCAGAACAGCGTGACGGTGACTGACGAAGCCGCAGAGACCCTGATGAAGCTGATCGAGGTTCTGGACGACCATGACGATGTGCAAAACGTCTATGGCAATTATGAGCTGTCCGACGCCTTGCTGGCCAAACTGGCTGGATAAGGGGGCTTTTGGGCCGTCAAACCCGCAATCCGTCGTTTCTTGACGTTCTGTAATAATCGCGCCCACAATAGTCCCCGGAGCGAAAACGTCTGGGGGCCTGTCATGAAAATCACATTTGCGATTGCGTCTGCCATCCTGGTGCTGTCGGCCGGTGCGGCCTCGGCCCAGGGCCGCGGCGACACCATTCCGATGCGCGACGGCAGCACCATCGTCACGGTGGGAGGCGGCTGCCTGGTGCAATATGGCGCGCGCGGCCAGCGCATCAACAACGCCCAGCGCTGCAGCGACGACGACATGCGCAATGCCGACCGGATCATGTCGGGCGGCGGCCGACCTGGTTTCGGTGGCGGCAATGGTGGCGGATACGGTGGTGGATACGGTGGCGGCAATGGCGGTGGCTATGGCGGCGGCGCGCCGGGCGGAAACTGGGCCCAGTCCTGCCGCGGCGGCCAGATGCGCGGCAGTGTCTTCCAGACCGAGTGCCGCAACAGCGACGGGCGCTGGAATTCCACTGTTCTGGATATGCGCAACTGTCCCAGCAACATCGCGGAAAACCGCAACGGCTCGCTGGTCTGCCGCTGAGGCAATCACGCGCGGGACAATGGCTGCCATTCCCTAGCCACGCTGCCGCCCTATAGTGGCGGACATGGAGCACATGTCCCCGCTGATCGGCATCCTGGTCATAGGCCTGACCCTTGCCTTTGTTTTGGGCACGGCGGCGCAGCGGCTGAAGCTGCCGCCGCTGGTGGGCTATCTGCTGGCCGGCGTGATGGTGGGACCGTTCAGCCCCGGCATCGTGCTGGACCAGCACCTCACCCTGCAGCTGGCCGATATCGGCGTGGTGCTGCTGATGTTCGGGGTGGGGCTGCATTTCAAGCCGGGCGACCTGATGGCGGTCAAAGGCACCGCCGTGCCCGGCGCGGTGCTGCAAATGGCCGTCATCACCGCGCTGGGCATGGGAGCCTCGCTAATCTTCGGCTGGCCGCTGGGGCAGGGGCTGGTGTTCGGGCTCTGTCTTTCGGTGGCCTCTACCGTGGTGGTGATGCGCGCGCTGCAGGACCGGCGGCTGACAGAGACCGGCCGCGGCCGCATCGCCATCGGCTGGCTGGTGGTACAGGACCTGCTCACCGTCCTGGTGCTGGTGATCCTGCCGCCGATCGCCGCCTTGCTCAAAGGCGGCGACATCCACATGGCGGAGCTGGCCAAGAGCCTGGGCGTCACCTTCGGCAAGCTGGCCCTGTTCGCTATCCTGATGCTGGTGATCGGACGGCGCGTCATTCCGGCCATCCTGCATTACATCGCCCATACCGGCAGCCGCGAACTCTTTCGGTTGGCGGTGCTGGTGGTGGCGCTGGGCGTGGCCTTCAGCGCGTCTTTCCTGTTCGGTGTCTCCATCGCCCTGGGTGCTTTCTTCGGCGGCATGATTCTGGCGGGCTCGCAATTGTCACAGCGCGCTGCGGAAGAATCCCTGCCGCTGCGCGATGCCTTTGCCGTGCTGTTCTTCGTCTCGGTGGGGATGCTGTTCGACCCACGCGTGATCGTGAACCAGCCGGTGGCGCTGGCGCTGACCTTCGGCATCGTGCTGGCGGGCGGTGGGGTCTGTTATGTGCTGCTGCGGCTGTTTGGGGTCAAACCGGCCGGGGCGCTGACCATCGCCGTCAGCCTGACGCAGATCGGCGAATTTTCCTTCATCCTGGCCGATCTCGGCATTGGGCTGGGCGTGCTCAAGCCGGAAGCCCGCGGCTTGATCCTGGGCGCGTCGATCCTGTCGATCTTCCTCAACCCGCTGCTGTTCGCCCTGTCGGCGCGCCGCGAAGCCTCGACCCATGTTGCGCCGGCCCCTGATATGCCGCGGCCGGCGCCTGAGCCGACCAAGCTCACCGACCATGTGGTGTTGGTCGGCTATGGCCGGGTGGGACGGGTGATCGCCGACGGCATCAAGCATGACCTTCCCCTTCTGGTGATGGAGGAAGGCGCGGTCGGCGCCCCGGGTATCGAGCACATCAGGGGCAATGCCGCCCGCGATGACGTGCTGGCGGCGGCCAACCTGCCGGCGGCGAAGCTGTTGTTCGTGGCCATTCCCGAAGCCTTCGAAGCGGGGCAGATCGTGCAGCAGGCGCGGCGCGCCAATCCCACCTTGCCCATCGTGGTGCGGGCGCATTTCGATGCCGAGGCGGATCATCTTTTGTCGCTGGGGGCCAGCAAGGTGGTCATGGGCGAGCGGGAAATCGCCCTGGCCATGCTGGACTTCGCCAAAGGCTTCGGGACGACGGCGGCGTATCCCGCGAGCAGCAGGAACGCGTGATGCCGTCGATGAACCGAGGCGAAAAGCAGCTCAAAGAATGCGCGCCGTACAAGAAAAACGCGGCCTGATGCCTATGCCAGAGCGGCTTCGTCGATTGCCGTATTTGGTTCACACCAATAGAGAACTCGGTTTGATGTTGCGGGGCATCAAACCGCTTGCCTATTTCATGGATGCGGTCGGTCGTGAGCCGGACATTTGTATTCGATATTGGCGCATGTTCGATAGGCATGTCGCTGCGGGACGTCTGATAAGACGCCAAGTGATTGAACCGTTTCCTGACTTGCCTCACATGGAATTTTTTAGGCTGTTTTATGCCTTACCGGGGCATGAGTGGCGAATTGATGCCATGCTAAGGCTCCTGAACGAACCGGGGGTGTGGTCCGATGACCGGGAACGGCGCTTTGGCGAGTTGCTTGGCTATGAAGAATGGCAGAACGACTATTGGCTTACGCACCGCCCCTCCCGCTCAGATGCCTAGGTCGCTCCCAAGTCGAAGAAAATTCAAACTGAGGCACCACCTAGGAATGGCCCGAACATAAAGGGTACAAACAGGCCATGAGCCTGACGATTCGCATCCTTGGCCTGGACCCGGGCCTGGCCCAGATGGGCTGGGGGGTGATCGACATCTCGGGTTCGCGGCTGGCCCATGTCGCCCATGGCGTGATCGCCACCAAGGCCGCCAGCGGCTTGGGGGTGCGGCTGATGACGCTTCACCGCGAGCTGACGCTGGTCATTCAGACTCATTCTCCTGCCGCCATCGCGGTCGAACAGGCCTTTGTGGCGCGCGACGTCCAGGCGGCGCTCAAGCTTGGCCATGCCCGCGCCGTGGCGCTGCTGGCGGCGGCGCAGGCGGGGTTGGAGATCGCCGAATATGCTCCCAACCAGATCAAGAAGTGCGTGGTCGGTGCCGGCCATGCCGGCAAGGAGCAGGTGCAGTTCATGGTCAAGCGCCTGCTGCCGGCCTGCGGCGTGACCCAGGCCGATGCCGCCGACGCCCTGGCCGCGGCCATCGCACATGCCCATCTTTCCGCCACCCGTGCCCGCATGGTGGTGATGTGATGATCGGCAAGCTCACCGGCACGGTGGATTCCATCGCCGACGACACGGTGATCCTGGATGTGGGCGGCGTCGGCTATCTGGTGCATTGCCCGGCCTCCACCCTTTCGCGGCTCACCGTGGGCGCCCAGGCCAGCCTGATGATCGAGATGAAGGTGAGTGACGATGCCATCAAGCTCTATGGCTTCGCCTCAGCCGAAGAGCGGGAATGGTTCCGCCTGCTGCAGACGGTGCAGAATGTGGGCGGCAAGGTGGCGCTGGCGGTGCTGTCCACCTTGAGCCCGCGCGACCTGCAGCGGGCGTTGGCGCTGGGCGACAAGGCGATGATCGGTCGCGCCCCCGGCGTGGGCCCCAAGCTCGCTTTGCGCATCGCCACCGAACTGAAAGACAAGGCGCCCGCCATGATGCTGCGCGGCGAGGAGGACGGACGGGTCGCCGTGGCGCATGCGCCGCGCGGCGCCGAAGGCGATGCCGTATCGGCCCTGGTGCATCTGGGTTACTCCGATGCCCGGGCCGCCGAAGCGGTGGCGCGTGCCGCGCAAGCGTTGGGCGAACATACCGAAGCTTCCGCGCTGATCCGTGAAGCACTGAAAGGGATGGCGCGATGACTGAGAAGCGCCTTGTCACCCCCGAACGCAGCGAAGACGACACGCTGGAAGCCAGTTTGCGCCCCAAGCGGCTGGCCGATTTTGTGGGCCAGCAGCAGGCACGGGAAAATCTCTCCATCTTCATCGACGCTGCCAAGGCGCGGGGCGAAGCGCTGGATCATGTGCTGTTCTACGGCCCGCCGGGATTGGGCAAGACCACCTTGGCCCAGATCGTGGCGCGAGAGCTGGGGGTGAATTTCCGCTCCACCTCCGGGCCGGTGCTGGCCAAGGCGGGCGACCTGGCCGCCATCCTCACCAATCTGGAGCCGCGCGACGTCCTCTTTATCGATGAGATTCACCGCCTCAATCCAGCGGTGGAGGAAATCCTTTATCCCGCCATGGAGGATTACGAACTCGACCTGGTGATCGGCGAGGGACCGGCGGCGCGTTCGGTGAAGATCCAGCTTGCGCCTTTCACCCTGGTCGGTGCCACCACCCGCTCCGGCCTGATCACCACGCCCCTGCGCGACCGTTTCGGTATTCCGGTGCGGCTGAACTTCTATACGCCGGACGAGTTGCTGGCGATTGTGGAGCGGGGTGCGCGCGTGCTGGGGCTTGGCCTCACAAAAGACGGCGCGCGCGAAATCGCCGCCCGTTCCCGCGGCACGCCGCGCATCGCCGGAAGGTTGTTGAAACGGGTGCGCGATTTCGCGTCCGTCGCCAAACAGACAAGTGTGGATGCCAAGACCGCCGATGCCGCCCTGACGCGGCTGGAAGTGGATGCGCGCGGGCTGGATGCTTTTGATCGCCGTTATTTGTCTTTGATAGCGGAAAATTACGGCGGCGGACCGGTCGGCATCGAAACCCTGGCCGCGGCGCTGGGCGAGGCGCGCGACGCCATCGAGGAGATCGTGGAACCCTATCTGCTGCAGCAGGGCTTTGTGCAACGCACGCCGCGCGGGCGCGTTCTGGCCGGCGCGGCCTATGGCCATCTGGGGCTGGCAGCGCCTGCGACTTCTCCTGTGCAGACCGGCCTGTTCGCGAGCGATGATGAATGATTCCGCTGCTGGAGACACAGCGCCTGTTGCTGCGGGGCTATCGGCTGGAAGACTTTCCCGAACACGCCGCGATCTGGTCTCATCCCCGGACCACCAGGGATTTCGGCACTTATGTTTATGACGAGGAGACCTGCTGGCTGCGCTTCATGCGCAACTGGGGCCAATGGGCCATGTTCGGTTACGGCTTGTGGGCCTTGGAACAGAAGGTAGGCGGCCGCTATGTCGGCGCGGTGGGTTTGTTGCAGGCGAAGCGCGATATTTCCGTGCCCTATCGCGACGCGCCGGAGGCGGCCTGGCTGATAGCCCCCGATCTGCACGGCCAGGGCCTGGCCAGCGAAGCGCTGACAGCGGCGCTGGACTGGGTGGATGCGAACATCTCCGCGCCACAAACCTGGTGCATGATCAATCCCGAAAATCTGATCTCCCAGAAGGTCGCGGCGCGCTTCGGCTACAGTCCGGCGCAGAGCGGCGAATATAAGGGAAAACCGATGCTGACCTTCCTGCGGTCCCGAGGCCGGGCATGAGCGAGTTGAAAGGATTAGGTCGTTTCGACGGCAAGACCCACATCCTGCCCATCAGCATCTATTACGAGGACACCGATCTTTCCGGCGTGGTCTATCACGCCAATTACCTGCGCTACATGGAGCGGGGCCGCACCGAATTCTTCCGCCTGGCCGGCATTTCGCGCGCCCGGCTGGAAGACGAGGAGCCCACCGCCTGGACCATCCGGCGCATCGCGGTGGAATATCACCGCCCCGCCCGGCTGGATGACCAGATCGCGGTGCATTCCGTCCTGACCGAAGTTTCCGGTGCCCGCCTCAGGGCACTGCAACGCGTCCGCAATGGCGACACCCTGCTGGTGGAAGGGCGGATCGAAGCCTGTATCACCACGTTAACGGGTAAGCCGCGCCGATTGCCCAAAAACGTGTTTGAGACTCTTGCGCCTTTTGTTGTCGCGGATGAAACTTGAAGCCAACCGCCAAATTTCGGCCAAGATCGCCCGCCATTAGCCAGCAAGCCGCGTTGGCGCATAAAGGTTTTTCCATGATCAAGCCCCTCGCCGCCGCCTTGCTGATTCTGCTCACGCTTCTGGCCTTTCCGGCGGGGCAGTCTTTTGCACAAGGCCGTCAGAGCGGTCCCATCGCGGCGCCGGTCGGTCCCGCGGCGCAATCCCAGGACCTGGCGGCGCCGCCCGGCACGATCAATGCAGCAGGCCCGGCCGGCGATGCGGGCGGAAGTTTCTCCATCGTCTCCATGTTCATGCGCGCCGACATTGTGGTGAAGGCGGTGATGGTGTTGCTGCTGCTGGCATCCTTGTGGTCCTGGACCATCATCTTCAACAAGCTGATCATCATGTCGACTCTCAAGCGCAAGGCGCGCAGGTTCGAGAAGGCCTTTTGGTCCGGCCAGTCGCTGGACGAGCTCTATCAGCAGATCGCCGCCCGCAACGACCATCCCATGGCCGCCATGTTCATCGCCGGCCTGCGCGAATGGCGTCGCGGTTTTGAAAGCAGTGGCGGTTTGCGCGAATCCATGCTGCCCGGCATCAAGGAACGCATCGAAAAGACCATGAGCGTCACCATCCTGCGCGAGACCGACGGCATCGAAAAGCAGTTGGGCCTGCTGGCCACCATCGGTTCGGTGTCGCCCTTTGTCGGCCTGTTCGGCACGGTGTGGGGCATCATGAACAGCTTCTCGGCCATTGCGGCGCGCCACGACACCACCCTGGCGGTGGTCGCCCCCGGCATCGCCGAAGCCCTGTTCGCCACCGCCATGGGCCTTCTGGCCGCTATCCCGGCGGTGATCTTCTACAACCGGTTCGTCGCCGAGATCGGGCGTTATGTGAACTCGCTGGACGCCTTCTCCGATGAATTTTTCGCCATCCTGTCGCGGCAACTTGACGAGAAGGCGGGGCGTTGATGGCTGCGGGAATCCAACATACCAGTTCACGGGGGCGGGGCCGGATGCGGCGCCGCGCCATGGCCGAGATCAACGTCACGCCCTTCGTCGACGTGATGCTGGTGCTGCTGATCGTCTTCATGGTGACGGCGCCTCTGCTCACGGTCGGCGTGCCGGTGGACCTGCCCAAGACCCGGGCGCCTGCGCTGGGCCAGGATCGCGAGCCCTTGTCCATCACCATCCGCCGCGACGGCACCATCTTCCTGCAGAAGGAACAGGTGCCGGAAGCCGCCCTGGTGGACAAGCTCAAGGCCATCGCCGCCAACGGCTATGACCAACGCATCTTTGTGCGCGGCGATGACCGCGCCATTTACGGCAAGGTGATGGAAGTGATGGGGCTGCTGGCCTCGGCCGGCTTTACCCATATCGGGTTGGTGACAGATGTCGTCAAACCAAAGCCCAACGCGCAATAAACTGATGGGCATGGGGCGGCAGATGCGCCCCACCGTCGACGAGCCCTGGCCACTGGGGATCGCCGGCTCGGCGCTGTTTCATGGCCTGATCCTGGCTGCGATAATCTTTACCTTTCATCGCAATTTCACGGCGCCTGAAGACAGTCATGTCGTGCCGGTGGACCTGGTGACCATCGCCGAAAAGACCAATGTCGCCGCCCAGGCGCCGCCCACGCCCGAGCCGGAAAAGATCGAACGGCCGCAGCCGGTCCTGGAAGCGCCGCCCGAGCCGCAGATGGCGGAGGTGGAGCCCGCCCCCGAGCCGCCCATACCCAAGTTCGATATCGAAAAGGAAAAGCCTAAGCCGGTGGACAAGCCGCAACCCACCAGGAAAGAGCAACAGCAGGATTTCAACGCGTTGCTCAACAAGTTGACCGCGCCGGACAAGCCGGTGAAGACAGCCAAGGCGGGGCCGCGAGTCATTCAGGGCATCGGCACGGGCAATCTGATGACGGCCGATCTTGCCGATGCGCTCAAGAGCCAGATCTATCGCTGCTGGTCGCCGCCCACCGGTGCGCCCGACGCTCGTGACCTGATTGTGGATTATGACCTGGCGCTCAATCAGGACGGCACGGTCGGGCGCTTGCAGGTGACGCCGGGCACCGCCGCCCAGGCCGCCGGCAACGGTTATACCCGGGCCGCTGCTGAAGCGGCCAGCCGCGCCATCTATCAATGCCAGCCTTACCGGTTGCCGCCTGACCGGTATTCGCTGTGGCGCGACGTCAATCCCCTGCGCTTCGACCCGCGCCAGATGATGGGCCAGTGAGCTAGCGGCGAGCAGATCGATCTGACATGAAATCAATCCTTTATATTCCTGCTGCGTTATACAAAGGGAACAATTAGGCGGCTGCCATGTTGGAGCCATGTTGGTAGCGTTCGATATTCGCCGGGCCTCTTTTGTCAGGCCTTATTGTCTGGAGAAGACATGAAAAATTTTTTGATCCTGTTGGCCGCGTTGGCGGCTTTCGCGGCGGCCGCGCCCGCCCATGCTGCGCTGCAGGTGGACGTGACTCAGGGCAATGCCCAGCCGCTCCCCATCGCCATTCCCGATTTCCTGGGCGATCCCCAGGCCGGCGCCAATATCGCCGGTGTGGTGCGCGCCGACCTGGAGCGCTCCGGACTTTTCCGCCCGCTGGACCAGAAGGGCTTTGTCGAGCACATCACCGACATCAACAAGGTGCCCACCTTCGCAAGCTGGCGCAGCATCACGGCCCAGGGCCTGGTGACGGGCCAGGTGGCGCAGCAGCCGGACGGGCGGCTCCGGGTCGATTTCCGGCTATGGGATGTCTATGGCGAAAGCCAGATGCTGGGGCTGCAATTCTTCACCACGCCGGAGAACTGGCGGCGCATTGCCCATATGGTGTCGGATGCCATTTATGAGCGCATTACCGGCGAGAAGGGCTATTTCGATACCCGTATCGTCTTCATCTCGGAAAGCGGGCCGGCGCTCAAACGCGTGAAGCGGCTGGCCATCATGGACGAGGATGGCGCCAATCCCATCTTCCTCACCAAGGGCGACTATATGGTGCTGACCCCGCGCTTCAATCCCACGGCGCAGATGATCGCCTATATGTCATATATCGGCACCAAGCCGCGGGTTTATCTGTTCGACATCGAGACCGGCAAGCAGGAGATGCTGGGCAATTTCCCCAACATGACCTTCAGCCCGCGCTTCTCGCCGGACGGCAATCGCGTCGCCCTGACCTTAGAGACCGCGGGCAATTCCGACGTGTACATGATGGACCTGCGCAGCCGCGCCATTCAGCGGCTCACTTCCGATCCGGCGATCGATACCGCGCCCAGCTTTTCGCCGGATGGCAAGCAAGTCGCGTTCGAATCGGACCGCGGCGGCGGCCAGCAGGTCTATCTGATGGGTGCGGATGGTTCGAATCAGCACCGAATCAGTTTCGGGCCGGGGCGCAACGGCACGCCGGTCTGGTCCCCCCGCGGCGACCTGATCGCCTTCACCAAGCAGCAGGGCTCGATCTTCTCGATCTGTGTGATGCGGACCGACGGCTCGGGCGAGCGCGTCATCACCACGGGCCATCATGACGAAGGCCCCACCTGGGCCCCAAATGGCCGTGTGCTGATGTTCACCCGCGAAATATCGAACAACCGTGGGTCGCAGATATGGTCGGTGGATGTGACCGGTCGAAACGAACGCCAGGTCTTAACCCCTGGTTCAGCATCAGATCCTGCCTGGTCACCCTTGATCCAGTAGGGCTCTTTTCCTAGAATTGGTCTAATTTCGAACGCATTTATTGGGTCTTTTTGTCCCTTAACGCGTTTGTGGCTTTAGGTGCGTAGCTATTCTTAGAGCGTGGGGGCCGCCCGCACCGGCGGTCTGCGCTGCCAGGAGATTCCATCATGATTCGATTTTCTCATTCTTTGAAATTTGCGTGCCTGTCAGCCGCTCTGGTTTTGGGCGCCTGCACGCACAAGCAGGAAGCGGTCAATACCGCGCCGCCGCCGGCTCCGCCGCCGCAGCAGCAATCTGCGCCCGCTCCGGTCACCTCCAGCATCCTTCCCGGCAGCGCGGAGGACTTCCGCGTCAATGTCGGCGACACGGTCCATTTCGCCTTCGACCAGTACAATGTCGAGGATTCCGACAAGGCCATCCTCACCCGCCAGGCGGCCTGGCTGCAGAAATATCCGTCGGTGCGTGTGACCATCGAAGGTCATGCCGACGAGCGCGGCACGCGTGAATACAATCTGGCGCTCGGCGCCCGCCGCGCCAATGCCGTGAAGGAGTTTCTGGTCAGCCAGGGCGTTTCCACCGCCCGGGTCGAGACGGTCTCCTACGGCAAGGAGCGTCCGATCTGCACCGAGTCCAGCGAGTCCTGCTGGGCCCAGAATCGCCGCGGCGTCACCACCCTGACCGGCGGCGTGAACTCCTGACGTGTACCAATCGCGAAGGGGGCGTGGGCTTTCAGTCCCGCGCCCCTTTTGCGTTCTAGGATGTCCCGCATTTTAAAATAAAGGTCGCTTCATGAAGATTCCGCACCGGGTGGTGGTCTCCGCACTGGCCTTGAGCCTGATGGTGGGCAGCGTACCCGCCAGTGCCCAGCTGTTCGGCCCCAGCGATGAAGAGAAGGCGCGCGAAGCCGCCCAGGATAGTGGCATCCAGGATCTGCAAAGCGCTACCCACCAGCAGGATGGCCGCATCCGCGAGCTGGAGGACAGGGTGCGAAACCTGACCGAATCCCTCAGCCGCGCCACCGGTGCCAATGAGGAATTGAATCACCAGCTCCAGTTGCAGAACGACAAGATCGATAAGATGGAGAAGGACTTCGCTTATCGGCTCTGCACCTTGTCGGCACAGCAGCTGGGCGCTGCCGATACCATGAATTGCGCCGCCGCGGGCACCGCATCGGCCGCGCAATCCTATCCGCCTCCGCAGCAAGCCATACGCCCCGGCGACAGCCTGCCGCCGATCGGCGCGGGCGGCGGCGACAATGGCGCCAATGGCGGTCCCGCGGTGCTGGGACGGCCGCCTGGTACCTTGGGGACGCTTCCCATGAGTTCGGGCCCCGGCCCCAATGCCATGAACGCCGTACCCCCGCCGCCAGCGCCCGGTGGCGGCTCGGCGCAGTATGACCAGGCGATGAACCTGATGAGCCGCGCGCAATACAGCGAGGCCGCGGCGGCATTCCGCGCCTATGCCGATGCCAATCCCGGCGATACCGATCTGTCGCCCCAGGCGATCTATTGGGTGGGCAATATCAGTTTCGTCCGCCAGGATTATGCGCCTGCGGCCCGCGCCTTTGCCGAGGTGATCAAGAAATACCCCAAGTCAACACGGGCGCCGGACGCTATGTTCAAGCTGGCCCAGTCCTTCCTGGGGATGGGCCAGAAATCGGAAGGCTGCACCACGCTTGGCCTCATCAAGACGAAATATCCCGACGGCCCGCCGCAAACGCTCACCAGCGCCGCCAACCTCCGCAAGACGGCCTGCAGCAAATAAAGAGTCTTCCGGCAAGGCGCGGGAGCTGGAGGGGGCTTTTGCGCAAGCCATGGTTGGCCAGCCCGCCGCGCCCTGGGCGGTGGCCGTGTCGGGTGGCGGCGACTCCCTGGCCCTGATGCATCTGCTTTGCGGCTACGCGCGCGCACACAAGTTGCCGGCGCCGGTGGTGCTGACGGTGGATCACGGCCTGCGAAAGTCCTCGGCCCGCGAGGCCCGCCAGGTCCTGGCCTGGGCAAAAGAAATCGGTCTTGCCGCGCAGGTGCTGGCTTGGCGCGGCGCCGGCCCCAACCGCAAGGGCGGCATCGAAGCGGCGGCGCGTGAGGCGCGCTACCGGCTGATGGGCGAATGGCTGGCCGGGAAAAAGATCGCCACCCTGTTCGTCGGCCATACCCAGGACGACCAGGCCGAGACCTTTCTGCTGCGGCTGGCGCGCGGCAGCGGCCTGGACGGACTGGCAGGGATGCGTGCCCTGGCGCCCTGGCCCTTGCCGGGATTTCCTGGGCTTGGCGTGGCGCGGCCATTGCTGAATTTCAGCCGCGAGCAGGTGCGCCTTTATCTCAAAACCAAAGGCCAGGCCTGGCTGGAGGATCCCATGAACGAGGATGCGAATTTCGACCGGGTGAAGATTCGCAAAGCACGCGCGGCACTGGCGGAAGCCGGCTTGTCGCCGGCGCGTATCGCCGGCGCCGCGGCGCATCTGGCACGGGCGCGCGAGAGCCTGGAGATCGCCACCCAGGCGGTGCTGCTGCGTGCGGCCAGAAGTTCGGACGATGGGCGTGGCGTGTTGCTGGATCCGGCAGCCCTGGCGGCGGCGCCGCGGGAGATGGGTTTGCGCAGCCTGGCATCGGTGCTGATGGCGGTGGGCGGTCAGGCTTACCGGCCGCGTTTCGAGTCCCTGGAACTGCTTTTCGACCGGATCACAGGCTCCGGTCTCGGCGCCGGCGCCACCCTGCATGGCTGTCACATTCGACCCTTAACCCGCCGGGAAAAAGCCTTTCCCCCCTTTTCCCTGGTCGTGTTGCCGGAAAATTCAAGGAAAACCGGGAGTTCCACGGATAGGCAGGGTTAGAAACTCTTGCCTTGCTGTGTTGCGGTAGCGGCCCAAAACTCTTAACGTTTTGATGGCTGGCAATAGGCTAAAACCATCCTATCTATTTGGGGTGGGGAAGTTCGGCTTGCCCCGCCGACCGGAAAAGGACAGCCCTTGAATAACTTGAGAAATCTCGCGCTCTGGATCGTCATTGCGCTGCTGCTCGTGTTTTTGTTCAACCTGTTTCAGGGCACCGGTTCTCACACCACCGCGTCGGCGCTGTCCTACTCCAAGTTCAACGAACTGGTGGTCCAGAACCAGGTCCGCAAGGTCACCTTCCAGGGCGAGTCCGTGAAGGGTGAGCTGACCAGCGGTCAGCCTTTCACCACCACCGTGCCCAGCAACGATGCCACCCTGTGGCCGACCCTGAAGTCGCACAATGTCGACACGGCGGTGTCGCCTGCCGATGACGGCATGCCCTCGTTGCTCGCCATCTTCATCAACTGGTTCCCCATGCTGCTGATCTTCGGCGTCTGGGTGTTCTTCCTGCGCCAGATGCAGTCTGGCGGCGGCAAGGCGATGGGCTTCGGCAAATCGCGCGCCAAGCTCCTGACCGAGCGGCAGGGCCGGGTCACGTTTGAAGACGTGGCCGGCGTGGACGAGGCCAAGGACGACCTCAAGGAAATCGTCGACTTCCTGCGCGATCCGCAGAAATTCCAGCGCCTGGGCGGCCGCATCCCCAAGGGCGTGTTGCTGGTGGGCCCGCCGGGCACCGGCAAGACTTTGCTGGCGCGCGCCATCGCGGGCGAAGCCAATGTGCCCTTCTTCACCATTTCCGGCTCCGACTTTGTCGAGATGTTCGTGGGCGTGGGTGCCAGCCGCGTGCGCGACATGTTCGAGCAGGCCAAGAAGAATTCGCCCTGCATCGTCTTCATCGACGAAATCGACGCGGTCGGCCGCCATCGCGGCGCCGGCCTGGGCGGCGGCAATGACGAGCGCGAACAGACCCTCAACCAGTTGCTGGTCGAGATGGACGGCT
>Ga0163163_10002065_pt1 | contig 16963 bp, 6 predicted proteins | sample S65metaG_FD_119766 | JGI IMG/M metagenome (GOLD analysis project Ga0163163, IMG submission 119766) | Switchgrass rhizosphere microbial communities from Kellogg Biological Station, Michigan, USA - S6-5 metaG | ecosystem: Host-associated > Plants > Roots > Rhizosphere > Soil | place: USA: Michigan... | reverse complement strand
TCAACCCAAAAACAGCTCCCTCATTTTTGATTATTTAGTTCCATGGAAATTACAGGAAAGCATTTATGCTGAAGTCAAAAATTATGAAACCGATTGGGGAAATAATTCGTGGCAAACATTTGTCCAGTTAAACGGCCATGCAAGTGTTGAAAGTGTAAATGCAAGAATTAAAGATGTTGTGCTGGATCACTTCCCGGACGATAAGACTATGCAAGTCGCCAAACCACAGATCGAACTGTTTCCAATGTCGAAATGGAAACTATTCACAGATTTTGAAAACGGAAGAAACGTCGGTGGATACATTAAATATGTCAGGCTGTTTGGAATATTAGGGTTTGTGGTCTTGCTCATCGCGTGTATCAATTTTATGAATTTAAGCACGGCCCGTTCATCGAAGCGGGCGAAAGAAATAGGTATCCGCAAAGTAGTCGGTTCCCTGCGAAAACAGTTGATCGCGCAGTTTTTTAGCGAATCAGTAATCATTACCCTGATGGCGTTTATTTTATCACTCGCCATTGTATTTTTTGCCTTGCCTTACTTCAACAGACTTACCGGTAAAGACTTGACCTTATTTATCACTAATCCTTTCTTTTGGTCTATTATAATTGTGTTCACCATCTTAACCGGGCTGATAGCCGGTAGTTACCCCGCCCTTTATCTTTCATCATTCAATCCTATAAAGGTTTTAAAGGGGAAACCAATTACGGGAACCGGAAGTGCTTTGCCTAGAAAAATGCTAGTCATTACTCAATTTACAAGCGCAATTGTGCTGATGGTTGGCACTATTATTATTTACCGGCAAATACAACATGGAAAAGATCGTCCAATCGGCTATGATAAAAATGGGGTGCTATCGATCAATTATTCAGCGGACATGAGTAAAAATTTCGACGCTTTGCAAAATGAATTGCTGGCCAGCGAGGCAATAACCTCCTTGTGTAAATCCAACTCCCCTGCAACAGAGATTTGTTGCAGTCAAAACGGATGGGAGTGGCAAGGAAGCAGACCAACCGACAAAACTACAGGCATAAATACCATTGCTACTGAATATAACTTTACCAGGACGCTAGGCATTAAAATGATTGCGGGGAGGGATTTTTCTTCCGATTACTCAACCGACTCAGCTGCAGTTCTTCTAAATGAAGCTGCTGTAAAACTCATGCGGCTAAGAAACCCTGTTGGTGAAACAATTAAATGGAATGGGCAAAACAGAACCATAATAGGTGTTGTGCCTGATTTGCAAATGGAATCGCCCTTTCAGTCAGTTGCACCGATGGTCATTAAATTTTCTAAAGACTGGGTGAATTCCTTAATTGTGCGAAGTAACCCGGGTATGTCTATGTCAAAAGTGATTAACACCATTAAACCAATTTTTGAAAAATATAGTTCTCAATTCGAATATCAGTTTGCTGATGAAGAATATGCTAAAAAATTTAATTACGAAGAGCTGGTGGCCCATCTTGCTTTAATAATTACTGCCATAGCGATTTTTATTTCATGTCTAGGATTGTTTGGGCTTGCTTCATATATGGCAGAACGACGGACCAAGGAAATTGGTGTTCGAAGAGTACTGGGGGCAAGCACTCTTTACATCTGGCAATTGCTTTCAAAAGATTTTGTCATGCTTGTTCTAATCGCATGCATTATAGCCATTCCCATCTCCTGGTATTTAATGAATAACTGGCTGAGAACGTATCAATACAAAATCAATATTGGTGTTGGGGTTTTTTCATTGGTGATGGTCACTTCTGTCATAATTACATTATTAACTGTAAGTTTCCAGGCAATAAGGGCGGCGGTGGCGAATCCTGCGAAAAGTTTAAGAACCGAATAGAACAACGATTTACATGATTAAGGAGATTATTAGGAAATTAATTAGTTCATCAGTCCTGATAGTTATCGGGATATAAATCCTCCCCCATTGGGGGAGTTAGAGGGGCTTTATGGTCAAGAATTATTTAAAGATCGCATGGCGTAACCTGACAAAAAACAAGGTTTTTTCGATCATCAATATTTCGGGCTTTGCCATTGGCCTGACCTGTTTTGTTTTGATCGGTGTATTCGTGATCAACGAACTGAGCTATGACAAATATCCCGCTGAAGCTGCAAATATTTATCGTGTGAACTTATCGGTCACCGGCAATGGTGATGTGGCAGTTTATCCTTTGGTGGACGCAGCTGTAGGTGAGGGAATAAAAAATGCATTTCCTGAAGTAAAAGCATCAACGACCATTTTTTCTGTAAGTGATTTTGTAAAGTACGAGGACAAACAATTTAAAGAGGAACATCTTGCTTTTGCGGACTCTATTTTTCTCAAGTTATTTTCTATTCCGCTCGTGGAAGGAAATCCAAACAGTGCGTTGGTCCAACCGAATAGCATCGTTATTTCAAAAGCTTTTTCCAAAAAATACTTTGGCAATAGTGAGGCAATAGGAAAGTCGCTAGTGATTGGCACACGCAATTCAGTTTATAAAGTGACGGGAGTGATCGATAAAGTTCCTGATAATTCACACTTTCATTTTGATGCTTTTCTAAGCCAGTCCACCTTCCAGGTTACAAACAAAACATGGAGCAACCTGGGTTACTATACCTACCTTCTTTTGAATAAGAATGTCAACCCGAAAGAACTTGAATCAAAGTTTCCACAGTTGGTCGCGAAATATGTTGTTCCCGAAATTCAGCATGATATGGGTGTTAGTCTCGCCGAAGCACAGAAATCAGTGAATACATTCCGTTTTTCATTGGTGCCTCTTGCCGATATTCATCTGCGTTCGAATACAAAATTTGAACTGGAGCCTAATGGCGATATACAGTATGTGTACATTTTTTCCATATTGGCCTTATTTATATTACTTCTTGCCTGCGTCAACTTTACCAACCTTTCTACTGCCCGCGCTATTAAACGTGCCCGCGAAGTCGGCATTCGTAAAGTAATGGGCTCGGTAAAAAAACAATTGGTCGTGCAGTTTCTCACCGAGTCTGTGCTCTTTACTTTCTTTTCGATGTTGCTTTCTTATGTTTTAATATTCCTGTTACTACCCTATTTCAACCAGCTCGCCAATAAAAATATCAGCTTTGACTTCTTCCTTAACTATAAGCTCGTACTAGCCGTATTTCTTGTAAGTTTCATAGCAGGAATATTAGCTGGCATTTATCCTGCTTTCTTTTTGTCATCATTCAATACGATCAGGGTATTGAAAGGAGCTTCGATGCAGGGCTCACAAAGAAAGCCACTGCGGAGCGGCCTTATAGTCTTCCAGTTTTTTGTTTCCACTGCCTTAATCATTGCTACCATCATTATATATCGCCAATTGCACTATATGCAGAACAAAAAGTTGGGGTACGACAAGGACCAGGTCCTGTTCCTTTCGGATGCAAGACTGCTGGGTAAGGATCAACCGGCGTTTAAGCAACAACTGTTGCAGGATAACCGCGTGGTATCGGCAAGCATTTCAAGGTCGGTTCCCGGGGGCCAGATAATGGACGGGACAGAGATCTATCCAAAAAATGAAAACTCAAACGGAACAGAGATACATGCGAACATTTCTCACGTGGATTATGATTACCTGAGCACATTGGGCATACAGGTCATAAAGGGCAGAAATTTTTCAAAAGATTTTCCAACAGATTCTTCAGGTATAGTCGTCAATGAAGCTGCAGTACAACAATTGGGATGGACAAATGATAATGCGGTGGGAAAGTCCATCGTCCGCTCGGGTCAGCAAGAATTCCACGTCATAGGCATTGTTGGGGACTTTAATTATACTTCACTAAAACAAAAGGTCGCACCAATGATGATGATGCTGGGAGGGAATTTTGGAGGACTCATAATAAAGATCAACACCAGGGATGTAAAAGGGTTTTTAGCTGATTTGAAAAAGCAATGGACTTCCTTCAACCCTCAAGGTCCGCTCCAATATAATTTTCTCGATGAGAAATTTGCTGCACTCTATGCAAGTGAAGAACGAACAAAGCAGATATTCTCTGCGTTCGCCATCCTGGCGATCATTATTGCGAGCCTTGGTTTGTTTGGCCTCTCCGCGTTCGTGATCGAACAGCGTACAAAGGAAATAGGAATTCGAAAAGTATTGGGCGCGTCCGTGCAGCAGGTTTTGTTGTTGGTCTCAAAAGAATTTTTGCTATTGATAGGGATCGCATTTGTTATATCAGTCCCTGTTACCTGGTGGGCCATGAATGCCTGGTTGAAAGATTTTGCTTATAGAATAAATATCGGAACAGGTGTGTTTATCGCGGCGGGCGCTTCGGCTGTGCTGATAGCATTTATTACGATAAGCTTCCAGGCAATAAGGGCAGCCGTTGCCAATCCTGTGAAAAGTTTGAGAACGGAATGAATAATGAGTGATCAGTGATGAGTGGGATCAAAACTCATTACTCATACTCTCACTGATAACGATAAAAATAAATTTATGCTTAAGAATTATTTAAAAACCGCGCTAAGAAATTTATGGCGATACAAAAGTTATGCGTTTATTAATATCATTGGCCTTGGCGTTGGCATTGCTGCAATGGTTTGGGGTTACCAGGATTACCGATTCTCTTTCAGTTTTGACAAATTCCATCCCGACATTGACAACGTTTATCGAGGCCTCACTTACCGCCAGGGTGGTGAAGGTGTATATGGCGTTTTTCCTATGGCCGCTGTACAGTCTGCAAAAAGTGATTTCTTTGGCGTCACTGAGGTGACAAGGGTCAACAAGAGCATGGTAAATATAAAGTCGCCCAAGGATGAAACTTTTACAGAAGTGGTTGACTTCACCAATCCCTCATTTTTCAAACTATTTAATTTTCCACTCATTGAAGGCAGTAATGATCTGACTGATCAAAGTGCTGTGCTCATCACCGAAAAAACGGCAGAAAAGTATTTCGGTCGGATCGACCCCATCGGAAAAACTTTGTTGTTCTATGCAGGAGAAAGTTTCGCATTTCCCCTCACCGTGAAGGGTGTGCTCAGGAATCCGCCAGTCAATTCAACCTTGCAATTTGGTCTGATCACAAGCATGGATAATGTGATGCAACAAAATGGAGCCAGGGTGGCTGACAACGACTGGAGTTTGTTACTTGATGCTGCTTATTTTAAAATCCCCAATAAAACAGATGTGCCCGCTATTGCCGCTGCAATGAAAAAATACTTACCTGTGCAGAACAACGCAAGGCAAGACTGGAAGGTATCTGGATTCAATTTTATTTCGATTCGCGAAAATGCTTCCCTCTACGATGTTATCCAATCGAACAGTTTGTTTCACCGTCCTTCGGATGCGGCTGCATATGGCGCTTTTATCACTGCAATCCTGATACTTCTTTGCACTTGTCTGAATTTTTCCAATACAACAGTGGCTCGCTACAATGGGAGGTTAAAAGAAATTGGAATTCGAAAAGTGATGGGTGGCACACAAGGGCAGTTAATTATGCAGATGTTGCTTGAATGCTCAGTCATGGTCTTCGCTGCCATACTACTGTCGGCTCTCTTGAACCACTACTGGCTACCCTTGTTCAACCACATGTTTGTTTATGTCGACGTCCAGGCTAATTATCTCCACGATACCAATCTTTTGCTTTTTCTCGCAGGTATGTTTGTTTTTACAACATTACTTGCCGGCGCCTATCCCGCATTTTATATCAGCCGCTATAACCCATCAAGCATTTTCAGGGGAAGCGTAAAATTTGGAGATTCTAATTGGTTCTCAAGAATTATGCTGAGTTTACAAATGTCCATTTCACTTATTGCAGTGATCGGTGGCATCGCCTTCGCCAGGAATGCGGCATTTCAAAACACTTTTGATTTTGGTTTCAACGTGCATAATACCGTCGGTGTATCTGTAAAAGATAGGAATACTTATGATGCTCTGAAAAATGAAATGTCCAAACTACCCCAGATAACAGCGCTTGCCGGAACAAAAAATCACATTGGTTTTGATTATAGCCGGGAAGTGGCGGAAGCTGAAGGGATAAAAAAGGAAACAAGGTTTTTCGAAGTAGGCCCAGACTATATTCAGACGATGGATTTGAAAATGGCTGCAGGCAGGACTTTCGACGGCACTTTGCTGAACGATTTCTCCACAGCGATATTGGTCACAGAAAAATTTGCTGCCATGTACGGATGGACACCTGCAGATGCCTTGGGCAAACAGGTTCACATTGATAAGAAATCATATTCGGTGGTTGGAGTGTTGAAAGATTTTCATCCGGCAACTTTATTCGAGTCTGCATTTCCCCTTATAATGAAACTTGCCCGGGAAGATAATTACCGTTATCTGATCATACAATCCAAGAATAAAGATCTTGCCAGTGTTTACAATATCACGAGGGATATCTGGAAAAAACTTTTTCCTCTTCAGCCGTTTAATGCTTTTTACCAGGACCAAATGCTTGCGGAAAGCTATCGGACGAGTACCAGTATAGCTAAAATATTTTCGTGGCTGGCTATCATAACAGTATTGCTTACAGCAACGGGATTATTTGCATTGATCTCACTCACCCTGCTGAAACGTATGCGGGAGATAGCGGTAAGAAAAGTAGTTGGCGCGACTTCCCGGGATATTTACTTGCTTGTAAACAAAGGTTATTTCTGGATCGTGCTTGCTGGCACGGCATTCGGCTGTTATGCAGGTTGGTCTTTGACCAAACTTTTGCTCAACCAAATATACCGGATCAACAATGGCATTTCAACGTTTACTTTGACTACCTCCGTCGTGATGATGGTTTTAGTCGCCCTGGTGACAACAGGAATAAAAATTTGGCAGGCAATCAGGACAAAGCCGGTGAAGTTGTTAAGAACAGAATAGATTCAGCTGCGAGCGTTGAGCCACGAGCTCATAGCTCATAGCTAACACCTAAAAGCTTTCATATGTTTAAAAATTATTTTAAAACCGCCTTCAGGAATCTAAAGAGAAACAAGAGTTACACGATCATCAATGTGCTTGGTCTCACGGTGGGTATTGCTGCGAGTGTGCTGATCTTCCTGGTGATCCAGTATGAAACGAGCTTTGATAATTTTCATAAAAAGAAGGATAGCATTTATCGACTAGCCACTGAGTTTCATACCCAGGATGGTGTTGGCTATTCTGATGGGATTTCTTTTCCTGCAGCACCTGCATTGAGAATAGATTTTCCGCAGATAAAAGAAGTGGCGGCTATTTTCAAAAATGGAGACCAGATAACCATTGAGCAGGATAATGCGCAGCTAAAAAAATTAAATGAGCCCAATTTTTACTATGCCGAGCCAGAGTTCTTTAAGATGTTTGATTTTAACTGGTTGGCAGGAGATCCTCAAACCAGTTTAAAGGATCCGCACAGCGCCGCCCTAACCCAGGCCACTGCGGAAAAGTTTTATGGTGATTGGAGGTCAGCTATTGGAAAAACCTTTAAGTATGGAAACAAGACCACTTATAAAGTAGCCGGTATTTTAAAAAATGTACCGGCTAACAGCGATTTTCCACTGTCTGTTGTTGTTTCCTATTCGGCACTTGAGAATACTTACATAAAAAATAATTTGAACGATTGGGTCAGCACATTTGGAGGAGCTTATGTATTTGTTGTGTTGCCACCGGAATTATCGCCTGCAAAATTCGATATACAACTTAAAGCATTTGCCAAAAAACATAAACCAGCCGAATATGCAAAGGATGGATTTGTGACGCAGCCATTGTCAGAGATCCATTTTGACGATCGCTTTGGAAATTTCAATGGCCATACTTTTAGTCATGCTCTCATCAAGGCTCTTGCATTCATTGGGCTTTTTCTCATTCTCATCGCCTGCGTGAACTTTATCAATCTCGCAACCGCACAGGCAGTAAATCGCTCGAGAGAAGTGGGCGTCAGAAAAGTTTTAGGAAGTAACCGTCGTCAGCTTGCCCTTCAATTTTTGGGTGAAACGGCGTTCATTACCATTGCTGCTGTCATTCTCGCCATTTTAGTAGCGGAGATCACATTGCCGGTTCTCAATAGATTACTCGATACAAAAATGGCAATGAATTTGATCTTCAATCCCTGGCTCGTGTTATTCATATTCACTACCACTATTTCTGTCACCATTCTGTCAGGCCTCTACCCTGCCATCATCCTCTCAGGATTTAACCCTATCACCGCTTTAAAGAGCAAGATCACTTCGAAAATGGTAGGCGGTATTTCCATGAGGCGGGTTTTGGTTGTTCTGCAATTCGCCATTGCACAAATACTAATTATTGGTATGCTGATAGTGGTCAGTCAAATGAATTTCTTTAGAAATGCTTCACTTGGTTTTGATAAAGCGGCTATCATAAATGTCCCTCTGCCCGGCGACAGTCTTAGCAAAACGAAAGTTGACTATATGCATAACCGGTTACTTGCTAATAACAACATAATTAGTGCAAGTTTTAGCTTTGGCAGCCCTTCTTCCGATGGCAACTGGAATAGTGATTTCAAATTTGATCATGCGACAAAAACTACCAACTTCAGCGCCAATCTGAAATGGGCTGATGCCGATTATTTTAAAACTTTCAACCTGCAATTTGTCGCAGGCCGGCCTTATTATCCGAGCGACACAGTCAGAGAATTTGTCGTAAACGAGACATTACTCCGGAAACTTGGGATCAATAAACCGCAGGATGCAATTGGTAAAGAAATAAATTTCTGGGATGGTCGTAAAGCGGCCAATATTGTGGGCGTAATAAGAGATTTTAATTCGTATTCGCTCCGGGAACCAATGGCGCCCGTAGTGTTAAGCACATGGAAAGATGTTTATCAAACCATCAACATTAAAATAAGACCCGGAACAGAGAAGGCAGTCCTTCCTTTTATAGACAAACTGTGGAATGAAAATTTTCCTGACTACGTTTACGAATATAAGTTCCTTGATGACACCATAGCGAGTTTTTACAAACAGGAAAACCAGCTTTCCACATTATATAAAATTTTTGCGGCTATCGCGATCCTGATATCGTGCCTCGGTTTATATGGACTTGTTTCGTTTATGGCTGTACAAAGAACAAAGGAAGTAGGCATTCGTAAAGTACTCGGGGCCACAGCCCGTCATATTGTTTACCTGATGTCAAAGGAATTTACACTGCTTATCATCATTGCATTTGTCATTTCAGCACCTGTTGGATATTATATTATGCATAAATGGCTGCAGAATTATACTTATCGTATAACATTGAGTGCATCAATATTTTTATTGGCGATTGCAGGTTCGATTGTAATAGCCTGGATAACGGCTGGGCAAAGGGCGATTAAATCAGCCCTTGCTAACCCTGTGAAATCATTGCGAACGGAATGAGGAATGAGTGATCAGTGATGAGTAATTACTCATTACTAATTATTGATTCCTCATTATTGATTACTCATAAAAAGGAATTATGTTCAAAAATTATCTCAAAATAGCGCTACGACGTCTGTGGAAGAATAAAACCTCTTCTGCGATCAATGTAGTTGGTCTGACCGTCGGATTAACCTGTTGTCTCCTGATCGCTCTATATATTCAGAACGAACTCAGTTATGACAATTTTGAAAGGAATGGGAAACGGATTGCCCGTGTGATCATGGAATACCAGTTTGCCGGAAGCAGTGCATCCACAAAAGGTAACTTTACCAGCGTAAGGGTGGCCCCGGTGTTAAAACAAAACTTCCCCGAAATAGAGTCGTCCATAAAAATGACACGGTATGAAAGGGTGATCCGTTATAAAGAAAAAATGGTCAATGAAAAGAAATTCATGTATGCGGATTCCACCTTCTTCGATATTTTCTCTTTACGCTTATTAAAAGGCAATTCTCATTCCGCATTGGCAGGCCCACATAAGGTTGTCGTCACCGAATCCACAGCAAAAAAATATTTTGGTGATGAAGATCCGATAGGCAAAATGTTGCAGGTAAGCAGCGACACCGATCTTTACCAGGTTACCGGTTTAATAAAGGATTGCCCCACTAATTCACAAATCACGTTCGATTTTCTCGCTTCGTTTTCTTCGTTGGGCGTTCCCAAAGATGCAGAAAGCACGTATTGGGACGCGAATTATGTCACCTATTTCCTTTTGAAAAATGAAGCTTCAATCACCGGGCTGCAAGCCAAACTTCCTGCATTCATGAAAAAGGAAATGGCCGGCCAGGGAGCCACGATCAATATGTTCCTTGAGCCTTTCAATAAAATACATCTGTATTCACCTTATGACGCTTTTGAACCCAATAACAGTATCGCTTACATTTATATACTTGCGGCAGTTGCTTTACTGATACTGATCATTGTTGGCTCTACTTATATTAATCTCAGTACAGCCAGATCCCTCGAGAGGGCAAGAGAAGTTGGAGTGAGAAAGGTGATCGGCGCAGGAAAATACCAGCTATTCTGGCAATTCATTGGCGAATCTGCCCTACTCTGTTTGTTTTCAGTCATTTTCAGTTTGGTGATCTCAATCCTATTGATGCCCGCCTTCAATCAATTAACGGGCAAACAACTACAGGTTACCTCGCTTCTTACCCTACCGTTTCTTTTATTTTCTTTCCTTGTCGCGATTGGAATAAGTCTTTTAGCCGGAAGCTATCCGGCATTCATCCTGGTCAATTTTCAACCAGTGAAAGTATTGAAAGGGGCATTCAAAAGTACGGGCTCCGGTCAGTGGCTCAGGAGATCACTTATAGTTTTTCAGTTTGTCATTTCCGTCTTCCTCATCATTTCAACATTAAGTATCCAAAAACAACTGTATTTCATTCAGCACAAAAAGTTGGGTTATGATCGCGAGCATGTTTTGGTACTGCCGATGAATGACAAGATGCTTGCGAACATAGACGTGATCAAAGAGGAATTCAAATCAAATCCTGAAGTAATCAGTGTCTCCCGTTGTGTTCGCTCACCGGTTGAAGGCGGCGGCGGTTATAATATGCGGTCGGCGACGATGCCCGAAGATCAGCAGATAAATGTAACCGCGAATCCGATTGATGAAGATTTCATCCAAACGGTGAGTCTGCAGATCATTGCCGGATCCGACCTGACCAGCCAGGATGTTAAGGATGCTACTTTTGATCGGGACAAAAATGTTTATCACTTTATCCTAAATGAATCGGCTGTCAAACAGCTTGGTTGGTCGCCGCAAGAGGCTGTAAATAAAAAAATGTACATGGGCTCGCGTGCCGGGTTTGTAAGAGGTGTTGTAAAGGATTTTCATTTCGAAACATTGCGTGATCCTATTAAGCCTTTTGTATTGTTCAACGAGGTCAGAGGCAGGGAGTTACTGGTGAAACTTACTGGACAACATCTTCAGCAAACCATTTCATTTCTTGAAAGCAAGTGGAAAAATCTTGTACCGGATCGGCCCTTTGAATATCGGTTTTTGGATGATGATTATAATAAATTATACAATGCCGAGATACGCCTGGGCAAGATCATGGATCTTTTTTCAGGGATAGCCATCTTGCTTGCTTGTCTCGGATTATTCGGTCTTTCTTCTTATGCCGCACAGCAACGAATCAAGGAAATAGGGATACGAAAAGTATTGGGAGCTTCGGCCAGAACCATCGCGATCGCTTTATCAAAAGATTTTGTAGGCCTGGCCATTGTTGCGATTGCTATTGCTCTCCCGATCGCCTGGTGGGCCACGAACAAATGGTTACAGGATTTTAGTTACCGGACCGACATCAATTGGAGTATTTACGTTGCGGCGGGATTGGTAACGATCTTATTGAGTGTAATAACGGTGGCTTTCCAGGCCATTAAAGCGGCGATGGCGAACCCTGTGAAATCATTACGAACAGAATAAATTAAGCTGCGAGCGTTGAGCCAGAGCTCATAGCTCAAAAAACTATTAGCTAAAGCTTCTTTATGATCAAAAATTATCTTAAAACCGCATTGCGAAATCTGTTGAAGAATAAAACATTCTCAACAATCAATGTTTTAGGTCTCGCCATTGGCATCGGAGCTTTTTTGTTGATAATAAACTATCTCCGGTTTGAATACAGTTTTGATGATTTCAATGTAAAAAAGGATCGCATCTACCGGGTGCCAATGATCATAACCGAAACAAATGGTAAACCACAAAGTTTTGCATTTACTTATCCGGCTCTTGCTCCCGCCATGAAAAAAGATTTTCCCGAAGTGGAAGAAGCCATACGTTTCAGGAGAAGGTGGGGGGTAGTTCAGCACGGAGAACAAAAGATCGTTGAAAACGGGATGATCTATTATGTTGACCCTGCTGTGTTCAAAGTTTTTTCCTTCCCTTTTGAAAAGGGAACTTCGGCAACTGCCTTTACACAATTGAACGATGCGGTTATCACACGTTCAACAGCAGAAAAATATTTTGGGTATGAAGATCCGATTGGCAAAGCTCTCCATTGGGACAACGAAGACTACATTGTAAAAGCAGTCATTAAAGATGTCCCTGCCAATTCGCATTTGCAATTTCATATCCTTCTCAACTACGATAAATACATTCAAACAACAAATGGTGCAGCTAACACCAGCTGGGGCTGGAGCGATTTTTATACTTATCTTTTATTAAAACCCCGTGCGAATGCAAATACTCTCCAAGCCAAGATGCCCGCGTTTGCTACCCGCTACATGGGTGAAAGCATGAAGAAGGATGGCTTTTCAGCTTTTTTCGCGATTGAGCCACTGAAAGATATTCATACACGCTCCACTTATGATTATGAAATGAGCGGCAGCGGAAATCTTTATTATTTAAAATACCTGGGCATTGCAGCGTTGTTCATTTTACTGATCGCTATTATAAACTATATCAATCTTTCTACTGCCCATTCCCTTGAACGTTCAAAAGAAGTGGGAGTGCGCAAGGTTGTGGGAGCAACCAAAGGTCAACTCGTGCGGCAATTTCTCGCTGAGACATTCTTAATAAATCTCATTGGAATTATTGCTGGCTTCTTTCTGTTCAAATTATCTCTCGCACCTTTTTCTCAACTTATCGGGCAAAACGTTGCCGATCTCCAAACCACAAGCTGGCAATTTTGGATAATGATGTCATTGGTTTTTGTGATCAGTACCCTGCTTGCAGGCTTTTACCCGGCTTTTGTGCTATCCTCATTTCAACCTTTGCAGAGTTTGAAATCAGTGGCAGGATTTGCAAGTATAAAAAGCAGCAAAAATTTCTTCCGGAAATCATTGGTCGTCCTACAGTTTGTAGCGGCTATCATTTTAATTGGCGGCGCGATTGGATTCTATTTTCAGCTGCGTTACATGAGCACGAGAAGTCTTGGCATCAATATCAATCAAACGCTGGTGTTACAACAAACCGTAGGCCTCGACAGCAGCAAAATGCTGGCCGTCGAGGGAGTGATCAATGACCTGCAAAAAATACCAGGGGTCGAAAATGTAACGGTTTCTACTGACGTACCCGGCAATGAAGTGGGAAGCTCATCGTCATTCAGGCAGATCACATCAAATGAAGATAAGCGATGCCGCACTTTCGGTATTGACGAAAATTTTATTCCGCATTTCGGCTTAACTGTTTTAGCGGGAAGGAATTTTGACAAGGATAAACCAGCGGGGGCAGACACATCGCAGCCGGTGAGCATTATTGTGAATGAAACGGCTTCCCGGATACTGGGTTTTGACAAACCGGCCGATGCGATCAGTAAAATTGTTGTCGGCGCTGGTTTACGCTGTAAGATCGTGGGGGTCATGAATGACTATCACCAGCAATCACTCGAATACAATTTTGACCCGATCGTATACTATCCCGAGCAGCATATTAACATGGCCAACTTCTCGCTAAAGCTTCACACGAAAAATCTTCCACAAGTATTGGCGCAAGCAAAAAGAACATGGACTGCAGCCTTTCCCCAAAGTCCATTGCAATTTTTCTTCCTTGATGAATATTTCAATCGACAATACAATAATGATAAACTGTTTTCAACGATACTTTGGTGGTTCACTGTACTTTCCATCATTGTGGCGAGTCTGGGTTTGTTTGGTTTATCGCTCTACACTGTTGCAAAACGGACAAAAGAAATAAGTATAAGAAAGGTGTTAGGGGCAAGTGCCATTCAAATAATCACTCTTGTCACAAAAGATTACATTAAACTGATTTTGATCGCAGGCATTATCGCAGTACCAGTTGCCTATTTCTTACTGCAAAACTGGCTAAAAGATTATGCGTTTCATATTCAAATAGGGTTTTGGTTTTTCTTGTTACCACTGGCATTAATCGTTGTGATCGCTTTAGTGACCGTATTGTATCAGTCGGTGAAAGCGGCAATTGCGAACCCTGTGAAATCGTTACGAACGGAATGAAATGATGAGTAATGAGTGATTCACCGTTACTCATTACTAATTACTGATTACTCATTAAATTGAAAGTTATGATCAAAAACTATCTTAAGACAGCATTTAGAAATATCTGGAAAACGAAAGGCTACAGCTTTCTTAACATTTTTGGTCTTGCTGTCGGTATCGCGTGTGCTGGTTTTATTTTCCTGTGGGTTGAGGACGAGTTAAATTATGATCACAACAACTATAAAAGAAATCAAATCTACCAGGTCCTGGAAAACCAGGCCTATGACGGGAAAACCTACACTTTCGCTGCTACGCCCGGCTTGCTCGGTCCTTCGATGAAGGAAGAGATTCCCGGAGTTAAAAATACATGCAGGTTCACATGGGATCAGTACACATTGTTCAGCCGCAACGACAAATCGATTTACGAAGTAGGCTTCTACGTTGATTCATCCATTCTTAGCTTGTTCACTCTCCCATTTGTGCAGGGAAAAACAGATCATGCGTTTGACCAACTACATTCTTTAGTGATCTCTGAGAAAATGGCAAAGAAGTTCTTCGGTGATGACAAAAACGTTGTTGGCAAAATGCTCAAGGTAGACAACAAAGAGGAATACGCAATATCGGGGGTAATGAAGGATCTCCCGGAAAATTCGTCCATACAATTCGACTGGCTATGTCCCTTTAAAGTTTACCTGGATAGAAATGACTGGCTGCAGCAATGGGGGAACAACGGGATACAAACCTTCGTAGAATTGGACAAAAAAGCTGAGGTTGCAACCATCAACAAGAAACTTGATGGATATATAAAATCCAAAGATACTTCTGCAGTTGCGCGCCCTTTTCTTCTCAACATGAACGACTGGAGACTGCGTAGCAATTTTGAAGAGGGCAAACAGACAGGTGGTCGTATTCAGCATGTTCGTATGTTCAGCATTATCGCCTGGATCATTCTGCTGATCGGCTGCATCAATTTTATGAACCTGGCCACCGCACGTTCTGAAAAGAGAGCGAGAGAAGTCGGCGTCAGGAAAGTAATGGGAGCAGGTAAAAGAAATTTGATCGCACAGTTTATCGGTGAGTCGATTGTTATGTCTTTCCTTTCTGTTATTATCGCGATTGTGATAATGTACCTGGTCCTCCCTGTTTTCAATACGGTAGTCGTAAAACATCTTACTATTGGATTAAACGAACCCTCACATATTTTTTCACTGTTGGCAATTGGATTGATCTGCGGATTGGTGGCGGGTAGTTACCCGGCGATCTATCTTTCTTCGTTTAGCCCTATCAGAGTGTTTAAAGGTTTAACGATAAAAGGTTCCGCTCCTGCGATCATCAGGAAAGGATTAGTGGTACTGCAATTCACTATTTCAATAGCTCTCATCATTGGGACTATTATTATTTACCAGCAGATCGAACATATTAGGAACAGGGAGCTTGGTTATAATAAGAACAATCTCATCCAAACCGGTTTACGCGGTAGCATGGATAAGAAATTTAAAGTGGTAAAGCAAGATCTGCTAGCCAGCGGTTATGTTGAAAATGCTGCCCTGTCCAGTCTTAACCAGCTTTACATGGGCAGCAGCACCAACGATTTCAGGTGGGACGGAAAGGACCCTGCAAAAAAAATACTTGTTACGCAAGACTATATTACCCCCGAATACATTTCAACAACCGGGATAAAGATTAAACAAGGCAGAGATTTTTATCCGCTTGCTTCCAATGACAGCTTGAGCGTTATCATCAATGAAACGCTGGCTAACATGATTGGCAAAGATCCCGTCGGCAAAATACTTTACCGGGATACTTCCGCAACGGGAGCGATTCCTTATACCATTGTTGGTGTTACCAAAGATTTTGTTTTCGGAGATATGTATGCGAAAGCCGATCCGCTGGTTTTTATGTGTTATCCTGAAGACAGGTTTGGCTACTTGTATGTCCGGACAAAATCACAAAGCAATACGGAAAAAGCCGTTTCAAAAATCGAAGCAATTATAAAAAACAATAACCCCGGCTACCCGTTTGACTATGTTTTTGTAGATGATGAATTTAATAAACAATTCAAAAGTGAAATGCTGATAGGAAAGTTGTCAAGGATATTTGCTTTGCTTGCCATCATCATTTCATGCCTGGGGTTATTTGGACTGGCGGCTTATACTGCAGAGCGACGTACAAAAGAAATAGGAATAAGAAAGGTGCTTGGTGCATCAGTGACCGGTATCACAGGGTTGCTTTCAAAAGATTTTTTGCGATTGGTATTTGTCTCCGCCATTATTGCTTTCCCCCTTTCATGGTGGTTTATGCACAAGTGGCTGCAGAATTATGCTTACCGCATTACAATAGGCTGGTGGGTATTTGTTGTAGCTGGTTTGTTGGCATTGATCATTGCATTGGTGACGATAAGCTTTCAATCAATAAGAGCAGCCATCGCAAATCCTGTTAAATCTTTGCGAACAGAATGAAATGGTGAGTCGTGAGTGGTGAATGGCGAGTAAGTTTAGCTGGAAATGGAATTCGCTATTAGCAAGTGAAACCATGATTTAACAAAAAATAAAAACTATGATCAGAAGTTACCTCAAGATCGCATGGCGCAATATGATGCGTCACAAAGCTTATTCAGGGATCAACATCCTTGGACTTGCCATCGGCATCTCGGCATGCCTGCTCATTTTGCAGTATGTATCGTATGAGCTGAGCTATGAAAGTTTCCAGGACAAAAAGGACCGCATCTATCGTGTGCAGCAAGACAGGTTT
>Ga0163163_10002063_pt1 | contig 16974 bp, 12 predicted proteins | sample S65metaG_FD_119766 | JGI IMG/M metagenome (GOLD analysis project Ga0163163, IMG submission 119766) | Switchgrass rhizosphere microbial communities from Kellogg Biological Station, Michigan, USA - S6-5 metaG | ecosystem: Host-associated > Plants > Roots > Rhizosphere > Soil | place: USA... | reverse complement strand
GAGCTCACAGCGGTCGAAGCCATAGAGCGAATTCGTATCGACTACGAGCGGCTGCCGTATGTGGTTGATCCGCTCGAGACGTTGAAGCCCGGCAGTCCGAATCCACGAATGGAAGGGAACGTTTGGGTGCGTCCTCCGGCGCCGGCGGCCGCGCCTGGGCAACGACCATCCGCTCCGGTACCTACGATTAAGGAGCTCAAGTGGACTGAGGCCGAGTTCGCCGATGCCAAAGACGGCAAGCTGCCGATGGGCAAGGCAACCGACGAATGGGCCTTCGGCGATATCGATGCCGCGTTCAAAAATGCTGCATACACGATGGACCACACTTTCGTGACGCCCAATACCAGTCACATTTGCCTGGAGACTCGCACCGCGATGGCGTATTGGCAGAACGGGAAAGTCTTCGTTTATACGGGCACGCAGAGCACCGCGCAAACGGTTCCTGCGATTGCGCGCTGGCTGGGTATTACTCCCGACCAGGTCGTCCTTATCAGCGAATATACCGGCGGAGGTTTCGGTAGCAAGGGCACGGCGGCGATTTCGCTGATTATTCCGGCGCTGCTTGCCAAGAAGGCCAACGCGCCGGTGATGATGCGCATCAGTCGCGAAGAAGAATACTACATTGGCCGGGCGCGTCCCGCCATGCTAGGCCGCCTGAAAATCGCGTTCTCGAAGGAAGGCCGCATCACCGGGCTCGATATGTTCGTCATCTGCGATAACGGCGCGTATGATGCGGTTGGCGACTCCGCCTCCGCCGGACGAATCGTGTCGTTGCTGTATCAGCCGCAAGCCATGCGCTTCCGCGGATTGACGGTGCTGACGAATACGCCGCCGCGCGGAGCTCAGAGTGCGCCGGGAGGCATGCAGGGCATCACCATCATGGAGACGGCGCTGGTGCAGGCCGCGCGCAGGCTCGGAATCGACCAGGTGGAACTGCGCCGAATCAATGCGCCGGAAGGCAAAGCGCCCTTTGGACCTCCTGCCGCGAACGGGAAATTGCCGCATGCGACCAGTTCATTCGTTAAGGAGGCGCTCGACAAAGGCGCGGAGCAATTCCGCTGGAAGGAGCGGGCGGCGCTGCCCAAGCGAAGTGGAACCATGGCGCGCGGCGTGGGTGTTTCAGTGAGCGCATACTCGGGTGGCTCCATCGGCTTCGACGGGCTGTTCGTCATTAAGCCGGATGGCAAGCTCTACATACAATCCGGCATCGGCAATCTGGGTACCGAATCGGTGCATGATGTCCATCGCGTGACCGCGGAAATGCTGGGCGTACCGTGGGAAAAAGTCGAGGTCACCTGGGGAAGTTCGGCTAAGAATCTGCCGTGGAGCTGCGTCTCGGGTGGGAGCCAGACCACGCATGCCATGACGCGCGCTGCGCATGCGGTCGCCGAAGAGGGCATAAAGCGGTTGCAGGAGATTGCGGCGAAGGATTTCGGTGGAAGCCCCGCAGACTATGAGGTCGCGAACGAACGTGTCTTCCGAAAGGGCGGCGGTGCCGGGATGAGCCTGGCGCAGGCGGCGCAGCGCGCGATCAAGCTCGGCGGAGTCTACGACGGACACGAGGTGACCGATCCGGAAGTCAATCGTGTTACGAAGGCGTCGGTGCAAGGGCTGGCGGGCCAGGGATTGGTGGTGGCTGCGCGTGACAAGTATCCGCACGACGGGCAGACATTTTCCTTCACAGCCAGTTTTGCGGAGGTTCAAGTGGACCTCGAAACCGGCAAGTATCATCTAACGGATTTCCTGGCGGTGGCTGACGTAGGCACCGTGATCCATCCGCGCGCGCTGGGCGGCCAGGTTATGGGCCGTTCGGTTCTGGGAATCGCTCACGCAATCAGTCAGAAATGGGTCTACGACCAGCATTACGGCCTGCCGATTGCCAAACGGATGCACTACAACAAGCCGCCGTCGATTATGGATTTGCCGGTGAATATGAAATGGGACGCGGTGAATATTCCGGATCCGGAAACGCCGGTCGGTGCGCGCGGCATCGGAGAGCCGCCGGTGGGTGGCGGATGCGCCGCGGTGCTGAACGCGATCGCCGATGCGGTGGGAGACGAAGTGTTCCGCAGGGCGCCGGTAAACCTCGACACGATCTTGGCATCCATCGAAGCTGGACGGCCCATGCAGGACGGCCTGCGCGGGCATATCTAAAGACGCGCGCGGTCGTTAGAGGGCCGCGGGCCCTACAGACGGACCTGTTCCTTCGAATACCGGTAGGACCGGAAAGTGGTGTTCTGCGCGCCGGGCTGAAACTGACGTGCGATGCCGGGATACTCGCCAAAAAACGGGATCACATACTCCCACACGACATCGCCCTTTGAAGTCACTTCGAACAAGCGGCCGCTTGCGGCATCGGTGATGTGAGTGTTCCCATTCCATAGACGCTGCGCGTTGCCCATGAACGGGCAATAGAAGGACGAGTGGGGAGTATCGGCATACTGCCACTCGATAGCCTTCGTTGCAGGGTTGATTTCGACAATGCGGGTGTAAGAAGTCGATACTCCGGCGCGGTAATTTCCATTATCGAAAACCAGTATGTTGCCGTTGGCGAGTTCCATTGGAGAATGCTGATGGGAAATGATCTCAGCACCGATGTGGTAAACCACGCTGCCGGATTTCTTATCGACGGCAATAATGCCGGAGGTAGTACGGAGACTCATCAGGATCAGTCCTTGCCGCGTCTCCCACAAGCCGTTGATCAATGGCCAATGCACACGTTCGAAAAGTGGATTGATCGGGAAATCGGACGGATTGAGATGATCGGCCGCGCTCCATTTCCAAACCAGTTCACCTTTTCGGTTGACCTCCTTTACGACGTCGCCGTAAACGGTGTCGGTCGTCCCGCCGGCGACAAGGTTGGCGATGTTCTTAGGCAGCGGCTCGGCGGCGCCATAGAGCAGGTTGCCATTTGCTAGCCATTCGGCGTCGTGATGGTGCGTGACGTCTTCAAATTCCCACACGGTTTTTCCGGAGGGCGTGACTTCAGCAAAGGCCCCGCCATGCCATACCGACCACATCGGATACAGCGTTGGGGAATTCGGATGAGAGCCGTTGTAGCCGAGATTTCCGCTGGGTAGCAGGACGGCGTGGCGACCTGGACGATTGGGCATCTTCCAGCGGTGAGCGATGGCGCCATCGATGTCGATCAGATAGACGTTGCCGTCGTCGGTCTGCGGTGTGAATAAGGTATAGCCTCCCGCAGAACGTTGATGATCGACGGCGATGAGGCCCACGCCGCGGCGGCGGCCGGTGACTGTGTCGACGCCTGCGGTGTTCTTATTCTGGGGGGCGGCGCTTGCGATTGGAAGAATGCCCGCTACGGAAGCGAGAGCAAGACGCTTGCTGGTGGTGTTGAGAAAGTCTCTACGTCGGGGATGGATGGACAAGTCGATCGCTCCTGGGGCTCGCATTCATCGACGCGGATTCATCGACCAGGATGATGACTGACTTAATTATACTCGCTGTGTTTCACTTTTCAGAAGCGACCTGAAAGGCGGTGTTGGCTGCCGGCACGCCCGCGTAAATCGCGACTTGCAAGAGTACTTCTTCCAGGTCGGGCAGTTCGAGACCTGCGGCCAGACCCGACCGCAAGTGCAGGCGGAATTCTTCCCAGCGTCCGAGCGACGCCGTCATGGCGAGGACCAGGAGACGGCGAACTTTTGGATCGAGGCCGGGCCGGGTCCATATAGTTCCCCATGCGAAGCGCGTGATCAAGTCCTGGAAATCGCGTGTGAGGTCGGTGGCATTTGCGATTGAACGGTCGACGTGGGCATCGCCGAGTATCGCGCGGCGCATCGCGAAACCCGCGGCCAGGCGGTCATCGGCTTGCGGCAACAGGAAGTCGAAAAGCGCATTGGTGAAAGCTGATGGCAATTCAACGTTCGAGAGGTGCGCTGCTTCGAGTACTACTGAGCGCGCACCGGAGATCGAGGCGGTGAGCAAATCGCCATGGCCCTCCCAGGGTGTGGCGGCATCCAGAGTTCCGCCGATAACCAAGGTGGGGACGCTAATACGGCCGAGCGATGGGCGCTGGTCCATGTCGCGGATCGCCGCGCAGCAACCGGCATAGCCCACCGGGCTGGCCGCCAGCAACGTGGTTCGTGTGGTAGCCACTTGCGGATTTGACGAAGCCAGGATGCGCGGGCTGAAGTAGCGCTCCATCACCCCGTTTTCGACGGCGGCCATTCCGCCTTCGAGCACCGCTTTGCGGCGCGCGTCGAACAGCTCCGGGGCTCCGACTCGCGGGGAGGTGTTGGCCAGCATCAGGTGCGTGATTCGTTGTGATTGATTCGCACCCAACCATTGGCCGATCATCCCGCCTAGTGAGAGTCCGCAATACGCGAAGAGCTCGCGCCGCGTCGAATCTACGGCGGCGATCACATCGCGGCCCAATTGCTCGATGGTGTAGTCGCCCGGCGGAGCATCGGAAGCGCCGTGGCCGCGCAGATCCAGGCGCAGCACTTGGAAGTAGCGCAGCAGTGCGGGCATCTGCGGATCCCAAAGGCCGTGGTCGACGCCGAGTGAGTGCACCAGCACCAGCAGCGGTTTCTCCGCCGAGCCTTCCAGCCGGCAGAAGATGCGAACGCCTTCGGAAATCGCAAACGGCATCCTACTATTCCTCCTCGAGCAAGCGCAAACGAAATGCTTCCGCGCTGCCTAGGTATGATTCCGGCGACAGCAGTCCCGGCAAGTCGGGCGGCAATCCGGTCTTTTGCAGCGTGTCTTCCACGACGCGGCGCGCCTCATCCCGTCCCATGTTCTCTGCGAGCAACATCACGGCTTTTTCGGCGAACGCGGCGCCTTGAGTGGCTTCGACATTGCGGCGCATTCGCTGCGGGTCGATCGTCAAACCTTCGATTACTTCGGCCATCGACTCCAGCGCAACCCCGGTTGCCTGAATCATTCCCTGAACCGTGACCCATTCGGATTGCCAACCGCCGAGCCCGCGTTCATGTTCCTGAAGCATGCCGTTAAGGAAATTAGCCATCAGTCCCGGAGTGCGTTTTGCGGCGGCGATGGTCAGCATGCATGCCGTCGGATTATGTTTATGCGGCATGGCGGACGATCCGCCGCGTCCAACGCCACCGGGTTCAGAGGCTTCGCCGACTTCGTGCTGCATCAGAAGCGCTATATCGAGCGCGACTTTTCCAAGACTCGCCGTGTAGATACTGAGCGCGGCCAGTAGCGCTGCGAACCGGTCCGGATGGGCGTGCCAGGGCGCATCGGGACACTTCAATCTCAGCTCTTCCGCTAGGGCTTCACTGACCGCGATCCCGCGATCGCCAAGCGCTGCCAGGGTTCCGCTCGCGCCTCCGAATTGAAGGTATTGCGATTCCGTGAATCGGCTGTCGACGCGCCACCATCCGCGACGCAGCGCTGCGTGCCAGCCGGCGGCTTTCAATCCGAATGTGATCGGAGGCGCGGGTTGCAGTAGGGTGCGACCCAACATGACAGTATCCGAATGCTTGTCGCTCAGTCGCCGCAGGCCACGCTGGATACGCTCATGATCCGCAGTGAGCAACACGTGGCAGTTCGAGAGCAGCAGAACCAGAGCAGTGTCGACAACGTCCTGACTGGTGGCGCCCCAATGGACGAAATCGGCGGCTGCGGGGTCCTGCGCGCGCACCTTTTCCTTGAGGGCGTGGACCAATGGAATTGCCGGAGTCCCGGCGCGCAACGAGAGTCGCACGAGTTCCGCGACCTCAGAAGTGTCGAATGATTCGGCCCGCGCCGCGGCAGCGATGGTTTCCGCCGCCTGCGCGGGAATGACACCACACCGGGCCTCCGCGCGGGCGAGAGCAACTTCGAAATCAAGCATCGCCTGGAGCACGCTGGCATCGGAGAAAACTCGTGACAGCGCTTCGGTGGCGGCCAGGCTGTCCATCAATCGCGTGAACATTACCTGATCTTACACATCGAAAAACACCGTTTCCGCTTCGCCTTGCAGATGGATCTCGATGGCCCACGCGCTCGCCTGTCCGGCCACCGGCTTTGCGAGCAGCGTTTCTCGCCGGTCGGCTGGTATTAAAGCCAACACCGGATCGTCGAAATTCGCCGGTTCGCCGGCAAAATAGACGCGTGTGCGAAGCGGTTTCCCCAGGCCTCGCCCGAAGAGAGTGACGTTGATATGCGGCGCTTGCTCGCTGCCATCGGAATGGGGAACGCGGCCCGGTTTCACAGTCTCGAAGACGCAGACACCGTTTGCATCCGTCTCCAGGCGGCCGAATCCACAGAAGTTCTTGTCAGCGTCGGCGGAGCGCGGATCGACAGGATGCTGGTAGCGCCCCTGTGAGTCCGCTTGCCACAGCTCGATCATGGAATCGCCGGGCGTTGGCAGACCTTCGCCATCGATGACGCGGAATACCAGGGTAATGTGTTCGCCCTCCGCGCCGTCGGGGGCCATGATGCCGAGAGCGTGATTCGTAGTCAAGCCAAAGTTGAAGAAGGGCCCGACGGTTTGCGAAGCGGTCGGAGTCAACGTCACCGAGCGCTGTCCTCAAAGGGCGTTGAAGATCGGCCGCGCAGCACGATGTCGAAACGATAGCCCATGGCCCACTCAGGCTCGGTGAGAGACAGGTCGAATGACGATACCAGCCTCTGGCGGGCGCCCTCATCCGCGATCGAATGCAAGACCGGATCGATGGCCATCAGAGGATCGCCGGGAAAATACATTTGAGTCACCAGTCGGCTCAGTAGCCCCACGCCGAAGAGCGAGAAGTGAATGTGGGCGGGTCTCCAGGCGTTCGGATGGTTGCGCCATGGATAGGCTCCGGGCTTGATCGAGACGAAACGGTAATTACCCTCGTCGTCGGTGATCGCGCGGCCGGCTCCAAGGAAATTCGGGTCGAGAGGCGCCGGGTGACTGTCTCTCGAATGGCGGTAGCGGCCGGATGCATTCGCCTGCCACACTTCCACCAGAGCGTTCGGAACACCGCGGCCGTCTTCATCGAGCACGCGTCCGGCGACGATGATGCGCTCTCCTAACGGCGGGTCCGCGAAGTGCCGCGTGAGGTCGTTGTCGGTCTCGCCGATTGGGTTGTGGCCGTAGAGCGGTCCGGTTAGCTCACTGAGCGTATGCGGCACCTGGATCAGCGGCTGCGATGGCGCGCGGCGTATAGAGGACCGGTAGCCTTCATACAGATACTCTGGTTGCGTGCCGAGCTGCGTTCTTGGATACTCCTTCATTCGCACAATAGTATCGTGTAAGGCAGAGTTATGGCGACATTGCACGCGAAAGTCGGCATCGTTGGCGCGGGACCCGCAGGGCTTCTGCTCTCGCACCTGCTACACATCGAAGGCATTGAGTCTGTGGTAATCGAGGCGCAAACTCGCCATTACGTGGAAGAGCGCATCCGCGCCGGCGTGCTCGAGCAGGGCACGGTGGATCTACTGAACTCGTCGGGAGTGGGCGAGCGTATGCGCCGCGAGGGGCTGATCCATCACGGAATCGAGCTGCGTTTTCGCCGGCAGGGCCACCGCATCGACATGCACGAGCTGACTGGCGGCCGCTCGATTACGGTTTACGCACAGCACGAGGTGGTGAAGGATCTCATCCAGGCGCGGCTGCATGCTGGCGGACAAATTCTATTCGAGGCGAGCCACGTCAGCGTCCACGATTTCGATGGCGAGTCGCCGCGTATCCGCTTTGAGCGCGACGGCGAGCGTCATGAGGTCGTTTGTGATTTTATCGGCGGCTGCGATGGCTTTCATGGCATCTGTCGGCCCTCCATCCCCGCTGGGGCGCTGAAGTTTTACGAGAAGACCTATCCATTTGGATGGTTGGGGATTCTTGCCGAAGCGGTACCTGTATCCCACGAGCTTGTTTATTCGAACCATGAGAGTGGATTCGCTCTGCTTAGCATGCGCTCTCCGGTGATCACTCGCGCTTACCTGCAGTGCCGGCCTGACGAGGATATGGCCGCATGGCCTGACGAGCGAATCTGGGGAGAGCTGGACCACCGCTTTGAGACTCGTGAGGGCTTTCGACTGAATCGTGGTCCCATCGATCAGAAGGGCGTAACGCCGATGCGGAGTTTTGTGACGGAGCCGATGCAGTATGGGCGTTTGTTTTTGGCTGGAGACGCCGCACACATCGTGCCGCCCACTGGCGCGAAGGGCCTCAACCTAGCCGTCGCCGACGTGCGGATTCTTGCTCGCGCGCTAGCTGCGTGGTATCGGGATGGATCGGAGGATCTTCTGAAGCGTTACTCCGATATTTGCCTGCGACGCGTCTGGCGCGCCCAGCATTTTTCCTGGTGGATGACTTCAATGCTGCATCGGTTTGAGGGTAATGACGGATTCGATCATCGCCGACAGCTCGCCGAGTTGGATCAGGTGATGACTTTGCGCGCTGCGGCGATTACGCTCGCGGAGAATTACACTGGATTGCCGTTTGATCTGCCGGGAGAGAATCTGTGATTCGTAACCGCCCGCCTTTTCGCGCCGACCACGTCGGCAGCCTGCTGCGTCCGCTGATACTCAAAGATGCTCGCGCGCGCCACGAACGCGGCGAGATCTCCGATGAATATCTGCGCACGGTGGAGGACGCCGCTATCGAGCGTGCGATCGCGTATCAGGCGGAGACCGGTTTGCGCAGCGCCACTGATGGCGAATTCCGCCGCGCCATGTGGCATTTCGATTTTCTGGAAAGGCTGGACGGCGTCGAATCCTTCCGCTCGGATCACGGCATCGCATTCAAGGGCGGCATCGAGACCCAGGCCAAAGGACTGCGCGTTACTGGCAAGATTGGGTTCTCGACGCATCCGATGGTCGATCACTTTCGCTTTCTGCGCGATCACACCGATGCGATTCCGAAGATGACGATTCCGTCGCCGTCGGTGCTGCATTTTCGCGGCGGGCGCAGAGCGGTGAGCGCTAAGGTCTATCCGGAGATGGAGGAGTTCTACCGTGATCTCGGGCTCGCCTACCGGGACGCGGTCCAGGCCTTCGCCCACGTGGGCTGTCGTTATCTCCAGCTCGACGAAGTTAACCTGGCTTATCTGTGCGACCCTGAGCAGCGCCAGATCCTTCGCGACCGCGGCGACGATCCTGATAAGCTGCCGCGCATCTACGCGGACATGATCAATACTGCGATTGCGAATCGGCCGCCGGACATGGCGATTACGATGCACCTGTGCCGAGGGAACTTTCGGTCCAGTTGGATCGCGCAGGGCGGCTACGAGCCGGTTGCGGAATTGCTGTTCAACCAGATCGGCGTCGATGGCTACTTCATGGAGTTCGACACCGAACGCGCCGGTGGCTTCGAACCTCTGCGTTTCGTTCCTAAAGGCAAGACCGTTGTGCTGGGCCTGGTGACATCGAAAGCCGGAGCGCTCGAATCGGTGGAGGATTTAGAGCGGCGCATCGCGGACGCGGCGAAATATGTTCCTCTGGACCAACTCTGCCTGAGTCCGCAGTGCGGCTTCGCAAGTACCGAAGAAGGGAATAGCCTTACCGAAGAAGAACAGTGGGCGAAGCTGGCGCGCATCGTGGAAGTCGCGCGAAAAGTGTGGGGCGAGTGAGCAGTTCCATCGATGTTGGGACGCTGCTTGACCACAGCCCATGGACTGCGCAGCAAAAGCGCTGGACCATACTAGCGGCGCTGGCCATCATCTTCGACGGCTTCGACATTCAGATTTTAGGCTTCGCCATTCCGTCGCTGATCCGCGAGTGGCACGTGGCGCGCTCGGCTTTCGGTCCCGTACTCGCGCTCGGTCTGGCGGGCATGGCGGTCGGGAGTCCAGTCGCCGGATACATTGGCGATCGCTTTGGCCGCCGCACCGCGCTCATCGGCTGCGTGAGTCTGTTCGGTCTCGCCACCATCGCTACCAGCTTGGTTGATGGAGTGGCCTGGTTAAGCGTGTTGCGCTTCCTTACCGGGATGGGCGCGGGCGGGGCCCTGCCCAATGCCGGTGCACTGTCCGCGGAGTTTGCGCCCTTGCGGCGCCGCCACGCCGCAGTATTGCTCACCATTGTCTGCGTTCCTCTGGGCGGAATGGTCGGCGGTGTTATAGCGTCACAAGTGCTGCCGGTGCTAGGTTGGCGAGCGCTCTACGTGATCGGCGGCGCGATGCCGTTGGCGTTCGCAATCCTGCTGTGGATGGCGTTGCCCGAATCACCGCGCTTTCTCGCGCGGCTTCCAGAGAGGCGACAGCGTCTGACCGAACTGTTGCGGCGTATGGGCCACGCGGTGGGTCCCGATAGTACTTATGAGGACCGGAGTAAAGTAGCGGTAGACAATCGCTCTCCGATTCGCACTCTGTTCGGGCCGGCGCTGGCGCGCGACACCGTGGGTCTGTGGATCGCTTACTTCTTCTGCCTGGCATCGATCTACGTGATGTTTGGCTGGCTCCCGACGCTGCTCACGTCGCAAGGCATTAGCCTCGCCACTGCGACCACCGGATTAGCGGTCTACAATCTGGGAGGCGTCTGCGGCGTCCTGGTGTGGACCTTTCTCATCAGTGCATTCGGATCGCGCGGGCCAATGCTGGCGGGCGCTTTAGGAACGGCGGCAAGTGCGCTCCTGGTTCTGATGATTCCTTTCCATGCGAATAGTAATCCTGTTTTCCTGCTGGCGGCGATCGGACTTAACGGTTTGCTTGCGAACGCAGTACAGACTTCCATGTTTGCATTGGGCGCTCACGTATACCCCACCGCCGTCAGAGCCTCGGGCGTAGCGTACGCGGCGGCGATGGGGAGAACCGGTGGCGTGATCAGTTCCTTGTTTGGTGCGGTCCTCATACAGGCGGGGCCGGTTGTCTTTTGGTGGGCGATGGCGGCGTCGATGGTCGCGGTATTCGCAGGGCTGGCCTTGGTGCGCAACCATTTCGCCGCGATCGGAAAACTGGAACCGGCAGGCGTGGCTGCTTGACGGCAGTTATTTGCCGTAGCGCTTGCTGAATCCGTTGCGTGTGTTGGTGACGGTGAACGTCCCATCCTTCGCGACGGAAATCCGAATCCACTTGAACGAGTCGGCCGGCTCCAGGTTTGCGATGAAGTCGTCCGGCGGGTTCGCGTCTTCGCCGGCGTTGAGTGATTGGTGGAGCTGCCAGATGTCTTGCAGCCCTTGGGCCGCTCGCAGCACCGGCCACGTCTGCGCATCGGCGCCTTTTCTCGCGCCATTTGCCTGGATAATGACCGGGGCGTGCAGCGCTCCCACCAATTCCGGCGCGATGCCTTTGAATTGCCCGTGGACGTTGAGGTTGTAGACATCCACGGCGCCGATCAGATTCCTGGGACAAACCAGATCGTGACTGTAGTGTGCCTCCAGATCGGCGAGATCGAGCATGCGGAACTTGCCCGACGTGATGATCAGGCCGATCGACTGATTGTCTTCGAAATCGGTTGCGAGGGCGTCCTTTTGTTTATAAGTTTCGCAGAGCGCATTGCGCGCACCTGCGTTCGCGAGCGGTTTTGTGATCAACTGGCCGCCAGCCGATAACACCCGTACATCGACGCCCTTGATCGGAATCTTATCGCCCACGTGGACAACGGTGTGTCCGATCTTGTTTCGCAACGCAGAGTAGGCGGCGAAGCGCCCCGCTGCTTGTGTGTTGGTGGTCAGGTATTCGCCGTGATCGAAGATGTGCTCGATGGGAACCTTCGCGGCCAGGAGTGGGACATCGCCTAAATGATCGGTGTCGAAATGCGAGATGACCAGGAAGTCGATCCGCCTCAGACCGGCGGCTTCGACGGCTTCGGCAATGCGTTCGGTGGAGGCGAGCCGGTTATTCGATGCGGGCCAACCGGCGTCGAACAGCATGGACTGACCGGAGGGCGATACCAGCAGTACCGACTTGCCGCCTTCGACATCAATCACGTAAATCTCGAGGTTGGGCGCGGCGGCGAGCGAGGCAGTTAGCAGTGCTATGAGGCAGGCAAGGCGCGTCATTCTATTTCACAGCGATGCGATGGGTACATACAAGCGCCTGTCATAGGGATTGTGCTGATTCGGCCGCCCGCAGAATAGCGACCACGAACGGCAACGCGCTACGCAAGAACCTTGGGGGCGGATTCACCTCAGAATCATACACCATGCGTTTCAGGTTGATCGCCGCTTCGTTTCGGAACCTGTTATCGATGTGTTAAACTCGCCCCCGGCGGGGTAATAAATTGCAACGTTTCTCAGCGACCGGCCCCAGCCCAAGACCGGGAGGTACGGAATGAAATTTCTGAGCTACGCTGGGACGCATCCGGCTAGCGCGCTGCTGCTGGCGTCGGTGCTTTCCTGCACCATTTCCACGGGCGCGGCGCAGACTTACCAGGATCTGCTGAAGCCCAATCCAAACAACTGGCTCCAGTATTCGGGGACCTACGACGCGCAACGGCACAGTCTCCTGAACCAGATCAATACCAGCAACGTGCCCACTCTGCAAGCCAGTTGGGTGTATCACATGACCGGCGCGGTGGATCTCGAAGCGGTGCCAATCGTGGTCGATGGCATCATGTACGTCTCGCAGTGGAACCGTGTCGAGGCGCTGGACGCCCGCGTGGGCCGGCTGATCTGGCAATACATGCGGCCTCCGCAGACTCGCGGCTGGCAACGCGGCGTAGCCGTTTACGGGGGGAAGGTTTACGTCGGCACGGTTGATTCGTCATTGATTGCACTCGACGCCAAGACCGGCAACCTGATCTGGGAGAGTAAGGCCGAGGGCGAAGGCAGACGCATGCAGGGCGCGGCTCCGCTGATCGCAAAAGGCAAAGTGATCATGGGCGGAAGCGGCAGGGGCGGCGGCTGGATACAGGCCTTCGACGCCGACACCGGCAAGGTTGCTTGGACCTGGAACGTGATCCCCAAGCCGGGCGAAAAAGGCATCGAATCGTGGGAAGGCGATTCGTGGAAGCTGGGGGGCGGTCCGGTCTGGAACATTGGCAGCTGGGATGCGGAATTGAACACGCTCTACTGGGGCACCGGTCAGCCTGGCGTCGATTTCGTGGGAGACATCCGCAAGGGCGACAATCTCTATACCGATTGCATCGTGGCGCTCGACATCGATACCGGGAAAATGAAATGGTACTTCCAGAACACGCCGCACGATACTCACGATTGGGATTCCGAAGAGGCGCTGGTCCTGGTGGATGCGCCGTTCAAAGGCCAGATGCGCAAGCTGCTGATCCAGGCCAATCGCAACGGTTATTTCTATCTGCTGGACCGGACGAACGGAAAGTTTCTGCAGGGAACACCGTTTGTTAGCAAGCTGACGTGGGCGAACGGCATGACAGAAGACGGACGCCCGATCGTTGTTGCTGGCAGCGAGCCGACCGTCGAAGGGAACCGGGTTTGCCCATCGACTGCGGGTGCCACCAATTGGCCTTCGCCCGCATATAATCCCGACACCAAGCTGTTCTACTTGATCGTGCAAGAAGGATGCGGGGTCACCTACAGATCCACCAACAACTTCAAAGCGGGCATGCCGGGAAGCGGCACGGGCTACATGGAGAGCCCTGCGGACCAGGAGAACTGGCAGCTCTATGTGAAGGCTCTCGACTTGAGCGGGAAAACCGTCTGGAGCTACATGCAGGTGGATTCGAACCACTACGGTCCGGGGCTGCTGTCGACTGCCGGCGGAATCATCTTCGCGGGCGAGCAACAGGGGCAGTTCACGGCTCTCGATGCCAAGACCGGAAAGGTGCTGTGGCACTTCAATACGGGCGGATTGATAACAGCGGGTCCCATGACCTACAGCGTCAATGGAAAACAATACGTCTCGATCGCGTCGTACGCGAATGTTTTTGCGTTCGCGCTGCCGGATGCGGCGACCAGATAAGGAGACACTTCGATGAAACTCAACGGATATCTCCAGATAGTAGCGGTGGGGCTGCTGATCGCCCTTCCCGCTTCAGCTCAGCGGAATCGGGGAGCGGCGGCGCCGAATCCCAATCCATTCGCCGGCAATGCCGATGCCATTGCCGAGGGCCGGGAAGTTTACAACAACATCTGTACCGCTTGCCACGGCAAAGACGGCCAAGCGGGTGACCGCGCGCTGGCGCTAGGAGCTCCGGCGCGGCGCTATGAGCGCAGCACCGATCCTCAAATCTTCGACGCTATCCAGAATGGCATTCCGGGTACCATGATGCCGCCCAACCGTTTGCCCGAGAACGATGCCTGGAAGGTGACTGCTTACATCCACGGTCTGCGCGGCACTGCCATCGACACACCCGCGAAAGGCGATGTGGCGCACGGCCAAGAGATTTTCTCCGGCAAAGGCAAGTGCATCGACTGTCACATGATTAACGGAAAGGGCGGCCTCTCGGGTCCCGATCTTTCCAATATTGCGGCAATCCGTAAGTACAGCTCGATCATTGATGCTCTGACCAAGGTTCAGCACCGCGTGGCGACCGATGGCGGCTCGCACGCTCAAGCTCTGTTTCCCGTGACGACCTATCAACCGGTGCGGGTGACGACGCTCGATGGCAAGGTCATCAATGGCATCCTGCGCAACGAAGATAGTTTTTCGCTGCAGGTGTTCGGCTCCGACAACCAGCTTCATTTGTTCGATCGCGACAAGCTGAAGGAAGTTTATTACGTCCCCAAGAGCCTGATGCCGACGGATTTCGATAAGCGCTTGACGCCGACTGAATTTCAGGACTTGATGGCGTTCCTGACCCGTTTGGCGGTGCCGGTTCCGCAGGCGCCTCGCGGCGGGGGCGAATAAGGAAGCACGATTATGAAACGACGAACGTATTTGAAAGCTGGGCTGGCGGCGGTCGGCCTGCAATCTCTCGGGGCATGGGCCGCGGCGGACGCTGGAGAATACCTGGTCTACTTTGGCACCTATACCGACCAGGCGGCTCGCGGTATCTATGCTTACCGCTTTCAGCCTTCCACCGGAAAACTGACTTCGATCGGATTGATGGCGGAGACGCCCAACCCGGCGTTTATCGTTGCGACTCCCAATGGACGCAATCTCTATGCGGTCAACTGGAAGGGAGACGAACGCGAGAAGCAGGGCGATACTGTCAGCGCATATGCGATTGACCGAAAGACCGGCAAACTCACCTTCCTGAACAAAGTGGATTCGAAGGGTGAGATGCCGACCAACCTCACCATCGATCACACCGGCAAGACGCTGTTAGTAGTGAGCTACACCGGTGGCAACATCACCGGATACCAGATCGAACCTGACGGCAAACTTAGCGAGCCGACGACGTACTTTGAACACCGCGGCAAGAGTGTCCATCCGGTGCAAGGGCCGCATTCGCACGGCGTCATTATTTCGCCCGACAACAAACACGCGTTCGTCGGAGAAGTCGGGCTCGATCAGGTGAGGTCGTATAGCCTCGATGCTGCGAAAGGCAAACTGACGCCATCGGATCCGCCTTTTGTTTCGGTGACGCCGGGAACCGCGCCGCGGCATTTGGCCTTCCATCCAAGTGGAAAGTTCCTATATGTGAACGATGAAAGCCGTCCCGCAGTAACGGTTTTCGCGGTGGAGGGCGGGCACTTGAAGGAAATCCAAGAAGTCCCAGCGATCCCGGCTGATTACAAGGGGCGCGACGCCACGGCCGAGATTCAAATCGACAAGAAGGGCAGGTTCGTTTATGTCTCCAATCGAGGCCACGATAGCATTGCGGTGTTCTCTGTCGAGCAAGCGACCGGCAAACTGACGCCGATTCAGCATGCCTTGACGCAGGGCAAAACGCCGCGAAATTTCTCGCTCGACCCGACCGGAGAATACCTGTTCGCCGCCAATCAAGGCTCGGATACAGTGGTTCCCTTTAAGGTCGATCAAGAGACCGGAAAACTGACGCCAAGCGGGGAACCGATCAGCGTTCCCAAGCCGGTGTGCGTGCTGTTCGTGAAGGCGCAATAGACCACGCCCTCGGTCCTGTCTTCTCAACTGCTTGCATGGGTTTCGGACTGCCTTTTGACCGTGGTGTTCGACCTCTGTAAGGTGTATACTTCATGGTGTCCGGAAAGCTCCCAGAGGAGTTCCGGCGAGGTGAGGTGGCGAAGATGCGGTCCTTCAGGCAGAAGGCGAAAATGGCATCGCGGAGGCGGGTGGCAATCTGGCGCGGCTTAGTCTTCGCGCTGCTGCTTAGTGGCTGCGTAATCACGACGATACGGTTGTGGGCGCAGGCTCCGGCACCGACGTCGGCTACACAGGTCGCCGCGAGTACGAATCCCAAAGCGTTCATCGACACCTATTGCATCACTTGCCATAATCAAAAGCTCCACACTGCTGGGCTTGCGCTCGATACGTTGGATGTCACGCATCCTGGCGCGAATCCCGAAGTTTGGGAACGTGTAGTCGCGAAGCTGAGGGCTGGGTCGATGCCGCCGCCGAAGATGCCGCGGGCCGACGAAGCCACCTATCGCGTGATCGCGAGTACGCTCGAAATTGAACTGGATAAAGCCTGGGCGGCGAAGCCGAATCCAGGGCGGATCAGCGCGGTGCATCGCCTTAACCGCATGGAGTACAACAATGCGATCCGCGACCTTTTTGCGCTCGACTTCGACGTGAAGCCGCTGCTGCCGGGCGACGATACGGCAGATGGCAGCTTCGACAACTTCGCGGATGTTCTTTCGGTTTCGACCACGCACTTGGAACGGTACATGTCGGTGGCTCGCCAAGTCACGCGGCTCGCGGTGGGCTTGCCTCCCACAGGTCCCGGGAACGACAGGTACGAGATACCGCTCTTCATAATGCAAGATGACCGGCAGAGCGAAGATTTACCGTTCGGCTCCCGCGGCGGGATTGCAATCCGTAAGGACTTCCCGGTAGACGGCGAGTATTTGATCACGGTGAAGCTGCAGCGGCAATATCAGGATTACCTCAAGGGCATGGGATGGCCGCAGAAGCTGGACGTCCGGCTGGATGGCAAGCTATTGAAGCGTTTCACGGTGGGCGGAAATGCAAAAGGCCGGCCTGCGGCGTCGAGCTACGCTGGTGACGGCGAACCGAACTTTGCTGGCGCTCCTGAATGGGAAACTTTCATGCAGCTTACGGGCGACGCGGGGTTGGAAGTTCG
>Ga0163163_10002060_pt1 | contig 16981 bp, 7 predicted proteins | sample S65metaG_FD_119766 | JGI IMG/M metagenome (GOLD analysis project Ga0163163, IMG submission 119766) | Switchgrass rhizosphere microbial communities from Kellogg Biological Station, Michigan, USA - S6-5 metaG | ecosystem: Host-associated > Plants > Roots > Rhizosphere > Soil | place: USA: Michigan... | reverse complement strand
TCCGATTTCGAGAATACCACCGTTTACCTGGTAACACAAACCCGACAGCATGTAGATAATGCGCAGACAGGTCAGATAAAAAACGGATCATTGAATATTGAAATCCCTAAGAAAGACCTGGGAGCCGGTGTCAGCATGATCGACCTTTTTAATTCACAACGGTTACCCCTATGCGAAAGGCTGTACTTTACAAAACCTGACAGCAATATGGATATCCGGCTGACGTCCGATCAGACAGCGTATGGACTGCGTAAGCCGGTAGACGTCCGCCTGGCCACACAGTTCGGCGGGAACCAGCCGATCCCGGGCAATCTCTCTGTTGCTGTTTTTCTGAATGACTCCCTGCAGCATGTACCCGGTCAGAATATTCTTACCTGGCTCTATCTCAGTTCCGAACTTAAAGGCAGGGTTGAATCGCCTGAATGGTATTTCAGCGGGTCCGGAACGGCTGAGGCCATGGACAACCTGCTGCTGACACACGGATGGAGAAAATTTAAGTGGAATGCCGATTTTGACCAGTCAAAAACTTATTTCGAATTTTTACCTGAAATAGAAGGGCCCGTCGTCAACGGCAGGATTGTCAACCGGATTACCGGTGCGCCGGTTTCCTCTGCTATAGAATATATAAGCGTTCCCGGAGCCGACTATGCCTTCAACAGCGCCACCAGTGACGCTCACGGTGTAATACATTTCGGTTTCAAAAATATTTATAAGAATAACGTGCTGGTCGTTCAGCCTGCCCAGCAAAAGGACTCCAACAACCGGATCGATATTACGCCTGCCTATTCTGACAAGTTTTCGTCTTATTTATTACCCTCTCTTTCGCTTTCCCGCGACCAGCAGGAAGCATTGCTGACAAGAAGTATCGTCCACCAGGTGGAAAACACCTATATCACGTCTAAAAAAAGGATCTACGCGCCTTATGCTTCGGACACCACGGCATTCTACGGAAAGCCTGACAAGCGATTTAATCTCGATGAGTATACCCGCTTTGTAACCATGGAAGAAGTGTTGAGGGAATTTGTGGATGACGTCAGGGTCCGCAAAGAAGGGGATAAGTACTCATTAAAAGTCCGGAATAAACTATTCAACACCTATTTTGAACAGGATCCGCTCATCCTGCTCGACGGAATCCCTGTTTACGATCCCTCAAAGATCATTGCCCTGGATCCGCTTAAGATCCGCATGATCGAAGTGGTTTCCCATAATTATTTTATAGGATCCTCTTCTTATGCCGGTATTATCAATGTCCGTTCCTATTCGGGCGACGCCGGTACCACGCAGATAGATCCCAATGCGCTGGTGCTCGAATACGATGGCCTCCAGCAGCAAAGAGAATTTTATTCACCGGAATACGCCACTTCCGAACAGCAGGACTCCCATATTCCGGATTTCCGCAACCTATTATACTGGGCTCCCAAAGTCAGGACCGATGCTTCGGGAAATGCCGCGTTGCATTTTTACACTTCCGATCTTCCAGGCAAATATGCAATGGTCGCCCAGGGCATATCAGATAATGGACAGGCGGGTGTAACCGTAAGTTTTTTTGAAGTGCAGAAGACAAAATAAGACGCCGTCACATTCCCATATTAGAATGCCGTTTATTTTTTGAACCGGATCACGAGGGTACTGTCGTTATTTCTGCCTTAGAATGTCGCTTATTTTTTGAACCGGATCACGAGGGTACTGTCGTTATTTCTGGCGAGTATATAATTTTCTTCCCTGCCCGTCTTCAACGGGCTGATATGCCTTACCTGCCCACGGATCTGCTCCCCGTTTAAAGTAGAAACAGAAAATTTTCCATTACCCTGATTGACCAGCAGGGTCGTGTAGTCGGCATCATAGCGACCCATCTGTATATTATTTTCATAGAAGTTTCCCACGAGCAGGATGTCCGGCAGGCTGTCACTGTTTGCATCCACCACGGCAGCATCCCGATAGGAGGAAAGCTGCGCTTCCCATGGAAGCGGAACGGCCTCAAATTGCAGGTTCCCTTTATTGATGAGTATCGCATTGGAAAAAAAATCTGCGGTATATACTTCTGCTTTTTTTAGATCTTCCTCCGAAAAAATTTCCTTAAATCCCGCCTTGGCGAAGTCTTCAGCGTAAAGAAATTTTTTCTTCAGCGCCGGAATCTGTTTTTCCAGTTCTTCTTTATTCGCGAAAGGGAGTTCCCTGCCATTGAGGTAATAGGAAAGGATCTGATCCTTCTTCCCGTTGCCGTCAAAATCGTAGTAGTATAACCGCACGGGTTCTTTTTCAGTAGCCCTCAGCCGGCTGTTCAGACCGAGATTGCCAGCCACGATATCGATCTGACCATCGTTGTTCAGGTCTACGGGGAGTATAAAATTCCACCAGCCCTTTTTATCAGTCAACGCTTTCTTCTCAAAAGATCCGTCGTGGTTCAGGTAAGCATCAATCCCTCCCCATTCCAGCGTGAGAAGAATATCTTTCCGGCCGTCTTTGTTGATGTCGAAAGCAAGTGCGGACGTGACAAATCCTGCGTTGCGCAGTTCGGGGGATATGCGGTCGGTTACATCAGTAAATTTTCCCTTTCCGTCGTTGTGCAACAGATAGGATTTTGGAACCTGGCCATAGCTGAAAGGTATGGACCGCGCGCCAATGAACAGGTCTTCAAATCCGTCGCCGTCATAGTCCAGTGCCACCACACTGCTGGCGTTAACATACAAATTTTCAAAAGCTGTCGTATCGCGGTTGAATATCCCCTTGCCGTCATTCAGGAATATCCTTGGACGCATTTCCCGATCCTGCGGATAATATTCATTTCCCCCGTTGGCGCATACAAGATCGGGGCTTCCGTCTCCATTCACGTCCGCAAGGCATACGGCAACAAATTCGAATGTCGAATCCGCCTCCAGCGCCGGCTCCGCAGTACGTTTAAATTTACCGTCCTTCTGTTGCAGAAAGACTACGCTCTTGCCAAACCTCGACGACCCTATAAAAACATCGTCGCGGGCGTCGCCATTAAAATCTCCCACCACCAGCGCGGGACCTTCGGTAGATAACATATGGGGAAGAAGCGGCTCTCTTTCGAATTCGCGGAAATCATTTTCTTTATGCCTGTACTGTATGTCCGTCTGACCTGTAACATTTTGCACGGGCCTGGTGAAGTTCTTTTTGAGACCGGTCAGCCAGTTGTAGTCGAAATGCGGAAGCCCGGGATGATACTCAAAATGGACAGGCGAATCATTCTTTGTGATGGAGATGCGCTGAAAACTATTGTCGGGCCAGATAAGGAAGGCAGAATCCACCGTGGTTTTATTCAATCCGATATGGAGGGGTTCTTCCATACTGGAAAGAAATCCCCTGACCGGATATTTCTCGTAGGTCCTGATGCCGCCCTCTTTCGTAAACAAAACGACCCTCGAGCCCAGCGCATTCAGATTCCCTGCCGCTCCCTTTAACGAAATCTCTACAAAAGGTTTATCCCCTTTGTCCCCGGCCTTGTTTTCATACAACAGGACCGGATCTTCAATATTGTTGACCACCACGTCCAGATCCCCGTCATTGTCGAAATCCGCATATACTGCTCCGTTAGAGTAGCTGTCGCGGTTATTCCTGACCTCACCGCCCAGGTCTTTGAACTGCAGGTCGGGTGCGTTTTGAAAAAAACGGTTGGGGATCTTTATCTGCGGAAACCGGTCGATCAGGTCTAGGTCCTTTTTTTCAAGGCCCGTGGACTTCATCTTCTGCTGAAGGTCCACGTTGGAGACAAAATTGATATAGTCGATATCATTGAGTCTTTTTGGGATGCCGTTGGAAATAAACAGATCCTTGTTCCCGTCGTTGTCGAAATCAAAGAACAGGGGAGACCAGGACCAGTCCGAAGCATAAATACCCGAATACAGCCCTATTTCGCTGAACATTCCATTTCCGCGGTTGAGCTGCAGGTTATTTCTTGTATACTGATAGTTATATCCGTATCCGATCTTGGTGAAGAAAGTCTCGTAGTTGTCTTCCCCCTCCGACTTCTTCAATATATAAGGATCGGAAGGAAGCATATCCATGCTGACGATTTCGGGGAATGCATCGTTGTTGATGTCCGCCACATCCACGCCCATGGTGAACTGGCTCGTATGCATCATGTGGTCATTGAGTTCTTCCCTGAATGTGCCGTTCCGCTGATTGATATAGAGATAATCGTTTTCGTGAAAATCGTTGCCGACATATATATCCGGATATCCGTCCATGTTAATGTCGGACACGCAGATACCCAGTCCGTATCCGATCACGGAGCTGTTGATGCCGGCCTGTTTGGTAACATCCGTGAATTTCTTATTCCCCTCATTGCGGTACAGGCGGTCGCCCGAAAGGGGATTTAGCACGGCCAGCCGGTCTTTGCGCGGACCAAACGTACCATTCTGATGGATGGAGTGATTCAAAAGGTACATGTCAAGGTCTCCGTCCATGTCGTAGTCGAAAAAAACAGCCTGCGTACTGAATCCTGAAAAATCGAGTCCATATTCCTTCGCTTCATCTTTATAGAAAGGAACGCCGTTTTTATTAATGCCCTGGCAGATCAGCAGCTGATTGTGCCCATGAAGAATAACATGGTTCCCGACCCGGCATACATAGATATCGAGCAGGCCGTCACCATTCACGTCTGCAACGGAAACGCCCGTAGACCACGCACCGTCGTCGGGTATGGCAGCCTCCAGGGTTACGTCTTTGAAATGGAGCCCGCCCTGATTCAGGTAGAGTTTGTTTCTTACCTGATTACCGGCAAAGAAAATATCTATTTTACCGTCTTTGTTGAAATCTCCCACGCCGACGCCGCCCCCGTTGTAGAAATACATGTATTCAAATACGTTGAAGTCCTGGGTAGGCGTGAGCTTGTTGGTAAAATCGAGTCCCGTACGGGTAGCTTCCAACCCTTCAAACATTACCGGTCCCGACTGTTCTTTTCCCTGACGGCATCCGTAAAATCCGAACAGGCATCCGGAAATAAAAACTATAAAAATAAACCGGCCCCTTACTGGATTCATTTTTTTGTACCTGCTTTTTTTATTAATTCGCCCGCGTTGACTTCATAGATCACCGGTAGCTCATCATTGATCAGAAAAACCAACCGGGTTCTGCGGGGCGATCTGAGGACCGCAATATCCCTTACCTGTCCGGCCACATTCAATCCCGAAACCGCATTCTCCACAAATTTGAAATTGCCCTTCCCGTCATTGAGCAGGACAGTGCCGAAGCTGCCGTCGAGGCGGCCAAACTGCGGAAGAAAGCCATACTCATTTCCCCCGAGCACCAGGTCTTTGTTTCCGTCTCCATTCAGGTCGATGGAACAGATGGCATTTACTGACGACATCTGCACCATCACGGGCAGCCTGACAATACTGAATTGACCGTTTCCCTGATTCAGGGCGACGATGGAAGGGCAATAGTTGAATTTCTTTATCTGGGATGATTTCTGAAGATCTTCCGGCAACAGCTCCTGAATTGTTTTTTTAGCGAATACGGCGTGCTTCAGGTTTTGCTTTTTCAGAATGGGCATCTGGAATTCCAGGTCGTGTTTCAGGAAGACCGGCATGTCTTTTCCATCCACGGTCTTGCTGAGGATATTGTCCATATTCCCGTTCACATCATAATCGTTTACCCATAGCTTTACCGGGTTGGCCGAGTCGGGATGGAGATAAAAATTTTCCCCGATATTTCCCAACACGATATCCTGCTTTCCATCTCCATTAAAATCTTCAATGGACATAGACTCCCACCATCCGAAAAGATTCCTGAGATTGGTGGACGATTCTTCAAAATGATCGCGCTGAAAAGTAAAGAGCCGGGGCTCCATCCATTCTCCTGCTATTACAAGCACTTTTGAGCTGTCGCCATTAAGGCTCGCCCATGCAGCACTTGTCACCATACCGATATGCGCGATATCAGGATTTTTTGCCGGGGCTATATCGGTAAAATGCCCATGACGGTCATTGATGAATATGGCGCTTGAAGGGGCATTGCCATATTCGCGCGGAACAGAACGGCCACCGACAAAGAGGTCCGTAAATCCGTCGTGATTGAAATCGCCCGCTGCAACAGCGCCTGTATTGACGCCACTCTGCGTGCTTTTAAACGCGCTCAGGTCGATGGTGAAATTTCCCTTTCCGTCGTTGATGAACAGCCTGTTTTGCATTTCACGGGAAAACGGTGGCTGGCTGTTCCCGCCGGGTCCAAGGAAAAGATCCAGGTCTCCGTCGTTATCCGCATCAAAAAAAATCATGGCTTCATCTTCGAACCCTTTGTATGCTGCCATGCCGGGCTCGTCTTTCCTTGTAAATCCTCCCGACATATTCTGCAGGTAGAGTTGCCCTCCATGTACTGTGGTTCCTCCTATATAGATATCTTCCAGACCATCACCATTTACATCGCCAACCGCTGATTTGGGACCTTCCCTTGAAAGACTCTTAGGCAGGTTATGCTCGTAATGGAAATCGACATAGTCATCCTCCTGATGTTTGTCGAAGGGAGAAGGCGAAGGTGTACATATCACGGAACCTTCGTATTTCTTTTCCGGCCTGGGCGGAAGTGGCTGCATCTCACCTTCTGAGATCCGGTATATTTTATTTAGTTGCGGGTGATCCATGCGATAAACAGAACCGCCGGGCCAGGTGATCACCATGGAATCAACCTCATTAATCTTTCCAAGACCGATGATCTGTTTGTAATCCACGGATGACTGAAATCCCCGGCTGGGAAACTGTTCACGGTAAAAAATATCATTGCCCTTATATACCCTGATTTTACTGCCGATGGCAAAACTGTTTCCTCCAACGCCTTTTAGCTCTACCCCGATATAATTGTTTCCGTTCTGTTCCCTGGAATTATTTTTATAGATAAAAGCCGGACTGTTTTCATTGTTGATGACAAGGTCCATGTCGCCGTCATTGTCAAAATCGGCGTATGCGGCGCCATTGGCAAAGGAAGCCTGGGTAAAGCCCCAGTCTTTTCCCATATCGGCAAATCCGAGTTGGCCGAGGTTACGATAGGCTTTATGCAACAGGGGATTAATGGGCACGTGTTTAAGGATTTCATCCGACGCCTCTTTTTTCCCGCTCAGCACCATTTTCTGCAGGACGTCATTGGCGAAAAATTCCATGAAGTCGAGATTGGTAACATCCTTATTGACTCCGTTACAGACGTAGATATCATTGTACCCGTCGTTATCCATATCGAACATCAGGGCACCCCAGCTCCAGTCGGTTGCCGATACACCGGCATAATTGGCGATGTCAATAAATTTCCCGTTGCGGTTGTTCAGTTGCAGGCAGTTTTTTACATACTGGTGATAAAAGCCCGCTTTGTATTTCGAATTGTAGAGATCGATATTGTCAAAGGCCCCCAGGGTTTTCAGTCGGAAGTCTTCATCGGGAAGCATATCGGTAGTAAAGATCTCCGGGAAACCATCATTATTTATATCAGCGATATCCGCGCCCATCGATGAAAAGCTGGTATGCGAAAACCAGTCTTCCATTTGATCTTTAAACGTTCCATTGCGCTGGTTGATATAGAGGTAGTCCCTTTCATATGAATCGTTTGATACAAACACGTCGGGATAGCCGTCGCCATTGATGTCGCCAATGGATACGCCAAGCCCGAAGCTGATGAGGCTGCCATGAATTCCGGCGGCCTTGGTGACTTCCGCAAAATGTCCGTTATCATTCCGGTAGAGGTGGTCACCTCCGCCCTTGAGAAATTTTTCGATGGGCCATTCCTGGTCCGGCAGGTCCCGGCGGTCGGAATTGTTCAGGGTGTTAACAGGGATAGGGCTATTATCGATCATAAAGCAATCCAGGTCGCCGTCAAGGTCATAATCGAAGAAAGATACCTGTGTGGTATAGGCGGAAATATCGAGCCCGTATCGGGCTGAGGATTCCGTAAATGTGTTGTTATGATTGTTGATGTACAGCTGGTTCTTCCGGTGGCCGCTGGGCATATGGCCGGAATTACAGACATAGATATCCAGCCATCCGTCATGGTCTATGTCAACAAAGACCACACCCGTACTCCACATGCTGTCCTGCACGATACCGGCAGTCTTTGTAATGTTTTCAAATTTGAAATTTCCTTTGTTGAGGTAGAGCTGATTTTCAGCCTGGTTGGCCGTAAAGAAGATGTCGGGCAGGCCGTCGTTATTGATATCCCCCACGGCTACGCCGCCTCCATTATAGAAATTCCTGAATAAAAAACTGTTTTCCAGCTGGCCGTCGACAACCACGTTATTGAAATCCACGCCGGAATTTTCCACGAGTTCAAACAAAACGGGCCTGCTTTCCTTCAGTCTGCAGGATCCGGAGCTAAAAAGGAGGAATAAAAAAACAATCAGACCGGACCGGGGGAAGATATTCTTCATAAACAGGATTACCAATGGGCTGCAGGCTGCTTAACGGCAGGGGGCTAAAATTACAAAAGGCCATTATAAATAATGGCCTTTTGCTTATAAATAAGAAAGCTTTACAAATTAATACCCAGGGTTTTGTTTCAGGTTCGGGTTAACAGCCAATGCCTGATTCGGAACCGGGAATACGATGTATTTCGGATCGTCGTTGGGCTTGTACTGCCATGGAGTAAGGAACAGGTTGAAACGAATCAGGTCTGTTCTTCTGGATGATTCCCAGTACAGTTCACGACCGCGTTCAGCCAGCAGACAGTTTGCATCCGTTACGGTAGCGCCATTGAGTTTCAGCGGTGCAACCATGGGGGCGGCTCCTCTTGCGGCTCTCAGACCATTTACCAATAAAAGTGCTGCAGCTTCATCCGGTGTACCCTGGCGCATCAGCGCTTCGGCAACCATCAGCACCACGTCAGGATAGCGCATCAGCATCAGAGAGTTTCCGGAGTTGGAAGAATAGTAAGTACCGCTGGGATCAGAGAAGTCAGGATAGTATTTTGCAATACGGAAACCTGTTACTTCGAGATTTGTTCCAGTTTCGATCATATCCGGTGAAATGTCGGCTTCGAATGACAGTGGATTACCCTTTCTGTCTTTCTCAGGCACACCAGCCTTATCAAATTGCTGTCCAATCAGGAATCCCGGACGAATACCGGAGGCCTTGGTAGTAGTAATATCAGAAGTCACGCGACGTCCCATACGGGTATCGAGCAGCGTATCGTTCAGGCTATAGTTCGGAGTAGTACCGAGACCGTTACCACCAAATGTTTTGTAGAAGTCACTGGTAGTTGAAAAGCCGTTCCATCCCGCATTTGGTGCCTGTGCACTGTACTCGTTGTAGTGGAAAGTCATCATCCAGCGCGCATTCATGCCAGGGTTGTTGGCTGCCTGACCGGAGCTGCTTGGATAAATAAATATACCTTCCTTGGAACTTTTGTTTTGGAAACCAAAGTTTGTAAAATAATTCGCTTCGTAGCTGTATTTGCCACTTGTGATGATTTCATTTCCAAGTGAAATCACCTTCTGCATGTCTGCATCGTCGAAAGTCGGGCTAAGCCTGTTCTTATAAGCGCCTCTGTTCAGATAACATTTCATCAGAAGGGTCTTTGCTGCCTCCGGAGTGATCTGTGTATTTGCATTTCCAGCCGGAATATCGGGCAGGGCAGCTTCCACTTCAGAGATGATAAAATCAACTCCGTCCACACCGAAATAAACCTTGGGTGCATTCAGCAGTGTGTCACCTGGATTTCTTACCGGGAACTGGTCATAAATGTCCAGAAGATAGAAAAGGCTGATGGCGCGAAGTACTCTCGCTTCAGCGGCCTGTGCTTTGGAAGGATTGAACGCGAGCACGTTTGTCGCATCGAAAGTCAATGCATTCAAACTGTTATATACGTCGATAACCTGCTGGTGATCGGCATTCCAGGAATGATTATGAATTACACGCCAGACACCGTTATCATCCCAGTCTCCACCACGGGTCGGAACCAGGGATTCGTCTGTTGAATTTTCTTCCAGAGAGAATACGACGGCCTGTCCGGCGAAGGGACCAGGCAAATCGTTATAGGCTTTTGCCAGCAGAAGATCTGGGGTCAGAACCGCAGCTGCCTGTGATGCCGGTATAGTCGTTTTGTAGGACTCGGTTAGTTTGGTACATCCGACAACCCCGACGAGCGCGATTGCTGAGGCTACCTTAAAATATTGAGAAATTTTCATATGCTTCTTTATTTATAAGATTAGAGGCCAAAGTTTACACCGACAACGATGCTCGTAGGAGTCGGATAAGGAATGTATTCAATTGAACTGGAAGGATAACCGTTGTTCTGCTTGTCGATATTCACCTCAGGGTCAAATCCGGAGAAACCGGTCAGGACAAAAAGGTTGGTACCACTCACATAGACGTTCAGATTTTTCACGTAGTTGCCTATATTACCTACGTTATATGTGATCACCGCGTTGCGTAGTTTGAAATAGGTACCATCTTCCAGGAAGCGCGTAGAAGCTGCAACACCACTGCTTGGCTGTTCTGCCGAGTTATAAGCGTTGTAGTCTATATTTCTACCGTTAGTAATTCCGGAGATGTTGGTGACTGATGTTGCTGTGTTGTTGTAGATCAGGAATCCGCTGGATCCGCCGCCGTTGATCAACAAAGACAACTTTTTATATTTCAGTGTGGTGCTTACACCAAACAGGGTAGTCGGATTGGGGTTTCCTGCGAAACCGGGATCCTTACCGATGATCTGGTTTCCTTTCTGATCAAATCCTTCGAAAGGTTTCAGATAGAAAACGTCCACTGTCTGGTTGTTGGTGATCGCCTGAGCCAGTGTACCGGAAACACCCTGTCCGTTGATCTGACCTGTTGCAATGAAGTAAGGATTCTGTGTTCCTGGAACATAGAAGTCTCTGATGATATTCGTATTGGTAGCGAAGTTGCCTGTCAGGTCCCAGCTGAAATTGTTGTTCTGAACAATGGTTGCACCGACAGATACTTCAAAACCGGTGTTATACAGGTGTCCCGGAAGGTTATACCAAACGGTTGCTCCTGCTGGTGCTGGCTGGATTACAGTTCCCTGGAAAAGGATGTTGGTCTTATCCTTGTGGTAGTAATCCATAGTAGCATAGATCCTGTGATTCATGATGGAAACGTCCAGACCGAAATCATACTGCATGGTCTGTTCCCACTTAAGGTCCGGGTTACCCGCGTTAACCTGTCCTGCAGATCCGAAAGATCCGTAGGCATACTGGTCGATCGAAGCACCTGAAGGGAAATCCTGACTTCCGGTGATACCCCACGTACCTCTTAATGAAAGGCTGGAGAACAGTGAATTGTCTTTCATGAAGTCTTCGTTGGCCAGATTCCACTTAGCACCCACTGATGGGAAATAAGCATATTTATTGTTGGCTCCGAATTTAGACGAACCATCCGCACGGAACGTACCGGTCAGGTAAAGTTTGTCTTTGAAATTGAAGTCAACTCTTGCGAAGTAAGACTGAATTTCAGTAGTGATATCATGGAAAGTGGTGATATAAGGCAGACCCGGAAGTGCTGTCTTACCATTCTGCATGATGTCTGTGTACTGGGCAGAACTCAGATTAAGTTCGCTCAGGTTAAAGTTGAAACCTGTAAGACCCGAACTTGTGTTTCCGTAATTAGATTTCCAGTATTCGAAACCCAACAAAGCGGTGAAGTGAAGATCTTTTGAGAAAGCAGTATTGTATGTAAGGGTATTGTCAAATACCTGTGAAGTAAGTTCTGCTGTTGAAATGATTCCAACACCATTACCGTCGATGGGGTTCAGACCTCTTACAAATCCGTCAATATTGGTATTACGCGTACCATTTGACTCGTTGATGGAGTATTGGAATTTGTAAACCAGTCCGTCGAGAATTTTTACCGACGCGGCGATATTTCCCAATACGGTATTCACATTGGCCACATCATTGTAGGCCTTTATCAGCATCTTGGGGTTTGGTGTACCATTTCCAAGGTTTACAAATGTCCCGTCGTCATTGTAATATTTAGAAGTCGGATTCCACTGGAGCGCCGCACTGATCAGGTTACCCTGGGATCCTGCAGTATTTGAAACCAGTGTCATGTCTTCCGTATTGTAACCATCGATCAGGCTGAAGTCAACTGTCAGTCTCTTGTCGAAGAAACGGTAGGTTCCGGAAAATGTTCCGATGTATTTGTTCAGTTTGTTGTACTGGATCCAGCCCGGAGTGGAAGAAGCGAGGAAGGAAGCACGGAATTTTCCGTTTTCGTTACCACCGCTTAAAGCGATATCATAATTCTGAATGGGTTTAGACCAGGTAATGTCATCCAGCGGATCGACATTGCTTCCCTTATTAAGGTTCTTGGTACCCGTCAGCGTGTCCAGGTTATATTTCTTCAACGCGTCCAGGAACTGGGGCTGCGTGAGGATGTCGTATTTCTTCATATAGGCCACGTTCCAACCCACAGAAGCATTGGCTTCCATTTTGATCGGGCCGGAGCTTCCTGTTTTTGTTGTCATCACGATAACTCCGTTAGCACCTCTTGAACCGTAGATCGCGGTGGAAGAAGCGTCTTTCAGGATCGTCATGTCCTGGATATCGTAAGGATTGATAAACAATAATGGATTGTCATCCGGAGTAGGACCGAAACCGCCGATACCGAGGTTTACACTCGGACGACCGCCCCTGCCATCCAGGATGATTCCGTCGACCACGTACAGCGGATTGCCTAAACCACGCACCGAGCTGTTACCGCGGATTCTCACCGTTGTAGCTGCACCGGGCTGGCCGCTGTTGGTAGTTACTTCCAGACCGGCCACCTTGTTGGTTAACAGCTGGTCGGGAGAAGTAACAACTCCCTGGTTAAATTCTTTAGCGGATACGGTGGTAAGAGCGCCGGTGGCGTCTTTCCTTTTCACTGTACCGTATCCTATCACCACCACGTCATTGAGCGACTGGGCAGATGATGTAAGAGTTGCGGAAACCGCGGTTTTGTCTGTAATGTCTATTTCCTGCTGGTTAAATCCAACAGAACTTACCACCAGGGATTTGGATCCCGGGGGAACTGAAATGGAGAAAGCGCCCGTCGCATCAGTGGTCGTACCACCCTTCGAGCCTTTTACAGAAACGGAAGCACCCTGAACCGGAGCGCCTTTATCGTCTGTAATCGTACCTGTAACTACTTTGTTTTGGGAGAATGCTAACTGTGTAAAGCTTACACATACAAAGAGGACAGAGAGCCTCTTAAGCAATCGTTTCATGGTCATAATCAATGGTTTAAGCAATTAAGCAGCTAAAATAGTATTTATTTTGCAGAATTTAACAAAAAAATTAAAAATTTCTTTCCGCTGAAAATAGTACCAGAAAAGCTTAATAACCAATAAAGACAGTGGTAAGAAGGTAAACGCTGCAAACCCCGGGGAACTGTTAAAAATCCAGCCTCATAAACTTGCGCCCTTCCTTGGTTTTATACTTAAGGTAGTTGAAACGGTATAATTTTCCTGGCCGGTGGGGGACATCGAACTCCAGTTCGTTGGTGTCTTCCAGCACGTCCATGGAAAAGAATTTCTTTCTGAAATTTCTTCTGTCCAGCTTAATGCCCAGGATGGCCTCATAGAGATTTTGCAATTCACGAAGGGAGAATTTCTGGGGAAGAAGGCTGAATCCCAGCGGATGTTCCTGCACCCTCTTTTGCAGCCACTCATGGCATACATTCAATATACGCTGATGGTCAAAGGCCATATCCATATCCTGACTCAGCTTATGCCAATGCAGTTCATTGTCATCTTTTTGCAACCGGTGCTGCTGTATATTAATAAGTGAGCAGTAGGCAATGGTGACAACCCGCGCCGCAGGGTGACGGCTGACATCCCCAAAACTCCTTACCTGTTCGAGATAAACGTCATCCATGCCGGTTCTTTCTCTCAAAACCCGGTATGCAGCCTGGTCAAGATCCTCATCGCGGTGTACGAGGTCGCCCAGAAGCGACCATTTCCCTTCGTATTGTTTCAGATCCGATTTGATCATCAATACTTTCAGCTCATTTTCATCGAATCCGAAAATCACACAATCCACTGAAATGCCGATCAGTCCGTCGCTCTCTAATTGCTTCAGTACGCCTTTGATATCTTTTTTCCCGGGTCGTTTTTCCGTGGCCATACACTTAAATTTGTAGACGCCTTTTAGTTTTTAAATATAGTCCAGATCTGCCGAATTACGCAGGCTGTCCCGGAATCTAAGGCTTACCGTCACCCGCATACAAACCGAACAGCATTTAATATATGTACGATTCAGGTTCTACCCGTCAGTTGCAGGATTTGAGCAAAACCCTCCTGCAGAGGCTTTCACAAAAAAAGATAACTGCCAAAGATCTGCCAGCCCTGCGCCAGGTGCTTGTCTTTCATGAATACCGTTACTATATTCTCAATGATCCCCTGCTCACCGATACTGAATACGATCAATTATATAAAGCGGTTGAACATGCGGAGTCGGCCGATCCTTCCCTTATCACCCCCGACTCCCCCACCCAGCGGGTGGCCCGTGAGCTGACGAAGAATTTTCCGACCGTCAATCACCTGGTCCCCATGCTTTCACTTGAAAACTCCTACAATGCGGAGGACCTGGTAGACTGGGACCGGAAGGCCCGGGAACTGACCGGCCTGGATAAAATTGAGTACTGTGTGGAACCTAAGTTCGACGGTGCGAGCATTTCTCTCATATATGAAAATGATTTGCTGGTAAGGGGTGCAACCCGCGGCGATGGGGTTCAGGGAGATGAAGTCACCACCAATATCCGGCAGATCCGCTCCGTTCCCCTTTCCGCTTCCTTTTCAAAATTTGGCCTGGAGCAGGTGGAGATCCGGGGGGAAGTGCTCATGAACAAAGAAAGTTTTAAAAAATATAACCAGCAATTGACAGAACAGCAGCTGGCGCCTCTTGCCAATCCCCGTAACGCCGCCGCCGGATCACTGCGCATCAAGGATCCGACAGAAGTGAGCCGCCGAAACCTGGAAGTGTTCCTCTATCATATCAGCTATTATTCTTCCTCTGAAAACCTTGACCTGGAAAAAGGCGAGATGGCGGGTGTTGAGGAAGCGCATGCCGCCCGTTCAAAGAAAGCGCCGCATACTCACAGCGACTCTTTAGATATGTTGTGGGACCTGGGCTTCCGGAGTCCGAGAAAAGAAAAGAAAGTTTTTAAAGGCATCCAGGCCGTGATCGACTACTGCCTCGACTTTGAAGCAGGACGTGATAAACTCCCCTACGAGATCGACGGTATGGTCGTTAAGGTCAATGATTTTTCATTGCAGGACCAAATGGGAATGACCACCCACCATCCGCGGTGGGCCATTGCCTTTAAATTCAAAGCCCGGCAGGCCACGAGCCGGCTCGTAAAAGTGGAATTCCAGGTGGGCCGCACGGGAAGTATTACGCCGGTGGCCAAAATAGAACCCGTGCCCATCGGTGGCGTAACGGTTGGATCTGTCTCACTCTTTAATGAGGATGTGGTAAAGCAGAAAGATCTGCGCATAGGCGACACCGTGTTAGTCGAAAGGGCAGGGGATGTCATCCCCTATATCGTGAAACCGCTTGCTGAACTGCGCACCGGAAAGGAAAAGAAGATCGTTTTCCCTTCCCATTGTCCGGTTTGCGGTAACGGGCTCGTCAAAACGCCGGACGAAGCGGTATTGAGGTGTGTTAACATTGATTGCCCGGCACAGGTTGTGGAAAGGATTATCCATTTTGTGAGCAAGGACGCCATGGACATACGGAGTTTTGGGGCAGCCAATGTGATGAAATTTTATGAACTGGGCTTCTTAAAAGACGTTCCCGGTATCTATCAGCTGCCCTTCGGGAAGATTGCTGAAATGGAAGGATTCGGAGAGAAAAGCATTCAGAATCTTCGTTCTGCCATTGAAGAATCCAAAAAACAACCCCTTCACCGGCTCATCTATGCACTGGGAATCCGTTATGTGGGAGAGACCACAGCCAAGACCCTGGCCAAAGCCGTGAACTATCTGCCCGATTTCAGGAAATTCTCGCCCGAAGAATTACAGGCCCTGGAGGACGTGGGCCCGAAAGTTGCGGGCAGTATATTTCAGTTTTTTGAAAACAGCGAAAACCTGAGCATGCTCGGGAGACTGGAAGACCTTGGATTGAATCTGAGAAACACCCGTTCGGAAAGAACACAGAAAGGGAGTCTCACAGATCAGAGTTTTCTTTTTACCGGTACATTAAATGAACTTAAAAGGAGTGAGGCTGAAGCCCTTGTCGAAGCCCAGGGAGGAAAAATCCTGAGCGGGGTAAGCAGTAAACTCAATTACCTGGTCGTAGGTGAAGAAGCCGGATCCAAGCTGGAAAAGGCAAAAAAAATTCCTTCCATCCGCATCCTGACCGAAAAGGAGTTCCTGCGTTTCATCGGGTCTTCTCCGGGCAGCTGACATTTTTTAGTGTTTTATTCGCTTTTGTTTTTTGTAACTTTAGTAAAACCACAGCCATGATAAAAAAAATTCCTGGCGAAACCTGGAAGCCGCTCATGTTTCCGGGTTGGAAACAATTACGAAAGAAATATGCGCTCTCATCTACCGGCCGGGTAGGCAGTTATTACGAGGACATCAGCAAGGACGGTAAGTTATTAAACGGATCTGTTACCACAGGATACAAAACGCTCAACCTGCATCGACCCGGCAACAATGGTACACTGTATCTACACCGGGAGATTGCGCGGATGTTCGTAAAAAAAGTTTCGCCAAAACAGAAATACGTTATTCATCTCAACCACAACAAGACCGACAATTCCGTAAAAAACCTGAAATGGGTCAGCCTGGATGAGATGATCCTGCATCAGCAAAAAAGTCCGGCCAAGCTGGCCTATAAAAAGATCCAGTCGACCCGCCCCGTGGGACTTAAACTCACCGCCGCGCAGGTCCGCTCGATAAAGAAAACGCTGTCCAGCAGGTCGCGTCAGCTTACGATAAAAAAACTGGCCGACAAATACGGTGTGAGCGAGATGACCATGTACCGCATCAAAAGCGGAGAAAACTGGAGCAGGGTGTAGTTTGGTTTATGGTATATAGT